>Ga0315909_10007866_pt1 | contig 11799 bp, 16 predicted proteins | sample LakEriMetagenome_11_FD_203527 | JGI IMG/M metagenome (GOLD analysis project Ga0315909, IMG submission 203527) | Freshwater fungal communities from buoy surface, Lake Erie, Ohio, United States - Buoy 2 MA125 | ecosystem: Environmental > Aquatic > Freshwater > Lake | place: USA: Lake Erie, Ohio...
GCCAAGTTATTGACACAAGCTGCCGACAGAGATGGCATTGAACTTGGGCTGAATGCTCCGCAAAAACACAATGCCCCCATAGTACAACCTGCCACCCCTCCTGCACAAGTTTTTAGAACCAATCCTGCACGTACCGGGGCCCAGTAAATGTTTTATCTTTACGAAGGCGGAAAAGTATTCGACAACACGTCAGCTGTGGCCAAAGAAGATGTTGCCACAGTGATCAACACAGTCAAATTAGAATTACCTTCCGCTTTGCAAAACAAAATTATAGCCGACATAGGTTCTGCTGGTTACAAGGTTGAAAGTGGTGACATTGATCTTTTTATCGATGAGCGTGCTGCTGTAAAAAACTTTGATGCAGAAGATGCCGCAGGAGCCAAGCAGGCCCTGGCACAGTATTTTCAAGCCAAGGGATTTAAAACAGCAGTCAAAGGTCGCAACGTACATGTGGATGTTCCTTACTCGGCTCAAGATGGAAAACAGCGTTATGCACAGGTAGATCTCATGATCATAGCCGATGCCAAGCGTGTGGCCGACTGGCATCAACATGGTCCACGTGGCATGTATGCTGACCCCAAATTCAAAGCCGCACACCTGTATATTTTGTTGAACAGCATTGCCAACTTTAAGAACATGAAGGTGGATGCCTTTGCTGGCACGCTCAATAATCGTGATGCTGACAGCACCATGGTCAGCAAGGACCGTAACGAAATCGCAAAAATATTGTTGAACCCTGGTGCTCGAGCCGCAGACTTGGACAGTGCTGCTGCAGTGATGAAAGCACTTGAAGGCGATCCCGATCGTGAAGGCAAACTGGCACAGGCACACCAAGCTGTGGCCAAAGGTGTACTCACACTGCCCGAAACAGCACCCACACCTGGCTCGGCTGCTTGGTTCAGAACTATGGGACACAACCTATGAGATTGGATTTTGTTGATTTCTTATTTGAAGGTACTGCGGACAATCCCAGGATACCTCATCCTGAAAATGCTATCTTTACCAGCAGTGCTGAAGCCAAGCGAGCAGTTGATACTCTTAAAGAAATTGTTACCAATCCCGAGCAGATAACAATCAAGTGGGATGGAGAAGTGGCATTGTTTTTCGGTCGTGATGCACAAGGTCGATTCTTTTTGTCAGACAAGTACATGTACCCCAAGGGCATACTAGCTCACAGTGTGCAAGATTGGATCTCCTACGACACAAATAAAAAGTCCGGAAATCTACGTCCAGATTTATATAAAAAACTCGAAGCCATATGGTCCAGCCTAGAGCAAAGCATTGGCACACAACCAGTGACCTTTAAAGGTGACTATTTTACTTTGGCCGACCCAGTCAAAGGAAATTATGTTTTGCGTGGACCCACAGCACAATATAGCATACCAGCTAACAGTAGAGCAGGACAAACACTGGCAGGTAAAAATGCAGTGATATTTGTACACAGCATGAACGAGCGACCCTGGGACGGTGAAGGACTACAAGGCTTGGGAAATGTAGCATTGTTGGGACCAAATATAGGCAATCAATTTGGACTAGGCACCTATAATAGACAACTCACACAACTGGTCAACAATGCAGAAACAATCCTTAGTCAGTACGGCAATCTAGTAGATACTTTTTTAAATCAACTGGGCACCAAATCTGCTAGAGCAAAACTAGAGCAGTATTTTAATCAAAAAATAACACGTCAAACTGACCTACAAGTCGATGCCTGGTTAAAACAAAACGACCTTGCTAACTATAAAAAATTAATAGGTGACAATCAAGACGGTATTTTATACACAAATGTTGAGGGCTGGAACGCACTCAAAATGATATATAACAGCATTTACCAGCTCAAGGACTATCTAGATAAAACCTTTACGCAACAGGTTAAAAATATAGGCATGTCTACTCCGGGCGGTCCTGGCGGAGAAGGTTTTGTGTTTAACAGTCCCACAGCAGGTCCTTACAAGCTAGTCAGCACAGGGTTTAGACAAAGCCATTTCAACAAATAATATCAATTTGTATAAATAAAAGTATGCGTACAACGCACACATTTAAGGAGAATTAAAATGCCAATCGGAGTAACTAAAGTACACGGTAATACAAAATCATTTGGTGCAGCAGGACGTCGTCTAGCACTGACAAGTTTTTCTAAAACAAACATCACCCAGGCAGAAATCGACGCTGTTGTTGCTTACATTCAGCAAACAGCATCTGTGACAGCCATTGGTAGTGACCAGTCCACTGAAAACGCCGCATTCTTGGCCGGCACCAGTGATGTTGTTTATATGATCACTGAAGGTCCAGCACCTGCAGCAGGTTCAAACTTTGGTGGAGTAACAGGTGTTACTTCTGCTGTAGTTTGCTACTTGGATCAGCGTTAATTTTAGTTTTATACTAAGCACAAAAGCAGGCCTAGGCCTGCTTTTTTGTTGACCACAGCATAAATACAAGCATGCGGTCCACGCAATTTAATTAAGGAGAAATAAAATGGCAATCGTAACACGCACAGCAGGTGATGCACAACAAGTAAGAAACGTTGACAACTTTGGCACAATAAACGCCAATGCAGCAATCATAAACGTTGGCTTGAGTGCCCCAGTCACATGCTACAAAGTCTCATTTGCAGCAGGCACAGCTAACTTGGCTGCCGAACTAGGCACTGGTGGTGCTATTGAAACAGTTCTACGCACCTTGAACGGCAATGCACAAATCGCCATGTATCAGATTGATGCAGGCACAAGTGGTGCACAACAGATCAGCATTTTGGCAGAACGTTCAGCAATGAGTGTCGCAGATCTACAAACAATTTTACGTGCAGCCGGCAACATTGGCAGCCGTGGAAACGTTTATGGCGGCGCAGCTCAAGTCACTGTCACAAACGGTGGATTTAAACTAGCCTAATAGTTTAGAAACAACAACAAAAAAGCACTTTAATCGGTGCTTTTTTTGTGGCCGCTAAATATGTGTATCATGTCAACAATCGGATTGCAAATTTTTCGTGGGTTTAGTCTAGTGGACATCACTGCCACGGGAGTGATAAGAGACCAAGACACCGACAGTCTGGCACGCAATCAACAACGCAATTGGGAAACCTTGTTGCAATGCATTGGTCTACGCACACAACCTCTCAACATTCAGTCCCCGGAAATTGCAGAATCGGCTGACCTGTCTCAGTATCATTTTGGCGATCTTTACACCGGAGAACACCGAGTATGGACCTGGGCCTGGACCATTGAGCGTGAAGGTGTGTACGACTTGCCCGGACGTGCCAATGGCGGCCTGTTGCAAGATCTTGAGCAGGTGCCCATAATCACCGGTCTAACCGAAACAGCCCGGTTCATGTTGCCCATTTTTTACCCGCATGGCACCATCAAAAATATATACATAACACAACAACTAATTGAATAAATAACATAGATGCTACGGCACCATTAAGGCTCACCATTAAGGCACATACAGGCTCAACAAAAACGCATCGCTCTCAGAGGAAAGAAGCGGGTATGTCCACCACCGATATTGAAAAGAAGAGTCTTGAGGCACACGTAGAATTATGTGCGGAAAGGTACTCGGCTTTGGAAAACAAACTAAATCACCTAGACAGTCGTATGGACAAATTGGAAGGCCACATTGTAGAAATCAAAGACAGCATTCGTGGTGTCAACAACGACAACAACAAAACCATAATCACCATTGGTACCACAGTGGGCGGTGTTCTACTAACAGCAGTCATTGGACTCTTGGTACATCTAGTTTTAAAATGAAAATAGTAGAATTACTCAACAACATACAAATTGGTATCACCAATGAACAGGCTGACCTGCTGGGACGATTCCAGCATGAGCCAGTGATACAAAAAAACGCTCTCAATGAACGAGAACAAGAGATTGCAAATCAACTAACGACGCAGGACATACTGTTGCGCCGTAATGAAAATGGCCAGATCACGTACAAGAAAAAAATCCGTTAGACCGCCGAATTCCCAAATACGCAAATTAACCAATGTTGCCACTGATTATATCAAGCAGTGGACTGAACGGGAACTGGGTAAACTGCATGTAACACAACCAAGTCCTGTTTGCATACCTGTCAAAAACGGTTACAGAATTGGGCTTTATCACGTCCACATCAATCCCAACAAGACCTGCGATGTGCTGGATCACAACAGGGAATTCGTACACAGATTCGAAAGCAAAATATCAGCAATTTTGTACACAATTTACACCATCAAACGGCAGTACTGGACCGCCGATCAAATCCTACGCTGTGATAGAGAAATAAATAAACACTATATGGACACGCTGGCTCTGCGTCACGGCATAGAACAAGCACGTCGCCGCCGGGACTATGACACAGCGGATATTAAAAATTCCAGGTTAGAAATAGCAGAAAGCCTGCTAAATCTTGCCCGGGATCGAATATTGAAAATGCATAGAACAGGTAAATATAATAAAGTTTGGGAATAACAACTATGAGACTCTCTGAAATGCGAACCGAAGTAACACCACAAAAGATCAACAAGGTCATGGAAAGCCGTTTTGGTTTTACCGTGGACTATGATAACTTGACCTATGCCAAAGCACAGCGTTTAGCAAAAGCTCTTGGTGAAAACATCACACAGATTAAAAAATCTTTTGGTGCCCACACAGCAGAAAAAAATGCCAAGTACATGGAACTCATGCTGGTCAAAGAAGGTCTAGACAAATGGCTAGGCAGCGAACAAGGCCTCATGGAAAGTGAACTGGGTCGTAGCGAAGCAGTACTGGCGGCCAAGGACATTGTGGATTCAGTACAAGACATGCTGGAAAAAATCAGCAAAATCCAAAACGAACAAGTACCTGCCCTGATCGACACAATCCGTGACCAAATCGGCAGCGAACAAGCAGAAACATTCAAAACAGGTATTAGCCCAATGTTGGCAGACCTGTATCAGGCCTTGAGCACAGCACGTGAAAGTTCAGACACAGCAGTTCGTCAACTCAGTGGCGAACAGGTTGCTGCTCCCATGGACATGGGCATGGGTACTGATGCAGGCATGGCTGGTGCTGTACCCCCTGAAGGCGGTATGGACAGCGACATGGATGCTGACATGGCTCCCGCAGATGGTTTTGATGCAACTGATGCTGCTGTAGGCGGTGAAGAAGAACTAGGCCGCGAGCGTCGTTGATATGCGTGTAAGCGAGATCATTCTTGAGTCCGCTGAAATAGTAGACGAAGTAATTGAAGACGAAGCAGAATCACGCGGTGACTCTGCTTTGATTACTGCCCTAGAATGGCTACGCAACGAAGCCGAACAAAGCAACGCAGTAACTCCACGTGTCAAGGTTGACACCATAATCAATGCAGTACGAAATATTCCTGGCAACGAAGCATTTAACTTTGCTGCCTTGGATGCCGCACATCAACACAACGATTCTGTCAAGGCCCTGATCAAAGACATCAAGGACGATGAAAAGACTGGAACCAAGTATGTTTATTTGGCACCACCCGAAAGTGAACTTGACAGCAGTGACCCACTTGGTGCAGAAACAGCCGCACCCGGCGACCCGGCCAAGGTAGTAAGCAGCATGGCCAAACGAGCCGCTTCAAAATAAATTTATTGACATACCAAATTAAATACGTTATAATAGCGTAAGGAGTATTTCTATGGCATATTCAGACAAAGTAATCGATCACTATGAAAATCCCAGAAACGTGGGTAAGATGGACACCGGTGATGTCAACGTAGGCACCGGCATGGTAGGAGCACCGGCCTGCGGTGACGTGATGAAACTACAAATAAGGGTTGAAAATGGGATTATTCAAGATGCTAAGTTCAAGACGTACGGATGTGGATCTGCCATTGCTAGTTCGAGTCTGGTTACGGAATGGGTCAAAGGCAAAACACTTGATGCCGCAATGGAAATTAAAAATACTGAGATCGCACAAGAACTTGCCCTACCCCCGGTCAAAATCCACTGCTCCATCTTGGCCGAAGATGCGATCAAAGCAGCTATAGAAGATTACAGGAAAAAACATCCAGAATGATCACTGTGACTCCAGCGGCACAACAAAGAATAGAGCAAAATATCAAACAACGTGGTCGTGGACGAGGCATACACATAGGTGTACGTACCACTGGCTGTTCGGGTCTGGCCTACACTCTAGAATATCTTGATAGTGTAACCGATCTTGATCCAGGGCACACCACCTTGTTTGAAACTTTTTGTGTTTACATCAGTGAAAAAGATCTGCCCTATTTCAAAGACCTGGAAATAGATTATGTGCGTCAAGGTCTCAATGAAGGTTTTGAATTTCGCAACCAGGCCGAGAAAGATCGCTGTGGTTGCGGAGAAAGTTTCCGAGTCTAATGATTATTGAACGATACAACTATGAGCCGTGCGACAGAACCACGGTGGATGGCAAGCGACATTATTGTTTGCCTGATGGAAGCCGTGTTCCCAGTGTCACCACGATACTTGACAAGACCAAGCCCTACGAAAAAGTCCAGGCACTCAACAACTGGAAAAAGGCCGTGGGTGAAGAGCGTGCAAAACAGATCACCACTGAAGCTGCCAACCGCGGTACCAGAATGCACAGTTATCTTGAGCACTATGTCAAAACTGGTGACATGAAAGATCTGCCCGGTAATCCCTATGCTCAACCTTCGTGGTACATGGCCGCCGAAGTCATACTCCAAGGTCTGGGCAAAGTCAACGAATTCTGGGGTGTGGAAGTGCCTGTGTATTATAGTGGGTTATATGCTGGCACCACAGACTGTGTAGGCATACACTCGGGTGAGCCTGCAATCATGGATTTCAAACAAACCAACAAACTCAAAAAGCGTGAATGGATCGAAGACTATTTTTTACAACTTTGTGCTTATGCACAAGCACACAACAACATGCACGGAACCACGATCAATAGAGGCGTGATTCTCATGTGTGCCCAACCAAAAACTCCCGAAAGCACGCCAGAATATCAGGAATTCGTGCTGGAAGGAGCAGAATTTGATCACTACTGTGTGGAATGGAACAAACGAGTAGAACAGTATTATCTCGCAAACTAAATACATTATATTTCAGGATTAATGTAAATGGCAATTGTTCAAATCAGTAGAATTCAGCATCGTAGAGGACTACAACAAGATCTACCAAACCTGGCCAGTGCTGAACTGGGCTGGAGCATTGATGAGCGTAGACTCTACATTGGCAACGGAACCTTGGAAGAAGGTGCTCCTACCGAAGGTGTAACAGAAATACTGACCGAGTACACCAACTTCATTGATTTAATTTCCAGTTATACATTCAAAGGTACTCAGTCTGGTTATACCAGCGTCACTGGTACAGATGCAAACAATCCTATACAACGTACCTTACAACAGGTACTAGACGAAACAGTAAGTGTCAAACACTTTGGTGCGGTAGGAGATGGCACCACAGATGACACAGCTGCTATAAATCGTGCTGTCAGACAAATTTATGTGAGTTCGTTGAACAGTTCTTACAGTTCAGTTCGTAGAACAATCAAGTTTCCGGCTGGCACCTATAGAATTATCAGCAACATAGTCATACCCCCAAATTGTACCTTGGTAGGTGATGGAAAAAACAACAGCATTATCGCCAGCAATGTGGGAGTGATTCAAACCTGCGACAGTTTGTTTCAAATTGCCGGAGACCTTGGTCTCAACAGTGCAGTTTTACCTGGCAACATCACAGTCAGAGATTTGTCAATGACCACTACATCCAACAGCGTGCCAGCTGCCTTGTTAGTTTCAGCAACCAATGTGGTGTTTGATAGCGTGAATTTTTCTGGTGGTAACTACAATTTAAATGTGACTGGATCCTCAGCCAATGTTGAAGTATCTAGCAGTACCTTGCGTGGATCAGCTACCGCACCTATCAACATTGCTGACGCAGTTTCTGGATTGGTGTCTCGCAGCAACTATTTTGATACTGTACGGGTGCCTTTGTCTGCTGGTACAACGTCTGTTACTACTCTGGCCAATGGCGCCGGACGAATTGATTATGAAATTGCCACAGGGACCAATTATCGTATTGGTGCCATAAAATACAATCGCAGCACCGGAGTAGCACAATTTGAAGATGAGTTCAGTGAACCATCCACAAGCCTGGGTGCTAATTTATGGGTAAGAAGCAATGGTGCCATGATCTGTAGTGTGTCTGGTACCAGTACCTTGAAGTATAATATTAAACAATTTATATAAAAATTAATGTTTCAACAAAAGCCAGAAGACCGACTGAGGTCCTGGCGTGAATTTCGAACTTTTATAGAGTCGTTGCCGTTAGAACACGCCTTGTCCCAAACTGCAGAGTTTTGGGCCGGAGCACCTTTTGTTCCTTATTGTCTGGACTCTGCGGCACCAGGTTCTTGGCCGGACCCTTGGACATTGATTTATGAAAATGTGTATTGTGATGTTGCGAAATGTCTGGGAATAGTGTATACTGTAGCACTGACCACACACAGAACAAATACCACAATAGAGTTTAAGCAGTACGAAGATCCCAAAACAGGATACGACTATAATTTAGCCTGTTTTGGTCAGGGAAAATATATCCTTAATATGATTGACGGAGAGGTAGTAAATATCAAACTAGTCAATGAAACATTGAAATTTAAACGGCAGTACAGTGAAAAAGAATTACAATTAGAATCTTACTAAGAGGCATCGATGACAACAATTCAAGTAACAAAAAGAGAAGGTCACATGGAAGACCTCGATTTAGAAAAGTTACACAAAGTAGTATTTTGGGCCACACAGGGAATTACAGGTGTTAGTGCCAGTGAAGTAGAAATAAAAAGTCACATACAATTTTACAATGGTATAAAAACTGCAGACATTCAAGAAACCTTGATCAAGTCAGCGGCTGACCTTATCAGCGAGGAAACTCCCAACTATCAGTATGTGGCTGGGCGCCTGATCAATTATCACCTACGCAAACAGATTTACAACAATTACACACCTTGGCCTTTGTTGACATTGGTTAAACGCAATGCTGACCTGGGCTTTTACGATCGTGGCCTATTAGAAGCCTTCACAGAAGAAGAGTGGGCCACATTAAACAGTTACATTCATCATGACCGTGATGAAAATTTTACCTACGTGGCCATGGAACAGTTCCGTGGCAAGTACCTAGTGCAAAACCGTGTCACGGGAGAAATTTATGAAACTCCGCAGATGGCCTATATTTTAATTGCAGCCACCTTGTTTCAAAACTATCCACAAGAAACACGTCTCAAATGGATCAAAGATTATTATGATGCAATTAGCCTAGGGGACATCAGCCTGCCTACTCCTGTCATGGCTGGTGTTCGCACTCCGCAGAAACAGTTTAGTTCGTGCGTCCTCATCGAAACAGCTGACAGTCTCGATAGTATTAACGCTACTGCTAGTAGCATCGTTAAATATGTGAGTCAGAAAGCCGGCATTGGTATTGGTGCTGGTCGCATACGTGCCCTGGGTAGTCCCATTCGTTCAGGCGATGCTTACCACACAGGCGTAGTGCCATTTTACAAATTATTCCAAAGTGCCACACGCAGTTGTAGCCAAGGCGGTGTACGCAATGGTGCAGCTACTTTGTACTATCCTATCTGGCATTTAGAAATTGAAGACCTTATTGTGTTAAAGAACAACAAAGGTACCGAGGATAATCGTGTGCGTCACATGGATTACGGTGTTCAATTCAACAAATTAATGTACGAAAGATTGATCCAAGGTGGCGATATCACCTGTTTTAGTCCCCACGATGTGCCTGAAATGTACGAAGCCTTCTTTGCAGATCAAGATCGTTTTAAAGAGTTGTATGAACGTGCAGAACGCAACACCAAACTACGCAAGAAAACATTTAAAGCCGCAGAGTTGTTTACAAGATTCATGCAGGAACGCAAAGATACTGGACGTATCTATTTGCAAAACGTGGACCATGCCAACACGCACAGTCCATTTGATGAACGAGTAGCACCAGTTAAGATGAGTAACCTTTGTTGTGAAATTGATTTACCCACAGTTCCACTACGGGATGTCAACGACGAGGATGGTAGGATTGCATTGTGTACTCTCAGTGCAATCAATTGGGGCAATGTAAAAAGCCCACATGACTTCCAGAAGCCTTGCGAACTGGCAGTACGTGGTTTAGATGCACTGTTGAGCTATCAAGGATATCCAATCCGTGCCGCAGAGATAGCCACTGAAGAATTTAGACCCTTGGGCGTAGGTATTATTAACTTTGCTTATTTCCTGGCAAAGAACGATGTAAGTTACAGCAGTCCGGAAGCACTGACCTTGGTTGACGAGTATGCTGAAGCCTGGAGTTATTATCTCTTAAAGGCTTCAGCTGATCTCGCCGTTGAACAAGGTGCTTGTACAAGATCCCGAGACTTAAAATCGGCACGCGGTATTCTTCCTATAGATACTCGCAAGCCAGAGATTGACGAATTAGTCCCGCACCAAGAGCGTATGCCTTGGGCAGAACTACGTGAACAAATAAAACAAACTGGTCAGCGTAATGCTACCCTAATGGCTCTGATGCCGGCAGAAACTTCAGCACAGATCTCAAACGCCACCAACGGCATTGAGCCTCCACGCAGTTATGTCAGTGTAAAGCAAAGCAAACATGGTGTACTCAAACAAGTGGTTCCTGAATATCGTAGACTAAAAAATCGCTATGAACTATTATGGGATCAACGCAGTCCCGAAGGTTATTTGAAATTATGTGCGGTGTTGCAAAAATACATTGATCAAGGCATCAGTGTAAACACCAGTTACAATCCAAGATTCTACGAGGATGAAAAGATTCCCATGAGCGACATGCTCAAAGATGTCATACAGTTTTACAAGTATGGTGGAAAACAGTTGTACTATTTTAATACCAATGATGGTCAGGGCGAAATTGATGTCGATAAATTAAATGCTCCTCAACAAGTTGAACAAATAGATGATGCCGCCGAGTGCGACAGTTGTGTAATTTAAGGAAAAGAAATGAGCGTATTTAATATTCGAAAAACAGATCATACCAAGAGCCTGGCATTTTTAGACACCAATGGCACTCCGGCGGTGCAACGCTATGATGTACTCAAGTATCGTCAATTTGACAAACTCACTGACAAGCAGTTGGGATTTTTTTGGCGTCCCGAAGAAGTTGATGTGGTACATGATGCCAAGGACTTTAAAGACTTAACAGATTTTGAAAAGCATATCTTTACATCAAATCTTAAACGTCAAATCTTGTTGGACTCGGTGCAAGGTCGCAGTCCCAACTTGGCATTCTTACCTCTTGCTACCATACCTGAATTGGAAACCTGGATTGAAACTTGGGCATTCAACGAAACCATTCACAGTCGCAGTTACACACATATTATTCGTAATGTGTACAGCGATCCCAGTGTGATTTTTGATGAACTCATGGAACTAGATGAAATTGTGGCCTGTGCCGCTGACATCAGCAAGTATTATGATGATCTTATCGAGTCCAGTGGGTGGTACCGCATGTTGGGCTATGGCACCCACACAGTTAATGGCAACAAGATTGAAGTTGATTCTTATCAGCTTAAAAAGAAATTATGGCTGTGTCTTAACAGCGTGAATGCTCTAGAAGGTATTCGCTTTTATGTAAGTTTTGCCTGCTCTTGGGCATTTGCTGAACTTAAAAAGATGGAAGGCAATGCCAAGATTATCAAGCTCATAGCCAGGGATGAAAACATACACTTAGGGTCCACGCAAACCCTACTCAAATTGCTGCCACAGGATGACCCTGACTATGTGACAATCAAGGCCGAAACCAAGGCCGAATGTGAACGCATGTTCTTGGCTGCTGC
>Ga0315909_10007867_pt1 | contig 11798 bp, 10 predicted proteins | sample LakEriMetagenome_11_FD_203527 | JGI IMG/M metagenome (GOLD analysis project Ga0315909, IMG submission 203527) | Freshwater fungal communities from buoy surface, Lake Erie, Ohio, United States - Buoy 2 MA125 | ecosystem: Environmental > Aquatic > Freshwater > Lake | place: USA: Lake Erie, Ohio...
CAGATGTTGGCTTCCTTCCCAACCTCCTTCCGGTGGAAGGTTGGGCGTCAGATGCTCCCTCTTTTACAAGAGGAAGACTGTAAGCAATGTGGCTTCCTCTCCTATGAAGGCTCCCGTGTACACTGAGCCAGCTGCGACTCCAATACCCGCGGGAACCCCGCCAAAAGTGGCGATGCTTGCGAGGACCAGGATGGCCACGAGATACAGCGCCATGTATATGAAGACGGCGCCTTCCACCGGATTGTTCTCAAACCAGTTGTTGAAATTGGTATTCAGCTCAAAGCTGCACACGTTATTCGTCCCGACTCCCGGTCCCTCGAGAAAACCGTCCCAGGCGGTGGTGAGCCCGAACTTGGGCTTCAATGTGGCTGTATAGAGCTTGCCGGATTCAAACGGCTGCAAGGCTTGTGAGCACGGTGTATAGCCGGAAACCTGGTGGTCCCAACGGGTGTAAGTCACGCTGCACCCAAGGAAACAACGCTTTTTCGTCGCCTTGAAAACGACATTGCTGCCCGGAGGTGCGTTGGTGTAGATGAGGGATCTGGTTTCACCGCTGGGCAAATCGAAGGAGCCTTCATTGAAGATGGGGGTGCCATCGCCAGCCACCTGATTCGAATTCGTTGGGACATAGATCACCAGATCGTCTGAGATATTGCTGACCAGCTCCACCACAAACTGCGAATTCCCGGTTGCAGTCAAGGGTTGACTGGCCGTGGTATCGCTGGCGGCTGTGGTGCCGACAGTCGCGGCCCCGGCTTCATATGCATAACCATCGGGAGGAATCACCCTGACGCGGTAATGGCGCTTGCCATGAAGTTGCTTGTGGATGATGAATTTCTTGTCGAAGCGGCCATTCCTGTCCAGCCTGACGTGATTGTGCACTGTCCAGGTGTCAGGGGAGTTATCCGGGCGGGATTCGAATGCGATTTCGAGCCCCGAGATCTTCTTGTACCGCTTCATGATCTGGGGCGGCGCTCTGCCGGTGACCCGGTATTCACCCCCGACCACCAGATCGCGCCTGATCCCTTCGTCCAGAAGTTTGCGTGGTACCTCCTTGCCGTCCGGGCCGAAGAGCTTCAAATGCCAGTGCAAGCCCAGCTCTGCTCGCTTCACGGCCGCCTGCGCTGGATTTGACCAAGGACTGGCCAGGAGCGAAAGGAGCGCCAATACCGGAAGGGCAGAGGCAGCACTCCTGAGGAGCCGGTCCAGTAACAGTGTTTGTGTGTTCATTTGCCCTTGCTCGAGGCTGTTGACGGTTTGAAGATCTTCAAAGGGCACAGGCACACGAATTCAACTGGCAGATCGGGAACGGCGTTCACCGCGCTTCCTGTGCCTGGACCAGCTGCAGAGGCCCATTTAGTCGGTCTGCACTCCCCGGGTCGTTCAGCCGGCACATGAAAGTGCGAGACAGCCCGGATGGGAGCGAGGCATGGATTTTCATGGTTGCACACCCATCAAAAGGGTTCTTTTTGCCAAGCTGCTCACAAAAGCATCGTCGTAGAATCAAAACCCCTCCCATACCGACCCGTCTGCCCAACCTGCCCCCGCCAACTCCGAACATGCTCCGCTCCTCGCTCCCATGCCCGGACGCTTAACGATTAGCCCGATCGCTGACTGCAAACCTACGCAACCCTCACAACTCAAGCGGAAGCTTGAAGTACTGGCGCATGATCCGGTCGCGATGCTCGAGCAGGATTGGGTCAATGGCCGCGGTGATTTCAGCGGCCGTGTGCTCAAACATGGGCCGTGCCTGCGGGTTGATGGGGCATATCTCCTGCGGCTGGATGGCCACGAAGTTGCTGAACGCCGCCCAGTAGAAATCCGCGGCGGACACGGCTTTCCCCACAAGATAATCGCTGCCGCGCTCTTTCTGTCGCTTCAACCGTGCCGCAAGTTCGGTCATGAAGGCGATTACCCGCGTGTTGGCCTGGGCGGCCTCGTCTTCCCGGTAACGGTATTTTTGTGCGAATGGGCTCGGCTGAGCGCCTGCGGCAGGGCGCATCAGGTCCAGGCGCCGGTTCCAGCCAAATCCAAGTTCACCGCAAATCTCGTGGCCAATGCCGAATACCTCGATACGCTCGGCAGGATTCTCCGGCACGAGGCGCGGCGTCGGTGCCAAGCGTTCGATGAGCAGCAGGATGTCATCCCAACGGTTGATCGGGGGCTCGTCGTTCCAGGCCACGACTGGACCGCTGTTAGTCCCGGACCATGCAACCAGCTCGGGATTTTCGCTCATCGGTATCTGATGCGCGCACAGGAAATCGAGCCCTTTGAATTCCATCATCGCCTTGGCCGCAATGCCCCAGGCGCTCGGCATGGCCTTCACGATGACGATTCTGAGGCCACTGGCCTCGATGGCTTCGTTGATGTCGACATATTTCATGGGCGTGCTTCTGGCCTGATCGGCATTACGTTTTGTTCAATTGAAGGGGGCTACAACATCGCTCGCAGGGCGCGCTAGGCCGTCGGCTACAAGCCCGGCCAGCGAGGCCACTCCGCATAGCTTCTATCGATCACTATCTTGCCGTCGCGCATGACCAGCACCGCCACGAAGGGCAGCGACCAATCCGCGCCTGCCTCCGGATTGAGCAGCGTGATTTCCAGCACCACCGTGTCCCCGGCCACATGGAAGTGATCCAGACGCATCCGGCGCCTCGGCGCGGCGCGAAGCACGGCGCGTTCAACCTCCAGGAACTGTTCGTAACCCCGGATCACGCCCAGGCCCATGGTATGCACCTCGAAATCCGGTGCATAACATTCAGGCACGAAGCGCTCGATGTCGTGGTTGTAGAGTTCGAGGTAACGCAGTGCCGTCGCCAGGTTCTGCTGCTCAAGTGTTGTCATGGTGAATCCTCCTGGTGCTGGTGGGATCAAGGGTGTCCCGGTTTCGGTGCATATCAGCGGCCAGCCCCGCGCATGAGCCGCGCCAGCTTGCCGACCCATGAGTGTTGGATTGCCTGAAGCTCGCTCGCCAAGCGGTCTCTCGCTTCTGTCATTTCCCGCAGCGCGTGGGCTCGCGCCCGCTGTTCCGAAACCCTCTTCTGACGCTGTCCCGCGGCCACAGCACCGGCTTCAAAGACCACGCCGATCAAGTCTTCGATCACGGCATCATCTTCCATCCCTGCGCGAACCAGCTGCGGGTGCAATCTCGCCCGCAAGGTCGGGCCATCAAACAACCGGTCGGTCTCCACTGAGTGCAAGGCCTCGTGGAAATCCTGCACGAAACCGAAACTGGGAAAGTCTTCACGCAAGTCGGGCACCGAGGTGCGTTGGTGATGTAGTCTTTGCTCGACGAACTCTTCCGCAAACCACGTGCTGGCCTGCTCCCCGGCAGACACCCCGAGCAACGTCGCCAATTGCCGCAGGCAGCTGGCGGGATTTTCAACCATGTCGGCATGCCGGACGAAGCAGCTGTTCTCCTCTGAAAGCCCCAGCACCGCGCGCTGATGGTAGACGTACCAGAGCAGCAGGGTGTATCGGCAATCCTCGCCCATGATATGAAACCCGGGGTTGTCCCGATGACGCTGACGCTGCGACAGCGCGACATCCAGTGGGCTGCGGATCACATGAACACAATGCAGCTTTCCAAGATCAGCCGATGCGATCACCGCACGCCAGAAGGGCAGGGTCAGACAGAGTCGGGGATCCTTCAACGCCCAGCGCGGCGCATCGGCGTAGTGACGACGCAGTACGTCTGCAGCTTCTGCGGCCAAGGTGGCCAAGGTGGCCACCTCGTCCGGATTCACCTCGGACCAGTTCTTGCTTGGGGGGGCATCCCAACCGCCCCCCATCATTCGCAGCAAGCGGTTGTTGAGGGAGACGACGTCCCAGTTCTCGAAGAAACCTTTCTCATTGCCGTCCGCAGCTTTCCGCGCGGATTGGCCAAGCGAGAAGCCCAGGGCTTCCAGGCCGGCGGTGAGTGCGGATGTCCCGGAGCGATGCATGCCCAGCACCAACACCGCCTGTTGCGAGCTGGAATTCACGCTAGAACCCTCAGTTGCAGGGCTAGAGGCCCGCCTGAGCGTACCCTGGCGTCCCCTGCCGTGCGCCCTTGCGGTATGCGGTCTCGGCGCATGGGTCTTCCCTGATTATGGTGGGTCCGAGCATAACGCGATTGCCGGTTCTGAGTCCGATCGCGACGCCGCCAAAGACCAGCGACGCCGCGAGGAGCTGGGATCTCAGCATCGGCTGTCCGAGCACGGTGGCCGCCAGAATCAGCGTGAAAGCCGACAGAAGGTTGAAGGACAGGTCGGTCAGGAGTGAACCCCCTCCTCAGGAGCGTCGCGAACCTTCAGCAAAAAGCCTCAATACTTGTCGATGACTTCCCGGCCGAACTCGCGAATCATCTCGCGGGCATCCGTCCCGCAAACGTTGAGCGCGATGTTGGTGACGCCGGCCGCCTCGAGCTCACGGATGCGGTCGATGATTTCCGGGCCAGACCCCGTAAGGGTTCCTGCCTTGATCAGCTCCGGCGTGAGATACGCCCGTTCACCTTCCCGCATGAACACCAGATGCCCCAGATGCATCTCCTGAAAACGTCGATCCATGGGCGTCTTCATTTTCATGATGTGATTATCGAAGTAGGTCTTAGCCTGCTTCGCGACGGAGGGCGGCGCAAACGGACCCACCTTGATATCAGTCGGATCCCAGTTGGTGTGCAGCAGGAGAATGGCCGACGGCCCAACTTGCTCGGCCACGCGATCGGAGAGTATCGATTCACCCGGGCGCAGCACGCAGGCTGAGGTCAGGTTGGTGCAGTAGATTTCCCCGATATCGCGCCCTGCAGCCTTCGCCGCGGCCTTGATTTGCTTGATGCTGTCCGCAATGTAGCCGGGATCGAGGCCGATGGTTATCCACCCGTCCGCCAGTTGGCCGGTCATCTCGATCGCCTTGGGGCCATTGGAGGCCATGTGGATTGGGATCTCGTCCTTGATATTGATGTAGCCGTGATCCGGGTGGATGAACTTGATATGGCGCTCACGGCTGCCTTCACGATAAACCGCCTCACGACCGGATAGCAGATCCCGGATGACCTCGATGTGCTCCCGCATGGTCTTCAGCGTGATGGGCGGCATGCCCATCACATTGCGGCCAGTGAAGCCCGTGCCAACGCCAAGGATCACGCGGCCCGGCGCCAGCTCGTTGATGGTGGCGATGGAGTGAGCGGTGACCGGCGCGATGCGGTTGCCGAGGATGGAAACCAGCGTGCCGATTTTGATGGTTCTAGTGTGGTGAGCGACCAGTGCCATGCTGGCGTAGACATCGCTGTAGCACATCTGGGAATCGTAAAACCAGGTGTGCGAGAAGCCGTAATCCTCGGCCATCTTGGCGTCTTGCCAAGAGCGGATATAGGTAGGAAAGCTGATGCCGAAATCCATGTTCGCGTGTCTCCGGGGGTTGCATGCCACCTGGAACCGGCGCAACTGACGCCCGGGTCCAAATACAAAATTGTAATTGTCGATAACCGACTTCGAACGGCCGCTACAGGGATGCTCTGCGGGCGTGCGGTCATGCTCCTACAATTCCATACGCCGGCGTATGGTTCAAGCCCCCGGCCTCCGGCACGGATGCGCGCAAGACTCATCAACGCCATGCTGGCGACGCGGCAGCTGGAGTGCAGGAAACATAAGTGAATGGACTTCCCGACCGATAGCGCCGGACTGCCGCGAGTCGACCAGCGGGCCACGAGGGACGTCAACCTGCGGATGTGCCGCGCTCAGGCTTGGAGGGTGAAGCCTTGATACCCGGCCGCAGCCACCTGCCGGCAGGTTTCCACGTAGGGCGGAACGCCGATATAAGGCATGAAGATGCGCGGCTTGCCCGGGATGTTCGCGCCCAGGTACCAGGAGTTGCAGCGCGGATAGAGCGTAGTGTGGGCGACCTTGTTGACGTGCTCCACCCAGGCGTCCTCGGCCTCGACCTGTGCCTCGATGCGGCGCTTGCCATGAGCTTCGAGATAGCTGATGCACTCCGTGATCCAGTTCACGTGCTGCTCAATCGTTGGCAGCATGTTTGACAGTACCGACGGGCTGCCCGGGCCCGATACGGTGAACAGGTTGGGGAAGCCGGCCATCGCAAGGCCGAGATAGGTGCGCGGGCCTGCCTGCCATTTCTCCTTGAGCGCGAGTCCGCCCGCACCGCGAATATCGATTTTTTCGAGCGCGCCAGTCATTGCATCAAAGCCGGTGGCAAAAACGAGGCTGTCGAGGTCATGGGTGATCGCGCCAACCACCACGCCGGCCGGCGTGATGCGGTCGATGGGTGTCTCGCTGACGTCTACCAGACTCACGTTCGGACGGTTGAAGGTTTCGTAGTAGCGGGTATCGAGGCACAGGCGCTTGCAGCCTACCACCTGCTTCGGCAGCAGCTTGGCCGCGGTGGCCGGATCCTTGACGGTCGCACGGATCTTGTTGCGGATGAACTCCGCGGCGTAGTCATTCGCGCTCTGATCAGTCAGCAGGTCACTGAACGCGGCGAGAAAACCCAGCGTGCCCAACTGCCAGCGCGCTTCGAACTCGCGCTCGCGATTCTCGGCAGTTACCGCGTGGGCGGATTCCGGTCGCATGTGGAAGTCGACGCCGAAGGGCTGCTGCCAATTGCGGGCGCGAATCGCCGCATAGTTCGCCTTGATCCGCGCGACTTCCGCGGCGTCGAGCGGCGCATTGTGCGCGGGCACTGCGTAGGTCGCGGTGCGCTGGAACACGGTCAAGTGTGCCGCCTGCTCGGCGATGATTGGGATGGACTGCAGCGCCGAGGAGCCGGTGCCGATGATGCCGACGCGCTTGCCGGAGAAGTCCACGCCCTCGTGCGGCCAGTGGCCGGTGTGGTAGGTGGGGCCACTGAAGGTCTCGCGGCCCAGGATATTCGGCAAATTGGCAGAGGAGAGGCAGCCGGTTGCCATGACGCAGAAGCGGGCGCTGAGCTCGCTGCCGTCTGCTGTGCGCATTCGCCAGCGCGCGGCAGACTCGTCGAAGTGGGCGGCGGCGACGCGGGTGTTGAACCGGATGTCCGGCCACAGCCCGAAGCGATCGGCAACGTTGTGCACATAGCGCAAGATTTCCGGCTGCGTCGCGTAGCGTTCGCTCCAGTGCCATTCCTGCTGGAGGTCCTCGGAGAACTGGTAGGAATACTCCATGCTCACGACGTCGCAGCGGGCACCGGGATAGCGATTCCAGTACCAGGTTCCACCGGGTCCGCCGCCGGCTTCCAGCACCAGCGTCTTGAGCCCGAGGCCGCGCAGGCGGTGCAGCATGTAGAGGCCTGCAAAGCCCGCACCCACCACGATGGCGTCGAAGTCGGCTTGGGGGGAGGGAGATGTCGAGGACGTTGTGCTCACAGGTGTGCTCCTTTGCGGTACCACGAAAGTGGGCGACGGAAGCCGGAGCGCTGCAAGGCCCCTACGTAGACGGCGCGATCCGCTGTGCAAAGCCACTGAAGCGGCCGGGCGTAGCACAAGCGCTCGCGCAAGCGCACGATGGACAATGCATGACGCGCGGTGCCGGATGAGTTCGATTGGATCCGCGCCAGCGAGGAAAAATCCGGCCGACGGCAAGCGCCCTTGCCCGGCACTGTTTATCTCACGACCTGTACTTCAATCTCGACCAGCATTCCGGCCTGCACCAGGCCAACAATCTGCACCGTCGAGCGCGCCGGCAGGTTGGGCTGTTCCTTGGTGCCGAAAAATTGCGAGTACGCCTCCATCATGCCGTCGAAGTCCATGCGACCGCCCTTGGCCGGATCACCGACCAGATAGACGGTCATCGCGACCACGTCACCCATGCCTGCGTTCATCGACGCCAGTGAGTCTTTGATGCGTCCAAGCACGCTCAGCGTCTGGGTCTTGGTGTCGCCCCAGTATTCGGGCGTACCCGGTGTGGCTTTCGGATCCGCAGGCGTGGGTGTCATGCCACTGTGGAAGATGATGGTCTTGCCGGCCGGCACTTCCACCGCGCGCGCAATCGGGAAGGTGATGTTGGGCCCGAGGGAGTAGCGCACGACATCGTCTGCCAACGCCGAGCCCGCGGAAGCCGCGAGTAGCACCACCGCCACAAGTAGCCGGCTGTAAACTTTCTTCATCATGGTCGCTCCTGTGATTCGGATTTGTCTTGGTTTACCGTGAACTTCCGGCCCGGCTCCCCACCAGCTACGGCAAGGTGTTGATGTAAGCAACAACGTCGCTGACCGCCTGGTCGTCGGCGAGCGTGCCAGCCGCCGCGCGCATCTGCGCGCCAAACGCATCGCGCGCATCCGTACCGCGAACACCCAACCGGTAGTTGTTGAGCTGCGTCACTAGGTACCAGTCCGAGCGCGCAGCGAGCGCTGGCGCCTGCAGCTGTGCATTGCCCTCGCCCTTCGGGCCGTGGCACTCCGCGCATGCGGCGTACAACACTTGGCCTTGCTGCACATCTCCCCTCACAGTTGCGGTCGGCTTTCTCGAATCGAGCGTGCCGATGAACTGCACGGCCGCATCAAGCACGCCTTCCTTCTCGAGCCGCAGCGCCACCGGCCTCATCTCGTGCCCGGATACGTCGTCCGCAGGGACGCCACGCGTACCCGCAGCAAAATTCTTGAGCTGGCGCGTCATGTACAACGCCTCCATCCCCGAGAGCTTAGGCGCGCGGATTGCGAGATTGCCATTGGCGTTGGCGCCGTGGCACACCAGACAATAGTCGAACTGGTTCCCGGCCTCAGCAACACCGGCGAGGAGCGTGAGTGCCGCAACCGTGGCCAACTTCCAGATTACCCGCTTCACGCTGCGACTCCTTGCGCCGCACGCTCACGTTTGTCGATCTCCGCGATGGCATGGTGCGCGGAAAAGATAGCGCCCTCCTGCCAGCCAGGATGATAGCTCACCTGATCGCCTATCAGAAAGTGATTGCCAACCGGTGTTTGCAGCACCTTGAACCATTGCTTGTAGAGATCCTCATCCCATTCAGCCCCGCAGCCCAGAATGTGGTTCATCTGATGCCACGCCACTGTCACACCGGTCTCAACGTACTTGCTGTAGTCGGGATGGACCTTCGAGCCCTGCTCGACCGCGAGCTTGATGCGCTCCGGTGGCGAGAGGCGCGCGAACTTCTCACCTGCCTCCGGATCGAACGTGTACGCACCCAGCACCACGCCCTTCTGGCGATGGATGCCATGCGCGGGGTACCAGATCTGCTGGATGTCCTGCACCGTCCAGGAAATTCCGCCGTAGATGCCTTCGCGCTCCCAGAAGCGTTCCTTCATCTGCAGGCCGATCTTGAACAGCTTGCCGCGGGGAATCGCGGTGAAACCGGATGAATATTCCTTTGGAAAGTTGTGCTCGATTCCGGCGAGCAGATGCATCGGAATGCAGTTGAGGACGTAGTCGGCCTGGGTCTTCACATAAGCCCCGTTACGACGATACGCGACCTCAACGCCGTGACTCTGCACCCTGATCGCCTGCACCTGCGATTCGAGCTGCACAAGGTGCCCAACCCGGCGCAGGAATCCCGCCACCACGTGATCCATGCCACCCACCGCCTCCATCATCATTGCGGCCTGCTCGTCAGCCTCGCCGAAACTCATGAAGTGCATGAACCTGGACTTGAGGAGCTCGCTTGGATTGAGCGGTTTCTTGAGGACATCCGGCAGCGTGTAATCGTGCGTTGCGAGCCCGGACCGACTGGTGCCCAGATACTTGAACTGCGGGTCGAGATCCCCGAAATGCTTCAAATACTCACGCAGATGTTCCCAATCCTCCTTGCCCAAGGGCGCTGCGAGAGCGTCCGGCTTGATCGACTTCGACATCAGCTCGGCGATGAAACCGTGCGTGTCGTTGAGGTACTCGCGCGCACGCACCGGCTTGCCGCCATACATCGCGTCATCCTGCACCCAGGCGTTGCGGTTGTCGTTGATGAATGGCTCCAGCTCTACCCCAAGTTCCTTGCAGTAGCCAAGCAGGTTCTCGTGGCAGCCGGGAATTCGTGCCGGGCCGCAGTTGAAATACAGGTCCGGGTCGTCGTCGAACTCGCACACCTGCTGAAAGCCCGTTTCATCGATACGCGAGCCGCGGCGCACGGTCAGGTTACGACCCCCTGCCCGGGACGAAGCCTCAAGTATCTGCACGTTGTAGCCCGCCTTCGTCAGTTCGTAGGCGGCGGTGAGCCCCGAGATACCGGCGCCAAGCACCAGTACTTTTTTCTGTTTCCTGAGTGTTGCGAGCTTGGGGCGTGCCGCGCGCGCGGCGAGGGGGAAGAGTCCCAACCCCAACGCCGCGCGATAGACGGCAGGAGAACCACCCAATGTTCCGGCCAATTCAAGAAATCTACGCCGCGTCAGTGAGGGTTTCATGGCGCTCCCGGGGGTCGGAACTGGTAGAAGGCTTTGTTGTCATGACACGCGCCGTGGCAGCCGACCGGAGGCACCAACGGTTCACAAGCAATGGAGCCCTTGCACCGCCCGGTGCTGGCCTCGGCAGGTTCAACGGGCAAGCGCCTTGACCAGGTCATGAAGGAAGGCGTGTCCTTCGTATAGCGATCGAACGCGCAGGCGCTCGTTCAGGCCATGGACGCCCCCTCCATCGGGGTCGCGGAACATGCCGGAAATTCCATAGGTTGGGATCCCCGCATTGTTGAGGAAGCGCCCGTCCGTGGCGCCCACCAGCATGGTGGGGATGACCGGAATGCCCGGCCACATGCGCCCCGTGATGGCTTCCACCGGATCCAGGATCTCGCGCGTCAGCGGTGGCGGTGGGGACAGCACGGCCGCGCCGTCAGGAGTAATGCGGATCTTGTCGTTGGCCATCACGCGTTCCAGAGTCGCCTGTACTTGCTCGACCGGCTCGCCGGGCAGAATGCGGCAATTGACCACCGCCCGCGCCCGCTGCGGAAGGGCGTTGGTGGCGTGGCCGGCTTCCAGCATGGTGGCCACGCAAGTGGTACGGAGCGACGGATTGTAAAGCGGCATGTTGGTCATGCGCGCGAGGGCTTCGGCGTCCGGCGGGGTTTGCAGAATGGCACGCATGTCTGCCGCGTTCTGGCCACTTTCGATCGCAGCATAGCGCTCGAAGAAGGTCCGGGTGGTGGCGTTGAGCATGAACGGGAAGTCGAACTTGGCCAGCCGCGCCAGGCCTTCCGCCAAGTGGTATATCGCATTGTCCTTGGAGGGGCGGGCGCTGTGACCGCCGGGGTTGGTGACCTCGAGTCGATAGGTCTGGAAGACTTTCTCGCCGGCCTGGATGCCGTGATAGAGCGGCTTGCCGGTGCTATCGAGCATGCCGCCTCCACCTTCGTTCAGGGCCAGCGCGGCGTCAATCAGGGGGCGGTGATGCGCCAGGAGGTATTCGACGCCGCTGAACGCCGAGGGGATGATTTCCTCGTCTGCCGTGAGTGCAAGGATGATGTCGCGGCTCGGCACGAAGCCCTCGCGCTTCATGCGGATCAAGTTGGCCACGAACACTGCGGCCATAGCCTTGTCGTCGACGGCGCCCCGGGCGTAGAAATAGCCGTCTTCTTCAATCAGCTTGAACGGGTCGCGCTGCCAGTCTTCGCGCTTGGCTTCCACCACGTCCAGGTGTGCAAGGAGCAGTAGCGGCTTCTTGTCGCTGCCGCTGCCCGCAAGGCGAGCTACCAGGTTGCCCTTTCTGGGGTTGCCTGGCGGTACGATCAGGTGGAGGTCGGCGTCGATGAAGCCGCCGGCCGCAAGGTGCGCCGCCATGGCGCGTGCTGCTTGGGTGGTGTCGCCCACTGAATCGGTGGTGTTGATTTCCACCAGTTCCTGATAGATCGCACGCAGCTGCTGCTGGTCCGGGGTCAGCGTCTGGGCATGCGCCG
>Ga0315909_10007868_pt1 | contig 11797 bp, 8 predicted proteins | sample LakEriMetagenome_11_FD_203527 | JGI IMG/M metagenome (GOLD analysis project Ga0315909, IMG submission 203527) | Freshwater fungal communities from buoy surface, Lake Erie, Ohio, United States - Buoy 2 MA125 | ecosystem: Environmental > Aquatic > Freshwater > Lake | place: USA: Lake Erie, Ohio...
CGGGCAGCCCCGGCCCCCGAACTCAGGCGTCAAGAGACCGGACGCGTGCCGCGTCACTCCGGTTCCTCCCATGCCCGTGCCCGGTCGAGCGCCTTCTCCCACGCCCGCGCCCGCCGCGCCCATTCGGCGGGCTTCATCGCCGGCTTGAAGCGGCGGTCGGGCCGCCACTGGGCGGCGATCTCGGCCCGGCTCTTCCAGACGCCCACCGCCAGCCCGGCGAGGCAGGCGGCGCCCAGGGCCGTGGTCTCCGACACCCGCGGACGCACCACCGGCACGCCGAGCAGGTCGGCCTGCAGCTGCATGAGCAGGTCGTTGCGGCTCGCGCCCCCGTCCACCCGCAGCTCCTTGAGCTGGATGCCGGCGTCGGACTCCATGGCGTGGAGGATGTCGGCCACCTGGTGCGCGATCCCTTCGAGGGCAGCCCGCGCGATGTGCGCCGCGGTGCTGCCGCGGGTCAGGCCCAGGATCGCACCGCGGGCATAGGGATCCCAGTGCGGCGCGCCGAGGCCGGTGAAGGCGGGCACGAGGCTGACGCCGCCACTGTCGGGCACGCTTGCGGCCAGCCGCTCGACGTCGGCCGCCTCGCGGATGATCCCCAGGCCGTCCCGGAGCCACTGCACGACCGCGCCCGCCATGAACACGCTGCCCTCCAGGGCGTATTCGATCTGCCCGTCGAGCCGCCAGGCGATCGTCGTGAGCAGGCTGTTCCTCGAGGCGATCGGCTTGCGTCCCGTGTGCATGAGCATGAAGCAGCCGGTGCCGTAGGTGTTCTTCACCATGCCCGGCTTGGTGCACTGCTGGCCGAAGAGGGCCGCCTGCTGGTCGCCGGCGATCCCGGCGATGGGCACCGGCCGCGGGAGGATGTCGGCGTGGCCGTAGACCTCGCTCGAGCCGCGGATCTCGGGCAGCATCGACCGCGGCACCCGGAAGAGTTCCAGGAGCGACTCGTCCCAGTCACCGGTGCGGATGTTGCAGAGCATCGTCCGCGAGGCGTTGCTGGCGTCGGTGACGTGCACCCTGCCGCCCGTGAGCTTCCAGACGAGCCAGCTGTCGATCGTGCCGAAGGCCAGCCGCCCCGCCTTCGCCCGCTTCCGGGCGCCCGGCACGTGCTCGAGCAGCCACTGCAGCTTCGTGGCCGAGAAGTAGGCGTCGAGCACGAGGCCAGTCTTCCGCCGGATGCGGCCTGCGTGCCCGCCGCGTCTGAGCGCGTCGCACATGCCGGCCGTGCGGCGGTCCTGCCAGACGATGGCGGGGGCGATCGGCCTGCCGGTCTCGCGGTCCCAGACGACCGTCGTCTCGCGCTGGTTCGTGATGCCGATCGCCGCCACGTCGCCGGCGGTCACGCCCCCCGTGGCGAGGGCTTCGCGGGCGACGGCAGCCTGCGTCTCCCAGATCTCCTCGGCGTCGTGCTCGACCCAGCCCGGCCGGGGATAGATCTGGCGGAACTCCCGCTGCGCCACCGAGACGATCGTCCCGGTGCGGTCGAAGAGGATCGCCCGCGAGCTCGTCGTGCCCTGGTCAAGCGCGAGGACGTGCCTGGTCATACCGTGGGGGTGCGGCCGTCCACCAGCACGTCGACGGTGCCGGTCTCGACGCGGTGGAGCCAGCCGTGGATCCGCGGCAGGTTTCCCTTGGCGTGCTGGTTCTCGATGACCGCCAGGTTCCTGGGGTGCTTGATCTGCAGCTTCACGTTCTCCTCGGTGAGGAGCTCGAGCTTCTGCTCGCGGTTGAGGCCGCGCTCGGCCGCCACCCGGTCGGCGATGGAGTGCTCGTGCACGCCGCCCTCGATGGCGGCGATGCCGCCGCACCGCGTGTGGCCGCAGACGATGATGTCCTCGATCTTCAGGTGCACGACCCCGTACTCCAGGATCGAGGAGATGTTGACGTCGTTGAACGCGATGATGTTGGCGAAGTGCGGTGCACGAACATCGTGCCCGGCTTCGAGCCGGTCATCTGGTGCTCGCTGACGCGGAAGTCGGAGCAGCCGATCGGGACTACCTTCGGCGTCCGTCGCGTGGCGATCGCCTGGTAGTGCTCGGCGTTCGGCCGGCACTCCTCGGCGATGAATCGGCGGTTGCCTTCCAGCAGCTGATCGATCATGGCGTCGTCTCCGGGCGCGTGGCGGACGTCGGGAAGGCCGCGGCGGCGAGAGACTACCGCGCCGGCCCCCCCGCGTGCCATGGCCGGAGGGTGTGTGAACTTTTGCCCTTGCACCTCCGGACGCACGGCAGGACATTTTCGGGGCCTCTCGGGCCGCGAACAGCGACCGACGACTCGACCCGTCCCCGTTCCTCGTGGCCACATGAATCCGGATTCAATCCTCCAGAACTGGCAGGCGGTGCTTACCGCGATCGTGGTGTTCGCCACGCTCGCGGCCCTGCTCTTCGGCCAGCGCGGGCCCGACATGGCCATGATCGGCGGCGTGGTCGTGCTGCTGGCGGCCGGCGTCATCGCCCCCGACGAGGCCCTCAAGGGGATGAGCAACGAGGGGATGATCACGGTGGCGGCGCTGTTCGTGGTGGCCGCGGCCGTGGAGCGGACAGGGGCGCTCGCCGCGCTCGTGGACCGGGTGCTCGGCCGGCCGGAGTCGCTGGCCGCGGCGCAGTTCCGCACCATGGTCGGGCCCGCCGCGCTCTCCGCGTTCATGAACAACACGCCGGTCGTCGCCCTGATGGTGCCGGCGATCCGCGACTGGGCCAAGAAGCACCGGCTCGCCGTCTCGAAGCTGCTCATGCCGATGAACGACGCGGTCGTGCTCGGCGGTCTCTGCACGCTGATCGGCACGAGCACCAACGTCGTGGTGAGCGGGCTCGTCTCGGCGAAGACGGGCCGGCCCCTGGGGATGTTCGAGATCTCGTGGCTCGGCGTGCCGCTCCTGCTGGCGGGCCTGGTCTACCTGGTCATCGCCAGCCGGCATCTGCTCAAGGACCGGCGGCCGGCCGTCGGCCCCGGTGACGACCCCCGGGAGTACTCGCTGGAGATGGTGGTCGAGCCGGGCAGCCCGCTCGTCGGCCGCTCGATCGAGGAGGCCGGCCTGCGCGGTCTCGAGGGACTCTTCCTCATGGAGATCGACCGCGGCGGCCACGTGATGGCCGCCGTCGCGCCGACGGAGCGGCTCGAGGCGGGCGACCGGCTCGTGTTCGTCGGTGTCGTCGACTCCGTCGTCGAGCTGCAGAAGATCCGCGGCCTGCGGCCGGCGACCGACCAGCTCTTCATGCTCGACGATCCCCGGTCGGAGCGGATCCTCATCGAGGCGGTCGTCTCGAACACCTGCCCGCTGATCGGCCAGACGGTCCGCGAGGGCCGCTTCCGCTCCACCTACGACGCGGTGGTGATCGCCGTGGCCCGCAACGGCGAGCGGCTGCGGATGAAGCTCGGCGACATCCGCATCGAGCCGGGCGACACGCTGCTCCTGGAGGCGAGCCCCGGCTTCGCCGACCACCAGCGGAGCAACCGCGACTTCTATCTCGTGAGCCAGGTCCGCGACTTCACTCCGCCGCGGCACGACCACGCCTGGATCGCCTGCACGGTGCTCGCGGCGATGGTCCTGGCGGCGACGATGGAGCTCGTCCCGATGGTGGCGGCGGCCCTCGTGGCGGCGGCGGCGGTGGTGGCCTCGCAGTGCCTCTCGTCGGACGAGGCGCGGCGGGCGATCGAGTGGGAGTCGCTCCTCCTCATCGCCGCCAGCTTCGGGCTGGCGCGGGCGATGGAGAAGACCGGGCTCGCGGAGTGGATCGCCCAGTCGACGATCGCCGCGGCGGGCGACCATCCGCACGTGGTGCTGGCGGCGATCTACCTCGTGACGATGCTCTTCACGGAGCTGATGAGCAACAACGCCGCCGCGGTGCTGACGTTCCCGATCGCCTGGCAGACGGCCACGGACCTCGGCGTGAACCCGATGCCGTTCGTGATGGCGGTGACGGTGGCCGCCAGTTGCGGCTTCGCCACGCCGATGGGCTACCAGACGAACCTGATGATCTACGGGCCGGGCGGTTACAAGTTCAGCGACTACGTCCGCTTCGGCGGCCCGCTCAACCTGCTGGTGATGGCGCTCACGGTGGCGCTCGCGCCGCTCATCTGGCCGTTCCGCTGATGCGGCGCCGGAGCCGCGGGTGATGCGAATGCGTCACAGCCGGCCGCGGGCGATCCGGCCGACGACGTCGGCGAGCCGGTCGATCTCGTCGCGGGTGTTGTAGATGGCCAGTGACGGCCGCACGGTGGCCTCGAGGCCGAAGTGCCGCAGCGACGGCTGGGCGCAGTGGTGGCCGGCCCGCACCGCGATTCCCTCGCGATCGAGCAGCCGGCCGATCTCGAGGGGATCCCGGCCGGGCAGCACGAACGACAGGACGCCGACCTTGTGGGCGGCCGTGCCGACGAGCCGCAGGCCGTCGATCGCCGCCAGCCTCGCGGTGGCGTGCTCGAGCAGGCCGTGCTCGTAGGCGGCCACCCGCTCGCGGCCGAGCCCCGTCACGTATTCGAGGGCCGCGCCGAGGCCGATGGCGTCGGCGATGTTGGGCGTGCCCGCCTCGAACTTGGCGGGCGGGTCGGCGTAGGTCGTGCGGGCGAAGGTGACGTCGCGGATCATGTTGCCGCCCCCCTGCCACGGCGGCAGCGACCGCTGCGATTCCATCGTCGCGTGCACCGCGCCGATGCCGGTGGGACCGAAGATCTTGTGCCCCGAGAAGACGTAGAAATCGGCGCCGATCGCAGCCACGTTCACCGGGAAGTGCGACACGCTCTGCGCCCCGTCCACCACCACGCGGGCGCCCCGTGCTTTCGCCAGCCGCGTCATCAGCTCCACCGGCAGGATCGTGCCGAGGCTGTTGGAGGCGTGCGACAGCGACACGATCCGCGTCCGCGGGCCGAGCAGCCGCTCGTAGGCCTCGAGGATCACCTCGCCGCGGTCGTCGATGGGGGCGACGCGGATGACCGCGCCCGTCCGCTCGGCGACCATCTGCCAGGGCACGATGTTGGCGTGGTGTTCGAGCTCCGTGAGCACGATCTCGTCGCCGCCGCCGAGGCCGGCTCCGCAGACGTTGGCGACGAGGTTGATCCCCTCCGTGCAGCCCCGCACGAAGATGATCTCGTCGGGGCCCGCCGCCCCGAGGAAATCGGCCACGATCCGGCGGGCCCGCTCGTAGGCGTCGGTGGCCCGGGCGGCGAGCGAATGCGCGCCGCGGTGGATGTTGGAATTGTCGTGCGCGTAGAACGCCGAGAGCGCGTCGATCACGGCCTGCGGCTTCTGGGTGGTGGCCGCGTTGTCGAACCAGGCGAGCGGCCGGCCGTGGACCTTCTCTCGCAGGATCGGGAAGTCACGGCGCACCGCCTCCACGTCGAAGAAGCCGGCCGGCGACAGTCCGCCGGCCCCGCCGCCGATCGCGTGCGGGCCGGAGGAGGGCGCGGCGGCGCCGAGCACGGGGGGCAGCTGCCGATGGTCGAGGCCGCGGATCCTGCCGATGAACGTGCGGAGGCCGGAGAGATCTGTCGGCGGCGCCGCGGCGGGGCCGACCGGCGCGGCGGGAGGAGCGAACGACGGAGGCAGGCCCACGGGCGGCGCCGGCATCACGGCCGGCATGGCGGGCACGGCCTGCGGCTGCGCGGGCATGCCGCCGAGGCTCGCGTCGGCGGCCGCGGCCAGCGCCTCGTGCATCAGCCGCTCCGCGATGCGGGACACGTCCCCCGCCGACACGTCACCCGGCATCGACGCACCGGCGGCCGGCCGGCCGGCCACCGTCGAGACTCCAGTCGAGACATCGTCCATCGCTCACCTCTTCGATGTGCATCGGTCCGCAGCCCGCCCGCCGGGCCCACGGTCACTTCGGCGTCGCCTTGCGGTGCTCGTAGTCGTGGTAGTAGCCGACCTCGACGTTCTCGAGGACGCCGAGGGCGTCGTCGGTGAGGACGGCCAGCGAGAAGTAGTTGGTCAGCAGGTACGACGCCACGCCCAGGCTGTCGAGGCCCATCAGCCGCGCCGACAGGCTCGGCATGATCTCCCCCGGGATCCCCGTCTGGTGCAGGCCCACCACGCCCTGGTCCGCCTCGCCCACCCGCAGCAGCAGGATGCTCGTCGTCCCGAACGACTGGTTCGAGCCGTACCGGCTCTTCACCTCCAGCTTGTCGCACGGCACCAGCGGCACCCCGCGCCACAGGATCACGCTCGTCCCGTGGATCGTCGCCGTCACCGGCGGAACGCCCCGCCACGTGCACTCACGCTCGAACGCCGCGATCGCCTTCGGGTGCGCCAGGAAGAACGCCGGCTTCTTCCACACCAGCGACAACAGCTCGTCCAGGTCGTCCGGAGTCGGCGCACCGTACCGCGTCGACACCCGCATCGCCGGATCCACCGAGTGCAAGAGACCGAACTTCTGGCTGTTGATCAGCTCCCACTCCTGACGCTCCTTGATCCCCTCGATCGTCAGCCGGATCTGCTCCTCCAACTGGTCGTACGGGCCGTTGTAGAGGTCCGACACCCGCGTGTGCACACGCACCACCGTCTGCACCGCCGACAGCGAGTACTCCCGCGGGTTCGCCGCGTAGTCCACGAACGTCTCCGGAATCTCCACGTTCTCCGCGTACCCGCTCACCAGGTCGATGTTCCGCTCGCCGTAGCGGTTCACCGTGCTCCGCAGCTCCAAGTGCTCCGCGATCGCCTTCGTGAAGTCGCCACGCAGGTTCGGCAGCTCGTCCAGCACGGCGTCCAGGTCCTTCCGAGACAGCGTCAGGAGCACGCACGGCGTGATCGTCCGCACCGTGATGTCCGACGGCTTGTCGCTCACCAGGTCCACCTCGCCGAAAAACTCCCCCTCCGTCAGCAGGGCGATCCGCAGGTCGCGGCCGTGGACCCCCTTGCTAAGGATCTCCACCTGCCCCTGCGCGATCACGAAGAAGGTGCTGCGGTCCTCTCCCTCGATGAGCAGGTCGCTGCCGAGCGATACGTGCTCGGTCTCGAAACGCCGCTGCATGCGGTCGAGCAGCGAGTCGGGGAGGTGCGAGAAGAGCGGCACGCTCCGCAGCGAGCCGGCCGCGAAGGAGAGGCCCCGGTCCGAAGGGCCGATCTCGATCCGCGCCGCCTTGGAGAGTTCGACCTTCGTACGGTTGACGCGGTAGGTGCCCCCCTCCACCTGCACCCACGGCAGCAGGTGCAGCAGGTGCCGCGGCGTGACCGACGTCATCATCGGCCGCGTCTTCGTCGTCGTGGCGAGGTTCCTCGCCACCGCGGTCGTCACGCTGCGCTGCAGCAGGCTGTCGGACATGGGATGCAGGGCCTCCGGGAAACGACCGCGTCAGGATTCGAAGATGCCGGTGGAGAGGTACCGCTCGCCCGAATCGGGCAGCACGACCACGATCGTCTTGCCGTCCGACTCGGGCCGCGCCGCCACGCGGAGGGCCGCGTGCATGGCGGCGCCGCAGCTGATGCCGCAGAGGATGCCCTCCTCCTTCGCCAGCCGCCGCGCGATCGCGAACGCCTCGTCGTTGGTCACCGGCAGGATCTCGTCGATGAGCGAGCGGTCGAGCACGTCGGGCACGAAGCCGGCGCCGATGCCCTGGATCTTGTGGGGCCCGGGGGCGCCCCCCGAGAGCACCGGGCTGGCGGCCGGCTCCACCGCCACCGTGTGGAGCTTCTGCCCCTGGGCGTCCTTGAAGAACCGCGACACGCCCGTGATCGTGCCGCCCGTGCCGACGCCCGCCACGAACACGTCCACCTTGCCCTCGGTGTCGTTCCAGATCTCCGGACCGGTCGTCTCGAAGTGGATCGCGGGATTGGCCGGGTTCTTGAACTGCTGCGGCATGAAGTACTTCGAGTCCCGCGCCATCTCCTCGGCCCGCTGGACGGCGCCCCGCATTCCCTCCGCCGCGGGCGTGAGCACGAGCTCGGCGCCGAGCCCCTTGAGGAGCTGTCTGCGCTCGATCGACATCGACTCCGGCATGAGGAGCGTGAGCGGATAGCCCTTCGCGGCGCAGACGAACGCCAGGGCGATCCCGGTGTTGCCGCTGGTGGGCTCGAGGACGTGCTGGCCCGGCTTGAGCCGGCCGGAGCGTTCGGCGTCCCAGATCATCGCCGCGCCGATGCGGCACTTGACGCTGTAGGCCGGATTGCGGCCCTCGATCTTCGCCAGCAGCCGGCAGTTCAGCCCGCGGGCGAGCCGATTGATGCGGACCAGCGGCGTCCGACCGATGGTGTCGACGTTGTCGCCGTAAACAGGCACCTGGAGCCTCCTGCGTTTCCTGCAGTCAAGGCGTGCCTCCAAGATGTCCGGTCAGCAGCGCGAACCAACGAATTGTCGGACCGAAATGCGGGTCGGCGGCGGCCTCGCCGCGGCCCGCAAAGTCGGCCTACCTTAACGAGGCCGCCGGTTTTTGAGAAGTATCGCCGCCCCGCGGTCCCTCGAGCACCGCGGCCGCGGCGACGCCTCCGGCGCGGAATCACTCGCGAAATCGCGCCGGATCGACGCCCAGCTTCCGCATTCTGGCCCGCAGCGTGTGGGGATTGATCTGAAGCAGTGCCGCCGCCCCCTTGCGACCCTCGACCCGGCCGCGGGCAGCCGCCAGCGCCCGCTCGATGTGGAGCCGCATGGCGGTCGCCAGCGGCACGATCTCGCCCGGCTGCGGCACGGCGGTCAGTTCCGCCAGCGGCACCGTCTCAGGAATCACCTCGTACATCGTGGCCCCGGCGTCCGGCATCGGCGCGGCGGCCTGCCTGGTCAGGCCCAACGCCGTCGCCACGTCGAGCGTCCGGCCGCCGCCGAGGATTGCGGCCCGGTCGATCACGGCCCCAAGTTCGCGGATGTTGCCGGGCCACCCGTACCCGGAGAGCAGCCGCAGGTCGGACTCGGTCGGCTCGACCACTGGCAGGCCGAAACGCACCGCCGCCCGCTGCGCGAAGTGCCGCACGAGCGCCGGGATGTCCTCGGGCCGCTCGCGGAGCGTGGGCAGCAGGATCGGAAAGACGTTGATGCGATACCAGAGGTCCTCGCGGAAGGTGCGGTCCTTGACCATCGCAGCGAGGTCGCGGTGGGTGGCCGCCACGATCCGCACGTCGACGTGCACGGGCGAGCGGCCTCCCACCCGCTCGATCTGGTGATCCTGGAGCACCCGCAGCAGCCGCACCTGGGCCGCAAGCGGCAGCTCGCCGATCTCGTCGAGAAACAGCGTGCCGCGGTCGGCCCGTTCGAACCAGCCCTGGTGCTGCTGGGCGGCGCCGGTGAAGCTCCCCTTTTCGTGGCCGAAGAGTTGCGAATCGACCAACTCCGGCGGGATGGCGCCGCAATTGACCCGGATGAAGGGCCCGTCCGCCCGCTTCGACCGCGAGTGGATCGCCCGCGACGCGACCTCCTTGCCCGTGCCGGTCTCGCCGAGGATGAGCACGGGGACGTCCGACTGGGCCACGAGTTCGACCCGCTCCATCACGTGCCGCAGCCCGGTCCGCGCGCCCACCACGTCCTCGTTGACGTCCTGCCTGCCGAGCCGCGTCAGCAGCGACTGCCGGTCCGCCTCGGCGGCCTCGCGGAGCGACCGCAACTCGTGGAGGCGGCCGTCGTTCTCGAGCGCCACGGCGAAGGGCTCGAGCAGGCCGCGGACGATCCTCCTGTCGGCCGCGGAGAACGAGGCGGCCGCCGCGGACACGAGCACGAGCATGCCGGTGGGCACGTCGCCCGACCGCAGTGGTCCGACGAGCGCGTCGCCGGCCCACCCCTCGGGCAGGATCGCGGCGAGCACCTCGCGGGCCTGGCCGTCCCGCGGCCCGGCCACGTCGCCCGACCGCAGCCACGCCATGATCCTGCGCCAGGAGGCCGCCGGAAATTCCGCGGCTCGCGGCACCGGCTTCGAAGGCCGCCCGCCATGCACCCGGCCGGCCGGGTGGACGGCACCGACTGCCAGCGCCTCGAGCCCGCGGGCCTCCGCATCGACGCGGAGCACGATCAGCGACGCCAGCGGCATGTGGACCGCGATCGTCTCGGCCAAGGCCGCCGCCGAGGACTCGATCTCGATGTGGCGGCACGCCTCGCGCCACACCGCTGACAGCAGGCCACCGGAATCAGTCATACGAGAGACAATACAAGCAAATAAGACGACATTCTATTACATATCACGGATTTTATTCCGTCACATATCACAGGACTCTCTCTTTTTCTCGGAAAACAAGGGAAATGGGAAATTCGCGTGGTCTTGGAAGGCCTTTTTTGTTCCCCGCAGGCGTCTGCGGCCTTCGGCACGGCCGTTGCTCTGGTGATCTGCGGTGTCGGCCGCGCCCCGGCCGAGAGGGATGCGAGTCGGGGCGGGGGCTCCTTCCAGGTCACGGAGTCGGACATGAACCAGTGGTCGAAACGTGTCTGGGTGGTCGTGGCCGCCGTACTGCCGGCCATCGCAGGCGGCTGCGGCGCAGGCGGCGCGCCGGGCGGCCCTGCGGCGGACGGCGGTCCGATCGAGCTGCTCAACGTCTCGTACGACCCCACCCGCGAGCTGTATCGCGACTTCAACGAGGCGTTCGCCAGGCACTACGTCGCCGAGCACGGCCGCGCCGTCTCCGTCAAGCAGTCGCACGCCGCCTCCGGCAGTCAGGCCCGCGCGGTGATCGACGGCCTCGACGCCGACGTGGTCACGCTCGCCGTCTGGCCCGACGTCGAGGCGGTGTCGAAGGCGGGACTCATCCGCCCGGACTGGCAGAAGCGGTTCGACAACGATTCGGTGCCGTACCACTCGGTCGTGGTGTTCGTCGTCAGGAAGGGGAATCCGAAGGGCATCGCCGACTGGGCCGACCTCGACCGCGACGGGATCTCCATCATCACGCCCAACCCCAAGACCTCCGGCAACGGCAAGTACAGCTTCCTCGCCGCCTGGGGCGCGGCGCTCGCGGCCGGGGGCAGCGAGGACGACGCCCAGCGGTTCGTCGCCGGGATCTACCGCCGCACGCCCGTGCTCGACACCGGCGCCCGAGCGGCCACCGCGACGTTTTCACAGAAGGGGATCGGCGACGTGCACCTGACGTTCGAGAGCGAGGCGCACCTGGAGGTCGACGAATCGAAGGGGGCCCTGGAGATCGTCTATCCGAGGCGATCCATCCGGGTCGATCCCCCCGTCGCCGTCGTCGACTCGAACGTCGATCGCAAGGGGACGCGGCACGCCGCCGAGGCGTACCTCGGGTTCCTCTTCTCGCCCGAAGGTCGCGAGATCATCGCGAAGCACCACTATCGGCCGTGGGCCCACGATCCGCCGCCGGCCGCCGTGGGCCAATCCTGGCCGGCCATCGACACCTTCGACATCTCGTTCCTGGGCGGCTGGGAGGCCGCCACGAAGAAGTTCTTCGCCGAGGGCGGGGTCTTCGACCGGATCTACCAGCCAGCCGCCGCCAACTGAGCGGCCGCCGAGCCGCACCACATGCCCGTTTCACGTCCAGACATGATCGCCTTCGCCTCAGAGCCGTCGTCGCCGTCCCTGCGAGTCTTCAGTCCCGGTGGCAGCCGCGGACCGGGGACGCCGGCGGCGCCGAGGACGGCGGCCCGCCGCCGCGCGGCCGCGGTGCTGCCGGGCTTCGGCACCAGCGCCGCCCTCACGTCGCTGGTCGTCACGGCGCTGGTGATCTTCCCGCTCGCGGTGCTCGTCCTGCGGGCGGCGTCGCTCGGTCCGGCAGGCTTCGTGGCGGCGGCCTGGACGCCGCGGGCCAGGGCGGCCTACGCCGTGTCGCTCGGGGCTGACGCCGCCGCCGCCGTGATCAGCTCGCTCTTGGGGCTCATCGTGGCCTGGGTGCTCGCGCGGATCAGATTTCCCGGCCGCAGGCTGCTCGACAGCCTTGTCGACG
>Ga0315909_10007871_pt1 | contig 11793 bp, 10 predicted proteins | sample LakEriMetagenome_11_FD_203527 | JGI IMG/M metagenome (GOLD analysis project Ga0315909, IMG submission 203527) | Freshwater fungal communities from buoy surface, Lake Erie, Ohio, United States - Buoy 2 MA125 | ecosystem: Environmental > Aquatic > Freshwater > Lake | place: USA: Lake Erie, Ohio...
TTGTGAATGAGCGCTTTCGCAGTAGAGGAAAACGGCACCTTCGTGACACGAATTTTACGACCCGAAGAAAATGCTTCGGCTTCTGCTAAACCCACATCGGCAAGTTCTGGTTCAGTGAAAATTGCTGACGCTGCTTTGTCGTAGTCGAGGTGACGATGGTTCGACTTTGTACCCACCATGAGGTGCTCGGCAATTTTGCGACCCTGCATAGAAGCCACCGACGACAAGGGCAACTTGCCACTCACGTCGCCTGCTGCATAAATGTGACCCACGTTGGTTTGGCAGTGACGATCGATGTTGATGTAGCCACGCGAGTCGAGCTCGACACCAGCTGCTTCTAAATTCAGCCCTTCCACATTGGGTTCTGAACCAATGGCGAGCACCGCATGTGTAGTGCGCACCTCGCGCCCGTCGGAACACTTCACCACTACTTCGTCGCCACTGCGCTCAATGCTCTCGGCGCGAGCACCTTTCAACAGTTCAACACCCTTATTGAGGAAGGTTTCTTCCAGAACGGCAGCGGCTTCTGGGTCTTTTCCAGGAAGAACTTGTTGACGGCTCACAATGAGCGAGACCTTTGCACCAAAAGAAGAAAACATGTGCACGAATTCCACACCTGTTACACCGGAACCCACCACCGCGATACTCTGCGGAAAGATTTTTGGTGGGTAGCACTCGCGGGTGGTGAGAATGCGCTCGCCATCGGGTGTGCACCACTGCGGAATACGTGGTCGCGAACCAGTAGCGATGATGAAAGCATCGCCTTCAATACGTTCTTCGCCAGCGGAAGTACGCACCACCACCGTATGTGGGTCGACAAAGCTTGCTTCACCACGAATCATGCGAATGCCTTGGCTGTCGAGCAGTTGCGTGGTGGTGTTTTCCAACCGTGTGCGAATGCCGTCGATGCGCTCGGCCAAATGGTCGACATCAATTTCAGCAACGTGTTGCTCTAAGCCCATACCCGCAAAGCGTTTGGTGGCACTTACTGCCCCACCTGTTGCAATCATTGCCTTCGAGGGAATGCAGTCGAGCAAGTGTGCTGCGCCACCCATAATGTCGCGTTCAATAATGGTGACTTCGGCTCCGAGCCGTGCCGCCCATGTAGCTGCAGTATTTCCACCAGGGCCACCACCAATAATTACCAAACGAGTTGTCACGTTTTTAGGTTATCTCTGCGTACCCACGATGTTGGGGCAGTAACGCGATGGAAACGCCAAGTTGTCGCGGCGTTCACCTACGTATTCAAAATGCATGCCATCTGACGGCGTGAAATTTCCGCCCCATGCAAAACCCCATTGCCGAAAAATACGCACAATGCGACAATCCATACGCGGCACCACGCCTTGCCCATTGACAGAAGTATTCATGTCGATTGCCATTCCCCACGAGTGGCGTGACAAATAACCCAATGTGCCTGCGAGTCGGTTGTAGCGCGGGTAAAAGCACCCGCCATACGCGTTTGTGTTACCTACATCGACGTATCTACTCAAACCCTGACGTCGCACTTCACTCAATGCACCTTGTATTGCAGCGCGAACATTCACGTTGCAAGCGGCCTTTACACCAATGTCGTCAAATACTGTGCGTGGTGAAATAAATCGATCTGGCCAACCACCTTCAATTGACACCTTGCCCGACGCCAGCACTTTGTAGGCAAACTCCCCCACCATGCGCTTGGCCGCCGCTAAGCCACGAGTGGCATCGGGGTTTGGAGCATCCCACGTTTTACGAACGTGAAATGCGTTGCCATCTCTGAATCCTGCATTGCGTAACGCACTTTCCAACGCCGCCGCATTGGTGAAACCAATCATGGTGTAACGAGTAATCATTTTTGCACCCAGCACATCTGCTTGCTGTGGCGACAGCAACAAGTCGGCTTCGCCCACTAGGTCATCTTCTGCAATATTGCCAATCACAAACTCATGTTGTTTCTCGCGACTATCGAGCAGGGTCACAACGTCTCCAATACGAGCGTTGCGAATGATTGCCGAACTGCGGCCCATCACAATGGTGTTGGCCAGCAAGGCATCTGCGGCTTCCAACGACAACAAGTTGCGCACCACCTCAATGTCGTGCACCGTTGTCGACATGGGCACTTGATATCCCCGAGCGACTCTTTGCACCACGGTTTTTGTGAGCGTTGTTTCATTAATGCGGTGCACCTTCACCAGCCCCAGGGTGACGGCCCTGCCTGGAAAAGCTCGAGCACCAGCTTTTTTTGCCAAGGCAATGACCTTCTTGCGGTCAACAGCAGAGAAACCCCTCGGCTGAGAAAGCGAAATAGCTCGTTTCAACGGTGCGGTTGCTTCAGGTGTCTCGGGCAGAGGCGGGTTAATGGTGTCGGCCTGCGCTGCTAAGGGCAATGCACCTGCCACCACAATGCCCAGCACGCTTCCCCATAGAACCACGCGGCGAAACATGGTGTCACCGTAGTTCCCCCATGCCCTACAGACCTGAATTGTTAGTACCTAAAACCCTTGTAGGAACTACGGTAGAGAGTTGTGAGCAGTGAACCGACCCCTCCCCTAGACGCCGCCGATGAACCCATTGACGCGGCCGAACATGCCAGGGGTCTAGCCCTTGAGCGCTCACGGCGCTTAAGCCAACTCGACGCCATGCGTAGCGCAGGCACCAACCCCTACCCCTACCGTTTCGACCGCACACACACCCTTGCCGACATTCGTAGCGAGTTTGGCGATTTGGAAGCTGCCACTGAAACAGAAGTACATGTAGAAGTAGCTGGGCGCATGTTGTTGAAGCGCGACCAAGGCAAACTCATTTTCGCTTCGCTGCGCGACCGCGATGGCGACATTCAATTGTTTGTTTCCAAAGCAATTGTCGGCGACGAACTCTTCGATGCCATTAATGCTCTCGACCTTGGCGACTGGGTGGGTGTTTCTGGTTTAGTAATGACCACCCGCAAAGGTGAGTTATCTATCAAGGTCAACACACTCGTGTTGCTTGCCAAAGCAGTGCGCCCTCTGCCCGACAAATGGCACGGCCTCACCGACCCCGACACTCGCTATCGCCAGCGCTATGCCGACCTCATTTCTAACGACGAAGCCCGCCGTGCATTTGCCATTCGCCACGCCATCATTGCGTCGTTTCGCAAAACACTTTCGGCAAAAAGCTTCATTGAAGTAGAGACTCCTGTTCTTCACGCAGAAGCAGGTGGCGCACACGCTCGCCCATTCAACACACATCACAACGCCCTCGACATGCCGCTCTTTTTGCGCATTGCACTTGAGTTGCACTTGAAGCGCCTCATTGTTGGCGGCATGGAACGCGTGTATGAAATTGGCCGCGTGTTTCGCAACGAAGGCATCTCTACACGCCACAACCCCGAGTTCACCATGATGGAGCTCTACCAAGCATTTGGCGACTACAGCGACGTGATGGCTATTACTGAAGAACTCTTCGTCGCCGCCGCTCGCGATGCCATTGGCGCCACCATTGTCGACATCAATGGCACACCCACCGACTTGGCCGAACCTTTCCGCCGTGTACGCATGATCGACCTTGTTGCTGAAAAGACCGGCGTCGCTGTTCACCCATCAATGGATCTTGAAGAGTTGCGTGCACTTGCTGCAAAGCACAATGTTCATGTGCAACAACAATGGGGCACCGGCAAAATTATTGAAGAGATGTTTGAAGCACTCGCCGAACACGAGCTCATGGCACCTACTTTTGTGACTGGCCACCCCGTGGAAATCAGCCCGCTTGCTCGCGTCGACCGCAACGACCCCTTCCTCACCGAGCGCTTTGAGTTGTTTGTTGGCGGACGCGAACTTGCAAACGGCTACAGCGAACTCAACGACCCCATCGAACAACGCTTGCGCTTTGAAGACGAACAAAAAGCCAAAGAAGCAGGCAACGCCGAAGCAGGCACCGTCGACGAAGACTATTTACGTGCCCTCGAGTTCGGTATGCCACCAACAGGCGGCCTCGGCATTGGCATGGATCGTCTCACCATGCTTATTGCTGGTGTGCCCACCATTCGCGACATCATCTTGTTCCCCACACTTCGCCCAGAAGTTTTTGAATAACACCAGAAAGGTTCACCTATGACCACTTCCGCTTGGGGCGTTGGCCTCGCCACCGTTGCCGCCGATGGCACCGTTCTCGACACTCGTTTTCGTGCACTTGGTTTTGCCGATGCCATTCCCACCGATGCACCACGCAGCAGCATTGCCGCAGCCGCACCTGGCGACCCCGAGCGTGGCGTTGCCTTTCAACCCGTAGAACTGCTCATTGACACCACTGCAGCACCTACTAGTGCAAGTGACGTGTACTTGCGCTTGCATTTGTTGTCGCACCGCATGGCATTGCCACGCACGCTCAACCTCGATGGCGCCTTTGGGCTTCTTGCCAACGTTGCATGGACCAGTCGCGGCCCTGTTGCCCTCGACCAACTCGAAAGCATCACGTGGAACTTCGCTCAACGCGGCGACTACCTCGTGGTGAATGGCGTCGACAAGTTCCCTCGCATGACCGACTATGTCGTGCCATCGGGCGTACGTATTGCCGATGCCAGCCGCGTGCGCTTGGGCGCTCACTTAGCTGCAGGCACCACCGTGATGCACGAAGGCTTTTGCAACTTCAATGCTGGAACACTTGGCGCCTCAATGGTGGAAGGTCGCATTTCTGCTGGCGTTGTTGTGGGTGACGGTTCCGACATTGGTGGCGGAGCATCCATCATGGGCACACTCTCGGGTGGTGGCAAGGAAGTCATTTCAGTTGGCGAGCGTTGCTTGCTCGGCGCCAACTCTGGCCTTGGCATTTCACTGGGCGATAACTGCATTATTGAAGCTGGTCTCTATGTAACAGGCGGAACTCTTGTGCGTCTTCCCGATGGCGAAGTGGTGAAAGCGCGTGCGCTGTCGGGCGCCGACAACTTGCTCTATCGCCGCAACAGCACCACCGGTGCCGTTGAAGCATCTCAGCGTGAAGGCACCTGGGGCGGCTTGAATGCTGCTCTCCATAAGAACTAACAATGACTCCACACGACCTTGCTCAACTCATTCGCGCGCGTCGCAGCAATTTGCTCATCGACGCTCAACGTGAAGTACCGCGCAACATTGTTGAAGAGTTGTGTGAGTTGCTCACTTGGGCACCCAACCACAAGCGCACCTGGCCATGGCATATTGCGGTTCTTTCCGGTGACTCACGTCGCCAACTAGGTGAAGCTATTTCTACTGTGATGGCCGCTCAAGGCGAAGAAGACTTCAAGGTCACTAAAGCTCGCACGAAGTATCTGCGCTCGCCCATTGTGATATCCGTGGGCGCAGCACCTGGCGACTCCGAACAGCGCACTGCAGAAAACCGCTACGCCGTTGCTGCTGGAATTCAAAACCTGATGCTCGGCGCCGAAGCATATGGCCTTGCCACATTGTGGGGCTCACCACCCAAAGGTGCCAACGACGCCATTAACACTGTGTGCCAGTTCCCCGTCACCACCGAAGTGCTGGGGCTCATATATGTCGGTTACCCCAATGGCGTTGTTGAGTCACCGGGTAGACCTGCAGCGCAGGTGAATTGGTTGTAAGTGGCTTAGCGCCCAGGCTGGTACGTGCCAAAGATCTCACGTAAGGCATCACTTACTTCACCCAAGGTTGCGTGTGCACGCAGTGCTTCTTTCATGGGGTATAGCAAGTTGTCGGTGCCACGAGCAGCAGTTTTCAACTCTTCCAACTTGGCAGAAACAAGTGCCTGATCGCGATCGGCCTTGAATTTCTTCAGGCTAGCAATTTGGTTCACCTGGAGTTGTGGGTCGATGGGGAAAACCTTTGGCTCTGGCTCTTGGCCAATGTTGAACTTGTTCACGCCCACAATGACGCGCTCATCGTTGTCGATAGATCGTGCGTAGTCGTAAGCAGCTTGTTCAATTTCATCTTGCTGGAAACCAGCTTCAATGCCGTCTACTGCCCCACCCATCTCGTCGATGCGTGCGATGTATTCCCATGCCAAACGCTCTACCTCATCGGTGAGGTTTTCAATGAAGTATGAACCAGCAAGTGGGTCAGGCGTATCGGCCACACCACTTTCGTATCCAATAATTTGCTGTGTACGCAAAGCAATGCGAGCAGCTTCTTCTGTTGGCAAGCTCAGTGCTTCGTCGTAGCCGTTGGTGTGCAAGCTCTGTGTTCCACCAAGCACTGCTGCAAGGCTTTGCACCGCTACACGCACAATGTTGTTGAGTGGTTGTTGAGCGGTCAGCGTGCTACCACCAGTTTGGGTATGGAAGCGCAACAACTTGCTCGACTCTTTCTTTGCGCCAAAGCGCTCACTCATGATTTTGTACCACATGCGACGTGAAGCACGGAACTTCGCAACTTCTTCAAAGAAGTTGTTGTGACCATTCCAAAAGAAACTCAAACGTGGTGCGAAGTCGTCGACATCGAGACCAGCATCGACCGCTGCTTGCACGTATGCAATAGCGTTGGCGAGTGTGAATGCAATTTCCTGAACTGCAGTACTTCCGGCTTCACGAATGTGGTAACCAGAAATAGAAATGGTGTTCCACTTCGGCACGTGCTGTGAGCAATACTCAAAGATGTCGGTAATAATGCGCATGGAAGGTCGCGGCGGGTACACGTAGGTACCGCGAGCAATGTATTCCTTCAAAATGTCGTTCTGAATGGTTCCGCTAATGGCACTGGCAGGAATGCCCTGCTCTTCAGCAACCAATTCATACATCAAGAGCAAAATTGCACCCGTTGAGTTGATGGTCATCGATGTGGAAACTTTATCGAGTGGCAAGTCGGCGAGAAGCTTGCGCATGTCGTCGAGTGAGTCAATGGCGACGCCCACTTTTCCTACTTCACCTTCGGCACGTGGGTGGTCAGAGTCGTAACCCATTTGTGTTGGCAAGTCGAATGCACACGACAAACCTGTTTGGCCAGCACCCAGCAAAAACTTGAAGCGTTCGTTGGTTGAAGTAGCAGTACCAAAGCCTGCGTACTGACGCATGGTCCACAACTTGCCGCGGTACATGGTGGGGTAAACACCACGTGTGTAGGGAGGCTTGCCCGGGTCGCCTAACTGCGTGGCTGGGTCCCAGCCTGCAAGGTTTGCACTCGTGTACAGGGGCGCAATGGGAATGCCCGAGTCGGTACGAGGGTCAAGGGAATCGGGGGTGGGAGTACTGCTTGCCATAGACCCAAAATCGTAAGGCTTCTAGGAGTGTTCTCGGCGCCGTATGACACGCTTTTCGCAACATTTTGCGCCGAGAAATGCCCACCTAGGAGGCGCAAGATCAAAAATAGAGAAAACTCATGCGTATCTCCATACACACAATGCCTCTTGTCGCTAGCCAAGCCCTTCATCACGAGTATTACCATAAGTGGATGGTCAATCCGGCGAAGTCGCAGAATAAGGCAACTGCTGGCAAACGTCCTCGGCTGAGCCAGGCCGAAGCCGAAGTGCGAATGAAGAACGCAACAGCTCAGCTTCTCATCGCTCACCCACCGGCAGACGTGACGGTTCATATGATTTCGGCGAAAGCCGGAGTGCACCACGACTACGTAGCGCGCTATTTCGGTTCTCGCGAGGAGTTGATGATCCAGACCATTGAAGCGGCAGTTCTGGGCACCATCCTTGCAGCAGACGATAAGGGAACAGACCCTGTTTCTGCTCTCGACGCCAATGAGAACATCATGGCTATGGTCAACGCACGCCTACGAACCATGTCGTATTTACTCGCATGCGGAGTGCCCCCAGAACGCTTCGCAGAGAATCAAAAAATGATTCACAATTTTGGTCTTGCGCAGTTTACGAACCCGCGCCTCACCGATCGAACCAAGATGAACTTCACTTTGATGGCAATTGTTCTCGTTCAGGGAATGGCCATTCTCGGAGAAGTAAACAGCATGACCGAGGAACAAAAAGCAGACATTCGTGCATTCATTGCGCATTTTTCTCACATCACCGAACAGGTGCAAACCGAGTTGAAGTGGGACAAACCTGTTCCCAAAAAACGCAAGTAACAGCGCCTAGCGCGCAGCCACCACAGCAATTTCCATGCGCCACTCGGGGCGAGCCAATGCAGGCACAGTGACCAAAGTGCTTGCAGCCAAGTGACCTTGCAACACAGCATCGCGAGCGGCCATCACTACAGCTAAGCGCGCGCTGAGGTCTCCACCTTTTTCATGTTCCGCAGCGTTCTCCACTACATACGTAGTGATGGAAACAATGTCGCGCACCGAGAGCTGAGCCTCGGCCAAGATGGCGGAGATATTGGCCCATACCACTGCGGCCTGTTCGCCTAAATCAGCAGGAACCGTTCCATCGGCACGGGTGGGCACCACGCCCGAGGTGAACACCCACGACTCGGCGCTGCTCACTTCAATACCGTGTGCATATGCCGCCGCGGGCTTTGCCATGGTTGCGGGCTGCAGAATTCGGTTCATGTGGTGGAGGGTATCGGCGTAGTCTGTGGCTATGGCAATTATCGACGACACCACCACTTCCCCCGGTTCCATCGACGGCATCCCCCTCACCCGTAAGGAAGTGAGCCTTGACGGCCCACCAAAATTTACGAATAGCGCCGACGAGCGCTTGCACGTGAAGCAACGTCTTGCTGGCGCACTGCGCGTATTTGGCAAGTTTGGTTTTTCTGAAGGTGTGGCTGGCCACATTACGGTGCGCGACCCCGAGTTCCCCGACCACTTTTGGGTGAACCCTTTTTCCATGTCGTTTCGCCAAGTGAAAGTAAGCGACCTCATTTTGGTGAACCATCATGGCGACGTGGTGTACGGCAAGCGCCCTGTGAACCGCGCTGCATTTGTATTGCACTCTGCAGTGCATGCCGCTCGCCCCGACATCAATGCCGCTGCTCACTCGCACTCGGTATATGGCAAAGCATGGTCGGCTCTTGGCCGCACACTTGACCCCATCACACAAGACTCGTGTGCGTTCTATAACGACCACAGCGTCATTACCGACGCTGCCGGAAAAGTGGTGTTTGAAATTGAAGACGGTGAGCGTTTCGCCGAATGCTTCAGCTCAGGCAAAGCAGCTATTCACCAAAACCACGGCTTGTTTACTGCAGCCGAGACTGTTGATGCTGCTGCGTATTGGTTCATCAGCATGGAGCGCAGCTGCCAAGCACAACTTCTTGCCGAAGCCGCTGGCACGCCAAAACTCATTCCACATGAATGGGCGCAGTACACACGCGACAACACTGCACATCAACTCGCCGGATGGTTGAACTTCCAACCACTGTGGGACGACATTTGTGTGTCTGACCCCGACCTCTTCGACTAGGCAGCGTTGACTTCCCCAGAAACAACGCCGGCACCCAACAAGCTTCTCAAAGGTTTTGAAGCAGAGTTACTGTTCATCTTTTCTGCGTTCGCATTGAACGCAGGCAATGCCATGGGGAAAGCGCAATTCGACAATGTTGCGCCAGCAACCATGGCATGGCTGCGCATGTTTGGCGCCATGGTGGTGGCGGTGTGCATTGTTGGCCCACGCCGCCTTGCACCAAAACTGTGGACACGTCAGGAATTAAAAAGCGCAGCGATTCTTGGTTTGTCGACCGGCCTCACCAGCACTTTTTTCTATATGGCAATAGATCGCTTGCCGCTGGGCAAAGGCGTTTCGATCGAGTTCATCGGACCCATTACCGTTGCCGCTCTTTTTACGCGCACCAAACGCAATGCAATAGCGCTGGTTGTTGCTGTTGTTGGCGTTGCCATTTTGAGTGGCGTTGAACTGAGTGGCGAACCATTAGGCGTTCTCTTCATTTTCATTGCAGCTATTTTTTGGGGCATCCACATTGTGTACGCAGGAAAAGTTGCCAATGCGCACGGCGGGCTCGACGGGCTAGCCATGTCGTTTATTTTTGGAGCGCTGCTCACTTTCCCCATGGGCGCACCCGACATTGGCACGGCAATTTCCCACCCGTATCTCATTGGGCTCGGAATTGTTGTTGGTGCACTAGCGAGTGTGACCAGTTACGGCATCGACCAGCGCATTTTGCGCATTGTTACCGTGCGCCACTACTCGGTGCTCTTGGCAATGCTGCCCATTGTTGCCACCATTTTTGGCTACGTGGTGTTTCACCAAACCCCGCAAAGTTGGGACTACTTAGGAAGCGCGTTGATTATTGCCGGAATTATTTTGCAGGAACGCCGGTAAGCACTTTCCACGACGCAGGCATTGCAGCGCGTACTTGGCTTGGGGTCATGCGCAGTGTGGTTTCAGGAACCATGTCGGCAATAACACGACCCTCACTGTAATGCGCAGTTACGTGTGCAACTCCTTCAAATAAGGCACGGCGGCACTCCACCAGGTCGGCCGGTGGTGACGCATCGAGCCAACCCCAAATGGTGAGCGCAATAGTGAGGTCGTGAACAACTGGTGCACGGCTAAACAGCGACGCACGCTTTAATGCGATGTTGATGCAGCCACGCAATGCGTCGTCGACATGCTCGCCTTTTTGCACCTGCACCTGTGGGCGCAGCTTGGCAGCAAGCAACAACACATAACCCTGGTCGGGGCCTTGGTTTCCTAAACGGTCACCACTTGGCTGCAACCCTTCAATTTCACCTTTGCGGTCTGGCTGCCACGCAGCTGGAACATGTTCGGGCGATGCATAAGCATGCGCACGAGTAGCAAAAGAAACAGGAGCGTTACGAGGAGCGGCCATGACCTAAGAGTAGTTGTTATGCCGAGGTGTGCAACAACCCATACACCAGTGACTCTTCAAGAGCTTGCCACGATGCTTGGATGATGTTTGCCGACACGCCAATGGTGGTCCATGAACGCTCGCCGTTGGTGGCGTCGATGAGTACGCGGGTAATTGCACCCGTTGCGGTAGCACCATCAAGAATGCGCACCTTATAGTCGGTGAGATGCACCTTCGAGAGTTGTGGGAAATGACCGAGGAGCGAACCGCGCAATGCCGAGTCGATGGCGTTCACAGGGCCGTTACCTTCCGATGTACGAACGAAGCGTTCGTCGCCGAGCCATACTTTCACTGTTGCTTCCGTGGTGAAGGTGCCATCGGCTGCTTCATCGGTGATGACACGCATGCTTTCCACGTTGAAGAACTCTTGTTTCCAACCAGCGGCGTAACGCATGAGCATTTCTAGCGATGCATCGGCTGCTTCAAAGTGATAGCCCTCGTGCTCAAGGCGCTTCAGGTCGTCAATCACTTGGTTCACTGCAGGGCCATCCATGGTCAAGCCAAGTTCATCGGCTTTCATTTGAATAGTTGCACGGCCAGCCATTTCCGACACCACAAAACGTGTGCCGTTACCTACTAGTTCCGGAACAATGTGCTCGTATGCATCTTTGGCACGAGCAATAGCCGACACGTGTAGGCCAGCCTTGTGTGCAAATGCAGAGGAACCAACATAAGGAGCCTGTGGGTTGAGCGGGCGATTCAACACTTCAGCCACAAAGTTGCTCACTGAGGTGAGGCGCTCCATGTTTGCTGGTGGCAAGCACTCGTAACCCAACTTCAATTGCAAGTTCGGAATGATGGTGGTGAGGTTTGCATTACCGGTGCGCTCGCCCAAGCCATTGAGAGTTCCTTGAACGTGGCGCACGCCGCTTTGCACTGCAGCCATCGAGTTGGCAACGGCACAACCGGTGTCGTCGTGGCAATGGATGCCGAGTGTTGCATCGCCACCAATGTGCTTGCGTACTGCAGCAACTATTTCGCCTACTTCACTGGGCAATGAACCACCGTTGGTATCGCACAACACCAAGTGTGTTGCACCTTTCATCACAGCAGCTTCTAAAACACGCAGCGAGAACTCTTGGTTATTTTTGAAACCGTCA
>Ga0315909_10007872_pt1 | contig 11792 bp, 13 predicted proteins | sample LakEriMetagenome_11_FD_203527 | JGI IMG/M metagenome (GOLD analysis project Ga0315909, IMG submission 203527) | Freshwater fungal communities from buoy surface, Lake Erie, Ohio, United States - Buoy 2 MA125 | ecosystem: Environmental > Aquatic > Freshwater > Lake | place: USA: Lake Erie, Ohio...
AGAAAACCAAGACAGCCAAACGTAGTTACAGGCGACTCCGATATTCAAAATGAACTCTGTAATGGGAGGTTCTTGATGCACCAAAATGTTGGACACCGATCCGCAAATTGTAACCGTGGTAGCCAGTTTGCACAGGTGCGAAGCATACTTGTGCATGTAAATCTGGCTATCCTCATGGCCAAACACCTTCAGCCACAAATGAATCGCAGAAACAGCAAGAACACTATTTGCGAGTGCGTTTAGGATGACCAGAAGGCTCAGGTTCATTTTTAGGGATAAGCTTTTCGCTCAATGTCTCTACGGCACGAAGTCCACAAAACCCAAGCAAAAATCCAGCAGCAAACCCATATTGAGGCTCGCTGTCCAGCCGCGCAATTTTAAGAAGCAAAGGAGTGACATAATTTGCGCTTGCTGCTCCCCCAATTAACGACGCAATGGTGCGCGGAAGATTTTGGCCAGCCGTTTTGGAGGACATCAAAATTGCCCCAAAAAGACCTGCTATAGCTAAACCAATGTCAATTCCGGCATCTTTGAGGTTCATCTGTGTTGCGCTTGCTTGGCAACAGAAACAGCATTCAGCAAATCCAATTCAAGCCGTTGGTATCTTGCGTCTGAATGCCACTTTTGTGCCGTCGGCGCAGTGTATGACTGCCCAGCCTGAAGCTCAAGAATGTCTTTGCTCGGAGGATACAAGTACCTTACTGGAGCGCATGAATCTTTCGCGCAGCCTGTCAGCAAGAGCGTCGTTGCCAGCAGCTCGAGCATCAAGGATTTGAGCTTCAATTTCATCGCAGTGTCTGGCTATGTCTCGCTCCAACTCCCAAGACGCTCGTTTAGCTTTGATTTCCAGCCACAGGCGCAGAATTTGCAGCAGGTTTGGTATCATTCGATTCCTTTCGGAGCACGTTGATTAGCCCAATCAGCGCAAGCCCAGTCGTCAAAATAGCCTCTTGCATCTCTGGGTGAAGCTTCAACCCAACGGCAGTAAGCACCGCAAAAAGACCACGCCACGTCGACGGCTCTTTTAGTCGATCAAGAAAGTACTTCATAAGCTATTTCTTCTTGGCTGTCTTTGCCGATTGTCTGAACGCCTTTGCGGTTGGCGCACCTTTGCTTCCCGGCTTGCGCATCTTTTCGCCGCTGCCAGCAGCAATGCGGTCACGTTTGGCGTTAATGTTAGCGTAGAGTCCTTTTTTCATATTAGCACTTCCACCTCCTCATGCTGGCTTTGGCTCGCTCGGCCGGACCCTTTGCATTGGCTACGACACCAGCCATTCGAGCGCAGAAAGACTTCTTGCGCCCGGCGTCAGCCTTTGTCTTTGGGTTTGGGGCGGGAGCTTTGAGGTTGCTTCCAGTTTCGCGATTGTACTTGGCGCGACCTTTTGCAGTCAGACCAGCCCCCTTGGAGACAGGAAGCTTTTCGCCACGACCAACAGACAGTGAGACAGATTTACGAGGCATCTTCAGAGGGTGGTAAAAAGCTGTTATCAGGCTGCTCGATCCAACCGGGGCCACAGGGAATGTTATCAACATTCACAAGCGTGGTTTCAGCGGGAGGAGTAAACGGCGACACTCCATCCCACAGAATGACGCCTTGCACTACTTTTGTAACATCATCAACGATAGCGTATCGCATACTTAGAAGTAAGTTGTAACAACAACAATTCCGTTTCCTCCATTTCCACCTGCTCCAGAAGTAAATCCCTGTGATCCCCCTCCCCCTCCCCCTCCAGCTCCATAATCACCACCATTTCCTCCAGCGTTTGCCGCAGCGGATGCGTTAGCATTGCCACCACCACCACCTGCTCCTCCATAGGGAAGATTTGCCGGAACGCTTCCACCAGCGGTGTTGACTGGCGTTGCAGATTGAGCACCACCGTTATACAAAAACTGGAAACCTCCAGTGCCTCCGGTTGAAGCAGTGCCCGGCGCTCCAGCAGTCACTCCTCCACCAGCACCGCCACTAGGGCAAGCGTTGCTTGCGTTGCCATTGCCACCAACTCCAAAAGCAGCAGACGCAAGCCCGCCAGCCGCTCCAGCAAACAGTCCTCTTGATCCCTGAGCACCAGCAGAACCTCCTGTTGTTGTTGTTCCTGCGCCGCCGCCGCCACCTTGACTTGCGCTCGCCCAAAGTCCAAAGCTGGATGCAGTTCCACTTCCTCCAGCAAGTCCGTCTTGTCCAACAGCTCGAGCATTGGCACCGAGTCCGCCTGCTCCAACTGTCACTGTTTCGGTCGCGCCCAAAAATGCTGCGTCGATTGTAGTAAGTGTGCGGGCAGCCCCTCCTCCACCACCGCCTCCTCCAGCAGCAGTTCCAGATGCACTGGCGCGGCCAGAACCACCACCACCACCGCCAGCAATAACAACAACGTAAACGGACTTAGCACCGGCAGGCTTTGTCCAAGTGCCGCTTGAAGTGAACACCTGTACAACAGCACTTGCAGCTCCCCCCAACGCAGTTAAGGCGGCAGCGGCAGTTGTCTGACCCGTTCCGCCCTTTGCAATGGGTACCGTGTTGATTGTGGGGTTTGGGTACGTTCCGCCCAAATCGCCACCAGCAGCTCCGCTAGGCGTGCGGCTGTCTGAAAGACGACTGTCGTTGCCCTGCGCAGCCGTGCCTGCAGTGGTGCCGTAAGACACGGCAATGGTTCCGCTGCCCGTGATGGTGCCTCCAGTAAGGCCGGTTCCAGCAACAACGCTGGTCACGGTTCCTGCGCCTTTTACAAGGCTGCGAGCTGCCTGCTTGGTTACGCCGCCTTGGTTCAGCACTACAACGTCGGCATCATTGACGACCGTTGCTACCGGCAATTGAGAGATTTTAGTGTCAGGCATAAATTAGACGTAAATTGGCATATATCCATCTCCGGCTGGAGTTGTTATGCGCAGCCAGTAGGCAGGAGTTGATTGATTGCTTGGAGACCCGCTGCTGCTTCCAATGTTTTCAGCCCAGTATGTAGACCCTGTTGATGGAGTGTTTGATCCGTTTGCTAAGGTGCATACCCAAATTTTGGAATCGTGCGCCACCCTGTCGCCAGCGTTGTAATACTGAGAAATACTCCAATATGGATATGCAATCCCACTAAATGGCGACCAGCTTGTTCCATCAAATCGCAACAAATCTCCGTTTGCTGGAGCAGTTGCAGACACTGCAGTAGATTGCAGGGTGGTTGCATTGCTTGGAGCGGCAGCAGGAGTCCACCTATAAACAGAGTCTTCGCCTTGAATGTAAAAAAGGCCTTGCCCGCTTGTTGGAGCTGCCGAAGAAACGGGCTGCGACTGAAGCTGAGAAGCATTTACCGCTGATGGAGTCCAATTTGTTCCATCATATCCAAGCATTTGACCGCTTGATGGAGCTGTGGCTGAAATTGGAGTGCCCTGCAAAGAGCTTGCAACCGAGTTTTGAGGAACAGGTATGTATTCCGCTCCGTCGTATGCAAGCACTTGTCCGATAGTAGGAGCAGTTGCGGATACATTGACGCCTTGAATTTGACTGGCGTTTGTAGACGACCCTGCATCAGCCGGTTTCCAGCTGGAAACAGTTTCGTCCCAAGTAAGAACTTGTCCGTTTGTTGGAGCTGTGCTGGCAACAGTCCTCGACTGAAGTTGCGTTGCGTTTGAATTTGGCGGGGTTGGAACCCACTTATTGTTCAAATCGTCGTAAATTAAAGTATTGCCGGGGAAAAGATTAAACGTATCAACCGGAATCCCTTTAATTGACTGCGCGTCGGCACCTGCAGGTGTCCAAATGCTTCCAGTATATGCTAATACCTGCCCGGTTTCTGGAGTTCCAGAAATTCCAATTCCATTTATTGACGTAGCGTTTCCAGACCCGCCACTTTGAGGAACCCAACTTGTTCCATTCCAAATCAGCGATTGCCCTTCTATTGGAGCTGCTGTGCTAACTGGATAGCTTTGAAGAGAAAGCGCATTGGCATTAGGTGCTCCAGCTGCCCATGACGATCCAGTCCAAACTATTGCATTTCCAATAGTTGGAGCAGAAGCTTGGGTATAATTTAAGGTTTGGCCCAACCTAATTGACCAACTGGAATACTGCGTTGTTGCCTGCGTTGTTGATTGCGTTACATTAACAGTGACATTCGTAACTGAGCAGCCAGTAACTGTTCCAGACATCCAAAAAGAAGGAACTATTGCCGATCTAATAGTAATCCATTGGCCTAAAATATAAGGAATGGCGTCAGTTTGATTTGAGAATACAAAATTCTTTGATCCAAACTGAAGATTGTTTGACGTGGAAGACAGCTTGTCTGTCGGCAAAACAATAACAGCTTCACTTGCTGACCCAACCCTTCCTTTTGCGTCTACAGTAAAAGTAGGAACCTTTCCGTGTGCTGCATAGCCGTAGCTTCCTGCAGTTACTCCAGAAGCCGAAAGCTGCGCTGACACAACCCCCGGACCAGTTGCCGAAACATCTCCAGTCAATCCTGAAATGGCTGTCTGAGGGTTTGAAACAGTCGTCAGATTGGTAACTCGACCCTTGGCATCAATGCTGATGCGCGGAATCTGATTTACGTCGCCAACATTTGTCTGAGGAGACGTTATGCTGGCCAAAGATGCAACAATGGACCCCGTGCCGGAGCCAGAGACATCTCCAGACAAAGTCACAGACCCCTGTGCGTGAACGTGGTCTGCGCGAGCGAAGTTTGCGCTTGTGCCAATTGATGCAGCTCCGTTTGGAGACGGCAGCACTGTGCTGGCAGATGGAATGGTTGCAAACCTGCTATCGTTGCCTTGTGCGGCAGTCCCGGCCGTTGTGCCAAAAACAACAGACAGCGTTCCGGTTGTGTTGATTGGTCCGCCAGTTAATCCGGTTCCAGAAGCAACTGCAGTTACTGTGCCTTGTGGATTTGAAGCTGTCGTAAGGGAGGTGACGCGACCTTTTGCATCTACGGACAGGATTGGAATTGCCGTGCTGCTTCCGGCCGACTGGGCCGTTGTGACAGCAGCAAGAGTAGGATTAGGATATGATCCTGTAAGGTCTCCTCCTGCATTTCCGATTGGGCTTCGCAGTAAAGTTCCAGCAACCTTTTTTGTGGTTCCTGCTTGAACGAGGGGAGAGACTTCGGTTCCATCGAGCGAAGTTGCTGCAGGCAGTGATGTGATTTTGTCGCCCATATTATTCAAGCACTAAACGGTCACCAGATTCTGTATTAAGAAAATTACCCGCCTCAGTCAACAACCTGTTTTGAGTTGTTTGTTGAACTTTGGTTTTTACGATTTTGAATGTCTGAGACGCTCCAGACACCTGAATCCTTGCGAGGTTTTTATTGAAAGGAAGCGCATTGTTTTTGTTACGCTTCCTGAGAAATCGAGAAATCATAATCAGTAAGAGTACACCATGTTCATGCGCTGAATTTGCCCCTGCTGTCTGACAAGCACATCAATTTGCTGCTGCACTGCAAACTCAGCCAAAACATCAAGATTGTCTGCTTCTTGCGGCCTGCCTTCTGAGCGCATGAAATCTGCTGCTACAGAGTTTACCACATATCCCTTAAACCGAAACGGGATGGCAACCATCTCCCAGTAACTGCTAGGGTTTGCTGGAGGCGTTGCCGCTGGAGTGGTTGCGATGGCATTCCAAAACTGCCCGGAGACTGGCAGGTTTTTGCTTGGAGGATTGTAGGCGGAGCTGGCCTGAGACGTGTCGTAATACACCTGTGATCCAGCAGAGTACGCACTTGTTGAGTCGTACCGCGTTCCAAACAAATAGGGTGCTACCCTTCTAAGCAGTACCCACTTTTGGTCAAAATTGGAAAACCTCAAGACATTCAACTCTTGCTGAAACACCTGCGTGTTTTGCAGGTTTGGCATGTTCTCAACGGTAAAGTTCTGCTCGATTTTCCTGCTTGTCTGATTTGGGTTGCTGCTCCAGCAGCCAATTGCCTGCCCCCTAACAACAGCCATTGGCTGTCTGTTAGACATGAATTGAAGGGTCGTTCCAGACAGAGAAGTAAATTGCGGAACGCCTTCTGGGGCATTTATTGTGATCGACGTGATGTATGGCCCAACCGAATCAGTTGCCGTTGAATACGCAAACTGATACTGCGTGCTGGCAATGCTTATCAGCTTGCCGTCCTGCAGGACGTAAAACGGGTTGATGAAGTTGACGTATGTCTGAGATATGGTGCCCTTTTGCCAAGCAGCATCTTCAAAGTCAGCCAGATAGATGCGCGGAACATTTGTGTTCAGCGCAACGGTCATTGGAACCGTGTTTTCTGCGTTCTGCAGAAGAATCTCTAAGCCGTTCTCCTGAAGAAGCTCAGTCGGAATCTCGGTTGTAAGCGGAACCGGATAGCTGACTGCGCTGGTAATCGGAACTCCGGGCCACAGACGAACAAGCTCTTGAATGTCTGGCCATTCCTCCCTATCCCAAATCATGCTGATTCTGCGATTGGCAAAATCGCGAATAGCATTGAACGACTTGTCGTTTAGCGTCGTGCGATCAAGGCCAATAAGCTGGCATGTTTCAGCAAGAATTTCGCTAAACGGAAGTGTCTTCATTTACCCGGAGGAGTCCATCCAACATGGATTTCTTTTGTGCCGCCACTATTTACTCTGCACTCTGGGTTGTCACGCAGAAACTCATCCATGAATGCCTTGTCATTCCAACACCCATATCCAAGTTTTTGCCCCCAAAAATGAAAAGCAGTCTCTGGAATTGTTGCAATCTTTTGACCCAGTCCATCCACAGACTTGTGTCGCTCAAGGTTAAACCGTGCGTTTGATTTGGCTGCAGCCTTTGCTTCGATTTGATTTCGCAGCCACCCCCTACGAAGCTCCGCTTCAAGTTGGCCAACTAGGTTTTCAGGAATGTTAATCATACGCGAGCCATGAAGGTTGTGCCGGGTTCTGGAATGCGCGGAAGCTTTCCATGAGCGTCATAGATGCCGCTGTATGGGCTGATTTTGTCTGGAGGCATTGCTGATCCATCGGTGCCTTCTGGGCCGCTGGATGCTGTCTTTTTGTCTGCAAGCATCACCAAGTTTGCTGGAGCTTGAACGCCAGTGTATCTGTGAATCAATTCAGGAATTACAGGAATCGGAAGTACGGTCATAAAATGGAGCCGCAAGTCAGAATTGAACTGACAACCTGAGCTTTACAAAAGCCCTGCTCTGCCAATTGAGCTATTACGGCAAATGGTTGCAAGGGGGAGAATCGAACTCCCGACCTCTTGGTTATGAGCCAAGCGAGCTGCCACTGCTCTACCTCGCGATTAAAAATGACGCAGACTCTCCTGCGGTCACACCACTGCGGCAGGTGTCGCCTCTATGGACGTCTCTCCGTTAGTCACACCACTTTATGTTTGGGTCCGCTTCAGGGCAGTCAAGCAGGTGTCGCTGCCGTCTCTCCGGCTGTCACACCACTGCGTCGACCGGCATCCCGGTCCGTGCCTCCGGCATGGAGCCAGCATGGCAGGTGTCGCTAAATTGTGCTGTCTCTCCAGCAGTCACACCACTTTTACCTCGGCATTACCCGTGAAGTCGCAGGTGTCGCGGAAGTAAACTAGGCCGCGTTGTAGTTGAACTTACCCAAACCAAGCGGGTTGCCAACAACCAACCCAGCAACAGACTCGATCAGTCGGCCGGGGCCACCACCGTTGTCTGTGAGCGGAGTTACCTGCGCCACGTTGCCACCATAACGCACCTCGATGAGGTTCATGTCCAGCACCAACCCACGGTACGGAGTCGGAGTGTAGGATGTGCCAGACACGGTTCCAATGAACGTGGTCGGATGCAAGCGCACCGTGCCAAAGTCACCTTGGAACACATCCAAAGACTGGATGTAAGTGTCTGCGGCAGCGTCACGGTTGAATGTCTGAACCTTTGTCGCACCAGCAGCCAAAGGTGCGGCTTGGGTTCCGGCAACAGTCGTTAAACTGGTTGTTCCCAACAGGTTGGTGAACGCTCTTTTCAAATCCGTCCCAACAATGCAGTCGAAGCTCGTATAGTGCCCCGTCTGATCGAAGATGGACTTGAGCAAGCCCTGCACAACCGCATCGGTCAGCGAGGTTCCAAGAGCGGACCCAGTGCCAATGATGGACGTGGAGGGTGTCTGAAAGATGGAGGGAATGCCGCCGGGGGTCGGAGTTCCACCACCACCAGTTGCAATCCATGTCTGAGCACCAGCCGTGCGGTAGGGAGTGAGCTGGTCGCCACCGTCCGCTTGAGCTTGCTGATCGGAAGTGAAGGTCACTTCCATGTCACGCTTGATGCCAGTAATGGCCTTGGCGACGTTGTCAGCCAGTTCATCACGCACACCAGCAACATCAGCGATGTCCTGAGTGAGCTTGGACACACGAACTGCGCGACGGAAAATCTGCGCGTAGTTGGCGAGTTCTGCGCGATAGTTGACAACGTAGTTGGTCACGCCAGTGGTCAGGTTGACATCAACACCGTCAGCGGTGCCGCCAACTTGCGGAGTGGGAAGGCTGTCAGACTGCCAACGGAAATACATGTTTCCGGGCTTGCTGCCCTTCTTTGCCATAGAGCAAAAGGGCGTGTCCTTGGCGTCAACCAAGGCGATCATGTCCATGAGGTCTTCGCGTTTACCGCGACCGGAGAGCTGGGGTTCAAGAAGTGCTGGCATATTAAGGAGTGAGTTGAGTTGTTGTTGAGGGCTATACAAAGCCCATGTTTTTTACCAAATCGCTGAGTCCATCACGACTGCCGCCAGTTTTTGCAAACTGCTGTTTGGCTTTTTGAAGATTCTGCCCAGAGGAGTTGGACGGAGGTGCTTGCACGCTGGGTTGCGGTGGAGCTTTTTTAACGGGTGTCTGACTTGGCTTTTTGGACTTCATGTCCACATAAGCCCGGAGTCCTAGAACCAAAAGACCGGCTACATGCTTGTAGTCTGCCCTGCGTTTCTTGATCTCTGGAAACTCCCGTAAAACTTGCTGCGCCGCTTGGTATTCTTCTGTCTCAGGTCTGTTCCACCACGGAAAGTCTTGAGCTATTGACTGCTCATGCTGTCCCTGTTTTTGCAGGTAGTTAAAACGGGCAGGCAGCTCAATTTCCTTTCTCCTGATAGCAGCCATCTTAATGTTGAGAACTTCCTCATCGGAGAAATCAACGCCGTTAAGCGTGCCTCCATTTCGGTTTTGCTCGCACCACATGATGACCTTAACAGCCTTGTTGTAGTCTTCATTAACCTGTTCAAGGCTTGATAAAGCTTCAACTTCGTCAGAAACATCTGGCTGATTCTGGGGCGTTGTCTGTCTTGCGATAGACAACTCTTGCTCCATTTGAGCCAAACGTGCTTTTTGCGCTTCCAGTTCAGCTTGGGCGGCCTTTTTCGCAGCAACAAGTTTGTTGATGCGCTTTTGGACACCCCTGCTCAAAGAGCTTTCTTCAACGTCGTGCTGTTCAAGATCGTCTCCAATTTCTGCATCCTGTTCAGACACAGCTTCAGATTGATCTTGCTCCTGTAAGGAAGGAGCTTCCCCTTGCTCGTCAAGGAACGCAGACTTCACAAGGTTGCTTAGTCCTTGCTCGTCCAACAAACCGAGCTTTTCAACAACGGGACTTACTTCTGCCTCCTGACTCCCGGTGTCAGGATGTGCTGACATTTCATTCATGCGTGATAGATCGCAAGTATCTTTTAATTTCAATCCAGAAAACGCTGGAAAGCCCGTTAGTGGCGTTATGCCAAATCTTCTTCTTCAGTCAAGCCATTTAATTTAAGCGCATCAGACCTTATGGTCAAAAGAGTAGAGTAAACCAAATTAACCCCATCAGCCTGTCCACAAGCGTGAATACGATCCTCTCCCTTAACATTTGCGCTTACGGCATTTATCCACAATTGCTCCTGCATTTGTTGGATTGTCTGAATGACTTCATCCCATAGTGGGTTTTTGCCAATGAAGCCAAAAATAGCTCTTTCTTTTTCGGTCATGCTGATGGTTGTTGCTGCACTGGGCTAACTCCAAGCCGTCCAATTTGAGCGTTTTGCTGCTGCATGATACTCATCTGCAGGTTCTTAATGTAGTTCTGGAACAAAGCTTGGAAGTTTTCATCCTGCTGCAAGGCAGACTGCGCCTTTGGATTGCTCTGAATAACCTGCTGGGCAAACTGAAGTTTTGTCTGAGCCGCAGGATCGTTTTCTTGGTATAACGCTTCGTTGCCAAGCAACATCATGGCGATGTCTGTCTGAACGTCTTTGAACATCTTCTGAGAAGCCTGCTGCTGATTTAGGATCAGCTCTCCGGCCATTTCTGGAGCAATGGCCTGAATCAGCATCTCAGTGATGCGGTTTGCGTTCAAAACTCCACCGCTGTCCATCTGCTTGATTTTGGTTAGAAAGTCTACTTTCTGAGCGATGTATTCTTTGTCCAAAGTCATCACATCAAACCTGACATTGATGTCAAATTCGTTGTGAATTTCAGACAATCCTTGAGGTAGACTCCCTCCAGTGATTCGCTGGATCTCTTCTGGGGCCATGTACTGGCAGCACAGGCTAAACATCTGTCTGAACACAGACCTCCAAGACAACAGCCAACTGTTTACCAACGCTTGCTGCAGCAGCTGCGTGGTCATTGGATGCACGTTGCCGTTGTTTGTCCCAAAATACGCAGCGTGCTGTTGTTCGACTCTCTGAATCAGATTAAAGGCCACGCTGGGTTCTCTGGCCGGAGGGTCCATGAAAGTGTAGTCTCCCTGAGAGGTGACGGGAAGATGTACACCGGGGCCAACCTTGTTCATTGCGCCAATCCGCTTTACCACCTTGATCGGAGGCAACGTCGAAAACGCAGTGTGATCTCGAATGGAGTCATGCTGCGCCTTGATCTCATCTTGGTCCGTACTGGCAAGCTCTGGAATGCCGCGAGTATCTGTAATCGCACGCCGAATTTGTTCGCGACGGAACTCCACAAACGGATATTCGCCATGTGCGTAGTCCAGTCGCTCATGGATTGCCCAAGACGAGGAATCTTCCTGTCGATTTGATGCAGCTTGCGGGCAAATGACAGTGTAAAAGATGGCAGGAGCATTGCCGTCCAAGCTCTTGGTGTAGCAATACACAACCTCCACCATGTTCATGTAGTTCACCCCGTTGTAGACCATCATCGTGGTCGTCGGCAGCAGGTTGATGTTGTAGTACGTCGTGCTCTTGCCGATCTGCTGAAGCGCACGTTCCACCCAGTCCGGGTTCCAGCCTTCAGTTGTGATTTTTTCACGCAGTTCAACCTCAGACATCCAAGTGCGCCTAAAAATGACGCGAGAACGCTGCAGGTCTGCTGTTTCTGGAGGAAAGATAATTTCGTCCCAAGGCTTGAGGGCAACGATTTCGGGAAGGTTTTTGCTGACGTACTCTTCGTCGACGGTTGTCTGACCTGTTTCAGCCAACTCGCGCACCATCCGCTTCGCATCAGACAAAGACAGTGTCGGGATCAATGCCTGAAACATGCCAACGGCTTCTTCAGATTGATTGGCAATCAACTGAGGAAGCATTGCAATCTCTTGGCTTTGCATTTCCTGTGCCGTCTGCATGATTTCTTGCAGAGTCACGGTTTGGGAACGCTTGCCAATGTTCTGCTGCCACCCAACAAAAAATGCGCTCCAGCCGTACTGAAGTGCGTACTGTGCCGCCAGTGTTGCTTCTTTGTACAGCTGCTGTGGCATCTTGCAGTCGCGAATCCAGCGAAGCAGAGTTGTGCCAATCTGGCTGACAGACATGTCGTTTAGCTCAACGCCAGTTGCGCGAATTTCAGACTTTTGAAAGGCATTTACCAGCAGAGTGGTCAACTCATTGCAAGTTGCGTCAATCAACCTTGCCCGAAC
>Ga0315909_10007874_pt1 | contig 11792 bp, 13 predicted proteins | sample LakEriMetagenome_11_FD_203527 | JGI IMG/M metagenome (GOLD analysis project Ga0315909, IMG submission 203527) | Freshwater fungal communities from buoy surface, Lake Erie, Ohio, United States - Buoy 2 MA125 | ecosystem: Environmental > Aquatic > Freshwater > Lake | place: USA: Lake Erie, Ohio...
ATACTCGCAAATCACCGTGTGATACTCGCAAATCACCGTGTGATACTCGCAAATCACCGTGTGATACTCGCAAATCACCGTGTTTTTCCATTTTATATAAAATGTAAAATTGGTTTTATATTATTTGCGTAAAATTAGATAATATGAATTCTAACAAATTTATATTATTCAATGGATTTTTTATTCAAACAAGAAGAAAAGATTCCGATAGAGAAAATCTCCAACCCAGTATTTGACAAGACCGTTTTCAAATTACCAATAGAGTATTTAGAAGAATCCAAAATTCATGATTTGTCTCCCATAGTGGAATCCGATCTGGAATTGACAACTTCCATGTATCCTGTTCTTCTAAATCCTAAAAATGAATTATCAACTGCCATGATCCAACGATTCAAAACCAATTATACCAGCGATGCCACTTTTCTTAATCAAACTCAAACCGTCATTAAAAGTGCCGTCGCGCCTTTATCCGAGGATTTAGACGCGGCGAATGTCCTACATGTATGGAGGGACATCTATGAGGTGGACGGGTTCAAAGAACGCCATGGATATATTGACATGGAGCAAATAAATTTTGTAAATAAAATGTCTACATTCATGGGGTATTGGACTATCATGAATCTGGTGTCGCCCATATTCTCCATCATATTGCCGTTTTTATTTATTTTGGCGCCGTTTATAATGTTGCGTATTCAGTCGGTGCCGATTACGTTTTCCACCTACATAACTATGTTGAAAGAATTGGCCAAATCACACGCCATAGGGAAAACACTCACATCCTTTGAAAATTTCTCTATTAATAATCTCATTTATGTTTTGTTCACGCTTGGTATGTATGGTCTTCAAATGTATCAGAATTGCAAACATTGCATCCGATTTTACACAAATATTACTACTATAAACGCAAATTTAATGACTGTTAAGAAATTCGTGGATCAGTCCATCATTAATGTGGAGACGTTTGCCGAAAAATCCCGGCACCATTCAAGATATCAAGTATTTTGTGAGAATGCTTTGATGAAGGTTATAATTCTGAGGCAAATCCAGGATGATTTGAGAAATGTAGAGCCATTTGATGGAGGAGCTTGGAGTGTGGCTCGTAACTGTTTTAAAGTAGGATATTTATTGAAATCTTATTATTGTTTGCATGACATTCCGGAATACAGAGACGCCTTTAGTTATGCCATTGCGTTTGAAGGATATAGAAGCGGCTTGGAAGGAATCGCCGCGAATATTCAAACAGGAATCCTTGGATGTGGTGAGTTTTCCGCAAATTGCAAGACCAAAATTGAGAAACAAGTATATCCGACGTTGATATTAGAGGCCATTTCCAATGACATGTCTCTGGAAAATAATATGATTATTACTGGACCCAATGCATCGGGCAAGACCACGCAATTGAAAACGACGGCGATCAACGTCATATTCACGCAACAGTTTGGTGTGGGATTTTACGAGAAATGCAAAATGGCGCCATACACGCATATTCATTCATATTTGAACATTCCGGATACAAGTGGACGTGATAGTTTGTTTCAGGCGGAGGCGCGCCGATGCAAGGACATCTTAGATATTATTGACATGTCAGACAAATCGCACGACGAATCTAACAATTTATTGCATGAATCAAAGCATTTTTGCATATTTGACGAGTTGTTTTCTGGGACAAATGCGGAAGAGGCAACTAGTGCATCCTACGGATTCCTCAAGTATTTGCAGAAACGCGAAAACGTGGATTTTATTTTAACGACGCATTTTGTAAAATTATGCAAGAAGGTTAAGAAAAACACGACAGGTCTAAGAATTGTGAATTGCAAAATGGATGCCACCTTGGCAGATGATAAAATACATTTCACATACAAGATGGTGAAAGGAATTAGCAAGATTAAGGCGGCGCGACTGATCCTCATTCAGATGGGATTCCCGGATGAAATCATAAATTCGTAATATTTTATTTAATGGTATATAATGTTTAATTCTCAAGACAATCAAGATAAATATTTAGAAGAAAGCGTGTTTATAGGTTTAAAAAATGGATTTTTTGTAGATGTTGGTGCGCATGATGGCATTAGTATTAACAATACTTTATATTTTGAAAAATATAATAATTGGACAGGAATAAATATTGAACCAATTAAATCAGTATATGACAGATTGATTGTAAACCGACCAACTAACATTAATTTAAATTTGGCAGTTTGTAATAATGACGGAACAACAGAATTTTATTGCAATGTTGGCTATACTGAAATGATTTCTGGAATAAAAGATGATTTTGATCAAAGACATTTGAATAGATTAATGAATGAAAATCAACAAAAAGGCTCAACAACGGAAGTCATCATAGTTAACACCAAAAAATTAGAAACTATTTTTGATGAAAACAATGTGCAACATGTTAATTATTTGTCCATTGACGTGGAAGGAGCCGAGTTTGAAGTCATTAAATCTATTAATTTTGACAAAGTTTTTATTGATGTTATTGGATTTGAAAATAATTATAATGATGTTAACATTCCTATTATAAAATATTTGGAAAATCACAATTTTGTTGTCATTCATTTGTCATTGGATATTTTTATGATAAATAAAAATTCCAATTTTTACAAATAAATTTTATTTGACAAATATATAATGCCTTTTATCAGACAAGTCAGACAAATAGGAAAACCTGGCGGGGCCGCACTTGGCCGCGTATTTCCTGTAGATACTATTGCAAATCAATTCCATGGCCTTGAAAATATTTATGTTCCCGGAGCTGGTGTTGGATCAGTAAGTGGATCAAATCGCAGGGCTTTAATGCGGCGTGCTTACAATTTTCATAATCTTCCTCCCAATTTGACGGCATTTATAGTTCCCTCAGAAAAAACATTGAACAATCCGGCATTTCTTCCTACTGCTTTGCCTGGTCCGACTGCTCCTTGCATTAGCAATGGCGCCATAACGTATAGCAGCAGTAATCCGGCCGTGGCAACCATTAATTCTACAAGTGGTTTGGTCACACTTGTTGGCGTTGGCACCGTGACGTTTGTTGCGGTTCAGGCTGCATATGCAAAATATCTTAGTTCAACTGTGACAAGTAATACTCTTACGGTTTCTATTATTCCAGCAACTTTGTAGGCATTTATAGTTCCTTCTAAAAATACATTATACAATTCGGCATTTTTCCCTACTGCTTTGCCTGGTCCGACTGCTCCTCACATTGGCACTGGCGTCATAACTTATAGCAGCAGTAATCCAGCCGTGGCAACCATTGATTCTACAAGTGGTTTGATCACACTTATTGGCGTTGGCGCCGTGACGTTTGTTGCGGTTCAGGCGGCGGATACAAATTATCTTAGCACAACAGTGACAAGCAATACTCTTACGGTTTATACTCTTGAAGCTCCCACTGCGGTTTCTGGTGTGGGAGGAGACACTGTTGGATATATTATTTTTACTGAGCCGTCTGCAGCGGGCAAACCGGCAATAACCAATTATGAGTATTCTGTTGATGGATCGGCTTTTGTTGCCCTTTCTCCGCCACAAACCTTTAGTCCAATAATGATTCCTGGACTAACAAATGGAATCATATATACAGCTAAGATTCGCGCGGTCAATTTAGATGGAGCTGGAGCAGAAAGTGTTAGTTCATCGTCTTTTGTGCCCGGCACAAATACTTTGTATGAAACAAATCGTTTGGTCCGTTTAGAAGCCGGTGAAACATTGTCATACGGTGGAACTGGAACGGAATGGACCAATTTGGATTCAGCAGAGTCTTATAGTGCAACTTTACAGAATGCGCCAACTTACCAATCGGCAACAACGCCCAAGTACTTTTCTTTTAATGGAACCAATCAAATCGCCGAAATTGCGGCGGCGGCGGCAATTAATCCAACAGTAGGATCCAACTTTACTCTTCAAATATGGGCAAAAGTTGATAAAACATCTCCGAATTTTTCGGATTGGGATGGTCTTATTTCAAAACAATATGGTTCTGACACATATGATTATGACGGATACAGTTTGTCTTTAAAAACAGATGGTTCAACAACTTTGGGCATGAATGGTAGCGGAGTAAATGGCGTTTATAATTCAAACCTAAATGTTTATTCTGGAAGCGTATGGGCACTGTATACCATTGTGGTCCAATTTGGCGGTGGGTCTGTAAATCCAAGTCAAGTGTATGTAAATGGACGACGCGTTTTAAGTGCCTCTAATGCGGAAACCGGTTTTGGAAATAATCAGGCTCCCCTCCAATTCCCAAGAGGAATCCAGGAAGGGGCAATAAATTTTGCGCCGGCAGATGTGGGTGCTTTCTATGTTTATAACACGGCATTGTCGCAAGACACTATTATTAAGAACTTTGATGCGACCAAAGCAATTTATGGTTTGTAATATATTTAACAATAAACACACGTTTTTTGTTAAATTTTTAGTATGGGATCTAAAGGAATTATTTAGTATGGGATCTAAAGGAATTATTTAGTATGGGATCTAAAGGAATTATTTAGTATGGGATCTAAAGGGCCAATCCCTTTAAAGAACAGGATAAACTCCCTGCATTAAAACACCACACTGGCCCTTTCCGCCATTGTACTGAGATCCCTTGCCCAAATACATGTATCCATGGTCGCCCCAGGTATTTGACCACGAATTCTTCAAAATGTAATAGTCTCCTCCCGTCATGGTTCCGTATCCCACCAACAAAACACCATGGTCCAAATTGGTTCCGCAAGATCCCGAAAACACACCCGACTTGTAAAGCTGGAACGACGACTGATCGGCCTCAATAGCAACCGACACTGGCTGCTGAGCCAAAGCGGTCATCATGGCAGAATCCGAATTGGCACCAACCGATACTGTCTTACTGACATCCGAACCGGGAACAACGGAACACGACTTCTGACAAGCACCATTCGTCTTAGTGGTTCCCGAAAAATAGGGGTAAGCCTGCTCCGTGCATAACCCATTGTTCTTTCCAATCCAGTCCATAGCAGATCCCATGTCGCCGCCATTGCAGCCTAGCGACGTTCCGCCCGCTCGGATGTAATCGCAATCAACCAGTTGTTGCTCAGAAAAACTAACCAAGTTGGAATTCTTGATAGCATAAATGCCTTCAAGAGCGCCTGTAGTGGAGAAACTCCAGCAACTACCACATTGGCCCTGGTCCTTGACGGGGGTGACGGCACCCTTTGTGCGCCAATCAACCGAAGCCGGAGCACCGACAGAGCCATAACTTGTGGAAGCAGCCTGACCCATGGATGAGATGATCTCGCGATTGTAGCCAAAACGCATCAACTCTGCAAACTCCTCAGTGTTCATGGCCGAATAGGCATTGTGACCAAGAGTATATGTTAGATTCTTGAAATTGGTCTCGTCAATGAGCTTATCATTGTTTCGCCAATTGGTCAGCATATGGAGGAATCGCGAATCATCCGAGGGCAACTCAATCTTGTGATCGGTAGCCCATTGTTTAAATCGCTCCAAGTGATTGGCAACAACAACGTTAGCAACTGCGGAAAAAGCGACAATAAATAGTAAAGTTCTGGAAAACATGGTGGATATACAATACAGGATAAATTATTCTAAATCCTTTCAAAAAGTCTTTTTAATTTCACATAAAAAATATAGAAACATGTTATTAGTTTAATCATTCGCAATGGCATTTCCACCATACATATCAAGGATTGGTCTTTTCACTGGTCAAGCATTCCTATTAAATTGCGCATTAGCATATTTGCGCGGACACACAAATATTGCAATGATATCAGCATCAATTTACTTGTCAACCATGGCACATTGGCATAATATAAAAGACCACGGAATTGCAAAAACAATTGACATGATAGTTGTGACACACGGATTGATATCTGTAACATTGTATGAAAGTCCTAAATTTGGAAAACAAGCGCATGATGCGTGGACATCTGTTGTTTTATTAGTTATAATTTTTTACATTTTTAATTCAGTAATTGTGTATTTTCAATCCAATAAAATTTTTATTTATGATACTTGTGAAAAAAACTGGACAGGCACTTATAATTATTTGTCTCTTTCCTACATTCCTGAGGATGCCGAAAATCGTGAAAAAATGCATTTTTATACTACATTGGTTCATGTGTTTTTTTTGCACATTTTGACAAATGTGGTTGCTATTTACAATGTTGTGAATTTTTGAAGTCGGATCTTCTTTTGAAGTCGGCTTTCATCATCAAAAACAAAGATTTTATATTGTCCGATAGAGAAAATGTCCAACTTCTCTATTGTTTTGATTCTTGAAAATATCTTCAACTCTTCCAGGAAAACCGTGTATCTATTTGGTTCGGGGTTTTCTACCACGATTCCGGTATAAATTGTGTCCGGATTTTCTTTACCAATTACCTTCATATATAATTCGCAATCCATCTTGACCTTTCTTGCCGCCTTGGCCATGACATTTATGTGATTGCAATCAATCCGACACTTTTCTGCAAACTTTGTATCCGGTTTTTGACATAAAATGTCTAACATGTGAGACATATTAATTATATCCACGGCTCTCCGAATAGGACTTGTTATGTGAACATACGATTGCCCGCCAAACTCGGCGTGTCCCTCCGCCGACAATCCATATGACGCAGATTCAAACGTTTTTAATACCCTTTGTATAGAAGGACTAAAAGAAGCAAATCGCGTGTCTTCATCTTCTAATTGTTTTTTCATGTTTCTGAAGATGCCTCTATCGTTCTCCTTGAGAATGTTCGCGCAATCGCAGTTCATGAATTTCATCAACGCCGCCACCACATCATGAGAATCCACGATTTCCTTGTCCAATCCCAATGCAATTTTGTAAATCATCTTATAATCGGATTCTTTCAGCAGTTTTTTATCTTCATAAGCATAGTTGGTTTTTACGCGGATTTGCGCGGTTTTGTAAGTGGTGGATCCCGGAACCAATTCGCCTTTATAGAATCGCGACGTCATTATGAAAGCCACCCGCATAGCCGATGCCTTCAATGAACACAAATCCTCCGACAATCTTGTAGGCAACATCGGATACTTTCTATCGGGCAAATAAATGGTGGTGGTCCGACTAGTTAAATAGGGCCATAATTGCATCGCCTCCAAGACTATGGGCACATTTGCTATGTAGATGGCCAATTCACATAAATCCTCGCCTACAGTTTTCACGGAGAAAGCGTCGTCAATATCTTTGCATCCTTCGGGATCAATGCTAAAAATATTCGGATGAGGGTCAAAAGAAATATGGGCAAAGAGATCATCGGCAACGGGTTGTCGCGCGGCTTTAGTGAAATCCGTCATCCGGACATTGAGATTTCTGCATCGGATCTGATATTCCGAAAAAGGCAAATATTCATCTACATTTCCAAGGGTCTCCTCTATTATGCCTCCGCTCCCCGCAGGGGAGCTTTCACGCTTCACCGTCACATATTTATTTTTGACAGATTTAGAAAACTGTGCTTCAATAGTGTAGGGGACAAGAATGGGACCAATTGAAGGATCATTCGGCACACATTGATAGAGAAGACGTTTTCCATTAGGAGTTCGTCCATATGTTTTGCCTGCATTAAGGACTAAAATCGCAGGAATTGAGGATAACATTATTTGGTTTGTTTTGGTATTATTTTTATAAATAATATAGAAAGATGAGTCTGTATTATTTTGCTTGATTAATTTTCGGAGAACATAGAAAAGATAAGTTCGTTGTTTAAAATTTAAATACTTCTTTGTGATAAATATATTAAATGTCATGGATATTGAATGTATGTGTAATTTCGGCATTAATAATTATGATCATACATTGCTTCTATAATTATTGGAGCGAAGGACACGTTATTGCGGCAACTACAGATTTAGTGGATTTAAAAACACAAAAATACAAGAACATAATAGAGACGCTCATCAAAGAGAAGGAAAAAAAAGCAATTTTGGAACAAAATATGGACCAAGATATGGACGACGAACTGATGGAATATATGCAGTCAAAATTTGCTGATAATTCTGCCGAAAAATGAAGGATTGGCTATGACACACTCTGGCATTAATTTACAAATTTGAGTAGTTACAAAGCAATGCTAATATGGTCTGAAAAATTGATTTGTTGTGTTTTTAAACAATTGACAATAACACAAATATAAAATAATTACAAAACAATGTCACATGTATTATCTCTTGGCGCAATTAAAAAATATACTAATGAATATGTTAATCCTAAAATGGCAAATAAAAAAGATGAATATGTTTGCCTTGATTGTAATAAGGATTTGATTTTATGTCAAGGTGAAATTGTACGCCCATATTTTAGACATAAAGTTGATAGTGTTAATCCATGTCATCACTATAGCAATCCAACAGAAACACAAATTCACAAAGATGGCAAAATGGTGATGAAGTCTTTGTTGGAACACAAAATACCAATATCATTTATTAGAAATTGTTGTTGCTGTAAAAAAAATGAAGAGTATGAAATGCCCGAAATGACAGAAACTTCAAAGATAGAACTTGAATATCGTTTTGAATATAATGGTCAAAAAATAGCGGATGTTGCTTATAATGATAATGGGGAACTCTTCTGTATATTTGAAATATGCAATACGCATAAAACTCGCAGTGAAGATAGACCTGAACCTTGGTTTGAAATTGACGCGGAAACACTAATAAAAATGGCAAATGATAATAGCATGTCTCAAATAAAAATACCTTGTATCAGATGTGAAAAATGTGAAGCTTGTATGGAAGAATTACAAATAAAAGAAAGAGAACGAATGGAAAAATCACAAATAAAAGAAAGAGAACGAATGGAAAAATCACAAATAAAAGAAAGAAAACGAATGGAAAAATTACAAATGGAAGAAAGAAAACGAATAAAAATATTGCAAATAGAAGAAAGAATGCGAATAGAAAGAGAACGAATGAAAGAAAGAGAACGAATGAAAGAAAGAGAACGAATGAAAGAAAGAGAACGAATGAAAGAAAGAGAACGAATGGAAAGAGAACGAATGGAAAGAGAACGAATAGAAAGAGAACGAATGGAAAGAGAACGAATGAAAGAAAAAAAAGAATTATTAAATATGAGTGAAGAAGATGAAAGGACAATAGAACTAGAAAAAAAGAAGCGCATTGAAATAGAAAATGAAAGAATAAAACAAAATGAAAGAATAGAAAATGAAAGAATAAAACAAAATGAAATAATAGAAAGAGAAAAAGAAAGAGAAAGAGAAAATAATCAAATAATTTTAGAAAAAGATAAAAGATGCGGAATGTGTAATATAAATTATTGTAAATGTGATAAACCAAACTTTATAAAAAATAAATATAATAAAACAATATGCAATTCTTGCAAAAAATATAAATGCGTATGTGTTAGAATAACCGAGTTTTACAAAAAAAAATATATATAAACACAAGATAAACATTGTATGGCAAAAAAATCAATTTAAGTTACTCAAATGGCTAATTCTAAAAACATCAATATCAACACTTTTAAAACAATCTTTATCGGGCCAAAATAAAACCAACAACAAATTATTATATGTTGTCTTTTGCCGATATCTCTTAACTCTTACCCGCGGCAAGAGTTAAGAGAGAAATCATAGATTTTCCACGTGTGTTGTCTCGCACCAAAAGACACTTAAACCTTTGGTAGTTATTCGCTTAACGCATTATCCTCTCACAATGGATTTCATATTCGCATCAATATTATTGATAAAGATCTCTAGCGACTGGACATTATTCGCCGCCGAAAAATCCTTACACAAAAACTCTATCATATCAAGCACCATTTTGATACGATCCGGATTCCATTGAACATTCATAATACTCACCAATTCCGCGCGATAATATGTAGTCATGAAATCCTTTTTGAAAAGCGAATCATTGAAGTATTGTTCCAAATAATTCTCTATCGTGTTGGAATAAGAATGTAGACACAAAATGATGATGGGGCAATTTACATAAGTCTCCTTCATTTTATCAAGGCCTCTCAGCGCGCATGAAAACAGCTTTTTTATGGCGGGTGTTTTGTCAGCGTATTTTGCGTTCAAGAAATGACCGCAGGCGATAGAGATTGGATTGTGAAGATACTGAATTTCACTTTTGTTTGAATTCAAGTAATACCGAGTGATTCCTTGGAAGAATCCGGGTTCTTGTAGATAAATAACATTTTCATATATTCGGATTTTTGTCCCTACAGGTTTGTTGCTAATGATTGCTAATTTTACAATGACCGATAGAGGATCCAACAAATAAATAGTAAGATTTGTGTTTTTTTGTAAATCGGGAATCACGTTTTGTAAAACGTTTACGCTAATATCCATTATGATCAATAATATATGTTATTCATATTTTGTTTTAATAGAATATAAATATTATTTGCCAATATTTATATTAAAATGTTTCAAGTCTCTATCGCAAGTCATCATATTAAGATCTTTGGAATATGGGCATCGGTTTCTTTTTTGATGGGATTCTATCAACCTAAATTATCTTTTTGGCAACATCACACAAAATAGTTTTTGAATTGGCTATTTTAAATTTATCAACGATAGAGATGAAGAAGAAATACTCAAAAATACCTACTAAAATAATAAATTCCGAGGTTTTTATGAATTCAGCCAGAAACCCGGAATTGTGCCAATAATACTTATAAAATGGATCTTTCTCTATCGGAGTCTTTGGTTCTCCAAATGAAACGGGAGAATTCAAATTGGTAAATTCAACAGACGATGGACCTTCAATGTCATCGGTTTTCTTGTATTCTGATAAATTTGGAAAACTACCAAACGACACCAATGAAGACTGGGAATTATACTTGGAAGGCGAAATAGGGGTTTGCGAATGCCATATTTGCCGAATTTTGTACAAATCCCGCAAGAAAACCGCGATCAAAATACCGGTCGCAGACCCTATATAAATGAAGCAGTATTTCCATAGAATTTTGTTTGCGTCATCCAATTCGGTTTGGTATTTGTCGCAATCCTTTGGATAAGTTATAATGGAAAAAATGACATCATCATCTATTTGTTGAATGTCTTTATCAAACATGTGTTTAAAAATAGATTTCTCATAAGGCATCACATAATATATGTAAAAAATCACCTCAAATACCGTCAAAAAATAGAGATGAATGAAATGCGATTGAATGTGTAGGAATTTGAATGCCATTTAGGATAGTTAGAATCATTTGCAAATTATTTGTAAATGATTTTATAATTTGCACATTAAATTATTTGCACAATATATAATCAAATGGATTCGTTCAAAGGCAGAGGCGGAGGCGGAGGAATCGGCGGATCGGGAATTTATGGTGGCATTGGCGCGGGTGTCATGTGCAACGCAACTGACCCATCCATGTACTGCACTTTTATCAAGTTTGTGACAGTTGTTTTGTATGCATTTATTTTGTTTTACTTGTTAAGTCTTGCGTACAATTATTTTAGTTCCAAGTCCATGAGAGGAGGCAACGGAGGAAGTGGATTTTCCATAAAAAAACTTCTCAATCTCTAATATAAAAATGGAACGAGGTTTAGTAATGTTTTTTCATTCGGCAATTATTGCCATTGTTTTGTATTTTTTAATGACTATGGGTCTTAAACAAAGTCCGGCTATGGCTGAGGACAGAAGTGTTTTGATCGGCGCACTGGTTTTGGCTTACATGATCCTTTTTGGACACGGTTTGCCCGGATCGGTTAATCAGAATATCATGTAAAAAAACAAGTGCTTAGTTTTTACTCGTTCCTTGAAAAAAAACAAGTGCTTAGTTTTTACTCGTTCCTTGAAAAAAAACAAGTGCTTAGTTTTTACTCGTTCCT
>Ga0315909_10007875_pt1 | contig 11791 bp, 5 predicted proteins | sample LakEriMetagenome_11_FD_203527 | JGI IMG/M metagenome (GOLD analysis project Ga0315909, IMG submission 203527) | Freshwater fungal communities from buoy surface, Lake Erie, Ohio, United States - Buoy 2 MA125 | ecosystem: Environmental > Aquatic > Freshwater > Lake | place: USA: Lake Erie, Ohio...
GATACAGACGTATTATTGCAAGAAGCTATTGATGTCGTAATTTCTAAAGCAGGAGAAGATCAAAGTTTGACCCAACTCTTGATTGAATTTTCCAAAGATCGTACAGACGAGGATAAAAACTGGGATATTTCGGCCGAATTATTAAAGGTAGCCCAATTGATTACTAATGAAAATAATTCGGAAGAAATTAAAGAACTTGCTGAAAAAAGCATTGCCGATTTTGGAGTCATCAAGAAAAAATTACAAACGGCAAATGCTCAATTGAAAGGTGAATGCCAATTGATAGCTCGAGAAGTATTAACTCATATTGATGCAAATGGGGTTTCTCGAAAATCTTTCTTTTCTGGCTATGTTACAAACCATTTAGAAAAAGTTGCCGCCGAAAAGTTGGCACAAAACCTTACGGTTATTAATTATTTGAATGGGAACAAGCCCCTGTATTCAAAAGCGGTGCCTCAATTTGACAAAGACTTTATTGATGCAAATGCAATCCAAATTTTAGTTTCGGTAGAAAAAATTAATGAAATGGCGGGTAAATTTGCCTTATATGAAGCATTTCTTCAAAACGTAAATCCACTTTCCTTATTGAATACCATCTATCAAGAATTTAAAAAAATACAGGAAGAACAAAATATTGTATCGATATCCGACTTTAATACCATTATTCACAACGAAATCAAAAACCAACCGGCGCCTTTTATTTATGAGCGTTTGGGAGAAAAATACCGCCATTATTTTATAGATGAATTTCAAGATACTTCAGTTATGCAATGGCAAAATTTAATTCCGTTAATTGATAATGCATTAGCAGGAGAAGATGCCTATGGGAATAAAGGAACCTTACTTTTGGTTGGGGATCCAAAACAAGCCATTTATCGATGGCGAGGCGGAAAAGCGGAACAATTTATTGACTTGGCCAAAGAAATCGACTCGACCAATCCTTTTTCAACTAAGGATAAACGAACCGAACGATTGAAAACAAACTATCGAAGTTATAGCGAGGTTATTCAGTTTAATAATGATTTTTTTAAACATCTAGCCCATCAATTTAAGAACAAAGATTACATCAATTTATACGAAAATCTTTCGGGCCAAAAATTCAATTCTAAATCCGGAGGATATGTTAATTTAACCTTTATTCAAGTGCCAGAAGAGGATGCTGAAATAGAAGGTTTTGATTCTGAAAACGACACGGTTACGATGAAGGACAAGGTGTATTTGAATCAAACCTTGCAAACGATCAAGCAATGTCTTGCGCAACAATTTGATTATAAAGATATTGTTTTGCTTACCCGAACGAAAGCGCCCGGCATAAAATTGGCTAATTTTCTAACGGAAAATAAAATCCCGATTTTATCTTCTGAAACCTTATTGATTCAGAATGCTACGGAAGTTAAATTGATCATCGCTTTGTTGCGGTTTTTGAAAAATCCAAAGGACGAAGAGGCAAAAATGTATGTGCTTTATTATTGTGCAAAATACCTGCAATCAGCATTGGCTATCCACGATTTTATACTAGCCACAAAAAACCTGAACAGTACCGAATTAGGAACGTATTTTAAAACTATTGGAATTAATATCTCGTTCTCCGATTGTAAGAAAAAATCGCTGTATGAATTGGTCGAAACATTGGTTGCTGTGTTTCTTAAAGAAAAAGTAAATACGTCCTATTTACAATATTTCTTAGATTTAGTTTTGGAAAAAGATGTAAAATCGCAGTCGAGTATTGCAGATTTCTTGAACTATTGGGATAAAATGGGCTTTCAAAAAAGCATTCCTTCGCCCGAAGGGACAAATGCTGTACGCATCATGACCATTCATAAATCGAAAGGATTGGAATTTCCAGTGGTTATTTTTCCTTTTGCGGAAGAAGATTTTACTAAAAAACCCAAAGATAAATTGTGGATTCCATTAGCCACTCCCGAAATAGATCTGCCAAGGGCATTAATTAACAATAGAAAAGAAGTTGAAAATTATGGCACCACAGCACAATCTATTTTTCAAACCAAAAATCAAGAAGAAATATTAGACACTATTAACGTGCTTTATGTTGCCCTCACGCGTGCCGAAGAGCAACTGTATGTAATTTCCAATAAAAAATTAACGCCAAAAGGAGAATTTATAACCTCTAATTTATCCTACTATTTTCTTGATTTTTTACAAAACATTGGACGGTATGAATCCACAAATTTTACCTATGAATTTGGCACAGCCAAACGAAAATCAAAACACACCGAGGACAATACCGCGCACCAGCCAATTGGAATTGTAGCCCAAAAAATGGCGCCTAATAAAATTAAGATTGCCCAACGTGAATCCTTAATGTGGGGTTCAGCGCAGCAAGATGCAATAGCATTTGGTACAATTTTACATGAAATCATGGCCTTAATACATACAAAAGAAACACTAGATGCTGCGTTAAAGCAAGCATTAGAGACGGGCTTGGTACTTCTTTCAGAGCTTGAAATGTTCAAGAATACCATTCAAAAAATTATAGAACAACCTGAATTAAGTGTGTTTTTTGAGGCAAATTGCAAAGTGTATAAGGAACAAGCCATCCTTAAAAATGGGGCAAAAACCATAAAGCCAGACCGCGTGGTAATAAAGGGACAAGAGGCTTATTTATTAGACTATAAAACAGGCGAGAAGCAAGAGAAGCATCGCACTCAAATTAATGAATATGAAAAAGCATTACAAGAAATGAACTATCAAGTTGTAAAAAAAGTACTTGTATACACAGGAGAAAATATAGAAGTCGTAACTTTGTAATCAGTAATACTATTTAAATTTAACAGACTATGTACGGAAAAATACAACAACATTTACAGCAAGAAATAGCGACCATACAAGAGAACGGATTGTTTAAAAAAGAGCGTATCATAACCTCCCCACAAGGGGCTGAAATTACCATTTCTACAGGCGAAACTGTATTGAATTTTTGTGCCAATAATTATTTGGGATTGTCCTCTCATCCTGAAGTAGTCCAGGCAGCAAAAAATGCTTTAGATACTCATGGTTTCGGTATGTCATCGGTGCGATTCATTTGTGGAACTCAAGATATTCATAAAGAATTAGAACAAAAAATAGCACATTTTTATGGTACAGAAGACACCATATTGTATGCCGCAGCTTTTGACGCGAATGGTGGTGTTTTTGAGCCTTTGTTAGGGGATGAAGATTGTATCATTTCAGACAGTTTAAATCATGCATCCATTATAGACGGGGTTCGTTTGTGTAAGGCGGCACGTTATCGTTACGAGAATAATGACATGGCTGATTTAGAGCAGCAATTGATAAAAGCCACCCAAGCGGGACACCGTTTCAAGCTTGTGGTAACCGATGGGGTATTTTCTATGGACGGTTTAGTAGCGCCATTGGATAAAATATGTGATTTAGCCGATAAATATGATGCTTTGGTTATGGTAGACGAATGTCATGCCGCGGGTTTTATTGGAGCTACTGGAAAGGGCACTTTAGAAGCTAAAGGAGTAATGGGTCGTGTAGATATAATTACCGGAACACTCGGGAAGGCGCTTGGAGGTGCAATGGGAGGATATACTACGGCGAAGAAAGAAATTATTGAAATATTACGCCAACGCTCACGCCCGTATTTGTTTTCAAATTCGTTAGCACCCGCAATTGTTGGGGCTTCTTTAAAAGTATTCGAATTATTAGAAAAGGACACACTACTTAGAGATCAATTGGAATGGAATACCAATTATTTCAAGGCGGGATTGCGTGAGGCGGGCATTGATTTTATAGATGGAGACTCAGCGATAGTTCCGGTAATGTTATATGATGCAAAACTAGCACAGGAAATGGCCGAGCAATTATTGGCAAAAGGGATTTATGTCATCGGATTTTTCTTTCCCGTAGTTCCAAAAGGCAAAGCACGAATTCGTGTGCAATTGTCAGCAGCCCATACCAAGGACCATCTCGATAAAGCGATAAAAGCGTTCGTTGAAGTAGCTCAAGAATTGAAAATAATTCCATAGCAAGTTCATCAAACATGTTTTTTTTCTCCAAAACTTTTTGTAGTTCAAAAAATATAGTACTTTTGTTCCAATTATAACAGTTTGTAATTAAAAAATAACGTATGAAACAAGTAAACAAATTTATTACAGCTGCTTTGTTGTTTGTAGGATTAGTATCTCAAGCACAAGACAGTAACAACCCATGGTCAGTAGCCGTTGGGACAAATGCAGTCGACACAAGAGTTAGTGCTAGTAGAGGTGGATTAAGTCTTTTAGATAAACAATTTTCTCAAACATTTGACGCCAAAGAAAATTGGAATTTCTTACCTTCAGTAACGTATCTTAGTCTTACAAAATATGTAGGCGATGGTTTTTCTTTTGGAGTGACAGGTTCAGCTAACAAAATTTCTAAAGTAGTTAATTTTGATCCAACTTCTTCTAACGCAGATCCAAGAGGAATGGTGGTTTCTAATCCAGGAGATATTACTTTTTTTGGAGTTGACGGTATCATCAGATACAGTTTTCAAGAAATGATCAAATCAAAAAGCTTAGAACCATCTGCACACATTGGTGGTGGATATACTTTCTTCGGAGATGCGTCTGCCGGAACTGTTAACGGAGGTTTAGGATTAACATACTGGTTCACAGAAGGTATTGGTATCTTTTTCCAATCTACTTATAAGCATTCTTATGATGATACACGAGCAATAAATGTTGATGTTCCAGGGTATATGCAACATGCTGCGGGTATTACTTTTAAATTTGGAGGAAAAGATACAGATGGTGATGGTATTTATGATAAAAATGATGTTTGTCCTGAAGTAGCTGGTTTACTAGAATTCAAAGGATGTCCAGACACTGATAAAGATGGAATTCAGGATTCTGCAGATTCTTGTCCAGAAGTAGCAGGTTTAGCAGAATTTAACGGATGTCCAGATACAGACGGAGACGGAATCATTGATTCTGAAGATGCTTGTGTGGATGTTAAAGGAACTAAAATGATGAAAGGTTGTCCTGATGCTGACGGAGACGGTGTAGCAGATAAAGCGGATAATTGTCCTTCTGTAAAAGGGGCTAAAGAAAATGCAGGTTGTCCTTGGCCAGATACAGATGGGGATAGCGTATTAGATAAAGATGATAAATGTCCAACAGTTGCTGGTACTGTAGCAAATAATGGTTGTCCAGAAGTTACAGAAGACGCGATGAAAAAATTAAATGAGTATGGAAAAACTATCTTATTTAATTCTGGAAAAGCATCTTTCCAAAAACAAGCTTTACCAATATTACAAGCTATGGCAGCTATCTTAAAAGAGTATCCAACAGCGATATTCTCTTTAGAAGGTCATACAGACAATACAGGATCTGATGCTTTAAATCAAAAGTTATCTGAAGAAAGAGCTGCTGCTGTTAGAAACTTCTTAATTGAAAATGGAATTGATGCCTCAAGATTATCTTCAAAAGGTTTCGGTGAGTCAATGCCAGTTGAATCAAATAAAACAGCTAAAGGAAAAGCAAACAATAGAAGAGTAGAAGTAAAATTAGTAAAATAATTTTTTTCTAAAATATATTAAAAAACGTCCCGATATTTCGGGGCGTTTTTTTATTTTTATAATATGAAATCAAGTACTTTTTTAGACAAACTAAGTTCTACTTTATTGCAGCTGTCCGACGATGAACTTTCGACTGCTACAATTGTTTTGCCTAATAAAAGAGCAAAAGTTTTTTTACTTGAAAGTTTAAAAAACCAGTTATCAGGAACAACATTTGCCCCTAATATTATTAGTATTGAAGATTTCATTCAAGAGATGGCTTCTCTTCGCACAGTCGATGCTATCGAATTGCTTTTTGAATTTTACGATGTTTATCAGTCGTTAACCGCAAAAGAGCAACAACAAAATTTTGAAAAGTTTGCCACTTGGGCAACTACTGCTATTCAAGATTTTAATGAAATTGATCGCTATCTACTCGAACCAAAAAAAGTGTTCAGTTATTTAGAAGCTATTGAAGCGCTAAAGCGATGGCAAGTAGAAGCCTCAAACACCACCAAGTTGATTGACAATCAGTTAGAATTTTGGGCAAAATTACCCGAATATTATGCTTCTTTTTATACACATTTGCAAAGCAAAGGAATTGGTTATCAAGGACTTATTTACCGAGAGGCTGTAAAAAAACTAGAATCTTATGCAGCAGCTACGACGCATAAAATATTTTTTGCAGGATTTAACGCACTCAATCAAGCCGAAGAAAAGATATTCAATTATCTAGCCAACGAAAATAAAGCGAAGATTTATTGGGATATCGACGCTGTTTTTTTAAACGACCCCCATCATGATGCTGGATTGTTTATCAGAAAATATAAAAAGGAATGGAAGTACTATGCCAATCAAGATTTTGAATGGGTAGTAAACCATTTTAGTGAACAAAAAAATATCGAAATTATTGGGACACCCAAAAGTATTGGTCAGGCAAAGATTGTTGGAACCCTCATTGAAAAAATCCAAACTACTTCCCCAAATTTAGAAAAAACAGCCGTTGTATTGGGTGATGAAAACTTACTATTACCCGTATTATTTGGCTTGCCCGATTCGGTCGATGCGCTGAACATCACTATGGGGTATTCCAGTAAAAATAACCCCGCGCAATTGCTGGTTAGTAAGTTATTCAAGTTGCACCATAATGCGAAACAACGCAACGATAAAAGCTATACGTTCTATTATAAAGAAGTTTTAGCTATTTTAAATCACCCTTTAATAGAGCCTTACTGTAATGCGGAAGAGGTGGTTAACGTGATCAATAGTAATAATTTTACGTTCTTTTCGAGAGAAAAATTATTCAATTTATATTCAGAAAAATATCCTAATACAACCAATACATTATTCGAACTATTATTTGACCGCTGGGACGAAACGGCAACAATATTAAACACCCTTCGCTCGGTATTACTTCACATTAAATCGCAATTAAGTAATGATAATAATGAAGATAAATTGGCAAAAGCATTTTTATATTCCATTTATAAAACCATTGTAAAATTAACCAATTATCAAGAAAAATATCAGCAAATCGATAGCCTAACCGCACTCCATGCGATTTACAAGCAAATTGTAGATTTAGCAGAAGTCTCATTTGAGGGCGAACCCTTATCGGGATTGCAAATAATGGGAGTGCTTGAAAGTAGGGTTTTGGATTTTGAAAATGTAATTATTACATCGGTAAATGAAGGTAAATTTCCTGCCGGAAAATCGCAAAATTCTTTCATACCATACGATGTTAAAAAAGAATTGGGATTGCCAACTTATAAAGAGAAAGATGCTATTTATTGTTATCATTTCTATCACTTATTATTGCGCGCTAAAAATATTTGGTTGCTTTACAACACCGATCATGAAGGCATAGATGCAGGCGAAAAAAGTCGGTTCATTACCCAATTGGAAATTGAAAAACGCCCAACTCCAAACAGCACAATTTTCAATGCTGTGCTTCCTGAAAAAGCCTATGAACCTATAGTTATTCCAAAAACCGAAGCTATTATTGATCGACTAGAAGAAATAGCTACTGTAAAAGGATTTTCACCCTCATCGTTGACGGGTTATATTCGAAATCCTATTCAATTTTACTCGCAACGTATCCTGCATATTAATGAAGCCGAGGATGTAGAAGAAAATATTGCTGCGAATACCTTAGGAATAATTATTCATGGCGCTTTGGAAGAATTGTATACACCTTATTTAAATCAATATTTAGCCGTGCACCATATTGAATTCATGGAAACCCAAATCGAAACCATAATTCTAAAATACTTTAAAAAAGAATACAAAGAAGGCGAAATCAACAAAGGAAAAAATTTATTGGCTTTTGAAGTGGCCAAACGCAATGTCTACAATTTTTTACAACTCGAAAAAAAAGCACTTATAGAAGAAAATGCTGCAATCAAAGTTTTGTTCTTGGAACAACCTTTGAGTTGTGAAATACAATTGGATTCCTTTGATTTTCCAATAAAAATTGCGGGAAAAGTAGACCGAATTGAAGAGCGCAACGGAGTCATACGTATTATTGATTATAAAACAGGGAAAGTAGATGCTCACAGTTTAAAATTAACAGATGTACTTGCCTTAACGCCAGAAGTTGAATACGAAAAAATCATTCAGTTACTTTGTTATGCTTTGATGTTTGAAAATCACGCCTTACGTCTAGACCGAGAAATTACAGCTGGAATTATTTCTTTTAAAAATATGAAAAGCGGGTTTTTACCTTTTGGAATTGGAAGTGGGAAAGAAGCAAATACGATAATCACAAGCGAAATGTTAGAAGATTTTAAAGTCATTTTAAAACTATTAATCTTAGAAATTTTCAATCCCGAATTACCCTTTAAAGAAAAAGTCTAATCCAAAAAAACACCAACAGACACCAAAGGATTATATTCTTTTTAAGAAGCCCAACAAAACTGCTAGTAATTCTATTTGATTTTCAATATGACTCATGTGGCCGTCTTCAAAAGTGGTGAGTTGTACGTGCGTATCTCTAATTTGGTCGCAATTTTCTTCATACAATAATACTCCATCTTTCTTGCCTAAAACGAGGTGGATCGGATACGGAGCAAAATGCAGTATCACCTCACGATCTTTTCTAATTTTCATACCTTCTAATGCTGCCACTATTCCTTGAAGAGGAGTTTTTAAAGCTTCTAACTTAACTTCTTCAATTCTATCATCAAGCCGTTTGCGGTTGTTTTCACTAAATAAATTAGCAATACTCATCCGGATAAATGCCGAATAATTTTGTTTGACCGCCACAATCGCTCGATCTCTATTGCGTTTGCGTTCGTCGCTATCTGCTTTTGAAGTTGAATTGATCAACACAATCCCTTTCACCGTGTTTGGATATAATTCGGCGAAAGCCAATGTTACATATCCACCCATGGAATGCCCAATCAATGCAGCTTTTCGTATTTTTAATTTTTGCAAAACATGATGCACCATATCGGCTTGATCTTCCATAGTATGCACATAACCCAAACATTCGGTAGCACCATGACCTAATAAGTCCATTGTAATGATGCGGTGTTTTTTTGAAAGTTCAGGTAAAAAAGTGTCCCACATCGATTGATTTTCCAAAAAACCATGCAATAATACCACAGCCGTTCCCTTGCCTTGATCGGTAAAATGGATTACAGTGTTTTTATAGGTGGTGGTTTTCATTGGGCAAAGGTATAGTTTAAAGGCAAAGTGCGCAAGGTTTTTTGCGAATGCACAAAAAACGGCTTGCTTTTGCAAACCGTTCTATCTGTAAAGCTATAATTCGAGATTCGGGATATCTAACTAGGTATTCATTATCGATTCAATTTCTTCAATTTCTATCGGAATATTTCGCATTAAATTAAATGGTGCTCCAGAGGATTGAATTACTACATCATCTTCTAAACGGATACCAAATCCTTCTTTCGGGATGTAAATTCCGGGCTCTACTGTAAAGACCATATTCGGCTGCATCGGCTCATGCAATAAGCCATAATCGTGTGTGTCTAATCCCAAGTGGTGAGAGGTGCCGTGCATGAAATATTTTTTATAGGCAGGCCAATCTGGATTTTCGTTTTGCACATCGCTTTTGTCTATTAATCCCAATCCCAATAATTCTGAAGTCATAATCTTACCTACTTCTACATGATATTGTTTCCATAATGTTCCAGGAACCAATAGTTTAGTAGCTTCATTTTTCACATGCAATACCGCTTGATATACCGCCTTTTGTCGGTCCGTAAAACGACCCGATACCGGAACCATTCGGGTCATGTCACTAGAATAATTGGCATATTCGGCCCCAACATCTAATAAGATCAAATCCCCCGCATTACAGGGTTGGTTATTTTCAATATAATGTAAAACATTTGCATTGTTTCCTGAAGCAATAATGGGTGTATACGCAAAACCTTTCGAGCGATTTCTAAGAAATTCATGGGCAAATTCGGCCTCAATTTCATATTCCATTACACCCGGTTTTACAAAATTTAATACCCGTTTGAATCCCTTTTCGGTAATATCACAGGCTTTTTGGATCAACGCTATTTCTTCGGTTTCTTTTACCGAACGCAATCTTTGTAAAATAGTATTTGATTTTTCTACTTTATGAGCGGGATACTGTTCTTTCCACCATTTTACAAAACGGGCTTCACGAGTTTCTGTTTCAATAACGGCTCTATAATGTTCGTTAGTGTTGATATACATTGTATCGGCATACGCCATAATTTCTTTCAAGGTTTTGTGAAAATCTTGTAACCAAATCACGGAACGAATTCCTGATACTTCAAAGGCGCGTTCTTTGGTCAGTTTTTCACCTTCCCAAATAGCGATATGTTCATTGGTTTCTTTTAAAAACAAGATCTCTTTCAAATGTTCATAAGGAGCATCAGGGAAAAGCAATAAAATACTTTCTTCTTGATCTACACCCGATAAATACAAGATATCTCTATGTTGCGCAAAGGGTAAGGTGCTATCGGCACTTACAGGATAAATGTCGTTTGAATTAAAAACCGCTACACTATTCTGTTTCATTTGAGCGGTAAATTTTGCTCTATTCTGGATATATAGTTGTCGGTCAATTGGATGGTATTTCATGATTTGAAGGATTATTGATTCGTTTATTAAATGGAATAAAATCTAAATTCCAGGAGGTTTAAAATTGTTTTTCAAAAATAATAAGATATTCAAGAAAAGATGTTAATTACTACAGAAATTTTGTAGAAGTGCATCGATTTGGTTAATTTTCAAAAAAATTTCTCAAAATGAAACATATAATTTTCCTATTTTTAGTCATTACACCGTTGTGTAACGCTCAAAATTCGCTGTTCAATCAGGTTAAAGCTACAAATATTGGCCCTACCATTATGAGCGGAAGAGTAGTAGACGTGGCTGTAAACCCAAAAAATACCACCGAATTTTATGTAGCATATGCCTCGGGGGGTCTTTGGTATACCCAAAATAACGGCACGTCGTTTTTGCCAGTAATGGACAATGCAACCACTATCAATTGTGGGGCAGTCACAGTAGATTGGAATTCGGGAACGCTTTGGGTAGGAACAGGCGAAATCAATGCTTCTCGATCTTCTTATGCTGGAGTTGGCGTGTTAACCTCTTCAGATAAGGGAAAAACTTGGAAAAATTTAGGATTGATAGATTCGCATCACATCAGTAAAATTTGGGTAAACCCAAGTAATCTAAATGAAATAGTTGTGGCCGCTTTGGGCCATTTGTATACCACTAATAAAGAACGCGGAATTTTCAAATCATCAGATGGCGGCAAATCGTGGCAACAAACCTTGTTTGTTGCTGATGATACGGGAATTGTAGATCTAGCAGTGTCTAGAACCAACCCCAATGTAATGTTTGCAACGTCTTGGCAAAAAGACAGAAAAGCTTGGCATTTTGACGGCGATGGCGAAAAATCAGGGATTTATAAAAGCGAGGATGGAGGCAATACTTGGAAGTTAATTACTACTAAAGAAAGTGGATTTCCTGCTAATGAAGGAGTAGGAAGAATTGGATTGGCCCTATTCAATGAAAAGGTACTTTATGCAGTAGTGGATAATCAGAACAAACGTCCAAAAGCAGTTTCAAAAAACAAGTTGACAACCCTGCTGGCAACACCAGGAGATGCGTTTCAAGCAATACCCAACAAAGCGCTCAATCAAGCATTAAAAGAAAGTGGGTTTAGTGAAAAATACCGTGCCGAGAACATCAAAAATTGGCTTGAAAACAACAATTCATCTCCTGCTTTAAAACGTTTTTTAGATGCCAATAAAGCCCTATTTGAAACCGAAGTCA
>Ga0315909_10007876_pt1 | contig 11790 bp, 8 predicted proteins | sample LakEriMetagenome_11_FD_203527 | JGI IMG/M metagenome (GOLD analysis project Ga0315909, IMG submission 203527) | Freshwater fungal communities from buoy surface, Lake Erie, Ohio, United States - Buoy 2 MA125 | ecosystem: Environmental > Aquatic > Freshwater > Lake | place: USA: Lake Erie, Ohio...
CCACAGGAGGGTTCACCACAGGAGGGTTCACCACAGGAGGGTTCACCACAGGAGGGTTCACCACAGGAGGGTTCACCACAGGAGGGTTCACCACAGGAGGGTTCACCACAGGAGGGTTCACCACAGGCTTAGTCTCAGGCTTGGTCTCAGGCTTGGTCTCAGGCTTGGTCTCAGGCTTGGTCTCAGGCTTGGTCTCAGGCTTGGTCTCAGGCTTGGTCTCAGGAGACGTTTCAGGAGACGTTTCAGGAGACGTTTCAGGAGACGTTTCAGGAGACGTTTCAGGCTTGGTCTCAGGTTTGGTCTCAGGCTTGGTCTCAGGCTTGGTCTCAGGTTTGGTCTCAGGCTTGGTCTCAGGCTTAGTCTCAGGCTTGGTCTCAGGCTTGGTCTCAGGCTTGGTCTCAGGCTTGGTCTCAGGCTGAGTCTCAGGCTTGGTCTCAGGCTTGGTCTCAGGCTTGGTCTCAGGCTTGGTCTCAGGCTTGGTCTCAGGCTTGGTCTCAGGCTTAGTCTCAGGAGACGTTTCAGGAGACGTTTCAGGTTTGGTCTCAGGCTTGGTCTCAGGTGTTGGGGAAACAGCCGGCACCAAAGGCTGTCCGGGCACCACCACAGGCTTTCTTTCCGGTGTTGCAGGCTCAACCAACGGCTCGTTGGCTGGAGGCGCTGTAGGAGCCACAAACGGCTCTTCAGGGGTTACCACAGGGGGTTGGAAGGGGTCGTTTGCTGGGGGCGTTGTAGGCGCAACAAACGGCTCTTCTGGCTGTTGTTCTGGAGGAGGAAATTCTTCTTCTGGCTTGACCAAGGGCAAACCAGAAACAGGATCAATGTTCTGCCATGGTTGTACTTCTTCGCCCGTGTCTGTGTAATCGCCGGGTTGAACCACGTAGGGTTTTTCTGTTGTAACTGTTGACGTGTCAGGCTTTACGTTTGGTGGGTTTACAAAACCTCTTCCTGCGCCGGCCCTATTCACATCATCAATGGTAATCATTCCAGATTCACGCAAACGTTGTAGCGTTGCGTCTTCACCCACGTTTGTAGAAGGTGAGTAAGTGCCTAATGCAATACCCGCGTTTAACACGCGCGCAATAGAACTTCCCGCGGCAGTCAGCACTTTTTCTAACGCAGTAAGCTTTGAACCATAATTAGGGTCGTTTGCCGCCGCTTGGACCAAACGTAATAGTGGCGCAGTTGAGGCGGCGCTTACTCCACCGGGCTGTCCTACTGGCAAAGCTAAACCAGCAACATCGTATTGCTGTATGAGGTTTTCGGCCGCTTGGGCGTAGTTGGTGTCCTCAGGCAAGTCTTGTGTAAATGTTGTTGGTGTAACACCTGCCAACGCTGTGTCAAACTGATTATCTTTACCATCTCCGCCTGTCAACTCAGTTGCCGCGGCAAACGCTTCCTCAGAAGAACCGCCCGCTTTTAGTGTGTCTTTAAATTTGTTAAACGCCGCGTTGTCTGTTGTTGATGATTCAACTGCAGTTTTGAAACCTGCTGTAGCGTTTGCAATTGCGTTAAAGTCATTTGACTCAATTGCATTTTTAAGTCTTACAGCCGACGCGGCCAGTTTAGCGTCACTGCTACCCGTCAACGAAGACGCGGCGTCTAGTATGCCTGCGGTGTCTCCACTTCCAAGTGCGGCGGCCGCATTAAACAACGTTGCGGCTGTTCTTACCTCTGGAGGAACACTTGCCCCGCTCAAAGTAAGCCCTGCGTTTATAACGCCTGAAATGTTTCCTTGATCAAGCGCGTTCAAGCCACCAGCAACAGTTCTTGCTGTGTTAATAGCCCCCGCGTTCTGAGCAAGCACACTGCTTTCATACAGCGCATTAGCTCCGGCAAAATCACCGGCGTTAGCCAGCGCGTCAATTTGAGACATGGTGGCGCCAGCAAACTGACTAGCCGCACCTAGGCCGCTTAGAATAGCGCCAGCCCAGTTACCTTGGCTTGCAGAGATCGCGGCGTTCGCCGCCATTGCAAATGGTGCCACGCCGGGGATAAACGAAGCAAGTGATAACAGTGGTTGAAATTGAGCAACATCACTACTTGATGCGCCGGTTGTGTAGAAGACAGGCTTACCCGTTGAGAAATCTACGCGGTACGCGGTATTGCCCTTACCATCATACGTACCACCAAAAGCGTTACCAACCTGACGCTCGCCGTAGGTGTTGGGAACAGCTTGACCAGTCTTTGTATTTCCGTAAGTTGTTTGCCCTGTATCGGCTACTAATTTACCATCTACTGTTTTAAGTTTTGATGAGTCAACAGTAGTATATCCTTCGCCACCATCATATAGACCATACATAGTTTCCAGTTTTGCACCGGAAGGAACTTCAACAATAGTAGAAGTTTCATTACCATCTTGATCGTATTGACCTGAAGGTTTTACAATGTAAGAAAATGGTTGGCCGGTATTCTCATCCGTACTTGTAAAAACACGTTGTCCGTTGTACGTCTTGCCAAGTTCCTGAACATCTGCATAAACAGGAACAACACCAAAATCTTTGATGTCTGTAACACCAATGCCATTTAAAATTGTTGCAATATCAGCGGCGTTTGCCTGCGCTGAACCTTTACCTTGACCTTCCCATTTGTCTGTAAGATTCTGGCCTAAGATTTGGTTTGTCAACGTGGCGGTTGTAGCAGAACCAGTTGAGCGAATAGTGTTGCCTTCAGCATCAACAACACTGCCACTGTTTGTTAAGTACGTTCCGTTTTTTAAATCAATCGCTTTAGAAGCGTCAAAAGCGGCTGTAGTGTCCGCGGCAGTTGTTGAGACTGTAGAAGCTAAATCTGTACCGGCAACACTATCAACTACTTTAGCAACGGCCGCAATGTCTGAAGTGTCAACCGTGGCTAACTTACTATCTACTACAGCTTTATCTAAAGGACTGAGGCCCCGGTACGCGTCTTCTAACTTGTCAATATATGCTGTTTTTGAGGCTTCATCTTTTAAATGGAACCCGCTTGCGTCCATTAAAGTTTTGTCATTTAGCAACCCGGACATTAAATCAACAAGGGTTACGTTGCTATTGTTTGCCGCTACATCTCTGTACAAATCGTCCATCTTTAGATCTGTACGTGCAATAGCGTCGTCATACGAATCAGCAGTTGGGGCGCCAGATAAAATTACCTTTACTCCGTAGGCATCAAGTCTGGAAACAAGCTCGTTTAAGTTGTTGGTGATGGTGGTTCGGTCAACACCGGTTGCAATGTCATTTCCACCAATGCTTAAAACAACAGTAGAACCCGGTGCAAAGGTTCCTCCGTTACTTTCAAACTGATTTAACTGGTTTAGCACGTCTGCAGTTGTTTGACCGCCTACAGCCGTGTTTGTAACGTTTTGACCAAACTCAGAACTACCTATTTTTGTGAAGTCGTCACCCGCCAACCAACTGTCGCCAGCAAAGATGACGCCACTCAACTCGTTATTGTTGTTTGTAGAAAGAGTGTCAAGTCCACCAGTTGTGTCTGCGGCTGTAGTGTCAGTATTTGTAGTTGTTGCTACCGTTGTAGGAAGCCCACCTGTAGTTGTTGTTGTGGTGGTTGTTGCATCTTTTTGATATGGGGCAAGAACAGAAGCAATCGCAGTATCATCTAACCCCATAGATCTAAATGTTGCAATTAAATCGTTGGTGGCGTCTTTTCCACCAAAAACGTCATACACACTTTCGTAATTAAAAAGACCGCTTGTAGGTGCCGCTACAGTTACCGCCGCACCCGCGTTATTTGCAAAATTGGTGGACGATAACCCACCAGTTGTGGTGTCATTTACTGGATAACCTTCAGAGTCAATAATTGTTCCGCTGTAAGTTTGGAATGTCCCATTACCCAAGTCAACGGGCTTAAACATACCGCCTTCTGCAGTATCCGTAACAGTGTTAGTATCAAGCAGGGAATTTGGCGAAGATATAACAGGGGTGCCAACATTAGACACTGCATCGTAGCGTGACTGTACGCCACCAACATCAACCCCAGTGGCACGAGCAATGTCCGCAGGGTTTAGACTGAACTGGTCCATCGTGGACGCAATTGTGGCATCATCCGCGTTTGGATTTGCTAAAAACCAGTCAAAAATCTGTTGGTCGGAGATTGCCATTTGTGTATGTGCTTGGTTGGGTATTCCTATAGAGAATTACCCATAAATTGAGGTGTTTATGCCCCGTCGCCGTTGACTGCGGTGATCAGCAAATTGGCCCATTCCTGCCACGTTTCAAACGCTTCGGGGTTGGGGATAGCGTACTTGTCAAACACAGGGTTGAAGTTGACCGCGTAGGCTACCTCACGCCACTGGTCTTCAGGTAAAAACGGGAACTGCTGTTCACCAAAGTAGTGAAGCAGGTTCCCGTTCCAGTCTTCCCAAGTACTATATTCGGGTAAGAACTCGATTATCATTTAAGGCCGTTCGTCGCCGAACTCGGCGGTGATTAGCGTTCTACCGGCCTCGTAATCTCCGTCAATAACGTTACTGCGCCAACGCAGGCTAATTAGCCTGTACTCGGCACGCAGGTCTACTTTGCCAGACGTTGGTGTGTAGGTAAAGGGCCCCTTTTCTTCAACGCCGTCGTTTGCAAAAGGTCTGCCAACAATGGTAAGTTCCATGTCGCCAACCTGTTTAAAGTCCGGCTCAATACGGGTCAGGTGCATGCGTCTGTTAACGCCCATGAGCTCGTCTGAGGCGGGCGTTCCACCCACCCAACTAATGTCGCAGGTCTCTACAAACGAGTCGATAGCAAACTCTTCTGTGGCCGTGATTTTGTTCTTACCAAACTCCTGCTCCCAGATTACGTAGCCGCCAGTGGCCTGTGTCATGGTGCTACCTGCAACCACAGAGACGGGCACAATGTCAGCAAAGGTCAACGTGGTGTAGCCACCAGAGGTGTTGTTTGTGAACACCGCGGCGGTGATCTGGTTTGCAGAAACAAACGTCTCGCCAATCTGCGTGTTAAACACCATAAAACTACCGGAGGGGTTGGTTGTTAGGTCACCCGGGGCAATCACCTGATAGGCCGTTGTGGTGGGCGCTGTGCCCCTGTTTGGGCCGTAGGTTAGTGTGTAGGACTGGCCCAGTTGGCCTGTAAAGTCCCAACCGGCCCAAATAGGTCGGGGGAACACCTCGGTCACGTAGCCACAGGACCTGCGGGCACCTTCAGCCTCGCCAGCGTCGTACCAAATATTGTCCTTGACGTTAAAGATGATGCAATCTGTGCACTCTGTTGCGGTGCCACGTGGGTAGAAAAACCAGATCTCGTTGTAGCGAGGGACCTTGGTTGCCCACACCTTTTGACGCGCGCCAAAGTTGATGTTGTCAAACAGGTAGTTAACGTTCTTGTCGTTAGGCAAAACCTTAACGCCGCCGTTGTACAGGTAGAACCGGTCAACACCCATCCAAAAGAAAGTGCCGTCCATCTCAACTACCGAGCTAGACGACATGATAGACGTCTGATTAGACACCGTGTCGTAGCGCCAGTAGTAAGGTGTTTGGCCTGTGAATGACACACGCACCAAAGAGTCCGTGGCCCAGAAGAGACCAGAGGGTGATGACGTGCCGCCACGAATGGGGTAGCCGCGCACAATCTTGCCAGCGGTCACGTTTACCTCGTTGGCCAGCGTGCCGTTCCAGTCACTGAACGTTTGTACGTTGGCTGTGGGTGAGTTGAATATCACGTTGTTGTTGCGTAACAAACCAAAGTTGCCGTACACAAACACAAACGGGTGGAGCACCACAACACCACCACTGGCGTCAATTGGCAGGTACGTTGGGGTCGAGCCAGTAGAGTCAACCACCTCGGTTAAAACGTACTTGCCTGTAGTTGGGTCTGGTAAAAAGTTGCCCGCAAATAACGACGTGTTGACACCGGAGTCAAGGTTTTCTAAGTTGCGGCCGGGGTGGGCTAACAGCTTAGAGTTGCCTGAACCTGCTGAGTCGTAAGCAATGTCAAACTGCCACAAGTACTGGTCGTTAGAAGCAAGCCCGTTTGTTTTATAAATTTCAAACGGCGCGGAGGCAGACAATCCGGTAGACGAGGACACAACAACAGTTGTTCGGTTGGTGCCTGAGTTGTATGTTGGAACCGCGCTGACTGTGTAGCTGGTGCGCACACCAGACGTGTTATACGCCCAAAACACCGTGCCGTTGGCCAATGTAAGTGTTTGGTCACCGAACACTGTTAGCGTGTTGGTGCCAAGAACAATTGCCGTGACAACGTATGTCTTGTTGAACTCGGCTTGAAAAGGACCCACACCAACACCTTGGTCGGTGCCGGTGTTGAACACCTCAACACCCTTGTAGTTGCCCGCGTAAATGTAGTTAACGCCGTTCAGTGAGTTGGTAATCATCCCGCGGGGGATGCCAGTTGGGGAGGCAAACATTTGGCGGTAGCCACCAATCTTCTTTGCCTTACCACGCTGAAACCTTGCCCACTTGCCGTCGCTATACTCGTCAGCCTCAAACTTTGTGCCGTCCCGTTTAATACCGGGCTTCACAAGAAGGGTAAAGATTTTTGACGGTTCAGTCGCCATTAGAACAAGCCCCCAGAGATCAAGTCTGCTTGAACACGCCCAACAAAACGGGTCACAAAGTTACCCGCGCCGCCTGTACCGTCCATTGTAGCAATGTTAACACCGGCCACAGAGAAACCAAGCTGTGAGTTGTTGGGTGAGTATATGCCGGTTACGGGGTCTAAAGTAAACGTAAAAGCTGGGGCCGCCGCGGTTCCTCGGTTCACAATCAACTGACCAATGTTGGCCTGAATAAGAGGGTACAGGTTGGTTCCATCACTCAGCACAATCGCTTGTGTGTTGGTGGGCAAACTGTAGGGCGCCTGCGAACTGCCAACAATTTGCAAGTTAATGTTGTATCCGCTTTGGTTGGTGTCGTTCAATATGTAGTACACCTGAGTTACGGCGGGCAACTGAATTAAAAGGCTGGTTGTGCGAGAGCCGCTCAACGCGGTAAAGCGCTGAATAATTGGCGTGTTGGTGACCAAGCTCAGTGTTGCGCCCGCCACCGTGTCTACGTCGTACGTGGCAGACGAGAACGTCAAACTGTTGGGACGGCCACGACCCACTGTAAAGAAGTCCTGCTTGGCGGGGTCTCTGTTTACGCAGACAAAGCAAGAGTCCCCTAAAGGCAGTGTGATTGTTGACAGGCTGTCAATTGTCGATCCAACAGCGCTTGTTGCTATTGTGAGCGCGCCGGTGCCGTTGTTGCGCACCAGAATAAACCAACCCTCAGACAGGCTAGACGCCGCGGGCAGGGTCCACGTGCCGGCGCCGCCGGTCCAAACAAAACACTCTCCACGCGATGCAGAGCTGATAGTTGGTACTGTTACGTACTCGTTGGTGATGAACGCGGCCTCTAGCTTGCCCAAAAGGGCGACCGTGCTGACTCCAGCAAGCGAGGCGGCGTCTGCTGTGGACGTGCCCGTTCCAAACGCTATAACGGCCCATACGCCGGCCTGCGTGGTGTTGCTGGTGATGTAGGTGTACTGTGCCGTGCCGGCGGCCACGGTAAACGATCCTGTACCACCGAAACGCTGTACTGTGAACGAGTTAGCGCCTGTGTTGCGGATCAGTATGTCCTGACCCACAGAGGCCTGCGTGGCGTCTGGCAGAACAAGAATAGACCCCGCGGTGGCCTGAATGTCCATGATGCGGGCGGCAACCTGCTGGCCCGCGTTAACATACTGAGGCCAATACAGTTGTAGTGTGCCGGTCAACGCCACGCCGGCGTAGCTGACGTCGGTCGGTTGGATTACGTTGCCGGTAAAGGGCGAGGTATATGTAGGCATTAGGGTTCCTGTCTAGTGGCGTTGCGGTCAACCATACGGCGTTGGTCTTCACCCTTGAGCGCGGCAATAGCGGCGTCGTAGTACCCTTTCCATACGGCTAATTTTTCCGTGTTCTTCAGGTAGCCTTGGGTCTGCAAGAGCGTGCCAAACAGCAAGGCTTGTGGGGCCTCTCTGGTCAGTAGGTTCTCTTGGTTCTCAATGTCAAGCGGCTGAATGCGGCTGAAATAAATCATTTCAACGGTGTAGGCGCTGTTGGGTATTGGGGCCAAAGCCCAGTGGTCATAATCATAGTCGCCGTAGTACAAAGGCTGTCCGGGGGTTGACTCGGTTTGAAACTGTGTGACGTAGTCCATGGAGCGGTTCAGTATTGGCTGACCGTTGATCTTCATGCTAATCGTTTTGCGCCAACGCACTGGTTTTTGTAGCACGGGGTCGTTAACTGTCAACGTGGTGTTAACCACATTTAACTGCATAAGTGTTTTAATCTCTGCGGCAATGCCCTGCTCGGCGAGCATGATAAGACGCGGGATCTGGTCCACAAACGACGCGTCGTTACGCTCGCAGTATCTGATGACATCCTCCACGAGGCTGTCATACGTCATTGTTTGTGCTGACATTTAGATTACTCGGGTTGTGTGGGCCAAACGATTGTCCAAGGAAAACCAACTTGTGCTGTAACGTTACGCAGGTCTTGACGGTATGTAGCCCACGCAGTTTTATCAGCGGTACTGTCAGCAATCTGTGTCCAGTCGCAGTCTTTAAGCTTGTTGTTGCGCTCGGTGCGAACACTGGTTGCACGTTCTGCGTCTTTCATTGCTTTGTACGTCGCTTCTTGTTCAACAGCAGTTGTTTTGCCATCTGTAAAGATTGGACCAAGAACTTGTTTTGTGTACCACTTGCCGCCAATTTGTTCTACGCCTTGACGCATTGAGTATTGGTATTGGTTTCCACCAGTAGCCTGTGGGCCTTCAAAAACAATGTCTGCGCCTCGATCGTTAAGAATTTCTTCAGTCAAAGCCTGTGCTAGACCCATATCAAAATGATCTCTGCGGTACTCGTCTTCGTACATTACCGCGCCTGTTTGTCTAATTCTAATTTGCATGATTATTCCTTATGCGATTGCCAAGAAGATGTATGAGCCACCAGAAGCGTTTACGCTGGCATTTGATGTAACAATTTCAAAGCCACCAGTTGTTGTGTAAACCCAGTCTGCATTTGATTCAGAACCTGTGTTGTTAAGAAGAAGGCGAGGGTCAGTCCCTGAAACCATTCCCCTAGCTGTGTCCCAAACAACCCAATTATAACTAGCAGTGTCTGTGCGTTTAATTAAAACAAACCTTGCACCACCTGTAAAACCACAAGAGATTGTCTGGGTTGCCCCTGTTCCTGTGTATGTGCCTACTTTTGAAACGCCTGCACAGGTTGCAAACAAGTAAGCAACAAATTCAGTAGCCGATCTATTAACCCCAGTTGCATCACCAAGGGTAAAAACAGAATTTGTAGGGGCTGTATTGTTCCAAGTAGATGAATCAATAACTGCCGCATCTGTAGCATTTAACACTAGAAATTTGGTGGCGCCAGTGCCAGAGGCATAAACATACCAGTCGCCACCAGTCCTTTGTCTTACAATCATTAACTCAGGCGCAACGCCTAAATTATGAGTTTGCGTTGCCCCTGATGTTCCGTTACCTGTGTAGCAAACCACATCAAAAAAGTTAGGTGAACGTTTAAAATTCCAACCAACATAAGTGTAACCACTTGTGTTCCAACCATCGCCACCGCTAAAAACAGTGTTGCCTTGTACACCGTTTTGATATGCATTCCAAGTCAGTCCATAAGTGCCTGTAGCTTCTGCACCAGAAGAACTAATTTGAATTCTTGCTGTATTACCTAGTAATCTTGTTGAAGAAAGAGGGCTTACTCCAACGTCATTTGAACGGCAACTTGTCCAGTTCATGTCAGTGACAATACCGATTGCAGAGTAATTCCTGCTGGCAGAGCCATTGCCTGTGTATGCGTAAGGCACAAACACGCTTGTCCCGCTTGTAGGCACTTGCATTGGTCCACGACGAATGGCTATGTAGATGTATGTTTGACCAGATGTTAAATTACCTACAACACTAAACCCAGTTGAAGTAGGTTTAATAATGTTTACTGATGTACCTTCGGCATCAGTAAGATTTGGTCTTAAAGGAGCTACACCACCATTTGCGGTAAAACCCCTCATGTTGTCAGCAATAACCCAGTTTCCTGCTGTTGAGGACGCTTTATACATAACAAACTGAGGCTCATAACCAAGCGTTACAGTTGTTCCAATCGCACCAGCCATTGACCCACACGAAATCACATTTTCTGTGCCGCTTAAACCAAAGCCCCCTGCGTTGTGGGCAAATAGGTAAGCTACATAAGTGCCACCGGTTCCATTTGCGCCGCTATCGGTTCCTAGTGAAAACACAGAATCCGTTGGTGCTGTGTTGTTCCATTGGTTGTTGTTTGTGCCAGAAGCGGCGGTGCTGTTTAACAGAATTTGCTGGCTTGGGCCAAGCGATCTGTGATAACAAAACCATTCATCGGGTGTATCTATTCGTTTACACGCAATGAAGCCCGGCACCGAGCCTAGGTTATGTGCAACAGTCCTACCCGCAACTTGATTTCCAGTGTAAGTTACAACGTCAAAAAACTTGGCTTTTTTACGAAATGTCCATGAGGCGTAGTTATAACCACTAGTATTTGTACCGCCACCACCCGCAGAGACAGTAAACCCAGTTGTTGTAAACGCTGAAATTGTCCCGTTGCCTGAACTTGCGGCATCGGTTGCATTAGATGCAACGTAGTTAGGCAATGTGGGGCCGGGTGAACTAGCCAACCGATGGTAAAAAGTTTCATTTCTACCTTTAACCCAAACCAACCCACCGTTTATCGATAAGTTAATACCATTGGTAATGGTCTGCGTCCCGTCCGAACCCGCATATAAATACGTGCTAAACAGATTCTCAATAAACACATCTGGGTTTACTACACCTTGTGTAGGCCATTGGCCTAGCTTCTGCCAGTAAGCCTGTTGCTCAAGCGTCCACACACCGGGTGCAGTGCTACTTGCATACGGGCCTGATGGTACAGGCGCTGTTTTGCTGATTATTCCGCCGGGGTACTGTTTAGACATTAGTCACCTCAACCCATGAAGTTGTTGGCTCGTCCCATGTAAAACGTTTACCCTCTTCAACAGGCATTGGCGTAGGCGCATCCCACAAGCAAGTTGTTTCGTTTAAACCCCATGATGGATATGGCTGTGGCGGAATAAAAGCGTCGCGTCCTAAGTCGTATGTAAACCCAACACCAGCGTAGTTTTTTCTAATTGTGCCGTTGTAGCTTGTTTGCTTCCAGTTAGCGTAACCACCTGACCAAGCAGTTAAAAACGCAATGCCTTTTGCTTCAGACTCATGTCCATTTTCGTCAAGTAGCTCGTTGTTATGCACAACATTAACTTCTAAGACAACGTTGTTTTCATTTAATTTAGCAAAATGAGCCATGTGAAATTCCTCAGAATGTAATTGTGCCGTTGCCAGTGAATGTGTAAATAGTGTTTCCACCGCTGGTTGTGACTGTTGGTGAGCCTGTTGTTGAAACTGCCGCAACCGCAGAAGAAATAATAACTACACCAGAACCACCATTAGCGCCAACTGACGCTGATGCACTTGGGCCGCCTCTAGCTCCGCCACCGCCGCCGCCCCTGTTTGCTGTTCCAGCAGTAGGTGGAGAACCACTAGCGCCACCACCACCAGCGCCACCCGAACCATCGGTTGCGCCATAAGAACCACCCCCACCGCCTCCAGCGTATGTAACGGATGATCCAGTTATGCTTGAAGCTGTGCCTGCACCGCCATTGCCCCCATTTCTACCAGAGCCGTTAGCGCCAACAGCACTTGCTCCACCGCCACCGCCAGCGCCATCGCCATTAGGATAAACGCCAGTACTATAACTACCACCATTGTTACCTTGCGAT
>Ga0315909_10007877_pt1 | contig 11790 bp, 13 predicted proteins | sample LakEriMetagenome_11_FD_203527 | JGI IMG/M metagenome (GOLD analysis project Ga0315909, IMG submission 203527) | Freshwater fungal communities from buoy surface, Lake Erie, Ohio, United States - Buoy 2 MA125 | ecosystem: Environmental > Aquatic > Freshwater > Lake | place: USA: Lake Erie, Ohio...
ATTTTTTCACTTCTAACACACAAATATTAAACGGATCACGTAATTAAAAAGCTAAGAGGGGGGTTTATTTCCGCCGGGTACTAAATCGAGACATTTGCTTTTTAATTACTACGTGTTATATTCCGCTCATGAACAGCGCAATCCAAGCAGATCAGCTTCTGCGGGAACTGGCGCTTGCCATAGCTAGGAACCAAATGGGGGCTAACAGGCCAATCCATGAAGTTATCGCAGGCGAATGTGTAACCCAAGCTGAGTACAACTTAATTTCCTCTAACCCGCAATTTCAGCGGTATGTGGATTCGTATTGCAACGACCTGCGCGAAACAGGGTTCTCGTTTGCAGCCAAGGCAAAGATTCTTGCTGAGGACTTACTCGTCACTTCTTATCATATGGCACGGGACCCCGACGTTCCAGCCGCTGTACGGGCTAAAATCCATGAAAATTTCGTCGAATGGGCTGATTTAAAGCCCAAAAAAGAGCAAAATATGCTTGCTGGCACCGGATTTTCGATCACAATTAACATCCCAAGCACCCTCGAAAAGCCTGCAGAAACCATCGTTTTAGAGACAATTTTGCCGGAAACTGAGCACAGAACCGTAGAAAATGCCCAAAAAACACCAGTTTTGAGCTTTTCCGAGGACGAAACATATGAATACGCGGGTGAGGACTACTACGAATGAGCCAGAACGGGATCAATTACACCCCTCCGAAGTCGTTAGTGGGGTTCCTGACGTCAGAATCCTTTGTCTCACTCGTCTCGGGGCCAGTCGGAAGCGGCAAATCCTCCGCTGCCATGATGAAAATCGCATACCACGCGAAGAAGATGAGGAAGGGTCAGGATGGTGTTCGTCGTAGTCGTGCAGTGGTGGTGCGAAATACCAACCAGATGTTGACCGATGCTACGATACCTACTTTCACTACGTGGTTCCCGGAAGGGATTGCGGGTACCTATGCGCGTACTGACAAAAGATTCTTTTTACGCTTTGACGACGTTGAGTGCGAAGTCCTGTTTAGGGGGCTGGATGATGCCAATGATGTCCGCCGCTTGCTCTCCCTCGAATGTTCCTTCGGTATTCTCGACGAGTACAGAGAAATTCACCCCGACATATTTAACGCCCTACAAGGTCGAGTGGGTCGATACCCCTCCGTGGCGAAAGGTGGGTGTGTAGACGACAACGGTAAACCCAACCATCACATTTGGGGGGCGACTAACGCACCAGATGCCGATACGTTCTGGGAAGAGTACATGTCCAACCCGCCGAGCACGGGGCAGATATTTATGCAGCCTTCGGCGCTCTCAGCAGAGTGCGACTGGTCGGAGAATCTGATCGATGGGTACTACGAAAACTTGGCCGAGGGTAAGACCGAGGACTGGGTAGACGTCTATATACATAACAAATTTGGTAGGTCGCTCTCTGGCACCCCGGTATATCAGAAATCATTCGTGCCGGACTTCCACGTAGCTCAGGGGCCGCTCAAGGCGCTCAACTCATCCGATTACCCGCTCATTATTGGCATTGACTTCGGGCGGACACCCGCCGCAGTGTTTAAGCAGCGGGATGCTCGGGGACGTGTGTTGACGCTTGCTGAGTTGACTTCCGAGAACATGGGCATCGAGACGTTCATAAGAACTAAGCTAACTCCGTTCGTGGCCAACCACTACCCCGGTTTTAATATGCTCTGCGCACCAGACCCAGCGGGGTTTATGAAACAGCAGCTAAATGAGATGACGCTGGTGGACGCGCTGAAAGCAGCGGGTTTTAAATGCGTTAAGCCGCCGACCAACAAACCCGACTTGCGGATACAGGCCGTGGAACGACTTTTATCTCAGCAGTTAGAAGGTAAGGCGATGTATTTAGTAGACCCAGCGTGTAAAATGCTCATCAAAGGATTCAAGACTGGGTATCGGTACAGACTCAAGAAGAACGGGGAGTTGGAAGATTCCCCCGACAAAAACGAGTTTTCACACGTTCACGATGCCAATCAGTACGCAGATGCCATAATAGATATGAACGTCAGGGGTACAGCGTTAGTTCAGACTCGCAAAGAAGTTAAGCGAGTTTCCTATGTGTATACTTGACAATTACAAGCCTCCGATGTTACATAGGGGCATTCCGATTTGAGGTCCGTTTAAGGACGAGAAATGAATGGTTTAGCCCTAATGCCTGTGTCGCGTGTATCCGACATGGAAGCAGAAACAAAACGCGAAGCGAACGCTCAGAACGCGCAGCCCGTTATTCAAGGGTTGGCATCACATGTTAGCAAACGGTGGCAGGTTTCACGGTTAGCTAAACGCAATTTAGAAGAGCGCATGTTGAAATGCTTGCGCCGTCGCAACGGGGAATATGACCCCGAGAAGCTGTCAGAGATTCAGTCGCAAGGCGGATCAGAGATTTTTGTACAGCTTACATCAGTTAAATGTCGTGCAGCAACGAGCTGGTTACGCGACACCCTCCTAGGCACAGGTGCAGATCGTCCTTGGAGTATCGAGCCAACACCCATCCCCGAACTACCCACTGGCGTTGAAGAAGAACTCAAAGCTAAGATGGCCACAGAGCTAATGGCTGTTTACGCTCAGGGTGGTCAGCCGACAGAAGACGAGATGCGTAAAGCTGCTTCGTCAATGAAAGATCAGGCGATGCGCGAGTTGAAAGAAGAGTCTCGCAAGCGTGTTGATCGTATGTCTGACAAGATGGAAGATCAGCTTGTAGAAGGCAATTGGCACTCGGCATTCAATGAATTCCTAGATGATATTGTGACGTTCCCTTATGGCGTAATCAAAGGGCCAGTAAAGCGTCGTCGCAAAATGCTTAAGTTCGTAAACGGCGAACTACAGACTGTAGAAGAGATTCGCAACGAGTGGGAACGTGTTGATCCGTTCATGATCTATTGGGCACCGTGGTCGTGGAACTTGGGTGATGGCTTCATCATCGAACGCCACAAAATGACCCGTGAAGATTTGGAAGCGCTAATCGGTGTAGAAGGTTACAGCGAAGCAGCCATCCGTACTGTTCTTGACGAGTTCACCATTGGCAACCTGAAAGAATGGTTGTGGACAGACTCAGCGAAAGCTACAGCTGAAGGCAAGAACCTAACTTATACGTTGCATACAGAGGATTTGGTAGACGCCCTGCAACTGTGGGATACCGTCCAAGGCAAACTGCTGATTGATTGGGGCATGGACCCTAAAGAAATACCTGATCCTCAGTTGTCATATCCATGCGAAGTTTGGCTAATAGGTAATGTCGTTATCCGTGCTGTGTTGAACTACGATCCGCTTGGACGTAAGCCATACTATATGACTAGCTATGAAAACCTGCCGGGTTCTGTTGATGGCAAAGGCGTAGCTGACTTGTGTATGGATTCGCAGGACATGGTAAACGGCGCAGGTCGCGCACTGGCAAATAACATGGGCATATCGTCTGGTCCACAGGTAGCGGTGAATATATCGCGTATCCCCGCTGGTGAAGATGTAACTAATATGTACCCATGGAAAGTTTGGCAGTTCCAAGCTTCCGAGTATAACGATGGTTCTCAGCCGTTGTCGTTCTTCCAACCAAGCAGCAATGCTGGTGAGTTGATGACTGTGTTTGAGAAGTTCGCTGCTCGCGCTGATGAAGACACGATGATTCCTCGCTATATGACGGGTGAACACGTAGCTGGTGCAGGTCGTACATCGTCTGGCTTATCGATGCTGATTTCCAACGCTGGCAAGGGTATTAAGCAGGTTATATCCAATATCGACCAGAATATAATCATCCCGATTGTTGAACGTCTGTACCAAGATAATCTGCGGTATAGCAAAGACCCTGACCTGATTGGCGACGTACTTATAGTGGCCAAAGGCGCACAGGCGTTGGTCGTTAAAGAAGCTGAAGCTATCCGCCGCAATGAGTTCTTGCAGTTAGTCCTCAATAGCCCAGTGGCGCAGCAGATCGTAGGCATGAACGGAACAGCCGAGTTGCTCCGCGATGCAGCTAGAAACATGTCAGGTAACGTCGATAAGATTGTCCCAGACAGTTTCCAGATGAGCGTAATGGAACAGCAGCAACAGACCATTCAGCAGTTACAGCAGCAGATTGAAGTAATGATGCAAGCTGGAGAGATGGCCATGCAAGGTGGTGGAGCTGGTGCTCCTCCTCCTCCTCCCGGTGCCCCACAGGGCATGACGCAAGGTCCTGCCCCCAAGAACATGTTGCCGGACGGCTCTCAAGTAGGTGGTAGAGAGTCCAATTTTGTGTCGCCTAGACCGAATGGAATCTGATAATGGCCGGGCTACAGAAAAACCAGTTGTACACTCCTGACGGGATACCGATAGAACCCACTTTTAAGCAGCGTGTGTCAGCGGCTTTTTCTGATGTAGCTACTAAGGGGCTAATAAATTTTGCAGATATGGCATATACCGACCGTAGCAAAATGTCAGCAGCGCACAAGATTTACCTAGATACATTTGGTGCAAAAGGCGAACGTGGGCCGGTGACAAAGGATTACTACAATCCAGAAGAATTGAACGCGCTGTCAGACCTAATCCGAAGAAAAGGTGGGGGTAAAGGGTTTATTACTTACGACGATTACGGTACGTTGATGAAAGACTACAAATTCAAGAGGTATCCGGTTATTTCTGGTCGCCTTGACCCGTATATATCGATCTCAAAGTCATTGGGCCAATTCAATTACCAGAAAGACCCAAAAACTAATACTTATAGAGTTGTTGATGAGTATGACTTTAATCCCATAATTGATAATCAGGGCCGGGAAATTGCTAGTGATTTTATTGGTGATTACGTAGGTGATAACCTTTTTAGTCCGTATAGATTAGCTAGAATCTACGCTGGAAGACAAATGCCTCCCGGAACAGGTAGAAAAGTAGATTTGGCTGTCCCAGTAGGAGGCGTACCTGTTGCTCCAGCGCAGGTACCTATGGGCGAAGAGTCTTTGTGGAAAAAAGCCAGAGGCGCTGTGGAGCGGGCTTTCTCAAAATAGGAGTATGAAAATTAATTTTTATCATAATCTATTGACAACCTATCAACATGGGTGATAAATAGCTAACTATGAACATATTTTTAGATGGGAGTTCCGACCGTAAGGTAGTTTCGGCATTATCACGATGCCGTAGCTCTGAGAACGAGGGACTCTTACTGCTCTTTAAACAAACACTTGAAGAAACAAAGTCTTCGCTGATCGAGGCTGATGGGGATCGCTTCCGTCAACTGCAAGGTCGAGCGAAGGTACTACAAGACTTTTTGGAGGCAGTCGATAAGGCTCCTTCAATCTTGGAGCGGTTGAGATAACCGCATTTTATAGTCCGAAGCAAACCATTATGTTAGACGGCACACCATTATAGGAGCCTAAAGACAGAGTTGGAGCTGATAGGAGATTTTTATGGCTTTACCGAAACAGGTTGAACAGCAACTGAAAGAAATCGAAGCACTTGAGAAGCAGCTTATTGGTGAAACTGAACCAGAGCCAACTGAAAATCAGGCCCCTGATCCAGAACCACAAGCAGAGCCGCAAGACCCGACTACAGAAGCTAAACCTGATACGAAGCCAATCGAGAGTAAAACGGCGGAAGTAACGGAAGAGACGTGGCAGCAGAAATACAAAACCCTTCAGGGTATGTACGATGCTGAGGTACCGAGGCTACATGCGCAAGTCAAGGAATTGCAAAATTATGTTGGTCAACTTAGACAACAAATAGAAGCAAAACCTGACCCGGTACCAACACAGTCAACCTCGACTCCTCGTGAATCTCTCGTAACGGATGATGACGTTGAAGCATTCGGCAAGGACTTAATTGAAGTCCAACGCAAAGTAGCGCGTGAAGTCTCTATGGAGTTTAGGTCAGAACTTGACGCTTTGAAGGTTGAGAACAATGAGTTGCGTAAACAAATGCAACAGACAGGTAATCAAGTCGGAGAAGTTTCATTTGAACAGCGCTTGTATCACACGGTACCGGACTGGTCGGCATTAAATTCTGATCCAAAGTGGATTGCGTGGTTGGATGAATTTGATCCTATGCTACGTGCTCCTAGGAGATCAGCAGCGCAAAATGCGTATAACACTGGCGATGCTGAAGGTGTTGCGTACTACGTCAAGATGTTTAAAGACGCTAACGTAGCTCCTAAAAGCGATGACAGACAAGCCGAACTTGAACGCCAAGTCCAGCCGACTCGTAATGCGTCTGTTCAGACGCCTGTTAGTCAAAAGGGCAGAACCTACACCACTCGTGATGTAGAAAAAATGTTCTTGAAACTAAAGGATTTGAACATCGCGCATAAATACGATGAGGCTAAAAAACTTGAAGCCGAAATCGATTCTGCGTATGTTGAAGGACGCGTAACTGCGTAATTTTCATACAGCAGCGGAGATTAAACCAACTTTGATCTTTTATTAGGAGGCCATCATGGCTGCTGTTTTTCCGGCGAATGCGCCATTCAACACCAATCCGAGCTACTCGGGTGGTTTTATTCCAACCCTTTGGTCTGGCAAGCTTAACGCCAAGTTCTACCAAAACACGATGTTGGCAGAAATTACCAACACAACGTGGGAAGGCGAACTGAAGAACCAAGGCGATACAGTACGTATTCGTCTGGCTCCAACGATCAGCATTTCCGACTATGAAGTCGGTAACAACCTGTCTTACGAAGTTCCTACTCCTATCTTCACTGACCTACAAGTCAACAAGGGTAAGTACTTTGGCGTTCAGGTTTCTGATGTTCTGGGCTATCAGTCTGACATCGATTTGATGAACATGTTCACTGATGATGCAGCTAAACAGCTGAAGATTCAGATCGAAAACGAAGTGTTCTTCCAGTCGTTTGTAACTGAAGGTCCTGCAGCCGCTAACGAAGGTAGTAGTGCAGGTGCTATCTCTGCTGCATACGATCTGGGCACTGATACTGCTCCTATCGATCAGTCTACTGCTGCTAATGTACTGAACGCCATTTTGCGTATGTCGTCTGTCTTGGACGAGCAAAACGTACCTGAGACTGGCCGCTGGTTAGTAATTTCTCCATTTGATCGTCATCTGTTGATGCAGTCGAACATCGCTCAGGCGTACTTTACTGGTGACCCACAGTCCACCATTCGTTCTGGCAAGATTGGTATGTTAGACCGCTTCACAGTCTATGTATCGAACCTGCTACCGAAAGGTGCTGCTGGTAAGGCATTGGTTCCCGGCCTGTCAGCTACTTCGTCTGGCGGTTCTGTTGCTAGTGCTAAAGCTCGTCGTACCATGATTGCCGGTACAAAAGACGCCGTAGCGTTTGCTATGACTGTTAACAAGACTGAGCCTTTGCGTAATCAAACTGACTTCGGCGACATCGTTCGTGGTCTGGCTGTATATGGCCGTAAGGTCGTTAAGCCAGAATCATTGGTTGTTGCACAGGTCGGCTCGGCAACGTAATACAAGGGGCTTCGGCCCCTTGTTATCAATCTTTTTAGGAGAAATATCATGGCTGGTACTCAGTTCCCCACTATCGTCGGCGACGTCCAAACGGGCATCACCGCTGGCGCTACTCAAACCCAAGCTGGCGCAACTGCCATCACTGGTGCTATTGCTACTGTTACTGTAGTCGCTGCTGATGGCGATGGCGTTATTCTTCCATCTAACATGTCGGCACAATCGCGTGTAGTTATTGCTAACTTAGACGCTGCGCAGGATATTAAAGTGTATCCTCCTGTTGGCGGCACCATTAACGGCGCAGCAGCTAACGCCGCTTTAACGGTAGGTCAGCAGCAAGCGGTTGAGTGTATTCAGATTGGTTCTGCTGGACTAACTTGGATTGCTATGCTTAGTTCGGTGGCAACACCTGCCTAACTTTAGGCTCGGGGCTTCGGCCCCGATTTTTAGGAGATTTTATGAATGTTTATGAGCTAACTGAAAAACTTGGTGGAGAAATCGTCCGTGGCAAAGCTCGTTATCGTAAGGGTAATGAATATATAGTCCTTGGCTTTCTAAACGGCGATGATATGATTTTTACTACAGAAGGTCGTGACCTAGCCGCTGAACATACGAATGATAGTAAGCCTAAGCGTGGTAGACCCGCGAAATCTGACGTAGTAGAATCCGAACAAGTAGTACCTGTCGATGATGTTTTAGCTGAAGTACAGGCTGCCATCGAAGCAGAACAAACAATAGAAGACGTTATCCCTACAACTTCTGAGCCTGTGTCCCAGACCGGGTTGACATAAGAGATAGATATGGCCACCACCAAGGTAGTTAGCATAATAGCAAGAGCGCAAATTATCTTGAAGGACACCGCAGCTGTTCGGTGGCCTGTTCTTGAATTACAGGATTGGTTAAACGATAGCTACCGCGAAATAGTATCTCTCCATCCAGACGCAAATGCACAGACAGGTACATTTACTTGTGTAGCGGGTTATCGACAATCATTAGAAGCTAGTTATCCAAACGCGTACAAGATACTCGAAGTAATTTCTAATAAAGCTGCTACATCTAATAAGAAGTTCGTTAAGTTAGTATCACGCGCTAGTATGGATACTATGCGCCCTAATTGGTATAACGAAACAGCCAGCGTCAATGTCCAAAAATATATGTACGACAAGAGAGTCCCAAAGGATTTTCTTGTTTATCCTCCAGCGACTACTGCAGCGCAATTAGAAATTATCTACGCTACTGTTCCAGCACCACATGCACTAACTAAAGCACAGTTGGAAAATCCAGCTACTGTAGAAACAATAAACTTAGACGATATCTACTCCAACCCAATGTTGGATTACATACTTTATCGTGCATTTAGTAAAGATTCGGTAGCTACTAATAACGCTACTATGGCAGTTGCTCATTATCAAGCTATGGTTGCGTCATTGAACTTTAAGGTTCAGAGCGACGAAAACGTGGCACCGGGGAGTTCATAATGTCTACCGTACTTTGGGATGATGTACTACACCTTATTACACCAGAGATATCTACATGTCCTGAAGCGACCATAAAAGAATATCTACCTATTGTTGCGTCTGATTTCTTTGCTCGCACACACTTGTGGCGCATCGATCTTAGTGCGTTTCCTACTCAAATTAACCAAGAGTACTACGATATTTGTGCTCCGTATTTTGACGCGGTAGTTGAGGCAGTGCAGTGGATTAAGGTGGATGATAAAAAACTTACCCACACAGATGAAAGATTAGTTAATCCTGAGTATCTTGATTCTACTGGTCAGCCTACACACTTCTGGGTAAAGAATGATTCATCTATTCGTCTATTCTATATTCCAGATCAAGTGTGGGATATAACTGGTGAAGTAATTCTTAAGCCTAAGCGCACTGCGCGTGGTATCCCTAGTTGGGTGTATGAGACTTGGATAGACACGATTGTCAGTGGAGTTCTTTACAGACTGTGCCGCATCAAGGATAAGGACTGGACAGACCCTGAGTTTTCTAAGATGCACAAAAATCTTTACGAACAGGGCGTTACAAATTCTAGAATCCGCGATATGCGGGGTGTAAAGTTGCAAGTTCGTATGCAACACTTTTAAGGAACGGTCATGGCTGCTGGCATATACGATATTTATATTGAACAAGGGGCTACGTTCCAAAGAGTTATCACTTGGAAAGACTCTTCTGGCAATGCAATAAACCTTACTGGTTACATTGCCCGTATGCAGTTTCGACCACAGATTACTTCAGAGACTATTCTTTTTACAGCTACTACTGAGAATGGAAAAATAGTTCTTGGTGGCGCTGCTGGAACCGTCACAATAACAATTACTGCTACTGAGACTGCTGCTTTTGATTTTTGTAGCGCAGCTTACGATTTAGAATTACAAAGTTCCGCATTGAGCGGAGCAGTAGTTACTCGATTGTTAGAGGGCTGTGTAAACGTATCTAAAGAGGTAACGAGATGAACGTAGAGATCGTCTCTGAAACTCAAGTTGTTGTCACCCAAGAAGTAGCTGAACCTCAGATTATTGAGGTAGGTGCAGTAGGTCCACAGGGTGTACAAGGTCCAACAGGCCCAACAGGGGCTGCATCAACCGTAGTTGGCCCAACTGGTGCAACTGGGCCAACAGGTGCTGCATCAACCGTAGCTGGTCCAACAGGTCCTACTGGAAGTATAGGTATAACTGGTGCAACTGGTCCAACAGGTGCTGCATCAACCGTAGCTGGCCCAACTGGTCCAACAGGTGCGCAAGGCAATACAGGTCCTACTGGTCCAACAGGTGCTGCATCAACCGTAGCTGGTCCAACAGGTCCTACTGGAAGTATAGGTATAACTGGTGCAACTGGTCCAACAGGTGCTGCGTCGAATGTAGCTGGTCCAACTGGTCCAACAGGTGCGCAAGGCAATACAGGCCCAACTGGTCCTACTGGAAGTATAGGTATAACTGGTGCAACTGGTCCAACAGGTGCAGATTCAACCGTAGCTGGTCCAACTGGCCCAACAGGTTCTCCCGGTTATATTGGTATGGATGGCCCTACAGGGCCAACAGGGGCTGCGTCAACCGTAGCTGGTCCAACTGGTCCAACTGGTCCTACTGGCGTGGCTGGTCCTACAGGTGCGTCAGGTTCTGGCACTGGTGATGTTATCGGCCCAGCGTCTTCTACTGACAATGCTATTGCTAGGTTTGACACAACTACTGGCAAACTGATTCAAAATTCAGCAGTGACGATTAGCGACACCGGCGATATGTCAGGCGTGACGGCACTTGGCACACCAGACTACATTGATTTTGATACGACACCAACCGTCACTAATGCGGTGGGCCGTCTGTATTGGAATAGCGATCAAAATACTTTAGCTGTCGGTTTAACGTCAACCATATCCGCTGATGTTGGCCAAACATTGTATGCGCGAGCAACCAATGCTGAAGCATCAACGATTAGCAAAGGTCAGCCGGTCTATGTGTTCGGCGCAACCGGCGACCGTGTGTCGGTCAAGTTGGCGTACAACACAGCAGATGCAGGATCGGCTAAAACCTTTGGCCTAGCGGCTGAAGACATTACCGCTGGCGCTACCGGCATGATTATTTGCCAAGGCGTATTAAATGGATTAAACCTCGGCGCGTACACTGCCGGGGATACCGTCTATTTAGGTGCTACGGCTGGCACAATCACAACTACCAAACCTTACGCACCAAACCATTTGGTTTACATCGGCGTGATTGAGCGCGCAAACAATGGCAACGGTCAGATTTATGTGCGCGTCCAAAACGGTTACGAGATGGACGAGTTGCACAACGTGTCGGCTCAGAATCCAACAAACGGCCAAATACTGATTTATAACGAAACGACTAGCTTGTGGCAAAAAGCCAATCTTACGGCTGGCACAAATGTAACGATTACAAATGGCGCTGGCGCAATTACAATTGCGGCGTCTGGTGGTGGTGGTGATGGTAGTAATTCATACACATGGTTTTTAGTATAGGGGCAAACAATGTCTACTTTAGTCTTAGACGCAACTACAAAAACAATTCAAGCTGTAATGTCAGGAGCTGCGACTACTAACAACCCTGATTTTGTAGCAATATACGCTGATAACAACGGAACTATTTTTACAGAAGCGGTTAATGATGGTGCTTTTAATGGCACTACGCCTGTTACTTTAGTAGCTGCACCTGCTTCTGGATACAGACGAATAATTAAAAAATTATTTATAGAGAATAAAGATACTGCGCCTATTACTATAACTATTAATTTTAATAATAATGGTACGTTACGCACAATAATAAAGGTAACACTAAATGTTGGCGATACTTGGACTACTGATGGTACTTATGATACATATGGTAATCTCAAGGTGCCCGCCATAGCAGGTCCAACAGGTCCAAC
>Ga0315909_10007879_pt1 | contig 11788 bp, 10 predicted proteins | sample LakEriMetagenome_11_FD_203527 | JGI IMG/M metagenome (GOLD analysis project Ga0315909, IMG submission 203527) | Freshwater fungal communities from buoy surface, Lake Erie, Ohio, United States - Buoy 2 MA125 | ecosystem: Environmental > Aquatic > Freshwater > Lake | place: USA: Lake Erie, Ohio...
CCATGCCAAGGGCTGCAATGGTCCACCAACTGCTGTTGGAGTTGGCACCCGTCAGCGCGCCCTTGGCTGCGGTGTTGAGCATGATCGCTTGGCTGCGCTTGGCCCAATCGGTCACGATCTTGTTGCCGTTGCTGGTCAACGTGTTGCCCCAAGTGTCGGTGTAGCTGGTCACCCCGGCCACCCCGGCTGCAATCAGCATGGTTTTAACGGTTTGGCTACTGCCCAGCTCTTTGAGGGTTTTGCCGATATCGCCCTTGTTGTTGATGAGGCTGATGCTCGCTTGCGCGGCCAGGCTGCTGAAGGCGGCGTTGGCGGCAAGGCCTGCCGTGGTGGTGGTGACGGTGGTGACACCTGCCATCTTCACGCTGATACCGCCGGGGGCCCTGAAGGGCGTGTTGACCTTGATGGGGCTGGTAGATCTGCTTGAATCCAGGGTTGCAAAACTATTCACCACAATAAAACGCCGCATTGACACGTTCTACATTTCATTAAATATACTTTTTAATATTAAATTTATATAAATTAGTTAAATAATTTTAATTTATAAAAATAGTTTTCCTCTAGTTATTTTCCCGGGTAAATCAATCATTTCCATACTTTCTCACCCTCAACTTGCCCCCAGCGTGACAAGCTTTTTAACCCGCAGAAAGCACAATAGGCCCATGCCTCAACGCGCTCCGCTTCACCGATTTGACCAACGTGCTTTGGCTGTGGCCTTGGTCGTGATCGTGATTTGGGGGGGTAACTTCACGTTGCAAAAGTACCTTTTCGACATGATCTCGCCCGGCGGGTTTTTGTGGGCGCGCTACTTGACCATGCCGATCTGTGCGCTGTTGTTGATGCGTTGGCGTTTTGGGGCTTGGCTGCCGCCTTTGCCTCGCAAAGACTGGCTTTATATGGCTTGGCTGGGGTTCATCGGACATTCATTGCATGTGGGTTTGGTGACGCACGGCATTCATTGGTCCACAGCGTTTTCAAGTTCGGTCATTCTGGCTTGTGGGCCGATTTTTACCTTGTTGATCTTGCGGTTTCAGGGTCTGGAGCGGTTGAGCATGGCGCAAGTTGCTGGGGTGTCATTGGCCTTTGGCGGCGTTTTGTTGTTCTTGTCCGACAAATTGCTGGGCGGACAGTGGCGCGCGGGTGGGGGCGATCTGGTGTTGTTGGTGGCCGCCGGGTTCTTTTCTTATTACACCGTGGCGGTTAAACCCGTGATGGAGCGCCATGGCCCAGTGCTGACCATGGGGTATGCCACTTTGTTGGGCGGGCTGCCGGTGATGTTGCTGTCCATGCCTGCTGGCCTTTCGGCGCCCTGGGCCCTGCTGGATTTTTGGGCTTGGGTGGGTTTGTTTTGGTCGATCTTGGTGTCTGCTTTTGTGGGTTGGCTGGCTTGGGGCTGGATCAATACCGTTCGGGGCGTGGCCCGCAGTGCGCCGCTGATGTACCTGATGCCGCCCATGGCCGGTTTGTTTGCCTGGGCTTTTGCGGGTGAGCATTACACCTGGGTCAAGATGGCCGGCGCGGGTGTGACGCTGCTGGGGGTGGCGCTGGCGCAGTACGCCGGGCAAATCAAGTGGCGTTTGCGCTGAGGGGGTTTAACGCAGCCAAGTGTCGTAGCCGGTTTTGCAAATCAGGGCCAGCACCACAAAGATGAAGACCCATCGCACAAAGCCTGAGCCGTGTTTTAGGGCCAGACGGGTGCCGATCAAGCTGCCCACAATGTTGGACACCGCCATGGCCAGAGCCAGGTGCCACCACACATGGCCTTGTATGGCAAACAGCACCAAAGCCGAAAAGTTGGTGGCCACGTTGATGAGCTTGGCCGAGGCCGAGGCGTTCAAAAAGTCGTAACCCAGCAGCCGCACATAGGCAAAGACCAGAAAACTGCCAGTGCCAGGGCCAAAAAACCCATCGTAAAAACCAATCGTCAGGCCAATGCCCGCCGCAATCCAGGCCTCTTTGGCTCCCTCAAAACGGGGCGCATGGTGGCGGCCCATGTCTTTTTTGGCCAAGGTGTAAAGCAGCAACACCGCCAGCATGAATGGCAGGGCCTTGCGAAACAAGCTGGGGTCGACCTGCGTGACCACCCAAGCCCCTGCCAAAGAGCCCAGCAAGCCTGCGCCCGCTGCGGGCATCAAAGAGCGCCAGGGCATGACCACTTTGCGGCTGTATTGCACAGTGGCAAAGGCGGTGCCCCAAATGGAGGCGCTTTTGTTGGTGCCAAACAGAGTGGCGGGGGCCGCGTTGGGGAAGGTGGCAAACAGAGCGGGCAACAAGATCAGGCCGCCGCCGCCCACAATTGAGTCCACCAACCCGGCCAGCAAAGAGGCCACAGAAACAATCAGTAATTCCATGCGGGGGATTGTGGCATTGCGCAGTGCTTAAAAAACAGGCTTGGATTGACGGGCGTGACCAATGGGGACAGGCAAAAAAAAGCGCCGCTTGCGCGACGCTTGAGAAAGTACACCTCGTTCGGATGTTGGTTGATGTTCGAGTTCTTGGGTGTCGAGTTGTCTCCTCGGCCCTCGGGATGCAAGTACTGCTTTGCATCGAGTGAGTGAAATGTAATGGAGCCGAACCCTGATTTGACTCAGGGATTTCCCGATTTGGGGGAAATCCCTGACCTAAATGACCTCTTTATATGCGCTTTGGGGGCCTGCCGGGGTCAGTGAGCCGCTTGGCTGGCGGCGTCTTCGGCAATCCACTGGGCGGCTTTTTCGGCAATCATGAGGGTGGGGCTGTTGGTGTTGCCGCTGGTGATGGTGGGCATGACGCCCGCATCGACCACGCGTAAACCGGCAATACCGCGCACCTGAAGCCTGGGCGTGACCACCGCCATCGGGTCGTCGGCTTTGCCCATGCGGGTGGTGCCGACTGGGTGAAAGATGGTGCTGGCGATGTCCCCGGCCAATTTGGCCAGTTCTTCGTCGGTTTGGTATTGCACGCCGGGCTTGAACTCTTCGGGTGCGAACGGCGCCATGGCGGGCTGCGCCATGATGTTTCGGGTCACGCGCAAACTGTCAGCGGCCACTTTGCGGTCTTCGGCGGTCGAGAGGTAGTTGGGGGCAATGGCCGGAGCGTCCTCAAAATTCGGGCTGGTGATGTTCACCGTGCCCCGGCTGGTGGGGTTCAGATTGCACACGCTGGCCGTGATGGCTGGAAAACTGTGCAGTGGGTCGCCAAAAGCGTCCAGGCTCAGCGGCTGAACGTGGTACTGCAAATTGGGATGCGGCTGGGACGCATCGCTTTTGGTGAAGGCGCCCACTTGGCTGGGCGCCATGCTCATGGGGCCGGTGCGCTTAAGAGCGTATTCGAGGCCGATTTTGGCTTTGCCCCACCAGCTGTTGGCAATGGTGTTGAGGGTGGTGACCCCTTTGACTTTGTAAACCGTGCGAATTTGCAAATGGTCTTGCAGATTGGCGCCCACGCCCGGCAGGTCGTGCAGCACCGGAATGCCTTTTTCTTGCAGCAAGGCGGCAGGCCCAATGCCCGAAAGCTGCAATATCTGCACCGAGCCGATGCTGCCCGCGCTCAAGATCACTTCTTGTGTGGCCTTGACCTCGACCATTTCCAGCCCGGTCCAGACTTGTGCGCCGGTGCAGCGTTTTTCGCCGTTGGCTTGGGTTTCCAGGGTCAATTTGGCGACTTGGGCCTTGTTCCACAGCTCGAAGTTGGGTCGTGAATAGCAGGTGGGCCGTAAAAAGGCTTTGGCCGTATTCCAGCGAAAACCGCTGCGCTGGTTCACATCAAAGTAGGCCACGCCTTCGTTGTTGCCCCGGTTGAAGTCGTCGGTGGCCGGAATGCCCGCTTGTTGTGCGGCCTGGGAGAACGCGTCCAGCACGTCCCAGCGGACGCGGGGTTTTTCTATGCGCCATTCGCCCCCGGTGTTGCGTCCACGCAAGGTGTGCAAATAGCCGCCTTTGGGTAAATCGGTTGGGGCCAGCAGCTCAGACTTGGCCCCTTTGGCGCCGTGCCATTCGTTGGCACCGTTGTAGTGGTCTTCGTGCAGCTTGAAGTAAGGCAGGGTCTGGTCCCAGCGCCAAGCGTCGTTGCCGGTCAATTGCGCCCATTGGTCGTAGTCACGCGATTGGCCGCGCATGTAAATCATGCCGTTGATGCTGGAGCTGCCGCCCAGCACCTTGCCTCGGGGGTAACGCAGGGTGCGACCGTTCAGGCCCGCAGCGGGCTCGGTCTGGTAAAGCCAGTCGGTGCGGGGGTTGCCAATGCAGTAAAGGTAGCCCACGGGAATGTGAATCCAGTGGTAATCGTCTTTTTTGCCTGCCTCGATCAGCAAGACGCGCTTGCTGGCGTCGGCACTCAGGCGGTTGGCCAGCAGGCAACCCGCCGTGCCGCCGCCAATGATGATGTAGTCAAAGCTGTTTTCGTTCATGGTGTGCACTGTCTCCTGAGCAGGGGATTGTGCACGTCAATGGGCCTTTTTGATCCAACCCTTGAACCGAGGGTGACTGGTTTGAACCAGTCAACCTGCCGGAAAACACCCGTGACGTGCTGGAGCGGACTTTATTTCGCCGTCGGCATCACGAACTCAGCACCCTTGTCGGTGCTTTCGGGCCAGCGCTGCATGATGGATTTTTGCTTGGTATAGAAGCGCACGCCTTCTTCGCCATAGGCATGCATGTCGCCAAACAAGCTGCGCTTCCAGCCACCAAAACCGTGCCAGGCCATGGGCACTGGAATCGGCACATTAATGCCGACCATGCCCACTTGTATGCGGCGTGAAAACTCGCGGGCCACGTTACCGTCGCGGGTATAGCAGCTCACGCCATTGCCAAACTCGTGGTCGTTGATGATTTGCACGGCGGTGGCAAAGTCGGGCACGCGCACGCACGCCAGCACGGGGCCGAAGATTTCTTCTTTGTAAATCTTCATGTCGGTGGTCACGTTGTCAAACAGCGTGCCGCCCAGCCAGAAGCCGTTTTCGCAACCCGCACCTGCCTTGGCGCCGTCAAACTCGCGGCCATCCACCAGCAATTGCGCGCCTTCGGCCACGCCTGCGTCGATGTAGCCCTTGATGCGTTGACGCGCAGCTTCGGTCACGATAGGGCCCATTTCGGCGGCCAGGTTTTCGCCGTTCAGCACTTGCAGGGCTTTGGTGCGCTCAATCAGCTTGGGCACTATTTTGTCGGCCACATCGCCCACCAGCACGGCAACACTGATGGCCATGCATCGCTCGCCAGCGGAGCCATAACCGGCACCGATCAGGGCGTCCACGGTCTGGTCAATGTCGGCATCGGGCATGACCACCAAATGGTTTTTGGCGCCGCCCAAAGCCTGCACACGCTTGCCGTTGTGAGCGCCGGTTTCATAAATGTAGTTGGCAATCGGGGTGGAGCCCACAAAGCTGATGGCTTTCACATCGGGGTGTTCCAGCAGCGCGTCCACAGCTTCTTTGTCGCCTTGGACCACGTTGAACACGCCATCGGGCAAACCGGCTTGTTTCAGCAATTCAGCCATGAACAGCGATGCGGTTGGGTCCGTTGGGCTGGGCTTGAGGATGAAAGTGTTGCCAGCGGCAATGGCCACCGGGTACATCCACATGGGCACCATCACCGGGAAGTTGAAAGGCGTGATGCCTGCGACCACGCCCAAAGGCTGGCGGAAGGTCCAGTTGTCGATGCCGGTAGAGACTTGGTCGGTGAAGTCGCCCTTGAGCAATTGCGGTATGCCAGCGGCAAATTCAACAATGTCGATGCCACGCGTCACCTCACCCTGCGCGTCGGTGAACACCTTGCCGTGCTCTACGGTGATCATGCGAGCCAGCGTGTCTTTGTGCTGGTTAAGCAGTTCCAAAAACTTAAACATCACCCGTGCGCGTCGCAATGGGGGTGTGTCGGCCCAAGCCGGGAAAGCGGCTTTGGCTGCGGCCACGGCCTTCGCTACTTCGGCGCTGTTGGCCAGTGCCACGCTGCCGGTGACGGCACCTGTGGCCGGGTTGGTGACCGGTTGGCTGCGGCCCGAAGTGCCTGCGGCCGTCTGGCCGTTGATGTAATGACCGATGTTCGTGATGCTCATGTCCGTCTCCTTGAATGTTGTGGTGTATGCAAAGCGGGGGTGAATGGGGGCGCTTTGATGGGTTCTGAAATTGCGGGAGCGCGTCTCAACGCGCCAAGGTTTAAGCCAAGTTTTTAAGCTTGTGCCGCAGTTTAGGCAGGCCCGTCATCGCCCGCAAGTCCTCAAGACTGAATTGATTGTTCAAAATAATGAACAATATCGGTATGGAAAACCAAAAAATCAACACCCTCTGGACCCATCTGCACTGGCTCAGCGTGCTGGCGCAGCAAGGCAGTTACACGGCTGCCGCTGCGCGCCTGGGTGTGAGCAAGGCCGCCATGAGCCAGCGCATTGCCGAGCTGGAGCGCGCCGCCAAAGTCACGCTGGTGCAACGCACCACCCGCAGCTTGCGCCTGACTGAGGCGGGGCAAAAGTTGGTCGACGACACCCGCGCCTCTTTTGAGCAGATAGAACAAAGCTTTGCCCAAGTGCGCGACTTGGCCGGGCAGCCCAGCGGTTTGATCCGGGTGACGGCACCCGTGGCACTGGCGCGACAACAACTAGTGCCCTTGTTTGCCGATTTTTTGCGAGATTTTCCGGAGGTGCGGATCGAGTTAGACCTGTCAGACCGCCTGAGCACCCTGGCCACCGAAGGCTTTGATTTGGCCATTCGGCACACCGCCCGCCCACCCGATACCCATGTGGCCTGGGCACTGTGCCCCACCGAATCGGTGCTGGTGGCGACCCGCGCTTATTTAAGACGCCGGGGCGAGCCGCAAACCCCGGCCGACTTGCAAACCCACAATTGCCTGCACTACCCACGCTCCCAAGACACTCCGGCTTGGACTTTTGAGGGTATCGGCCAGATGCCGGGTGCAGAGGGCGTGCCGAACGGCAACGACCGCATCACCGTGCCCGTGACCGGCAACTTTGCCGCCAACAACAGCGAAGCGCTGCGCGAAGCCGCGCTCACGGGCGCAGGCATCGCCTTGGTGCCCGACTTCAGCGCCCAGTCTGCACTTCGGCAAGGCAAGTTGGTGCGGGTGCTGCCCGACTGGAAGCCAGTGGGCGCTTTCGCCGAAACCATTTACGCCATTCGCCCGTATGCCCCCCATGTGCCGCGAGCGGTGGCGGCACTGGTAGATGCATTGCGCAAAGGACTGGCGGAGGGGTTTGGGGGGTGAGAGGGGTCGTGCAAAGGCGAATTTTCCGCCCTACGCGCCATTTCCTTAATGTCCGTTCTTAGCGTCATATCCAACAGTAATGTCATCCATCGCGTTGTTGTCATACCCGGCGTGACCGGGTATCCATCGCAGCAAGGGCGCAAAGGCATGGACCCCCGATCAAGTCGGGGGAGGCGGGAAAAGCTTGTCGGGGGTGACAGTGGGCTGACCTGGGTGACGGGCTAAACAGCCTCTTTTACTTCCCAGCGCGTGCAGCCACCGCCGCGTCCGGGAAGTCGCTGAACAGGCCGTCTACACCGAGTTCAAAAAAGCGCTTGTACTCGGCTTTGGGGTCGCCTTTGTAATCAGACAGCAAACCGGGCTGCTCGCTGCGGAAGGTGTATGCGTGGACAAACAGGCCCGCTGCGTGCGCGTTTTTGACCACATCGGTTGGCGGCAGGGCGATGCGATCGGCGTCAGAAATCTTGCCGTCGCCATTCAGGTCGCGAGGTTTGCCGTCGGCACCCATCACTTGGGCGGCGCTGGCCAGATAGGGTTTCCAGGGGCCAATGCCGTCGGCGTAGGTTTTGACTTCGGCCAAGCCCTTGGGGGTCAGCAGGTCGGCAAAGGTTCGGCTGTCTTTGTTTACCGCAAAATCGTAGGGCTTGTCATACGGGGCCGCCAGAGTGACCTGACCTTTGGCGTTCACATCGTCGCCGTCCACAAGTTGCACCAAGCGAACTTGGGTCAGTTTGCGCATGGCTTTTAGGTTACTCACCTCAAACGACTGAATGATCACCGGGGAGGTTTTTTGGGTGTAACCGTACTCGGCCAATAAGGCCAGGAGTCGTGGCTCGATCGGCAGTTGTGCGTCTACATGGTAGGTGGGGTGTTTGGTCTCTGGGTACACGCCAATGGTGCGCCCCGTGCGCATGGACTCCGATTTGGCAAGGTCCAAGATTTCGCGAAAAGTGGGTATTTGAAACTGCCCGTTAAACGAGGCATCGCGCACTGGGTTGGCCTGTTTGGCGCGCAGTGTGCGTAGTTCGGCCAGTGTGAAGTCGGTGGCAAACCAGCCCGTTTCGTTCACCCCATCGACCTTGTGGGTGGTTTTCCGGCTGGCAAATTCAGGCTTGGCCGAGACATCGGTGGTGGCCGTGATGTTGGGTTCGTGGCGCGCCACCAAGTGGCCGTCTTTTGTGACCACCAGATCAGGTTCAATGAAATCGGCACCTTGCTCAATGGCCTTTTTATAAGACGCGAGGGTGTGTTCGGGCAGGTAACCGCTGGCACCGCGGTGGCCAATGACCAAGGGCTGTGCGCCATTGAGCGTGGGGTACGAGATGCCGGATTTTGCGGTCATGCCCGTTTGGGCGCAGGCGCTCAGCAAAACCGCCGTTGCAACGGCCAGGTGGGTAGCATTCAGTTTGAAAGTCGTCATGTAGTTTCCCGAAGTTGATAAACCAGTTTCGATCATGCATACCCTTGATGTCATTTTTATTTCATTAAGGTATATTTTGGTTTTTATAATTAAACCAAGGTAATCATAATCACATCACTCCGGATGTGGTGGTTAACTTGTGAGGTGACGCAGGTCGAACTGGGCTCAGATCCTCTGGACTTAGGCTTAATTTATCGACCCTTTACTCAGGCCAGCAGTTCAATTTTCTGGTGCCCTGATGCCAACCGCTTTGCAAATTGAACAAATGCACCACGAAGCCCATGAGGCTTGTTACATCGCCAATTCGGTCAAGACGGTGGTGACTTGTGAGCCATTGAGCAGTCATCTCACGTCAGCTTGACAATCAAAACCCATTCAGGCGGTCACAGCGGTTCACTGATCAGCTCCTTAGCTCAATTCAACAAACTTTTCGGATTGTTGCTTGAACAGTCAATTCTGTGGTGTGACCGCATAGGGGGCTTAGTTGAACTCTTTCAATCAGGGCCTTAAATTCCTCTGGCCAGCACCGGGAAAAGCTTGTGCAGCCCGTCCGTCATCACCTCCACTGCCAGCGCAGCCAGAATAAGGCCCATGAGTCGGGTCATGACGTTGATGCCGGTTTTGCCCAAGATGCGGGCGATGGGGGTGGCCAGCGAAAAGCACAGGGCGGTGGCCAATGCGATGACCACGCCGTAGCCCACCAAGGTGCCAAGTTGGGCGAATGTTTTGGCTTTTTCCGCAAAAATCACCACGGTGGACATGGTGGCCGGACCCGTCAACAGGGGAATGGTCAGCGGCACCACGGCGATGCTGGCCCCCATGGCGGCTTTGGTTTCGGCGTCGTGCACTTCTTCGGCATTGGCACGCGATTCGGCCGGTTGGGCGTTCAGCATGGACAAGGCGGCTGTCAGCAGCAGCAGGCCGCCCCCCACCTGGAAGCTGGCCAATGAGATGCCAAAAAATTCCAGAATTTGCAGTCCCAACAAGGCGCTGGCCGCAATCACCACAAAGGCACTGAACGACGAAACCCAGATGGTCCGTTTGCGCTGCGCCCGGCTAAAGCCCTGGGTGTAGTGGATGAAAAAAGGGACGATGGCCAGTGGGTTGACGATGGCCAGCAGGGTAATGAGTGGTTTAAATTCCATCAGCGCATTGTGCCTTGGCGGCTCAAGCGGGGCTGACCGGGCTGGCGGGTGTTCGGCGGCGGTACATGCCCCAGCCTTCCATGTGCAAAACTTTGTCGCCGTGTTGGTTGAACAATTCCCACAGGGTCCGGGTCATGCCCACATCGGGTCGCTTGCTCATGGGTTTGATGTCCAGCACCGTGCTGTAAAGGTGCAGGGTGTCACCGGGATAAACGGGTTTTTGCCAGCGTATGTTCTCTAGGCCGGGCGATCCTAGGCTGGATGTTTCGTGCATGAAATTTGTCACCATTAGGCGCATGGCCATGGCACAGGTGTGCCATCCGCTGGCAGACAGGGCTCCAAAAACCGAGGCTTTGGCCGCCTCGTCGTCCAGATGGAAGGGCTGCGGGTCAAACTGGCTGGCAAAGGCAATAATTTCTTCGCGAGAGGGTGTGATGGTGCCCAAGTCACGTTTTTCACCCACTTGCATGTCTTCCCAGTAATACTTGATGGTAGCCATCAGCGACCGCCCGAAATGTCGAGAAAACTCATGGTGGTGTAGCTGGCGCTGTCCGATAGCAGCCACACAATGCCCTCGGCCACTTCTTCTGCCGAGCCTCCGCGCTTGGCGGGTACCAGGTGTTGCAGGTCTTTGACGCGGTTGGGCAAGCCCCCCGAGGCGTGGATGTCGGTCTCGATCAGGCCCGGGCGCACGGCATTGACCCGAATGCCTTCGGCCGCCACTTCTTTGGCCAAGCCAATGGTGAAGGCGTCTATCGCGCCTTTTGCTGCGGCGTAGTCCACATATTGGCCGGGCGCACCCAGCCTGGCTGCGGCGCTGGATACGTTGACGATGCTGCCGCCGTCGCCCCCGTGTAGGGTGCTCATACGGCGTACGGCTTCGCGGGCACAAATCAAGCTGCCGATCACGTTGATGTCGAACATGCGCTTCCAGCGGGCCACGCTCATCTCGTCCACGCGGGCGGTCACGTCGACCACGCCTGCGTTGTTGACTAGGCCAGACAGGCGGCCGAGTTTGGCGTCGATGTGTTCAAACATGCGCAGCACTTGGGCTTCTTCGGCCACATCGGCCTGGATGGACATGGCCTGTCCCCCCGATGCCCGAATCTGGCGCACCACTTCGTCAGCGGCCAAAGAGTTGGCGGTGTAGTTCACCGCCACAGACCAACCCTTTTGGGCCGCTAAAAGGGCGGTGGCAGCGCCAATACCGCGGCTGCCGCCGGTCACCAACAAGACCTTGTTCATCCAGTTTCTCCTGCAAAAATAGAGGGCGCGGTGTTTGCCGCTTTTTCGTCCAAAGATTACACAACAGACCGGGAGGCCTTATGGGTCGCACAGTGGACTATTACTTTGCACCGCAAAGCCCTTGGGCTTACTTGGGCCACCAGCGCTTGGTTGATATCGTGGCGCAAACCGGGGCCACGCTGCGCGTGATGCCCATGGATTTGGGGGGCAAGGTGTTTCCGATCTCGGGGGGCCTGCCTTTGGGACAGCGAGCGCCGCAGCGCCAGGCCTACCGTTTGGTGGAGTTGCAGCGGTTTAGCCAACACCTGAAAATCCCTTTAAATCTGAAACCCCAATATTTTCCGGTTGGGGGCGATCCTGCGGCTCGCCTGATCATTGCAGCCGACATGGCCCACGGTGCCGCTGCGGCCATGGCCATGGCGGGCGCAGTGCTGACCGCGTGCTGGGCTCAAGAGCGCAACATGGCCGATGACGCCGTGTTGGCTGAGTTGCTGCAAGAGCAAAAGCTTTCAGCTGGTTTGCTGGAGCAATCGCACAGTTTGGAGGTGCAGGCGCGCTACGAGGCCTACACCCAAGCGGCTATTGCGGCGGGAGTGTTTGGAGCGCCCAGTTATGTGCTCGAAGGTGAGATTTTTTGGGGCCAGGACCGACTTGATTTTCTCGAGCGGGCATTGGCGGGGTGATGTAATTGGGTGATTGACAACATTAGGAGATGACGATGGGAAGCATGATTGAATTGAAAACGGCTGATGGCACTGCGGTACCTGCCTACGAAGCCCGTCCTG
>Ga0315909_10007883_pt1 | contig 11784 bp, 9 predicted proteins | sample LakEriMetagenome_11_FD_203527 | JGI IMG/M metagenome (GOLD analysis project Ga0315909, IMG submission 203527) | Freshwater fungal communities from buoy surface, Lake Erie, Ohio, United States - Buoy 2 MA125 | ecosystem: Environmental > Aquatic > Freshwater > Lake | place: USA: Lake Erie, Ohio...
CTAAACGGTGCACCAACTCATAGGCAGTGGGGTATGGAGGTTCACGATAGGCAAAACTATCTACCAAATTCTTTAATGCCACATTCACCCGATCCTCTCCAATCATCTCTTTTAAATAATACATTACTGTACTGGCTTTATTATAATGCAGATAACCTTGGTTTTCCACTTCCAGAAGCGGAGTTTCTTTTTCCGCTTCCATACCCCTCGAACTTAAATAGCGGTCCATTTCATACCGTAAAAATTTACGCATCTGATCCTTTCCATACATTTTTTCCATTACCATTAACGCAGCGTACTGTGACATAGATTCGCTGAGCAATGTAGAACCCTGCATGTTAGGCCCTACTACCTGATGTGCCCACCATTGATGCCCCATTTCGTGCGCTACGATATAGGTAACCATGTCGATATCTTCCTGATCTTCTAGGTTGGCTATGAATCCGATTGCCTCTGAGTATGGCATGGTACCTGGAAAAGCCTGTGCAAAACTGGCATAACGTGGAAATTCAATGATACGCGCCTGTTTGTGTCGATAGGGGCCAAAATGAGTACTGTAATAGTCAATCGACTTCTCCATTGACATCAGCATTTTATCTACATTATATGCATGCCTTGCATCGTAATAAACTTCTAAGCTTATGCCCTTGTATAATTTCTTCTTAACCTGATAGCGACCCGACATGAAAGAATAAAAATTCAGCGAGGGATGATCTAGCTCGTAATGAAAGTAATTTCTGCCGTTCTTTTTCCACTGCCGGCGTAGTGAACCTGGTGCAATGGCTATCTGATCCCCCGATGTTCCGAATATACTTCGCACATGTACCCAGTCGGAAATATTGCTAATATAGCTGTTCATACGCTTTGTAGCATCATTGGTCAAACGAGGCATCCTTTCTCTTACTGGCAAATCATATTCCTTACGTTTATTTTTATCCGATAGTTCATAGTCTGCCTGATATCCTAGCTGAGGAAGAATTAATACATTATTGAAAAACGAGCCATTATCAACAATTTCAGGGATACTCACCTCATTCTCGATTCCTCTAGGAAAGTAGCGCATTGTCATTATCATATCGAGTGAGTCACCAGGCCTCAGCGGTTTATTTAATTTATACATTGAAAAACCGAGTACCGAATCGCGCAACAATAAGGTTGATCCGGGTAAATTTATTTCGCTTTTGAAGCTAGTATTTTGCGTGAAGAAAAGAGTATCGATGTCAGATGAACCTTTATTTTTCATGCGCTGCCTGCATGAAACTTCCAGTCCCCTTTCTTTCGGGTATAGCTCAATATGATAATCCAGATCGGTGATGCGCGGCTGATGACGCCCTTCATACTGCTTGTATTCTTTTTCGTAGTTTGCCGAACGCTTCTCTACTTGGTCGGAGGTTCTGATGGTGTTAATCATTTTTGTTTGATAGAAAAGCCATCCTCCACAAATCAGCCATATTAAAATAAAACTGAATAAAACGGGTCGGTAGGAAGGCATTCTACTCCAAGCTAAGCGCGCACGGATGCGGATATGCTGATCGCGCCCCCTTACCCAAAATAAAATAGCCAAACAAATCAGAAAAAGTCCTGCCAATACCCAATATCCTTTAAATGCCATATGGCCATAGAGAAATGGGCCAAACGCATTCATATCGGAATATATTAAACTTGGTGTAGCCCCATAAATCATTAGGTTACTGCTTACATCTAGAGCTGGCCAAATAAATGAATTTGCAATCAACAGAGTAATAAAAAGAAAATAACCTAAATAACGATTATTCACCAATGAGTGAATGAAAATACTCAAAATGATCATGCTTAGGAATGTTAACCCATCCGACACAATCAGTTCTACCAAGTACACTTCGGGACGCAGATCTGTAAAGCCATTTATCAACTGCGTAGCTACGCCCATGCATACGCCAATGACCAGCAAAATAAGTACTGAGAGATACATGGCCAGTGTTTTTGAAACCACCGGAAGCCAGTCAGGGTATGGAAGCGAATCATAAATATCATGTACCCGGGATTCCCGTTCCTTCCAAACAATCGCCCCCGAATAAAAGGTGATCACTGCCAAAATAAAAATATACAATGATCCCTTGATAATATCAATCACATTATAGGTTACTGGAAAGGAACTGATGCCATAACCCTCATTGGTTGCCAGACTAAGACTACCGAAAAGATTAATGACCGCAAAAACCATAATAACTAAAAAGGCAATATTCTTGACGATAGAAATGGTTTCGATGCGGATCTGACTGGATAGCTGACGAAATGCCCAAGTGGTACTAAACTCTGGCTTCACTCTTGTTAAAGCACCCCATATTTTTTCTGTACGATGGAGTTCAACTTCTGCTTTTCGTTTACCGACTTTTGATTTTTCAGAAAAACTAAATTTTAACCAGGTGATGACAAATACAAGAATACCCATTGCAGACCAGATGACACGATTCAGTAGCAAGAGTTTTTCGAATCCTATGAAAAGTGTATTTCGGTCATCCACTGTCCAATACTTGGTAGCAACGGAGAATGTTCGCAATCCGAATGGATCAAGCATTGCCCCCAGCATTTCGTTGTCAATATCTTGAATAAGTGTTAGAGAAATACTGTAACTCACTAGCAAGGCCATGCTTCCAATGAAAGAGAGCATCGTGTTGCGGGTAAGCGCGGAGATGCTGAATATGATGGCCCCAGAAAACATGAGGTTGGGGATGATAAATACCAGCACCCCGTTTATGTGCGCCTGCCAATAAACCGGTCCGATCTGTTCAGCATCCATCCAAGGCATTATGCTTCCAATCAAAATACCCGCAGATACCCCCAGAAAAGGAATGACACTGATGACGAGCGCTCCTGTAAAACGCGCCAACAAAAAATCACGCTTGCGTAATGGAGTGCTGAAGAGAATTTGGCTGGTTTTCTGACTGAAGTCTCTTGCTGCTGCGCTGTTGAAAAAAGTAGTAATCATCAGCAGGCTGATCAGAGAAAATAATGCATAGTAATTCTGCACTACATAGGGAGCATTCTTGAGCACATTGCCTGTGCCTCCCCCAATGGTAATATCGTTCGTTACCGTAGCCCCGAAAACAAGTAAAGCATTGACCAGGAAAAAAATATATACAATCGGCTGGCGCAGCCAATATTGCAGTTCGAAACGCAAAAGATGCATGAACATGATGATTCTCCTTTTATGCCTCTACGGCTTTGTTGAAACCCTTAATATGAGAAAAGAAGACATCTTCAAGATCGCCCTCTACCTGGCTGAACCCTTCCATAGGAGGGCGGTCGCCAAATACATGTATTATTGGTTGACCTGCTACCATTCTCGTTGAAATTACGGGAAGTTGTGAACTAAGCTCCTGTAACCTTTGCTTGGGAACCGAGCTGCTCCATATGCGGTTGCGAATACTAGAGAGCGCTTCGCTAGGACTTCCTGCAAACAATACCCGACCCTGATCGATAATGGCCATCTGGCTGCATAGTTCTTTCACATCTTCTACTATGTGAGTACTAAGGATTACAATTACCTGCTCACCAATTTCAGATAGTAGGTTGTAAAAGCGGTTGCGCTCACCAGGATCAAGTCCTGCGGTGGGTTCGTCAACAATAATCAGTTGTGGATCACCAATCAGTGCCTGTGCTATACCGAAGCGTTGCTTCATGCCGCCGGAAAAACCACCAAGTGCTTTTTTTCTCACCTCCCATAAATTCACTCTTTTTAGTAGCTCCTCAACCATGGCTTTGCGTCCATTACGTATTCCCTTGAGCACAGCGATATGATCAAGCATATCGTAGGCACTTATTTTAGGGTAAACGCCAAATTCCTGTGGCAGATAACCAAGAGTACGACGAACTTCCATTTTGTTATTTATGACATCCAAATCTCCAAGATGAATACTACCGCTATCAGCTTCCTGCAGTGCAGCGATGGTTCGCATCAGTGTTGATTTACCGGCACCATTGGGGCCCAGCAATCCAAACATGCCTCTTGGAATGGTTAAGTTAACATCGTCGAGTGCTTTAACTCCGTTGGTATAGGTTTTGGAAAGATGTTTAATTTGAAGTTCCATATAAGAGATTTTTTTATGTTTTGAAGAAACAAATCAAACAATTCATTTAAGTTTTAAAATTGATAGAAGAATAGTTTTGATTTTCGTCTGTTCTTAAAATGACATAGACCTATATAACAGATACACAAAAAACTAACTATCATTTCTGAGGACTTGTTAAATGCGGCCCTCCTCTTCAATGCAAAATGCAACTATGATGTGATAATGAATATTTGTATATCAGGAAATTAAAGGGTTAAACTAAGTATAATTTTCAAGGTGGTTTATTTGTCCTTTTCTTGATTTCTTTTTCCTCTCAAAGGGAGAAATAGATTGAAAGAGATAGTGGAGACTTTTCTATCTACATTTTTAAAGATTGAATTTAGGCCCCATTCATACCTAGTACCTAAACCAAATTTGTTCCCAAATTGGTGTCTAAAATCAAAGTATAGGGAGGAATAATTGTTTGTTTCAGCACTGATATCCTTGGTGCTTGTTTTGGTTTCAAGTTCTGAGTTAAACAAAAAATTTTCCACAATCCCGAAACCTATGTTCATCTCCTTTCCAATGTCATACATGGGACCAAAGTAGAAGGCTACATTTCCTGTGGTAAACTCTCCACTTAAGCCTGGCATGATGGATTGATTTCCAAAATTACGGGTGGAGCCATCCAACTCGGAATAGAGAGAAATCCTCTTATTTAGTTGTATACTGTAATAAAAGCCCCCACCCACGGCAACATTACTTAAGTCATCATCCAATCCAACTAGATTGGTAGATAGGGTAACTCCAAATTTGTTCTTGGATGGGGCTGTACTTTCTTGTGCATTTAAGGTATATACCGTTGCAAATAATAGAGCAAGTACTAGAACTGGTTTTTTCATTATAATTCTGATTAGAAGTTTAATAATTTAAAATTCACCCTTCAACACATCTACACCAATTGCATACCCATAGGTTTTTCCATTGGCGTCTTTGTAAATTCTGATTTTATTGCAAGCCATGCCTAAATTAACTTTTGTCCAGGTTTTACCGCCATCTTTGGTTTCGTATCCTGTATTCATGGTACCAACGAAGCCGTGGTTTTCGTCAATAAAACCAATCCCAAATTCCCTTGCTTCAGCATCTTCAACCAAGTTGATTTCATTCCAAGTTTCACCGCCATCGATAGTTTTAGCAATGCGTTGTTGTTTCACGTTTGGATCAGGATTGTAAGATTGTATGGTTACATAGCCCACTTCCCTTGTTGGAAAAGATGCCTTCCAAGTGCCTTCGAATGGGCGATTGGATTGGTACACTTTTTTCCATGTTTTTCCTCCATCACTGGTTTTTAAAATCAATGCATTCGATTTTTCTAGATCTCCATCAGAGGCAGCGCAAACAATACCATTGTTTTTATCAAACATTTTTATGTCAAAGAGCATTTTAGAGTCTTTGTCCATACTGTTGGATGTCCACGTTAAACCCCCATCGTGAGATGCCATCATGTTAGTAGGAGAGCCAACACGACCTACTGCGTAAATATGTATTTTGTTGTCTAATTTGCCGTGATTAATATATTGTTCTTTGACAATATCGATGGCGCAAAGCCCCTTAACATAAGGGCCTTTATAGTCAACAGGCTTCCAGGTTTTGCCACCATCTTTGGTTCCATACAAGGGAATGGAGTCGGTTACGTTGGGAAAGTAATCCGTTCCAACAGTACCTGCAAAACCAACTAAACTGTCTACAAAAGCAATGCTCCGGAAAAAGGTCCCCTTTTTTTCGAATTGCTTTTCCCAGGTTTCGCCCCCATTTTTTGTATGATAAATGCTTCCGTAACCGTTTACATACCAACCTTCTGTTTCATTGATGAAAGTGATATCGTCTTGTTTGCCCGGATAGGGGTCCGTAGTTAATTTTTTCCACCCTTTTTCAGGGAGTTTCAGTTCTTCTTTTTTAGCCAGCCCTTCATTACGCCCATTTACTTGAGCATTTATATTGCTATAGCTAATTGTAAAAAGAAATAATAATACCCAGACATTAATAGCTTTCATAATACCTATTTTTTCTCTTCCCAGCGAAGTACATTCTTCTTTTCCTTGAGTCCGTATTTCACGACTATGTCCAAGGTGATGAACTCATTGTTTCGTTTAACTTTTAATTTGGCTGTTTCACCTTCTTTGAGTTTCTGCCCGTTTGGTTCAACTGCGTTTCGATAATCATTAAGGTTTATGATATCTCCTGCTTTCAATCCTGCCCATTCGTTAGGACCTGTTTTCACCACCTGTCCTTCTAGACCTAATAATCCATTTGTTTTCATGGTGATGTCATTATCCTTCTCGTTAAAGGGCGACAACATGCTTGACTCTTGAAAGGTATCGTGGTACTTGATGCCCAGGTAATTCAACTGGTCGTTTGGCTTCCACTGATTTTTGCCTTCTACATACAGCGTAAAAAAGTTTTGAAGGTCAGGATGAACTTCATTGACTAACTCTGAAATAAAGGTCTCCTCCTGGAATGATTTATCTTCTCCGTAGCGAGAATTTAATACCAAGAGAACATCAATTAATGATTTTTTACCCGAGGTGAGTCGTTGAATTTCAGCGTCCAGCAACATGCCTAAAACCGCCCCACGCATGTATACTTGCCCGTATTGCTTATGGAATTTTTCCTCCAATACCTTTTCACTCATCTCCGTGAACGACATTTCAGTTACCGGAAAATCTAAACCCTGAACCAGTTTGGATTCCATTTCTTTTAAATACTCATCCGGTGAAATGACACCGCCTTTGTATTTGATGAGGTTGGCGAAATATTCTGTTACCCCTTCGTAAAGCCACAAGTGCTTGCTCATCAACGGATTCGTGTAGTTGAAATTTCCGATGCGCTCTGAATGCAAGCCCAGCGGCGTGAGGATGTGCATAAACTCATGAATGGCCGCGCCTGAAAGTTGGTTGTCCAAGGAAACTTCTTTTACATCAGCAAGTCCGCTTCCAAAATCAGCCAGGTAGTACGTGGATGAATTGCCATGTTCCAGCGCTCCCAACCCAATATTCTTTAATCTCAGAGCCAACTTTACTTTTTGGATGAGCCCCATTTTTCCTGACATCGCATTCCCAATTTCCTCAAAATCATCCACGTAAATGAGGAAGGTGTAATTATCCACCGGAAGATCTGGTAAAAATGCATCGACAGCCGCCATGTCGCGTTTCAATACTTCATAAAAATGCTTTGCTCTCGGAACGCCGTTTACGTCATAAACCGAAATAGTCACCTTTGTTTTACCCACATAAAATTGAGCCGTATCTGGTACGGAAAACATGATCGGGGAATCAATCAATTGGTGGTAAGATTTCGCTTTGAAGTTCTGCTGAACACTTGTGTTTACCGTTTGAGGCAAGGAAGTGGCACCGTAAAGTTGTGTTGGTTTAGCAATCTTGATCTCAATCGGATCCGCCTCTTCTCCTTCAAAAAAACCGAAAATTCCTCCGTTATTGAAAAGAAAGTGTTTGCCTTCGACGAAATTGGTAGCTACCGGTTCAAAAATGTGATTCTTCTTCACCTTTTTGTCCATGATGTCCTCTACCGTGTATTCGAGGTATTTCAATTTTTTGGCATCTGAAATTAGATAGGAATTATTTCCCTCTTTTTTGACAGTTAGGTTTTTCCCATCGGCTGTTTTTGCAACCAGAGAAATGACAAACCGTCCGAAATCTTGGGTGTCGTAGGTTCCTGGAACGGTAGCAGGAAATGAATAGATGATTTGATCTGATTTGGGTGGTTTTGACAAGGTCATTTTTACAGGTAAAATATCCTTGTCGATTTTCTTCAAATCGATTTCATATTGATGTTGTGCATTCACCGTAAGGGTCACAAAACCCAAAAGGAGGACGAGTAGTATTTTTCTCATTAAAATGAAGGTTGCTTTTAGATATACTATATACCTAGATGCAAAAACATTTCTAATAGTTGCATTTGGTATTAAACTACCCGATTACTTGTTCTTTTATTTGGGTTACTTCCCATTCCAACCATCTAGTATTCCTGCTTTAATGTCCGTGTAACTGGTGAATAGGTAAATCACTAACACAATAAATAGGATAGTTTTCCAGTGGGTTTTTACCAGGGTCTTTAGGTCAGTTAAGAAATGATTCATATCTGTGATTTTAAGGTTTACATTAAATTCATAGGGTTTGGCGACGGATGATTTTCCAACTTCAGTTAAGTCTGTTTGCAATGCTTCACCAAGTACTCTTAATGAATGCAGGCTTGGTTTTACCTCGTTGTTCTCAATCCGTTGGATTGTCCGAAGGGTTAAGCCTGTTTTTTCAGAAATTTCCTTTTGAGAGTAATTCAAACGTGTTCGAAGTTCTTTCAATCGTTCACCAAATTCCATGTGCAAATATGATTGGAGTAAATGACTAAATTTTAGACAAATGGGCGTTATTTAGACGACATTTTCTGAGTCTGCAGCGATAATATAGCAAATAGAGTTAAACTACCACAGTACACCACCTACGAGATTCAAGGTCTTAAACAAAGAAGAATTCGTATCGAAGACGAGTAAATGGATGGTAAAATTTCCTCCCTTGATTACCAAGGGTTGAAAAATGGGTCTTGATACAAAAGTGTTTGAAAAAGAATGTTTACCTGATGAAATGAATGTGAAACACTCAACATTACAAAGAGTAATTGAATGAACACGTGCCTGCGTTGGAAAATTTGGGCTCGTTTTATCAGAGAGCAATTAGAAAACCCAAGAAACAGATATTAAGTGGCAGTTTTTCAGAAAAAGTCCATTTTGAATGTGAAAAAGTTGTACCTCCAAAGTACATACCCCCAATTGAGTTTTTAATCAACGCCAGAGGGGTTCTAGAAGAGTTTAAAAACAAAAAAGAGGTAGTAACTGACCTCTTTTTTAAAATTGCTTATCTTTTCAACGAAAGATGCAACTATAACGCGATGATGGAGTATGTGACTATTTGAAAAATAAAGTGTTGAAACTCGGATCAATTTGCAGGATATTCAATCAAAATCTAAATTAATACCCCTTCTTTTTAGTTATTATTTATAAAGTCAATAAAGTCAGAATTAAATTTTTCTGGCATTTCCAAATAAGGTGTATGTCCAATCGGATACTCTAATAAAGTATAGCTGTGAAATTGTTTAATTGCTTTTTTATTTCTGCCAAATTGAACAAACTTATCTTTCATTGCCCAAGTAAATAAAACCGGGCAATTAATATTTTTAATAAATGGCCTTAAATCTTCTTCATCGAATTTAAAAGACGACCATCCTTGAACCAATAAAGGGGATAATCGATACCCGTCATTAACAATTTCTGCTCTTCTATTCAATGAAGGTTCAGTAATCAACACTTTTTTATAATAGTTCTCAAATTGATGTTGAAACGAAGATTTTTTCTTGACTCCTTTTTGAAAAAAATGAATCATATAGTTCAAAAAGATTGGAGCAATAAATCCCCTCTTGTCTAAACCTGCTGGGTTGCTTAAGGAGAGTAATCTAACATTTGGATTATTGTTTGCAATTCTTATTGCTACAGCGCCTCCAATAGAATTTCCAACGACAATGATATTTTTCAAATCCAACTGTTGAATAAACTTGTTTATTAAACCAAAATAAAAGTTTGAAGATATCGGAACGGATGAAGGGGAAGAAAGACCTTGACCAGGAAAATCCACTGCAATAATTCTAAATCTATCCAAAGGCAACTTATAAAGAGATGCAAAGTCTTTTGAGCTATGCCCTAAAGCGTGAAGACACAAAATAATTTGACCACTTCCCTCGTCTTTGTAGGCGATGTTTATTCCATCAATATTGATGGTCTTATCTGCGATTGAAGGAAACCCATTTGCTGAATTAATCATTATTGAAATCAATAGAATTAAAAGAAAATACCGCATTTCTTTAGAAAAGATGGCTTAAAACACGTTGAGATGCAACACCTCTAACTCACTGATAAATAAAGAAAAAGACTCGAAAAAAGCAGGCCTTATCCAATATAGTCTCCCCAATTTTTTTTCGACGAAAGATGTAGCTTTTCTGCGATGATTAAGTAGTTGACCATCAAGAAATTAAAGGGTTAAAATCTTATATAACTTATTTAGATAAAATATTGGATAAATTAGTAAGAATAGATTTGGTATCCACCAAGCCAAATCAAAATCATTATGAAATATCCAAAATGAGATAGCCATTAGTCCCGAACAAAAAGTTAGAAACAAAGATCCTAAAGCGAAAAATACCCAAAGGTTTGAATTCTTCCTGTATAGTCTAATTGTATTTAGACCAGATATTGAAATTAACATATCAATTGGAAAAAATGACCAATTCCAAGCAACCAATATGGAATTAGTGTAGTCTTTATAAAGAACTGCTGGAGGTAATAAATGTAAGTAAGTAATGGCCCAATATATGATAAAGGCAATATCAACGATAAAGAAAATAATAAATAACCCTTTGGGAGCTGACCGCATTCAATTTTTTTTAAATAAAAAGTAGAAAACCTATTAATCCTTTTGATTTTTGTTCTTTTGTAGAAATAGCGTGTTTTTTAATTTTATGTAATAATATCTTCAATAATTTGTATATGGTGATTGGTATGAATGTCTAACACGATAAACGTATTTTTCTTATTGAGAACTCCAAAAATATTGTGTTCATAAAATTTATTTGGATCTGCTTTTTTTAATTCTTCAATCTTTTCTCTAGTTTTTGTAAAGAGAGCATCAAAATCTGTTTTCTCTATTTGTTTGGGATTTACAGCATCAGGAGCTTTACCCTTTCCCCTTGGAAATTTATTGATAGTAAATACAATTGCTCTTGCAAGGTTAAATTTCCACTTATATTGAGCAGGATCAGAAGCTGTTAAAGCAGAAATCATTTTAATGATTACAAGAAGCGAATGTTCTATATGCCAGCCGACATTAGCGGATGACACTGAGCTATTTACTCTATCGGCATCTTTTATAAATATATATAACTTTTGTAGCCGTTTTTCTAGGTTTCTCATTTTTATTGGTTTTTAACCATGAATTAAATCTTTTTTATAAGAAGCTGTATAAATCACATAAATCCAATTCAATAAAGCATGAAAAATTGCAAGGAGTATTGATTTATTCTTGTCCCAGGATATTACTACAACAATTACGCTTCCAAGTGAAACTCTATCTTTAAGTATTTCTTTTTTTACAATGGCATCTTCTGCTTTAACTGTTATCACCACAAAATTAAGAACTAACGTCATGAATAAAGCCTGCTTTTTCATTAATCATAATATTTTAGGCTTACTTAATTTTTGATTCGAATTGATCCATGCTGCATGTTTTTTTCCTGATTACTGATCCGATACTTTTTTCAGATTATCATCAGGTACTCTGTCCACAAGATAGCTGTAAGGATCAATGCCCGCTTGCCAAGGCTTCTCTTTAGTAATAAATACGAAAGTACCTTTCTTTCCACGCATGCGTAACCTACGCATCTCTAACGGTTTACCGTATTTCTTTCCTTCATCAGGCTTTGCCAGGAGCCCTACCATAATCCAGTCATCCAATACTGCCGTAGTTTCTCGGCCTATCGAATCGGCATAAATCTTGCTTGTCTGCACTGTTATGGTAGTTTCATAAGCATTGCCAATCTTTTTCGTTTTGGCCTCCATTACCCTGTTATCGAAGAGCGTAATTTTCTTGAATAGGTCGCGAATAAGATACTGTAAACTATCGGGTGTCTGTTT
>Ga0315909_10007888_pt1 | contig 11778 bp, 9 predicted proteins | sample LakEriMetagenome_11_FD_203527 | JGI IMG/M metagenome (GOLD analysis project Ga0315909, IMG submission 203527) | Freshwater fungal communities from buoy surface, Lake Erie, Ohio, United States - Buoy 2 MA125 | ecosystem: Environmental > Aquatic > Freshwater > Lake | place: USA: Lake Erie, Ohio...
ATCGCAGTTTGCCGACGTCGAGCCTGAAGCATTGCGTTGGGCATTGCAGCGAGGTTCACGTTCCGGTCGCATCGCCTGGCAGTTCGCACGCGACTGGGCCGGCAAGCACGCGCGCTGATCGGGTGGCTGCCTCCCCTATGGATGTGGCGGTTGGCATTCTGATGCAGGCCAATGGCGATGTGCTGCTGGCGTGTCGGCCGGAAGGCAAACCGTACGCAGGTTATTGGGAATTCCCCGGCGGGAAAGTCGAGCCGGGTGAATCTGTGCTGGCAGCGTTGAAGCGCGAATTCGCGGAAGAGATCGATGTGCAGATCGAAGCCGCCGAGCCCTGGTGCTGTGTCGAGCATGTGTATCCGCATGCGCATGTGCGGCTGCATTTTTTCATCAGCCGCGAGTGGCGTGGCGAGCCGCGCTCTCTCGAGGGGCAGGTGTTGGCATGGCAGGGTGCGACATTTGCAGTGGCGCCGATTTTGCCGGCGACGGTGCCTTTGCTGGGTTGGCTGGATCGGGTCAGGTTTGGCGGGTAACTGGCCTGACTTCTTCCGTAATAGTTTTGTTTGCCAGCAGAAGGATGACTGGCTAAAAAACTAATTCAGCCCCCCGTCTCGTCCTCATCCCCCACCGGCATCGCGCCGGGGATCACATACTTCTCCTCAGCCCACGCGCCTAAATCAATCTGCCGGCAACGCTCGCAACAAAACGGCCGGTGTTTGCTGGCTTCGGTCCACTCAACTTTTTTGCCGCAGGTGGGGCAATCGACAACGGTGGCCATGATGCGGACAGATCAGAAATTGCAGAGGGTGAGTTCGAAGGGCACATCGCCTTCATGCGCCTTGGGCTTCATGTCGCCGCCCTGACTGGTGAAACGTATCCACAGCACGTATTTGTTGGCTGAGATTTCAGGAATCGCACCGAGCTTGGCGTCGATGACCACACGCAGCATTTGGTAGGTACGTCCCTGCAGCATTTGTTGGAAGCTGCCGGCGGCGGCGATGATATGGGTGGCTCGGCCGGATTCACGCAAGAGACGCAGCACGATGGTGATGGCCGAGAACAGCGGTTCGAGTGGCGCGAACCAGCCCGTGATGTCAGCGCGGCGTTGTTCGGTGGATTGCTGCTGCCACGCATGATAGGACGGCAGATCAAATTCACAGGCGCCACCGGGAATGATGGTGCGGCCGCGTATGCTCATCAGCCATTCATTCTCGCGGATATGCTGACCGGTTTTGCCTTGCAGGCCAATCAGCGCGCTGCTGGTGCGCTCGATGTCGGAGAGCACCTCATCGAGCCGGGAGGCTTCGACATTGGGGTTGGTTTTGAAGCCGAGCAGGGTCTGCTTTTGTCGTTCCAATTCTTGCAACAGATCGGATTTGAGGTCAGCGCGACCCGTGACCTCGAGCATTTCATAGATCGTGGCTAAGGCGACATGATGCTGGAGCGGATGATCCTGTTGAACGAAAAACCGGAATTTTTCGTAGAGGTCTTCCAGTCGCAACATGGTGCGAATACGCTCATTGAATGGGTATTCGTAAACGATCAAAGCAACGGTCCTCGGGCTTGGCCAAAAAAGAATGTGTGTGATTCTGACCGAAGCCAAGGGAAAATACAAACTTCTCTGCTGAATTGATGGCTGAATTGATGGCTGAGTAAGCGCTGATCAATTGGCACCGCAAACGCTTGTGTCTGAAAAACGACCCCAAGCCCTTGATTTTTGCTGCTCGCCGACTTGCCGCTGTGCGGGCTTGCCATCAAAAGGCGTGTTATCCAGCGTCTCCCGCATGCGTCGATGCGAGTCTCTGGTAGCGCTGGTGCAAGCGCAGAACGGCATCGGTCACGTCAGCGAGCGCGCCGTCGTTGACGATGACATCGTCGGCGATTGCCAGACGCGCGGCACGCGTGGCCTGTGTCGCCATGATCGCCTGCACGGTGTCGGCAGTGAGCTGGTTGCGCTGCATTACGCGCGATAACTGCAGGGATTCCGGGCAATCGACGACCAGCACCCGGTCCACCCGGTTTTTCCATTGCCCGGACTCGGTCAGGAGGGGTACGACAAACATCAGGTAGTCACCCGCAGCAGACGCCGCCTGCGCCCGCGTCTGGATGGCAATCATGGGATGGAGAATGGATTCGAGCTGCTTGCGTGCGCTGGGATCAGAAAACACGTGGGCGCGCATGGCGGCGCGATCCAGTGCGCCTTCCGATGTTAAAAAGCTATCACCAAAGGTCTCGCGTATCGCCGGCATCGCCGCGCCACCCGCGCCGGTGAGTTGATGGGCAATCAGGTCGGTATCGATCACAGCCGCACCCAGCTTGGCGAATTGATCCGCAACCAGCGATTTGCCACTGCCGATGCCGCCAGTCAGGCCGACAGAGAATTGATTAAAAGTCCTCGTTGGTTCCATTATTGTTCTAATTTATTTCGTACTTTCATTGTCTACGCGCTGCCGCCCTCACTGCATCATCAGCCCCTGACCCAACCAGAGCTGCACCAGCGTATCGCCATACAACAGCGCGATCAGCCCGGCGACTGCGAGGAAAGGTCCGAAGGGGATGGGCTTGTCACGCTGATGTCCGCGCAGCACGATCATCGCAATTCCCACCAGCGCGCCCACGGCAGAGGACAGCAGCACAATAAACGGCAGCATCATCCAGCCCAGCCAGGCACCGAGCGCGGCCAGGAGCTTGAAGTCACCGTAACCGATGCCTTCTTTGCCGGTGGCGAAACGAAACAGCCAGTACACCGACCACAGCGACAAATAACCCGCCGCCGCACCGATCACTGCATCGGACAAGGAAACAAAACCGCCATTGAGATTGATCAGCAGCCCCAGCCAGACCAGCGGCAGTGTCACATCGTCGGGCAGCATTTGGGTGTCGATATCGATGAAGGTGAGTGCAATCAGACACCACACCAGCAGCAGCGCGGCGACGCCTTTCAGCTCGCTGCCCAGCTGCCACACCACCACTGCCGAGAGCAGCGCGGTGATGATCTCTACCAGCGGATAGCGTCGCGAGATCGGTGCGCGGCAATAGCGGCAGCGACCTTTGAGCCAGACGTAGCTGAAGACAGGAATATTATCGAGTGCAGAGAGCGTGTGCCCGCATGAAGGGCAGGCGGAGCGCGGTGCGATCAGGTTGTAGCGACTGGTGTGCGGTGCGGGTTCATCGTTTTCGAGGGCGATGAAGTTTTCGGTTTCGCGCTGCATCATCACCGGCAGCCGGTGGATAGCCACATTCAGAAAGCTGCCGATCACCAGCCCAATGACAGCCCACACCAGCGTGGCAGGCAGATAGCCAGGCGCGGCCATTAGCCAATGGGGCAGCGAGTCCGACAGCGAGAATGCCAGCGCAGAAGGCAGTATCGAAGACAACGAAGACGACAGCGAAGACGACAGCGAAGACGACAACGCAGACGAAAGCGTCGGCGCCAGTGAATCCTGCACGGTCAGCAAGACATTCGTCATCAGACGACCGAGCCTAGTTTGAAAATCGGTAAGTACATGGCGATCACCAACCCTCCAATCAATCCGCCGAGGAACACCATGATCACCGGCTCCATCAGCGACGCTAACGATGCGACCGCCGCATCGACTTCATCTTCATAAAATTCGCCGACCTTGCGCAGCATCTGATCCAGTGCACCGGATTCTTCGCCAATCGCGACCATTTGCGTGACCATCGACGGAAACACCTGCGTGTGTTGCATCGCCATCGTCAGACTGGTGCCGCTGCGTACCGCAGAACTGATGCGCTGCGTGGCTTCAAGATACACCGCATTGCCCGACGCGCCACCCACGGAATCCAGCGATTCTACCAAGGGCACGCCTGCAGCGAACATGGTGGATAGTGTACGCGTCCAGCGTGCGATCACCGCCTTGCGCACCACATCACCAAAGACTGGCAGGCGCAGTAGCAAACGGTCGGTGGCGGCCTGCATGGCTGGTGAGCGCTTCCAGGCACGAATGAAAAGTGTGCCACCGACAGCGATACTGCCAAACAGCAGATACCAGTACTCGACAAAGCGATCCGACATCCAGATGACCATCAGCGTTGGCAGTGGCAATTCGGCGCCAAAATTTTCGAACACGCTTTTGAACGATGGTACGACCCAGATCATGATCACCGAAGTCACGATGAACGCCACCGCCAGCACCGCCGCCGGATAAAACAGTGCGCCGCGTATCTTGCTTTTGATGGCGAGGGTTTTTTCTTTGTAGGTCGCCAGTCGTGCAAGTAAGTCTTCCAGTATGCCCGCCTGCTCGCCGGCATTCACCAGATTACAAAACAGCGCATCAAAATACTGCGGATAACGTCGAAACGCCTGCGCAAGGCTGGTGCCAGTTTCGACATCCGCGCGTATATCGAGCAGCAAGCGCGACACCGACGCATTCGCGTGTCCGCGCGCGACAATATCGAAGGCCTGCAGCAAAGGCACACCGGCTTTGATCATGGTGGCCAGTTGGCGAGTGAAAAAGCAGATATCTTTTTCGCTGATGCGTTTTGTGCGGCCGTTTTTTTTCTTTTTGACGCGCGTGGTGAGAACGCCCTGACGGCGAAGATTTGTACTTGCGCTGGCTGAGCTCATGGCGCGCAGTTCACCTTGCACGATACGACCGGACTTGTCCCTGCCCTCCCAGACGAAGGTGGTTTCATTGCTGGCGGTTTTGCTGGGACGGGAGGGGGTCGCAGTGGTCATGCAGGGCTCCTTGGTGGGTTGATTTGAGAGTGTTGGTTTTCTGGTGTTTGATGTTTATGGGTCAAGACAATAGGCTGCTGGTGCGCGACGAACACCGCTGGATCCCGGTGAAAGCTGGGATCCAGCGTTTTTCGTAGTGCACTAACCAACTTCAAAAAACCCAACCTAATGATTAGTACACCCCAAAATCTCATCCAAACTAGTCAGCCCCTGCTTCACTTTCACCAAGCCTGACTCGCGCAAACTCCGGATACCATCGCGCTGCGCCTGCGCTTCGATTTCCAGCGCGCTGCCATGCGCGAGAATGATTTTTTCCATCGCTTCCGTGATCGGCATCACCTGATACACACCCACCCGCCCTTTGTAACCACTCTGGCTGCAACGCTCGCAGCCACCCGGCTGATACGCCCTCCAGCCGCCCAGATCTTCCTCCGTGAATCCCGCAGCGAGCAGGATGTCGGCGTCATAGTCCACCGGTTGCTTGCAGGTGCATAAACGTCGCGCGAGTCGCTGCGCCGTAATCAGGTTGACCGCCGACGCGATGTTGAAAGGCGCCACCCCCATGTTCAGCAAACGCGTTAGCGTGGAGGGCGCATCATTGGTATGCAGCGTAGAGAACACCATGTGACCGGTTTGCGCAGCCTTGATCGCGATGTCCGCCGTCTCAAGATCACGAATCTCGCCGACCATGATGATGTCCGGGTCTTGTCGCAAAAAGGCTTTCAGCGCCACCGGAAATGTCAGCCCTGCGCGGTCATTGATGTTGACCTGATTGATACCCGGCAGATTGATCTCTGCCGGATCTTCAGCGGTGGCAATGTTGATGCCGGGTTTGTTCAAGAGATTGAGGCAGGTATACAGCGACACGGTCTTGCCCGAGCCCGTGGGGCCGGTGACTAGCACCATGCCATAGGGCCGCTGAATGGCGTCGAGCAGCAGCGATTTCTGATCAGCGTCATAGCCCAGCGCATCAATACCCAGCTGGGCCTGACTGCCATCCAGAATCCGCATGACGATTTTTTCGCCGAACAGCGTGGGTAGCGTCGATACCCGGAAATCAATACTGCGTGTGGTCGAGACGGCGAGCTTCATGCGCCCGTCCTGTGGTACGCGTTTTTCGGAAATATCCAGACGCGAAATCACTTTGATGCGCGAAGCGAGTTTTTCTTTGATGGCCAGTGGCGGCTGCGCGATTTCACGCAGCACACCATCGACCCGAAAACGTATCCGATAAAACTTTTCAAAGGGCTCGAAATGCAGATCTGACGCGCCTAAATTGATTGCGTCCGTCAGAATTTTTTGCAGAAAGCGTACCACCGGTGCGTCATCAATTTCGCTGGAACTGGTGTCGCTGGAATGGCTGGGTGATTCATCAATCAGCGCGATATTTTCCAGATCATCGCCGATCATGTCAGAGAGATTTTGCTCGGCACTTTGCGATAGCCGCGCAATCAGATCCAGTAATTGCGGCTGCGGCACGACCACCGGATCGACCGACAAGCCCGTTTGGAACTTCACTTGATCCAGCGCCTGCGTTTGGGTTGGATCAGCGATGGCCACACACACCTTGTTGCTGCGCTTGGCCAGCACCACCACGCGCTGGGTTTGCATCAGGCGGTCATCGATGATTTTTTCGGGGAGGGAGTGGGTATCGAGGGCGGTGAGGTCAAGCAGCGGATGACCGAAGGTCTGCGAGCAGAACTGCGCCAGCGCTATCGGCTGCAGTGCACCACTTTTGATGAGCGCATCGATGAAAGGAATTTTTTCGCTGGTACTGCTGCGCGTGATGCTTTCTACCTGCGCCGTCGTCAACAGCTTCGCTTGCAGCAGTACGCGCGGCAAAGCAGATGCGGGTGGTTGGGACGCGGGGTTGACGGACATGAAGGCTCGAGGATTGAGGGCGCGGGCCGATGATGCCGGGTGTCAGCGCTGTGAGCCGTTTGTTGTTTTTTGGAGTGCGGATGGTCTCGGTTGATTGTGGGGGAATGGCCTTGGGGTGATGTGTGGATACAACAATTGGGGGCTGAGAGGACTTGGCCTTTCTTTGCGTCTATGGTCGCGACGGGCAAAAAATCAGCCAATGTGACGTCTTGCCTGTGCCCTCGGCAACAACATCATCCGTTTGAAGATCCTAGGTCGCACGGAAGTACGCCTTGACTCATTAATGAGTCATGAGCCATCTCATGAATGTTTAATGGGTCATCGAGACACTGGATCCCGGCCTACGCCGGGATGACGGTAGTTGTTAAGGCCATGCCAAAATACCCAACGTCTCCTGGCACACATCGGGCTGACAGTAGTTGTCAAGGCGACGCTAAAACGCCCAACGTCTTCTGGCACACGTTGGGCTGAAGGTGGTTGTCAAGGCCAAGCTAAAACTCCCACCGTCATCCCGGCGTAGGCCGGGATCCAGTGACGTTTGAATTTTCAATAAGTTGATAATTTTTCGCTTCACTGACGGGTATTAGTTGCGGGTCGGGAGCCGTACCTTAGCCATCACATTTGAGGTGAAGTCACTCCACCTTGAGTTCAGACCAGCGCCGCCAACTCATAGCTGGTACTGCGCCCTCTGGCATCGGATTTCCTCAGCACACCGCGTTCCAGCAAATCGGTGATGTCGCGCAGCGCCGTGTCTTGCGAACACTTGCCCATCGCGGCCCATTTGCTGCTGGTGAGTTTGCCGTCGAAGCCATCCAGTAATTTATTCAGCATTTTTATCTGGCGATCATTCATTGGCACACTGGCCCACTGCTGCCAACAACGTGCCTTCATCAGCACCGATGACAGCGTTTGCTCGGCGCCCTGAATCGATCTCAGCAAGCAGGCGAGGAACCATGCCAGCCAGTCGGTGACATCCATCGTCCCTTTTTGTGTGGTTTCGAGATGGTCGTAATAGGCTTCGCGCTCGATTTGAATTTGCGCGGACAGGCTGAAGTAGCGTTGTGCGGACGCTGCGGCACGCGACAATGCCATGTCACCCACCGCGCGGGCGATGCGTCCATTGCCATCGTCGAATGGATGGATCGTCACCAACCACAAATGCGCAAGACCGGCCTTGATCATCGGGTCATCCTGCGGATCGGCATTAAACCAGTGTAAAAAATTCGCCATCTCGGCATCGAGTTGCCGGGCTGGTGGCGCTTCGTAGTGAATCTTTTGGCGATGCAGGGGGCCCGAGACGACTTGCATCGGTCCCTGCGAATCATCACGCCATTCACCCACACGAATTGTCGAGAGCCCACTGTAGCCGGTCGGGAACATGGCCGCATGCCAGCCAAACAAGCGCTCGGCTGTCAGCGGCGCGTCGTGGTGTTGGGTCGCATCCAGCACCATATCCACCATTCCATCAATATGCCGGTCTGCCGGGGCCAGAGCGCCAATGTCCACGCCAAGGCGACGGGCGACAGAAGAGCGTACCGAGTCAGGGTTGAGTTTCTCGCCCTCGATTTCGGTAGTCTTGAGCACATCCTCGGTCAGGACCCGCAAGCTTGCCTGGTCGCGCGAATCCATCCCGAGATCGTGCATCCGACCCAGCAAATGGCCTTGCGCCTGATGCGCCTGGGCGAGCAAAGGCGCCAGTCGGCTGGGGTCATAAGCCCAGTGCGGCCAGTCATCGCGTTGCCAGATGGTGCGTTTATCTCCGCTTTTCATGCGGTGATTGTGTGGGGTATTCACCGCAAGGTCAAGGTAATCGCCGCATTTTTTGCGGACTTAATGGCTTGTATGTGCCGCGTTTTGTGAGGTATTGCTGATTCAGCGGAGTGGCCGGCAGCTATGTTTATTGGGAAATTACCGATAAGCCGCAATGATTAAGAGCAGCTTAACTTTTGGTGCCGCGCTGTTGCCAAATAGATATCCTAATGGTGCCAGTTAGGGATCTAAGCCCAAAATCGTTTGCCAAGCGATATCTCATACGATATAAAATGCCGATTCTGATCACAATCGAGGAGTTCGAAGATGAACTCGACGCCTTGGTGCAAGCCAATCCAGATGACGGGGGCCTGATTGATGCGTTGATCGAGGAATTGGGGGCCGATTCCGACATGTTGGAAATACTCTGCGATGAGGTTCCAAAATGGCATTACATGTTCAACCCCTCGTTTGAGATCAAACGCTTCGCAGCATGTTGGAAGGCAGGGCGAAGGATTTACGTGCTGAAACCTTATGGCGTAGATGGACACCTTCTCAATTACCGAATATTCATCGCGCATGACCTGCACGCCGATGAATATTTTGTATTAACGATTCAACCTAGGGCGACTTGCTATGACACCACCACTGACGCCTACCGAAATCTCTGTCATCGGTATGACGGGCTCGGCATTCCATCCATTGGGCGGCTGTCATAGAGGCTTTCTGGGACTGCAAATCACCCCGATGTACATCACGATGAATCGGCACGTACCTCAAGACACGCCACAGAAGCGGGGAATTTCTGCGGCCGAGCGCAGTGCGCGCATCAATAGCAATCCTGTCCGCGCTGCTGCGATTGCAAAAGGGCGTCAACGTCTCGCCGAAGTCCATGAACGACTGAATCCGAATTTTCGTCCACTTTCAAGCCTGCGTCTTGCTGCGGGGCTGTCTCAGGCAGAGTTGGCTGTAATGATGGAAATGAAGCAGCCCAACATTGCACGTTTGGAGAAAAAACCGGGTGACCCAAGCTTATCCACCCTTCAAAAGCTTGCTGCAGTGCTTGGCGTAGATATCCGCGAAGTTATTGCAGCAGTCGAAGCAACAAATACAGCGGGAGCTGGCCGTGTTTAATGCGCCGTATCTTTTTTGTCTGTATGCCGAAGATGTACGGCAGGAGATGAACGGCCAGATGTCGATCATTGGTGTTTTTCAGGGGGGGCTGCGAATCCCCTCGGTGCCAGCACATCTGCCGAAATTAGCGATCATCGCCAATTTGCGGATACCGCCGGATAAGACCCCCGAGTCCGTCAAACTTGAGGTGCATTTGGGCAGTGAAATCGTGCAAACGATCAATCCTCCCCGGGAGTTTTTGCAAACAATCTCCCAAACGTCGGACCAAGGTGTGGAAGAGGGGTACACCATGCAGTTTATTGTTGGATTTTCCGGCTTTCCTGTATCCGCAGCAGGGAAATTAGAGATTTGTGCCACGGTTGATGGGCTGACCTTACACGGCAACTCATTAGCGATCACAGTTGGAGATGTCGCTACCCCACCCGATAAAGCTTAACCATCTTAATAGCCTGCTCCTGCACCTGAACAATCTCGATCACACAATCGGCCATCTTCAGACTCACACTCGCCTCGGGAATATCCTGCAACTCCTCCAGCAACAAGCCATTCAGCGTTTTCGGCCCATCCAGCGGCAGATTCAGATTCAGGCGCTTGTTCACATCACGCAGTGAGGTCGTGCCTTCCAGCAGACACTCGCCCCGCGCATCCCAGCCAAAGTGGTCTGCGCGTGAAGCGCTCGGCGTGGAGGTGGTGAATTCACCCACCATCTCTTCGATAATGTCATCCAGCGTCACCAGCCCCTGCACCTCGCCGTACTCATCCACGATCACCCCCAGCCTTTCCTGGTTTTCCTGGAAATACTGCAGCTGGGTGAACAAATCCGTTTCCGGCGGAATGAAATAAGGCGTCGTCAACAAAGCGCGGAAATGATCCACGGTGAGTGCATCCTCCTGATTCAGCAGCGCCATCGCTTTACGTACGTGCAGAATGCCGGCGATGTTATTCACCTCGCCTTCATGCACCAGCAGCTTGTTGTGATAACAGGTCGTCAGTTGATGCTTGATCTCGTCGACAGGTACTGAGAGATTCAGTGACTCAATCTGCGCGCGCGGTGTCATTACATCTTCAACCGTCACGCGCTCCAGATCAAACAGGTTGAGCAAAATACTCTTGTGCTTCACCGGGATGAAATTACCGCCTTCCAGCACCATCGAGCGTAATTCTTCTGGCGACAAGCGCTGATCACGCATCTCGCTGCCGGTACGAATGCGCGTTAATTTCAAAATACCGCGCACGAATAAATTTACAAACCAGATTACCGGTCGGCCGATCAGAATCAGCGGCTTGATCACTACCGATGCCGGTAAAGCGATGCGCTCCGGATAGGTGGCACCGATCACTTTAGGTGTGATCTCCGCAAACACAATCAGAAAAAACGCCACCACGGCCGTGGCAATGGTGAGCACTTCTTCATTGTTGCCAAACGCCGAAATCGCAATGGACGTCACCAGCGCCGTCACCAGCGCATTGATCAGGGTATTGGCGATCAGGATCAATGAGAGCATGCGGTCCGTGTGCTCCAGTAGCCAGAGCGTGGTTTTGGCGAGCCGCGAACCGCGCCGCGCCAGGTGCTTGACCCGGTGGCGGTTGAGCGCCATCAGCGCAGTTTCAGAGATAGAAAAAAAAGCCGAGGTGCAGGTCAGGGTGACCAGAGCAAGGATTTGCACCCAAAGGGGTACGGAGTTCATTGGGGTCCGGGGGAGCGAATGTCAGGGGGGAGTATAGCGTCTGCGGCATTGTGTCTGCGAGTACAAACCGAGACCCAGTGTCTTTCGTTGTGTACAAGAAGTTTCAGCCCTAAACTGACCGCCATTGCGAGAAGGCGGGGTATCCAGAACCAAAATCTGGCAAAAAGTCGACTCGAAAGAGTTGCCAAACAAACAAATAGTAACTAAATAAGCAACAATAAACCTCACAACTCAGACCAAAAGCCAACAAACCCCCAGATTTTTAACCAATAGCTTATCTATATGAAAACTAGAAGCAATCCACAGCCTCTCTCATCAGTTAATATCATCTCGTTGAATACAAGACCCGGAACACACATGCACTGGTATCTCATCTACACCAAGCCCCGCCAGGAAAAGAGCGCACTCCAGAATCTGGAGCAGCAGGGCTACCAGTGCTATCTGCCTTTACTTCCCAAAGAAAAACTCCGTCAAGGTGCCGTGGCACTCACTGACGAGCCCCTGTTCCCGCGTTATCTTTTCATTAATCTCGCCCAAGACTTCATGGCCAAAAGTTGGAGTCCGATACGCTCAACCAAGGGTGTGAGCCGCATGGTGCGTTTTGGCGCCGAGCCGGCGAAGATTGATGAC
>Ga0315909_10007889_pt1 | contig 11778 bp, 9 predicted proteins | sample LakEriMetagenome_11_FD_203527 | JGI IMG/M metagenome (GOLD analysis project Ga0315909, IMG submission 203527) | Freshwater fungal communities from buoy surface, Lake Erie, Ohio, United States - Buoy 2 MA125 | ecosystem: Environmental > Aquatic > Freshwater > Lake | place: USA: Lake Erie, Ohio...
CTTTTATTAATTACGTCAAGCATGGCTTGAAGATAGCTTTGTTGGGCACTATATAATTGACGTTGTGCTTCGGATAAATCAAAACTACCGGCCAATCCTTCTTTGAATTTAATTTGATTTTTAGACTCGATGCGTTCTGCTAAATTTAAATTATTTTTTGAAGTTGCCAATTGTTCAATGCTAAATTCATAATCGCTTTTTGCTTTTGCAAATTGTAATTTCAATTTTTGTTCGGTTTCTGTTACCGATGTTTTGGCTTGTTCTAATGCAATTTTAGCTTGCTGTGTTCTGGAACTTCTACCCAAACTACTGAATAGAGGTACGTTTAATCCGACTCCCACATTGGAAAAATTATTCCATTTTTGAGAACCGTTTGCTAAATCGAATTGATTGGCAAATGAATTATAACCAAAATTAAATTGAGCAGCTAGCGATGGTAGTGCTTTACTTTTTTCTAATTTTAATAGGAGTTCTTTACTTTTCTCAATGTTTTTACCAATTTGGTAATCAATCGTATTTTTGGCTTCAAATTCTTTTTTTAATAAAACTAAATCTATATTGTTTTGCGTCAAGGTATTCAATTGATCGATTAGAACTAATTCTTCCATCAAATCTATTCCTAAAAGCAATTTTAATACGTCTACCGCAATTCTTTTTTGACGCTTTACATTTTCTAATGAACTGGTTAAACTGGCCAATGTGATTTGAAGTTGTTCAACATTTTCTTCTTCAATTAAACCGTTTTTAAAAATCTCTTTGGTATCAGCCAAGGTTTTTTCTAGAATTTTTTTGTTGTTTTCTAGAATTTTAACGCTTTCATCTGCCAGTAATACATTGCCATAAGAATTGATAACGATTTCTTTAATTTCCTGAGCGGTTTTTATTTTAGCGTTTTCCGAAATTTGCAAATACGTTTTTGCCGATTGAAGCCCAACTAAATAGGAACCATCAAAAATTAATTGACTTAAGGTAAGATTTCCAATAGCAACGTGTTTGGTGCCAAAAGCTAATAATACGATGTCGTTTGGATTTGCAGCCGGATTAAATGCATTTGCAGCCGCCCCTTGTTTGGTAAATTCAAACGTATTCTGATAATTTACGGATCCATTAATTTGAGGCAAACCCATGGTTGTTGTTTCCCATTTTTTCTTTTTCGCCGCTTCCACATCTCTGTTGGCATTGATCATAGAATAATTGTTTTTCACCGCATGTTCTATGGCTTGTTCTAGAGTAAAGGAATAGGAAATCTTTGCTTCTTGTGCAAACAATGTAGTGGCAATAAATAAGCAAAGTGCAGTTAATTTTTGTTTCATAGTATGGTCTATTTTAATAATTGTTCTAGTTTTTGTATTCCTTTTTCTGTGCAAATACCTCTTAAATGATATTCTAAATAGGCCATTTGAGTTGTTAGGGAAGGGAATTGTTCTGTATTAAATATTTCGTTATTTTTTAAACTGGTCATGCCGGCAAAATAAAAGCGGGCAATCAAAGGAGTGTTTATTTCTTTTCTAAAAAGGCCTCGTAGTATTCCTTTTTCTAAATTAACTATCACACAGTCGCCCATTTTGTCAAATTGTCGCAGCATTAGCGATTTATGAATCTTTGGATAATATTTTTGCAATTGATAAATGGGAGAAGCGCTTTCGTTCTTAAGATTTTTCATGACAAAATCTTTGATCAAGAACAACTCTTCTATGGGATTATTTTCCAAGGAACAGATTTGATCAATTCCACCAGATATGGTTTCAAATAAATGCATCGTGGAGGCTTCTACTAGCTGATCTTTATTGCTGTAATGGAGGTAAATGGTTTTTTTTGAAATACCCATTTCAGAGGCAATATCATCCATAGTAACACTTTTGAATCCTAGTGTTAAAAAAAGGTCTGTTGCTTTTGTTAAAATTTGGTCTTTCATTACTCCTTTAAGTCTTTGATTTAAAACTAGATTTGTCCTAAATCTGATGCAAATATAGGTTGGAAACTTTTAACACAAAAATAGTTTCCAAAGTTTTTACGTAAATTTAACACTTGATTAATTTGTAACGTTTCAGATTATTGAAGTAATTTAGCCAAAAAATCAGCAGCATGCATTCAGTATCCTACTATCAAGAAAAAATGAGTGATCATTTTTCGCAAATTGTGGCCCACAAAGAGCCTAAAAATTTATACGAACCTATTCAATATATTTTGTCGCTGGGCGGAAAAAGGATGCGTCCTGTTTTAACCTTGATGGCCAGTGAAGTGTTCAATACCCCATGTGATAAAGCGCTTCCAGCGGCTACAGCTATTGAAGTATTTCATAACTTTTCATTAATTCACGATGACATTATGGACGATGCTCCTTTGCGAAGAGGCCATCAAACGGTTCATGAAAAATGGGATTTGAATACGGGAATATTATCAGGTGATGCAATGCTCATTTTGGCCTATCAATTTTTTGAGAGTTACCCACCCGAAACCTTCCAAAAATTAGCTAAATTATTCAGCAAAACAGCGTTAGAAGTTTGCGAGGGTCAGCAATATGATGTCGATTTTGAATTGCGAAACGATGTCACTATCCCCGAATATTTAAAAATGATTGAATATAAAACGGCTGTATTGGTGGGCGCTGCCATGAAGATGGGCGCAATTGTTGCTGAAACTTCCGATGAAAATGCCAATTTAATTTATGATTTCGGATTAAATTTAGGCCTCGCCTTTCAATTACAAGACGATTATTTAGATGCCTTTGGAAATCCAGAAACCTTTGGAAAACAAGTGGGTGGCGACATTATTGAAAACAAAAAAACGTATCTTTATTTGAAAGCAATTGAGTTTTCATCAGCGGAAGACAAACAACAGTTGGTCCATTTATTTTCAATACAACCTTCAGAAAATACAGAAAAAATAGAATCAGTTAAGGCAATTTTTAATGCTTCAGGAGCAAGCGAAGCAACAAAAACAGCTATTCAAAACTATACTTTTAAAGCTTTTGAAACGCTAGAAAAATTGGATATTGAAAATGAAAAGAAAGCTATTTTGAAAGCTTTTGGAGAAAATTTAATGGGTAGAAACGTTTAGATAAAACTCCAATTTTTGGAAATCCCAAATTCCAATGGGATTAGCTATTTTAGAATTTAAAATATTGAATTTTTTATTTGGAATTTAAAATATTGGAATTTTTATAATTTATGACATTTAATCCACCTGCAACTATTGACGCATTAATTTCGCAAGCGGAAGCGGAAGATTTGTACTTCAAATTGATTGAGCAGATTAACAAAGATTTTGCATTGGCCAATGAATCTATAGATGTTCCTTCGAGTATTTTTCCGTTTGAATTTAAAAATTTAGTACAAGAAAAAATCTATAAACTCATACACTATAAATTTGCCGAATATTTGAATTTACTTTACATAATTGATGTTCCCGAAGAGCAAATCAAAAAATTAGACGGCTCTGATCTGGTTGAATTATCAGAACAAGTCGCGTTTTTAGTCTTACAACGCGAATGGCAAAAGGTGTGGTTTAGGAACAAGTATTAATTATTCCAATTCTTTTTTCAAAATTACTTTATTCCAAAGTTCCATCCCATCTTTATTGTACAAGGTTAGTTTAATTTTTCTTTTCTCTTTTTCTCCAGAAAAGGATATAATTCCAAAACAGTTTTCAGTAAATAAACTTCCTTCCACCCTATTTGTATTTACATCTTCTTTATAGGATGTAGCAATTCCAGATGTTAATGGCGATACGGTCCAATCATAAATGTCTTTTGATTTTGTAGTAGAAATTTTAGATAATTCTGAAAAATGTCTATCGCCACTAAGGAACAATACGCCATTTATATTATTGGCATTAATTTGATCCAGTATATAATTTTTTTCTTCTTTGTAACATTCATAATTTTCAAATCTAGCAGCAGTATTTAAAAATTGACCTCCAATTGCAATAATTTTAAAAGAGGCTTTTGATGACGACAAAGCATCAATTAACCAGTCAAGTTGTTGCTTCCCCAAAATGGTTCTTTCTCCTGTTTTTCGTTCATTTGGAGACCTAAAAAAGCGATTGTCCAAAAGAAAGAAATCGGCATCCGACCAACTAAAAACAGAACACGTACCTTCTTTTTGGTGGGGATCCATTCCATAACTTTTATTCGCCCAAAAATCTTTAAATGCAGCTTGTGTTACGTACTTGTTATAAAAACTCCTATCACTATCATTTGGTCCAAAATCATGATCATCCCATATTGCATAATTTTGTGTTTTTGCTAATAAGGGTTGTAATTCTTTTACAGATCGAGAATGAGTATAGCGATGATATATTCCGGTTTTACTATCCCAATCTGCTTCTCTCAGATAGACATTATCTCCCATCCAAAGCATAATATCTGGATTTTTGCTGTTAATAGATTCAAAAATGGAATAATTAGAACCATAGCCTTTTCCAGGACGGTCTAATGCCTCTTCATTTATGTAAGTGCAGCTACCAAGAGCAATTGAAAAATCGGGAGCCTGCTCTCTCGAAAGCCATAATTTTTTTGAAGTAAATGATGTTTCGTATGGAAAACTAAGTTTCTCTTTATTTACAAAAACGCTGTATAAATATTTTTTCCCTGGGGCTAATTTATTTAATATTACATGACATGTAAAAGCATTTTCTGAATGGGTTTTATAGGATTCACTTTTATATATTTTTGCAGGATTTTCTTTTTCATAATATTCAATTTCAACCAAAGCTTCATTTGTTGTTTGAAGCCATATCATAGCTTCTTTCATTTCGCAATAGCCAACCATTGGTCCCGATTGAATTCCATTTTGAGCAGAAATGGTGAGTGAAAACAGTACTGCAATTAGGTAATAAAAAAAATGTTTCATAATATATCTTTTCTACAAAAAAAGGCAAAAAAATAAAGGAATCCGCCAAAAGGGTGTTAAGAATAGGTTATCCTTTGTGGTTAAAACAATACCCTTATAAAGGGCATTAAAGCGTCAGTATAGACATTTTCTCGATCTTTGTGGAGTACATTGTAGCGAATACCCATAGTTATATTTTCATTGCGGTACCCAACACCGACAAACAAAGCAGAATTCCAAAAATCTGCGGTAGCGTTACCCAACGCATCGTGGAATGTTTGATTGACACGCAATTGTTCCAACTCGGTTGAAATTTGGACTTCTTTTAGCGGATGAAACAATGCAATAATGCTTCCGCCATATAAATTGGCCTTGTAAAAATCCTTTTGTTTGATATAACTATATTGGGCGCCAAATCCCACCGATACATACTCATTAAATGGGTAGATTGCACTGGGCGAAACCATAATGTCTGCATTTCTATTTCCTATCATCAGACCCAATCCACCCCCAAATTGTACTCGGGAAAAAAAATCATTTTTTGTCTTAAGATCTTGAATTTTTTGACCATAAATTTCAGGTTTCAAACTAAATAAAAACACAATAATTATTAAAACTTTTAAATATATTGTAGAATTCTTTTTCATAAATCTATTTTCGAAAAATTATAGGGATAAAAGTATGAAAATCCTTGAAAGATTATGATAAAATGTTTTACTTTTGCGTATAATTTTTAATTAAAAGGTCTTTCAGACTAAACAATATGGATAGGTTTTCCTTTTTAAATGCTGCACACACGGCTTTTTTTGCCGATTTATACGAACTATATCTACAAAATCCAGATAGCGTAGAGCCCAGCTGGAGAAGTTTTTTTCAAGGATTTGATTTTGCACAAGCCCAATATGGGACAGATGAAGTAGCCCAACAAGTAGCTTTTGCCGCTTCCGAAGATTCGGGGGAAATTTCTGAAAAAATGCAAAAAGAGTTCAACGTTCTTAAATTAATTGAAGGCTATAGAACTCGAGGTCATTTGTTTACAAAAACAAATCCCGTGAGAGATCGAAGAGTACACGGACCTTCGCTAGCACTTGAAAATTTTGGGCTCGCACAAACCGATTTAACTACCGTTTTTGATGCCGCGAAAATAGTTAACATGAAGCCTTCCCCTTTGGCCGATATTATCAAACATTTAGAAAATGTTTATTGTCAGTCTATCGGTGTGGAATACATGTACATTAGAGAACCACACAAACTAGAATGGATCAAAAATCGATTAGATGTAAACGATAATTTACCCAATTTCTCCGCCGAAAAGAAAAAACACATTCTAAAAAAATTAAACGAAGCCGTTTCCTTTGAAAATTTCTTACACACTAAATATGTAGGTCAAAAACGATTTTCTTTGGAAGGTTGTGAGGCTGTTATTCCAGCATTAGACGCTTTAGTAGAAGCGGCAGCTGATAAAGGAGTAGAGCAGTTTGTTATGGGAATGGCACACAGAGGTCGTTTAAATGTATTGGCCAACATCTTCGGGAAAAACACCCAAAACATCTTTTCTGAATTTGATGGAAAAGACTATGATGAAGACGCCAATTTTGATGGCGATGTAAAATACCATTTAGGATTAACTTCTGATCGCGTTTCCGTTTCAGGAAAAAAAATCAATTTAAATTTAGCCCCAAATCCTTCGCACTTAGAAACTGTAGGGGCTGTTATTGAAGGAATTACAAGAGCAAAACAAGATAGAAATTATCCCAATGATTTTTCAAAAGTATTACCCATTGCCGTTCACGGAGATGCCGCAATAGCCGGCCAAGGTATTGTTTATGAAATTATTCAAATGGCCAAATTAGATGGCTATAAAACCGGAGGAACCATCCATTTAGTCATCAACAACCAAGTTGGATTTACCACGAATTATTTAGATGCGCGTTCGTCGACCTATTGTACGGATGTGGCTAAAGTAACTTTATCACCCGTTTTACACGTCAATGCAGACGATGCAGAAGCCGTTGTTCATGCTATGTTATTTGCGCTTGATTACCGCATGGAGTTTGGAGCAGATGTATTTATTGATTTGTTAGGCTACAGAAAATATGGGCATAATGAAGGTGACGAACCTCGATTTACGCAACCTATTTTATATAAAGCCATTGCCAAACATAAAAATCCGAGAGACATTTATGCCGAGAAATTAATGCAAGAAAGTGTAATTTCTTCGAGCTATATCAAGGAATTAGAAGCCGCTTATAAAGCCGACTTAGATGAAAATTTAGAAGCATCTCGCAAGAAAGACTTGACCGTAATTACCCCTTTCATGGAAAATGAGTGGGAAGGCTACCAACAAGTTTCCGACAAGGTAATGCTTCAAAAGTTTGACACCTCGTTTGATAAAAAACAATTGACCGAAATTGCAAAAACCATTACCGAACTTCCATCGGATAAAAAATTCATCAGCAAGATTACGAAGTTAATCGGCGATCGAAAAAATATGGTCGAGACCAATACATTAGATTGGGCAATGGGCGAATTATTAGCTTATGGTTCATTGCTTAAAGAAGGTTTTGATGTGCGTATTTCTGGTCAAGATGTAGAACGCGGAACTTTTTCGCACCGTCATGCGGTAGTTAAAGTAGAAGATTCTGAAGAAGAAGTAATTCTTTTAGATAATATAAAAGATAAAAAAGGAAACTTTTATATCTACAATTCACACCTTTCAGAATATGGGGTATTAGGTTTTGAATATGGCTATGCCTTAGCATCGCCAAAAACCCTAGTAATTTGGGAAGCACAGTTTGGAGATTTCTCAAATGGGGCACAAATTATGATTGACCAATATATTTCTGCAGGAGAAGACAAGTGGAACAATCAAAATGGATTGGTTATGTTGTTGCCTCATGGCTATGAAAACCAAGGAGCAGAGCATTCCTCAGCACGTATGGAACGTTATTTACAAATGTGTGCAAAACACAACATGTATATTGCCGATGTAACTTCTCCAGCCAACTTCTTCCATTTAATGAGAAGACAGTTAAAAACAGAATTTCGTAAGCCGTTAGTGGTATTTTCTCCAAAAAGTTTATTACGTCATCCTGATGTAGTATCTTCGGTGGACGAATTAGCAAACGGATACTTCCAAGAAATAATAGATGATCCAAAAGTAACGGATAAAAAAGCAATCAAAACTTTGGTATTCTGTACCGGTAAAGTTTATTTTGACATCATTGCACATCGAGAAGAATTAAACAGAAAAGATGTGGCAGTAGTTCGGTTAGAACAATTATTTCCATTAGCAGTAGATCAAATCAAACTAATTATTGCCAATTATCCAAATGTAGATGATTATGTGTGGGCACAAGAAGAACCAAAAAACATGGGGGCTTATGGCTATATGTTAATGAATTTTGATCTAGTAAAATTAAGATTGGCTTCGCCTAAAGCATACAGTGCACCTGCAGCAGGAAGTTATGAACGTTCTAAAAAACGTCAAAAGAACGCCATTGCAATGGTATTTGATAAAACATTATTTCAATAACAACTCAATTATCACCCTAAGCTTGTCGAAGGGTAAACTTTTTAAAATAAAAAGAATATGATTTTAGAAATGAAAGTTCCTTCTCCAGGGGAATCAATTAAAGAAGTAGAAATTGCTACATGGTTAGTAAAAGATGGCGATTATGTAGAAAAAGACCAAGCGATTGCTGAGGTTGATTCCGATAAAGCAACGCTAGAATTACCTGCTGAGGCCAGCGGAATTATTACGCTAAAAGCAGAAGAAGGTGATGCCGTAGCTGTAGGTGCTGTAGTTTGTTTAATTGATACAGCGGCAGCTAAGCCAGCCGGAGGTGGTGCTCCAGCAAAAGAAGAAACAAAAGCAGTTGAAGCGCCTAAGGCAGAAGCGCCCAAAGCAGCACCAGTAGCCGAAAGTACCTATGCAACCCAAGTACCTTCGCCAGCCGCTAAAAAAATATTAGAAGAAAAAAACATCCAACCTTCAGAAATAGCAGGAACGGGTAAAGGAGGAAGAATCACTAAAGATGATGCTGTAAATGCAGTGCCATCAATGGGAACATCAACAGGCGGTAACCGTGGTTCAGAACGGACCAAACTTTCCATGTTGCGCAGAAAAGTGGCAGAACGTTTGGTTGCAGCTAAGAATGAAACAGCGATGTTGACTACTTTTAACGAAGTGGATATGTCAGCTATCTATGCATTACGTGATCAATATAAAGAAGAATTTAAAGTAAAACACGGTTTGGGATTAGGATTCATGTCGTTCTTTACAAAAGCAGTAACGCGTGCCCTACAATTGTATCCCGATGTAAACTCAATGATCGATGGTCAAGAGAAAATTTCTTATGATTTTTGTGATATTTCGGTTGCCGTTTCTGGTCCAAAAGGATTGATGGTACCCGTAATGAGAAATGCCGAAACGCTCTCTTTTAGAGGAGTGGAAGCTGAAATCAAAAGATTAGCAATTAGAGCGCGTGACGGACAAATCACTGTAGATGAAATGACCGGAGGAACATTTACCATTTCAAATGGTGGTGTTTTCGGAAGTATGTTATCTACTCCAATTATCAATCCCCCTCAATCGGGTATTTTAGGAATGCACAACGTAGTAGAAAGAGCCATCGTTAAAAACGGTCAAATTGTAATTGCGCCAGTAATGTATGTGGCGTTATCCTATGACCACAGAATCATTGACGGACGTGAGTCTGTTGGATTCTTAGTTGCGGTGAAAGAAGCTCTTGAAAAACCAGAAGAACTATTAATGGAGGGCAATGTGAAAAAAGCCTTAGAATTATAATGCGTTAATTTTCTTACAAGGTTTCCAAAACCTTATAGGCATATATAGAATCCCAAATTCCAAAAGAGTTTGGGATTTTTTATTAGGGTATTTCCTGAAGAATCATTTCAGATACAAGTAGTGATTGCTATAATCGATAATCGCTTTTCCTTTTAGCAAAACATCGGCACCAATAATACCATCAACAGGTTTTGTTTTATATTGAATCAATGCTTCATTTACATGACGCATATCGAAAACAATGAGGTGAAATTTTTTTTTCCATCGGCCCAATTGAATTTCGTTGTTTTTGGCTAATTGTGTTTCCATGCCTACTGCTCCAGCACCAGCGGCTTTGGTTTCCGAAAATTGTGCGTTTAATAAGAAGCGATCAACACTTTCAAAACCCACACAACTATTGCTCGCACCAGTATCTAAAATAAAATTGCCTTTAACACCATTTATTGTTCCTTTGATTAACAAATGTTGGGTTTTCAATACCTTAAACGGTATCTTTTTATATTTTTTTCCTTTTAAAAAGTCTTGCAAATCTTCCATACTTCAAAAGTAAATCAAATTTCTGAATCAAACTTTGTAACTTTGGCACTTTGTAACAAAGCCAAAAATGATTTTTACCGATACCCACACTCATTTATATTCAGAAGAATTCGATCAAGACCGAGACGAAATGATACAAAGAGCCATAACTTCTGGTGTTTCTCGTTTTTTTGTTCCTTCTATAGATTCTAATTATACTCCAAAAATGTATGCATTAGAAAAGCAATATCCCGAAAATGTCTTTCTCATGATGGGGCTACATCCTACGTATGTGAAGCGGAATTATATGGAAGAATTGGCACATGTAGAACGGGAATTAGCCTCTAAGAAATTTTATGCAGTGGGCGAAATTGGAATTGATTTGTTTTGGGATAAAACATTTTTAAAAGAACAGCAGCATGCTTTTCAATACCAAATACAATTGGCAAAAAAATATAAATTAGCTATAAACATTCATTGTCGCGATGCATTTGATGAAGTTTTCGAAGTGTTAGAAAGCGAAAAAGCAACTGATTTATTTGGGATTTTCCATTGTTTTACCGGCGATTTTGATCAAGCCCAAAAAGCCATTTCACTAGGTATGAAATTAGGAATTGGAGGAGTAGCCACATTTAAAAATGGGAAAATTGATCAATTTCTGCAGGAAATCGACTTACAGCATATTGTTTTAGAAACCGACTCGCCTTATTTGGCTCCAGTTCCGCATCGCGGAAAGCGGAATGAAAGCAGTTATACCCTTTTTGTGGCCCAAAAACTGGCCGAAATATACACGCTTTCAGTGGCAGAAGTTGCAGCAATTACGACTGAAAATTCGAAACAAATTTTTGGAATTTAATCCAAAATTTAAGAACAAGTCATAAAATTTTTGTTCATTTGTGAATTGTTTTCAAAATTAGCATGACAAAATTCGATTCGATCCGTCCGTTTTACGATTCCGAAGTTAACGAAGCTTTAAAATCGCTCTTGCACCATCCTATGATGAAGGCTATGATGGATTTTACGTTTCCTGAAATTCCAGAATCAGCTTGGAAGGAACAATTGAGTAGAACCCATTCGATCCGGGATTTTCAAATTAATTTTGTATACCAATCCATCCAACGGGTTTTAGAACGAAGTTCGGAAGGCCTAACTACTTCTGGGTTTGAAAAATTAGAACCCAATACCTCTTATCTGTTCATTTCAAATCACCGCGATATTATTTTAGATACGTCTTTGCTCAATGTTTCGTTGTTTGATCATGGGTTGGTAATGACGGCTTCGGCCATTGGAGATAATTTAGTGCAAAAAGATTTCTTGTTGAAATTATCAAAACTCAATCGTAATTTTTTGGTATTACGCGGATTATCCCCACGGGAACTGTTGTTAAGCTCAAAGCTAATGGCCGAATACATGTATCAATTGCTGTCTAAGGAAAATCGTTCGGTATGGATAGCACAACGCGAAGGAAGAACCAAAGATGGTAAAGACGCTACCCATCAAGGCGTGTTAAAAATGATTGCCATGGCTTCTGATGAAGAAAATTGCATGGATTTCTTCAAGAAATTAAAAATTGTTCCGGTGTCTATCTCCTATGAATACGATCCTACCGATGCGTTAAAA
>Ga0315909_10007891_pt1 | contig 11776 bp, 10 predicted proteins | sample LakEriMetagenome_11_FD_203527 | JGI IMG/M metagenome (GOLD analysis project Ga0315909, IMG submission 203527) | Freshwater fungal communities from buoy surface, Lake Erie, Ohio, United States - Buoy 2 MA125 | ecosystem: Environmental > Aquatic > Freshwater > Lake | place: USA: Lake Erie, Ohio...
CTGATTGCAGATGTACCGGTAGGGGTACCTCCTGGAACTGCCATTTGGCTTTACCTTTCGTTAGGGTGGATTAAAGTCCAGACTCCCGAATTACAGCATCCAACTCTTCTTTGCTATTTGCATTCATCAGACGTGACATAATGTCTTGACCGGATTCAGGTGTGATACCTGATTCTGTGGTCTGGGTCATCCTCTTGTATGCAGCAATGTCTGCTGGATCTGTGTTCGGTACTGCCTGGTTCGACTCAACGCTTAGACCGAATACATCGGCATTAGCTTCAAGCCATTTAGACACGGACTCTTCAGTTGGGTCAATGTCCGATGGGATAAATGAAGAGATCTTCTGATTTACCCCGCGAGCTGCGAGGGCATCCTTGATTGCTCTTTCACGTTGCGCCTTGCTAATTCCTTCGAACTGAGCACGAAGCTCTTGTAGTTCTTTGTCCTTTTGCTTGGCTGCTTTGCGTAGTTGTTTTACAAGGTCATTCGATGATTCTTGTGTGAAGTCATCGTCGTCATCCTCGTACTCGTAATTGGACATAGTCCATCTCCCTATCAGTTGTTTGATTTACGTAAGCCTCATATTCCTCTGGGGAAAGGGTATGGCTCTTACTACTGGTCTTAATATCGCTCCACTGGGCCAGTCGTTCCAGTGGCAGGCTTTATAGGTTTCCGGCTCGTTCTCGTGCTAAGGCACCAACACCGGCTTGACCGCTAAATGCTGCAGTCTCAAGTGATGTAAGTTTCTTGCGTTGACGTGCGGCTTCATTCTGTCCCGCTACGTTAAATATTTCTGCTTCTGCTTCAGTCTGTCCATATGGACTTGTCTTGTAGATACTAGAAAGCGTTCCGCCACGGTCAGCGAGTTCAGCAATAGTTCCGTACTGTTGCTGTGCTGTTTCTTTTGTAACACCTGCTGCTGCAAGTTCTTCAGCACGTGTTCTCATACCAGTAATTTTTTCCAATGAAGTTTCTTTTGTAATCTTATTGAGTCCAGCTGCTTGAGCAGCACCGCTAATTTCAGCAGCAGTTACCTTGCGCTTGATATCCTCAAGACCCTTTTCTGGATTAAGAGTATAAGCAAGAATATCTCCATTAGTAATAGTGTCGCCATAGAAAGATTTAAGGGAACTAAGAACCTCTGGGTTAGCCTTAAGTACACGATTCTGCGCTACCATCATACGATCTTCAAGTTCTACTGCCGATACATCATTTCCAAGAAGTGTATCAAATCCAGGCTGTTTACCTGTACTATCTTTTGTATAGTAAGAAGCTGGCAAACCATAGTTACGCATAATTTCTTGGTACTGGTCTTCCATTTTAATATACTCAGCAGGACTTAAAGCACGAAGACCTTGCTTAAGGCGTGTTTCATTTGCTGAAAAACGTGCCTTATATTCAGGTGTCTGAGATAACTCTAAACGAAGAGTATCAGCATCTGTTACTCCACGTTCAAATAAATTTTTAAGAGGTGTAATTAAAGAACTTAAACCCATATTTGTAAGTTCAAGTGTTAATAAATCATAGGCTGATCTGCTCTCTTCTGAAGCGTATTCTGCCTCAGGGATACTGATTCCTTCTGCTTCGCCTAAATACTTTTCATAATCTAATGTTGATTGTTTTGCTAAAGCTAGTTCTTCTTTTGTTGCAGCAGATTTATTTGCAGCAATAGCTGCCTTGGCATCAGCCTGTGCTTTAGCAATAGCTTTCTTATCATTTCCTTGCATTGCTTTTGCCAAAGCATTAAGTGCCGCTGCAGTTTTTGGTATAGTTGGTAATACTTTTTTAGCGATTGGTTCACCAACAGCCTTTGCTGCTGTTGCTTTAGCGGTGGCTGCTGCTTTTTTAGCAGTTGCAGCATTAATTGCTGCTTTATTAAGAACTGGTTTTTCAGCCATCATTTACCCCATAAATCCGAAGTCTTTGAGGACTTGTGTAAGTCCAGTGGATACTGTTTGTCTTGCGTTATCTGTGTATTGCCAACGAGGATCTTTACGAAGGGAATTCTTAAACTCATATAAAGGCATATTACCCTGAGCTGTTATAGCACCAGTAAGTGTTGGGTCATTAAGGTTAATCTTATCTAAAGGTACTTCTAAAATTGTAGACATAGCTGAACGATACGGTAAGTAAACATCCTCAAGATCATTACCAGCATCAAGGAGGGCTTGAATATTTTCTGGCATTGTCTGTCCTACTATCTTGCGAATATCTTTCTTTAGCACATCAACTTTTTCTCCAGCTTTAAGACGTTGTTCAAACTTCTGAACCATTGCATCACTAAGAGGTAGTCCGTTAGCTTGTGCTGTTGAACGAAGTATATCCAAGTCTACTTGAGTTTCGTCACCTTTTCGTTTGGTGTACTCTGTAGCAAGATTAAGTTTTCCTACATTTTTAAGAATTGCATTAGCGCTTTTCTTATCAACGTTATCTAAATTTACTATGCTAGGATCTTGAATAAGTTGACGAATGATTTCAGATGGATTTACGCCACCGATATATTCATACTTACCGCCCTGTTTTCCCAGGCGTTTTACAGGATTAGCAGCTTCAATTTTATTAAGAGCAGCTCTTAGCGTTGTTAGTTCAAGTGATGTAGCATCTCGCCCAAATGAACTTTTCATTTGAGCATTGATTAAAGCATCAGCTTCGCTTGGTGCCGATATGTTAGCCTGAGGTGTATAGACATCACCAGCGCCACTACCACCTGCTGCTTTGATTTCTTTCTGGAGACCAGTAGCGTAGGTTAAATAACCCTCAAAGTTTAACGGTGTAAATCCTTTAATATCTTTATTAGTACTGTTATAGGACTTAGCCTGATTAAGAAGTGTTTTATAACTATTAACTAAAGTTGTATTATATTCACTAATTTCAGGTGTTGGTATACCAGCATCTATAAGAGTTTTAGCAAGAGTTAAACGAGCCTCTGGCTTCATATCATAAATAAATTGTCCCGCTGATTTTACAAGGCTATTTAGTTGATCGTTTACTGAAGTAATATCTACTTTAGCAGCACCACCTGTATCTCCGCCGACTATTCCAGCTTCATCTCGAACAGCTGCTTCATCCCTTTTAGAAGATGGATACCTAGGAGTAACGCCAGCTGGCATATCTTTAAGGATTGTATTTCCTTCTTCGATAGCCTTTGAATAAGCGTTTGAAACACCATTATATTGATTAACTAAACGATTAAGTTCTTTTTCCTGTATAGGACTAAGTTTATCTCCACGAGAAACACTGATAGAGAATGATTTAATTTGACCTTCTAAATCCTTGAGAGTATTTTCAAGACTGTTAGCATAATTAAATTTAGAGTTTGCTTCTGTGTTAATACGATTGGCTTGAGCGCTTAGTGACTTATTCTTAGCAGCTTCGGCTTTTGCGGTCGCTGCATTCTTCTTTGCCTCAGCAGCTTGCTTCTTGCTTTCTGCAAGCAAAGCATTGACATCAATGGCCATTAGTATTACCTTTCAAGTATTAGCGGAACAATGGACCGAACAAGGAATTGTAAGCCGCCATTGCATTTGCATTTCCTTCTGCAATTGACTTTAATGAATCAATAGCAGTAGTGCGTAACATATCTACATACTCCTGAGTTAAACCAGAACCAGGTGTACTTGCAAAGTCACGAGATGATAGGTAGTTATCGTACTCATTAAGCATATCTTGGAGAAGTTGACGAGTTCCTTTTTCTACTGTTATATTCTTGTCTTCAAGCATACGTCGCATATCTTCTAATGCTCGCGTGCGATCTATAGCCTTTGCTGCACCCTTGCCAAGTTCTTCTTGTAGAAGTGGTCGGACGCCCTTAAACTCCTTAGACCAGAGTTCCCATTCGTTACGAATTTGACGCTTGGAATCTGTAGTTACTGCAGTCTTAAGCATCTCGTCATATTCATCTTTAGTCTGGTAATAGATCTCACGATCCTTGGCTACCGATACTTGACGAACGAAGTCAGATACTGTCTTGTTAGATTTAATTCCTTCTTTGAAAAGAATCTTGTAGGCATTAAAGTCAAACTTACCAGCCTGTGGGATTAGGAATGCTGCTGCTTCTGGGTACTTAGCAAGCAGTCCTGCGTTATCCTTTACCCACTGATTAGCGCTATCTACAGCACGAACGTTAGCAACAACGTTTGATTCTGACTCTGATACTGTATATGGCATTTGATCTGGATAGTATTTAATCCACTCACCAACGGCTTTATCAATATCTCCGTTATACTTTTCAATCATTGTATTAAATACAGATTTGTAGTTAACTTGACCATTATCACGCACCCACTTAGCCATATCAGACTTAAGGTTTACAGATGGTGATGCTGGTGCAAAGAACCCAAACATAAATCGCAAGGCAAGAACAGTTAGTGTAGATGACTGTAATTTATCTTGATAGTCAGCTATTTCACCGCTTGTAGGTGAAACTTCTAGTCCTGTATTCGGGTCAATCTTTGTCTTTATGCCGTGTCCTGAAGCCTCAAGCCAAGTTGCTGCCTTACGCATAGCAGATGCATACTGAGAACTGCGTTCATCTTTCTGCATTGTTGCAAACAAACGGTTTAAGTGTGAAGGAAATATTGAATTGATTAAAGGTTGGTCTTGACCGTAGGTACCAGTTAGATACTGCTCAAGATCTTTGACCTGCGGTACCACATTGCCTACCATCTTGATAGGTAGTGCTGCTAATGGACCAGCAAATGTAGGAAATAGTGAGTCTGGGTTGAGAGATGGTGTAATCATCTTCAACTTTGCACCAAACTGTACCGGTAAACCAGTCTTAAATGTATCTTCTAGACCAAATACTGGTCCAAGTTTAGCCATTACTCTGTATACAGGTGACAATCCTGGGTAAAAGAAGTACTGATCGCCGTTTTCATCTGTTTGTACAAATCCAGAATGAACTATTCCTTCATATGTAAGAGATGCACGTGCGATTGACTCTGGGTTATAGCGTACAGAGCGTGTAACACGACGATAGAAGTCTTCGGTAGCACGATAGAATCGGGCAAAGTTACGTATACTCATAGCAAGTTGACTACGTACTTCAGGATTATCTACATAAGCAAGTACTTTATTTGTTGCTAAGTCATCAGCAATAGCGGCAAGTTGCCTTTTTGCATTCTTTTCAGCAGCCATTAGCGCTTCATCTTTTAGACCAGCAGTTGCTTTTGCGATATAAGCCTGACGGAATCCAGAGTCATCCATTGTCTTTAATGTTTGATTAAGTGCTTCCATTGCTAATGGGTGACGTGTAAGGCGAGCATTAGCTGCGCCCATTGTGTCCCATCCCCATTGCATAAGTCCACCAGCAAAGTTATCACCGGTATATGGAATTAGGATTGGACCTGAAATAAACTCAGGAGCTAAGTCAATTTGATTAAGTCCAGGTATATCTGTAAGGCTAAGATCGCCAGCCTTTACTGATACATCTCCTGCTTCATCAACAACGCGTACTTTATTAAGAAGATCTGTATTCAAGTCTCCATTGCGCTTTGAAAAGTATGGACGTACTGAATCGTAAATTGCTTCAGCGTGACGCTGTGTTGTTTCATTCTTTGCATAAAGACGGAAACGTCCACGGTCCTTAGCTGGCAACTCATCTAAGTACTTGCGGATATTCTTAATAGCATCAACACGACTGATATTTGGGTCAAGATTCTTAATTGCCAAAGATCCAAGATCTGAGTTTGCATTAGCAGTAATTGTAAATAGCCAAGATACTCGGTTCTCTTGACTTACTACAGGATTAAAGTTACTAAAAGATGTTTTATTTGCTTGCTTGTATGCAATACCATCAACCTCAAGTGCAGCCATTTTAGCACCATACTTTGATACATCTTGAGTTACGTTGGTGTATTGGCTTGCTCCACGAAGAGAGTTCTTTGCACCTTCTGCAACAGAATCAAAGAATGCTGCCTTATCTGCAAAATCAAAATGCTCTGTAAGCCTCTTAGCAGCAGCCTCGTCAATGCGACCACCAAGCAAGTCTTTTGCAATAGCATTCATCATTACTGACTGTGCTGCAATCTGATCATTGTTAGCAATAGCCTTAGCCATTGCTGATTCTGCCTTGGCTTGGTCTGCCTTATTTACAAGACGAGCAATGAATGTCTTCTTTGCTTGTGGGTCAGCTGCAGCCATACGACGAATAAAGGAACGTCCACTAATAACACCTAATTGTGATTCACCAATGAGTGCGTGTAAAAGTAAATCTTCTGCTGAGTTACGAAGTACGAATCGAGGACCCGCAAGGGTTCCAAATACCCACCAAGAAGTTACCTTGTCTGCCCACTTTTTATAGTTAGGTCCAAGGATACGTCCAGTAAGTGCATCCTTAGCGACAAGGCTGTCAAGTTCCAGAATGTTTGGAACACGGATACCTGAAGACAATTGCCAATCAAGAACCGCTAATTGTTCTCCATCAAAATCTGCTGGATTGTAAGACTCTGTCTTAAGGTTACCAGTCTCATCAATTACTTGACGATAAAGGGTTGGAGCATATTGCTCAATACGACCAGAACCTTCGGTAAGAATCTTCATACCAGCATCTGACTTGTTCCAGCCACGAATCTCAGCAACTGTATTCCATAAACCGTCAAATATCTGTTTCTTTTGACCTTCATCACCAGCAGCAAAAGCCTCAGCAACAATCTTTGAGTGATAACGACTATTGCCTAGACGTGCAAGTTGATAGATTTTCTTAGATGCATCTGTTTCGTTTACGTCAAAAAAGTTATTTCTAAAGTATGGAGTAATAGAAAACTTTTGAGCAAAGCGATCAATTCGAGCACTTACTTGAGTGTTGGTAAAACGGAAAGATCCATCTTGTCTAAATTTTTTAATAGACTTTTCAGCTTTGCCAATTTCTTCGGCACGGTTTGTAAGGCCAACTATTACATCTTCTGTAGATGCGTTAAGACCATATAGATTATCAACAAGTTCACGTCCTACACGGTCAATATTGAATACACGATTTGAAGCTGTAAGTAGATTCACACGAGCCTTGCGTGAGGCATTAAGAACCGGTATTAGAGGAGTCTTGCGTGCAGCTTGTCCACGAATAATAAAAGTTGTATCTTGTACATTCTTAAGATAGTTTGCGGCAGTAGGAGCATCTTTAACTCCCGCACGTATAAACTCATCAATTGCTGATGGTCCAAATTCTGGTGCTAAGCGACGAAGATTTGTTGATGCTTCTTCCATTGCTTTTGGATTCTGTGCAGCACGAGCCTTTGATAATTTATCAAGGTCTGTTCCGTATACATTAAAGAAGTCAACAACCTTTGGGTTAGCAAATACACGATCTACACGCTCAGAATTATTGATGGTTGCAATAAGTGAGCGTCCATAAGAATATTGTTCTTTACCAATAATATTAAAAAGTAACCAGTTGCCAGCATCATATGCTTTCTTTGCTTTACCTAAAATAAGTGTTGGATCACCAAAGATACGAAATGCTGCATCGCCGATACCTGAGATTCCCTTATAGAGAAATCCTGAGCCTTCCATTGATTCTGGAAGTAAAGCGTTTGCTAGTTGACGTCCTGGAGAATACTTAGCAGCTTGTGCTGCATCAATTGCATCTTGAAGAAGTAGGTCTTGATTACCTTGTTCTTTAAGTTGAGCGGCTGTAGAGGCAATAAGTTTTTCTTCATCTGTGCCTTCAGCCATAATGTCTGAAAGTTTTTTGCCGCTTGCTACCTTAGTAGCAACTGACATTACATCTTTGCCAAACTTTTTCTCTGCTTCAGCAATACGACCTGGGCTAAATACTTTATCGCCTTTGTCATTTGCTATCTCAAATGCTTTACCAAGATCTACACCTTGGTCTAAAGCGATAGCACCGGTACGGTAAAGACGTGTAGTGAAATCTGATACTTCGTTGAGTGCCTTAAATGGCAGAGCAATTGCACTTTTAATGCCAGAACCAAGATAGTGAAGAGCATCGCCAAGTGGATTATTACCACCAAACATAGCAACGTGCGCGTTCTTTTCAGACTCTGTCTTTTTAGAAAACGCTTGTGTACTTTGTTCAGATGGCATAGCCATTAATTTTTGATGTGAGTCAACAAGTTTAGCCAAACCGTCAATTTTGGCTTGTTCTTTTTCAGTTAAGCCTGCTTGACTAGCAGCTGCTTTAATGTTTAAGTTAGCCAATTACATACCCCGTGATAAAGCCTGTTGGTACAGAATACCAATCTCTCCGGTTGCATCATAGGGAAGCATCTTTGCTAATGTGTCAGAAAGTTTTTCTTGAGCAAATTGTGATTGCATAGCAAGAGCATTTGATCCGACACCTTCACCCATATCAATACCGGATGTTACTGGTTCTTCTACACGTTGGGTTGGCGCGAATAATCCTGTGACTGGTTCAGATGGAACTGGTGCATTGGCAGGACGACCACCAACGTTGTCTGCTACACCACGTGTGGATGCAAGTGGAGCACCAGACTTAACTGATGCAGTTTCTACACCTTCACCGTAATATTGTGAAGGTAAATCTGTTCTTTTTGAGAACTTACCAGGACCTGCAGCACCGGCGAGGGGACCTCTAGCCATCTGTTTCCTCCTGTATTGTTTCTAAGTCTTGCGAAAATTCTTCCCACACTTTAGTTGTGGCTGTCTTTTGATTAGCGTGATATATAGATAATTCATATAACTCAGAAGCAAACGCTTCAACTGTCTGAGTTATGTTGTACATAAAACCTGCAAGTATTACTAAGAAATCTGTCGGGCGTACTGGACGCGGAAGTTTATCTTTACTACTCATCGTCCAGTACACCTTTCAGGTAAATAATTTAAGCCTTCTTGCCTTTGCGTCCAGGAACGTTCATTCCGAAGAATACTTTTCCGCCTGCTGGCTTCGCTGTATCTTTCTTGCCTTCTACTGGCTTTACTTGTACAGACTTTTCAAATGTACCTTTTTTCATATTTGCACCTCCTTCACTTATGCTGCCCCACCAATAGAGGCTAGTAGTTGCGCTATATCGGGACGTTGACCAGCAGCAGGGGCCTGACCAGCTTGTTCTTGTGGAGGTTGCTGCGAGGCAGGAGCGGTGGCCGCACCTGCTGCTGGAATCTGTTGTTCCATACCTGGCGCCATAGGTGGCGCAACTGGTGGAACTTCTTGGGGCATAAATACTTTTTCTACAGTTGACTCTAGTGAGAGTCCCTTTTGGCGACCTTGGATAACACCAGCGATACGCTTGACAATCTCTTCAGGGTTTTGCCCCTGCGCCGCCATAGCAGGAATAGCTTGAGCATACTGAGCAACGGCCACACGAAGAGAGTCACGCATTTCTTCAATATCAACACGTTGCTCCTCTTGAGTTACATTGAGGTCCATTGGAATCTCACGGCGTACATAGTCGCGTGATACAAGTTTATCTGAACGCATCTGTAGCAATGCAATAATTGCACGGTTAGGATCCATACCAGACATAATTCCGTAACGGACGTCTACGCCGTACTCACCCTTGATGTCACGAGATGGTGTGTACTTCATTGTGTATGGAGTACCGTCATCTGTTCCCTTGATTGTCTTGGTCATATTGCCAAAGATAATTTCGTCAATCTCAAAACACATAGATACGAGTTCTTGGAACAAGCGTGCAAACTGTGCTTGAGCTGATTTAATCTGTGTATCGAAACCAGCCTGTAGTGCTTGCACACCACGACCTGTAACAACAGATGCGCTGATATCTCCTGAACGAGATTCTGGATAACGAGCACCTAAGCGTAGTTCACGCTCTAATACACCTGACTCTGTAAAGACTCCAGGTGGTAGTTCTAGTGGAACACGACGGATGTTCTGTGGCTGAGATGAACGCATAATTGCATCAGGTCCCAATGCAAGTTCTTGCACATCTTGTGGAATAGCAATAGGTGCTTGGATAGACTTCTCAGCGGCTTGAATCTGCAATACAGCAAAGCGAGCACGAGCAAGTTGTACTGCTAGTACATCATCGAATTGACCACGTGCTTCGCCATCAAGGGAAGAACGAGTAACTACACGTGCTAGACACTTGCCAATCTGGTTCTTTACACGAGAGATAACGAGATTCTCACGCTCTGGTAGGTAGATAAGGTCTTGGTCTTTGTCGTGGTAGCGCACCATTGAGATATATGGAGATGATGTCTGGTAGGCACGACGGTTAATAATCTGATCGTAGAACTCTGGGTACTGTGACGCTAATGTCTCAGCATCTGTTACTACAACCTGAGTCATAGAGATACAACGACCAAAGCGGTCTACCTCAGGATATACACCAAAAGGATTAAGCAGACGGATACGAGGATTGTTTGTCTCGTAATCCATCTCAATAATTGCTGGAAGCAAACCGTATGTGTTGTACCAATCAGCACCGGTATACATCTGAAGTTGTAGGTCAGATGAACCGACGTAGTAGTTGGCAATACGAGTACGGGTATCTGCTGCCTTACGTTGTGCATCGGATACCATATTGGTAGCTGAGCAGTTAAAGGAAGGTAGCGGTGCCATTGCTTCTGCAAGGTCACGTGCTGCAACGTCAATGAAGTTAGCGACTAGAGGTTTTGGGTAGTCCTCTGAAAACATTGAAGGAAATACCTTTGAGATATCTCCTTGACGTACGGAAAGCACATCGCGCATACGCTGGTCTCGCGCTGATGAGCGAGTACGTAGCCGCGATAGTTTCGCGTCAACTTCTTTGACTGATAACAAGTGGGGTCCTTACTTCTTCTTTTTATTTGCTGCTTTCAAGGCACGAACATTAATTTTTGCTTCTGCTTTTGTTGCCTTTAATGGTCCAGCATTTTGCTTTTGAATTTTTCCAATAGTGCTCATATCTTTAGCAAAATCATAATTAGATTTTTTAGGAACACGTGCTGTAACGTTTTCACTAATTTTAATTTTTGCTACTTCTGAATCTGGTCGCGCAGATCCTCTTCCACTCTTAGGAGTAGACTTAGGCATTGGATTGCGTGTAAGGCGCTCTGCTTCTTTTTCATTTCTAAATGCTCTAGATGCTTTACCTTGTGCCGAAATAACCTTCACAGATGAACTTGGTTTTTTAGCAATGGTTTTTGCAATCTTTGTTGCTTCTGCTTTTTTATCAGCAGCACTCATAATCTTTGCACGTTTTACAGCAGCCTTTGTTGCCACCTTTTTAGCAGCATTACCTGCAACCTTCTTTGCGACAGCACGTGCTGCGGCTCCTACTGCTAGTCCTACTAATGGTGCTGGCATTATTTCATTCCTCTAGATTTCTTGTCGTTGTATCCCTTAATGATTACATCAGGACTTGAAAGTATTCCTTTTTTGTTTTTGCTTGGAGGACGCTTGCCCTCTTTAAGAAAATCGTTAAGACCCTTAGGCTTAGCTTTAGGAGTTGGCTTTGGTTTTGAAGCCATTAGCACTTACACGCTTTCTTAGACTTGCCACACTTCTTGCACTTTACTGCAGACTTCTTAATCATTGTCTTAGCCATTATGGTCTCCTTAGATGAACGTTTTGTTTTGCTCTGCGAATAGTTCATCTAGGTTGACAACTGTTCGCTTGCCTATCTCGTGACGGGATAGGAATGGGTTTGCTAGGTGATGCTTTGAGTACTTACCGTAGTTGAGCATCTCACGGGCGCGAATCTCACAGAACCAGAGCGCCATTACTAAGTCAGTCTTACCCTTAGTAGTCGGTGACCAGGTAATCAATTGCTCGATTAGAGCCTTGACATTTTCAGTCTGATCTGAAGGTAAGTGAATAAGATTATCACGATGGTGCTTACCATCGTGTTGCTTG
>Ga0315909_10007897_pt1 | contig 11773 bp, 13 predicted proteins | sample LakEriMetagenome_11_FD_203527 | JGI IMG/M metagenome (GOLD analysis project Ga0315909, IMG submission 203527) | Freshwater fungal communities from buoy surface, Lake Erie, Ohio, United States - Buoy 2 MA125 | ecosystem: Environmental > Aquatic > Freshwater > Lake | place: USA: Lake Erie, Ohio...
GTAATTTAGTTTTGGCAACCGATTCTTCTGGTTCTGCTAATAAGATTATTTTCGCTGCTGGTGGTCTTGATTCAGGTAATGAGCAGATGAGCATTACTCCAGACCAAAATGTTCATATTGAAATTGCTACAGCATCTTCAAACGCAACAAGTGGTGCTTTGACAGTTGTTGGTGGAGTTGGTGTCTCTGGTGCTCTATCCGCTGAAGAACTTGTTCGTATTGAAGGAGTTCTTTATGTTGGAGATGGCGCAGAGGCTTGGGAGACTGCTGCAGGTTTGACTTCTGCTAAAGCAGTTTTCAATAAGTCAGACACCACTGCGCAGAACTCTTTTGCTCAAATTTCTTGGCGTAACGCAGACCCAACATCATCTACAGACATCATTGCTTATATGGACAATGGAGATGATACCTATGGCTGGATGGGCTTGGGTATTGCTGGTTCTACTTTTGATGATGCCACTTATGGAATTACAGGACCTGGTGACGGATATATCTTCCATAACGCAATCAATGCTGATTACGCTGGAAATATGGTCTTTGCTACTGGCGAAGAAGGCTCTGAAAACAAGATTGTTTTTGCTGCTGGAGGTTTCTCATCTGGAACAACTCAGATGGAAATTACACCTGGTGTAAACGTACACATTGAAATTCCTACACCTTCTACATCACCAACTACTGGTGCTCTCACAGTGGTGGGTGGCGTTGGTATTCAAGGAGACTTAAATATTCAGGGTAACGTAGACATTGAAGGTACCATCGTATTCGGTGGTGGTGGAACAACAGTTTCTGCCGCAAACCTCTCTGTTACAGACCCATTCGTATTCGTAGGCGCTGCAAACCAAGCAGATATTCTTGACCTTGGCTTCATTGTTGAGCATACCGTAAACGTCGCTGCAATTACAGCAACAGTAACAAATAAGGCTCTTACAAACAACGTCGCAACTCTTACAACCGCAGCGGACCACACTTATCGTGTTGGTGACGTTGTAGTTGTTTCAGGTGTAGATGGAACATTTGATGGTACATACGCAATTACTTCCGTACCAACATCAACAACCTTTACATACGCCAAGACTGCCGCAAACGTGGCTTCTCAGGCTGACACTGGTGGAACAGATGTTCAAAAGCGCCGTGTATTTGACGGTATTGTCCGTGATACTACCGATAACGTAGTCAAGTTCTTCCAGAACCTTGTCGTCAAGCCAACCACAACTGTTGACTTCTCTGAGGCTGGAATTACATACGCTGACGTCAAACTTGGTGATTTGGATGCCGAAACTCTTGATGTAACAGGCAACGTAACAATTGGCACAGATAAGTTGGCTGTAAATACAACTTCTGGCGCTGTAACAGTTGCTAACACATTTGCAGTAACTCAAGGTTCAACATTTACTGGTGGCTTCGTATCAAATGCGACATCGAACGTAAACGCTGCCCTTAATATAACTGGTTTAGCAACATTTACTGGTGGAATATCTTCATCAGGAAACACTGTAATCACTGGAGTACTTGATGTACAGGAGATTCGTGAAGAAGTTGTAGACCGTAACGTAGGAACAGTAACTGCAAACGTATTCACTGCTGACTATTCAATCGGTAACATTTTCTATATCGCAACCGCACCAGGAGCAAACTACACTGTCAACTTGACTAACGCTCCAACAGATAATGGAAAGACAATTTCTATTACTTTGGTACAAACTCAAGGTTCGACTGGTTATTACCCAAACGCATTCCAAGTTGCTGGCGTACAAACGACTGGTGGAACAAACGGTATCAAGTGGGTCGGAGCGGCTGCTCCAACACCAACCAGCAGCGCTGGAAGACTTGATATTTGGAGTTTTACTTTGATTCGTCGCGGTAGCGCCTGGGAAGTACTCGGTTCTTCTGTACTAAACTTCGGATAATCTAGTTAGGGGTAGAAATGCCATTTTTTAGTGCCAGACCAAACGCTATATTCAATGTTCGTTCTAGACGAATATCGTTATTGCCTTTCCTCACTCGTCAGGTTTTGACCGTTGGATATGTTGTTGCTGGCTATAAGGACACTGTTACATGGCTAAATGTTAATAGAGTAACAAACTCTACTGATATTACAACTAACTTAGGAAATTTACTTTCCGCATCTGGAAGTTACATTGCTTCTGTACACAACAAAAACTCTGGATATCTTTTTGGAGTAAACGGTACTGGAACTCAGGGCTGGGGCGCATTCAGCGGTGCTACTGCTTGGAATATGCGCAATGAAACCACCAAATCAACAACTGCTGGTATGACTCCATATAGCGCTGTAGGACAAATGCATGGCATTATGAATCATAATCAAAATGGTGATGCTGATTTTGGCTGGTATACAGGAAACCACACAAGTAATATTCTTGCTAGATTTACTTTTGCTACAGAATCTCATACAGCATCTACAGCAACTGCTATCACTAATGGTGCTGGTGACTCTGGTGGTGGTAGCGCTGGATGTATGGATGAACTTTTTGGGGTTTGGACTACTGATACTCAGCAATATAAATATACATTTGCGACTCAAACTGAATCAAACTATAGTAGTGCTTTTATCTCTGCTCATCATCAGCAAAAGCATATTCACACAAAACTAGGTTTTGCTTATGGCGGTAATGAAGGAAGTTACAATGCTGGAAACTCTCTTCGTAAGCACAATTTTACTACTCAAACAAATGTAAGTGTTGTAGCAAAACCAGTTACTAACTCTGGTGAAGAAAATTTCACCATGGGTCAAGCACACCAATATATGCTTGGTATGTACAATGGCGCACAAAACAACATTGCTTGGAGATTTAACTATTCTACAGATTCAGGGTTTCAAGGTAGCGCATCTATGCAGCCAACAGGCTCTGCCTCTGGACATACTGGTGCCACAACTGCTAACATCGAGGGTCGCTCTTCTGGTGTAGGAATGTGGAGAGACTAAGCGAGTCTAATAGCATAAAAAACAAAAAGTAAGTATAATAAAGACAAAGCGAAGCATACGGAGGATATCTATGTCTGAAGAATTTAGTAAAGAAATTTCTGCTATTACTCTACCCGTGCCAGACAAAACTAATCTAACAGAACAAGATAAAGACCTACTTCAATTAGCCATGGATACAGACCATGGAACTCCTCTTTTTAAGATTCGTCATTTTGTTGGGGACTCTCAAGTAACAAAGTATGCTAAATATAAACAACTTCTTCTTGAAATTAGAGCCAGGGAAGAGATGATTGAGCAGACTCTTGTTGCGTATGAAAAAAATAAATTTTTAATCGAAGAAACAAAAGAATTTTTAGAAATTGAAACTAGTCCAGCAAGAATTAAAAAACTTCATCTTGAACTTGCTAATAATATCAATGACATGGCAAAAACAGAGCGAAGACTTAATATGATGTACACCGAGCGTGGCCACTTTCTTACTGCTCTAAAAGAGATGTACGAAAATGGAGATGCTTATTTAGAAAATGGCATGGACTTAAAAGATGCAATTAAAGACCCAGAGTTATCGGAAGAGTTAGAAGCAAGACATTGGACATATCGTCTAGGCAAACAAGCAGCCCTTGATTTGATTGCTTATGGAAATATTGGTACAGGTAACTTAGAAGCAATATCTCAAATGAACGAGCAACAAGCCGTTGAAACTCTTCAACTTGCTATGACATATTCACATAGTGTAAAAAATGCTTTAGGGCTTATGGAAAAAACTATTATTGAAGCAATAGAAAGCGGACAAATCTCTTCTACATTAAAAATTGATAATCAAGAACTTCCTAAAGAACTTAAATCTTCTACTGACACTAAACAGATAGAGTTATAAATGCAGACTTTTCCTAAAGTCTACGTTGCTGTTTATTTAGAAGATAAGCACGAGATGGGTGCTTTGACAGAACTCGGTAATTGGCATAATTATTATGTTTATGAAGTAGAAGACCATCTTGCCTCGAGACTAGAATTCTTAAAAACTTACTGCATACCTTTACCTAATAAAGAAGTAGCAAATGCTTGGAAGTTTGCTGATTTAGCCAGAGATTTTTTGGTAATCAGAGACGAGGCTTTGAGTTTTTACAACATAAGCAAAGAGCAAACTCAGTTTCATAACATAGGAAAACGTAGATATGTTATGACTGAAGAGGACAAAAAGAATGGTTTGACATTTGCAAAACTTATTCTTAAGGGTGAATTATATAGAAAATTCAAAAATTTATTTGAGTTCACTAAAAATAGCAATTCTGAAATATATGATAGTTTTATGTCTTATGTTTATGGAACTGACGACAAAAAATTTATTGAAAAAGTAGAAAAATCTTATCCTAAAATTGTAAGTAATTACAAACAAAAACAAAAGTATCTAGAAATTTTAATTTCAGAAATGAGTAAAGCAGAGGATTTAATAGACTCTGCAAAGAACTGTATTGACATAAGAGCAGTAGCAGGTACTTTATTTGAGTTGTACGCTAATATACCTACAAAATTAATAAATGACAAAAGGACAATTAGTGAAGAAAAAATTATTAGTTGAGTTCGTCCTTAAGGACGAAAAACTTCCTTCTATATATAAATCTCCTCAACCCGCTCGCTCTTTAATTCCAGACTGGTACAAAAGTGCTTCGGCACATATAGATAAAGAAGAATTCAAAATACTATCAGGAGGGAAAAGAAACGGAACTTATAAAAAATGTGTTCCGTTTATGGATGCTATAACTAGCGGATATGTTATTACTTTGCCAGCAGATGTTATGGTTACAAAAAATGACAAAGGAGAGCAAGTTTTTCAGTGGATTGTAGATGGAAATATTGTTGCTCTACATGACAAAAAAGAGCATCCTGGATTTCCTATACCAAAAAACTATAGCAATAGGGTTTTCACTTGGATTGGTCAATATATAGTAAAAACCCCGAAAGGCTATAGTTGTTTGTTTACTCACCCGCTAAATAACTACGGATTACCTTTTAGAGTTTTATCAGGTGTGGTTGATACAGATAACTACGGTATGCCTGTAGACTCTCCTTTTATGATTGAAAAGGATTTTACTGGGATAATTCCAGAAGGAACTCCTATTTGTCAAGTAATACCATTCAAAAGAAATAATTGGATTTCAGTAAGAAAAGTTGCTAATAAAAAAGAATTAGAAAATTGGATAAATTTTTACTTTAGAAAAATGGTATCTGCATATAAGGCTTCAGTTTGGTCTAGAAAGAGTTATGAATAATGTTTAGTGTGCCTCTAAATCCAAGTCTTTCACCAGAAGAAACTGAAGACTTTGCTAATTTTCTTTACGATTATAAAGATTATATTTATGATTTTTATTTTACTTGCAGAATTCCTCCGTTTTCTCAGGATGCAATGGGAGATGTTTTTCAAGGTGGAGAGCAGGACCACGTTTATCTAATTAAGACTGCTTTACTTATACAAGAACAAACAGGGATTACAGCATCAGCAGTTTTTAATAATACAGAGGTCAGACCGTCTCAACAAAATTTAGATGTATTTATTGAGAATCTAAAACAACTCTACGATGCTGGTCTTAGGTCAGTTACTATTCCTCACACCCATTGGGTTGCTACAGGGCAAATACAGGCTGCTTGTCCAGATTTGTTTATAAAAAATACTATTCTTAGAAATGTATCAGAGCCTAGAGATATTGAAAAACTTGCTAAAGCAGGATTTCATTACATAAACCTAGACCGAGACCTTATGCGTGACCATGAAAGACTTCTTCGTTTTAAGAAGGCTAAAGAAATGTTTGGTGTCAAACTATCTCTTTTAGCAAACGAAGGATGCCTTGGTGGCTGCATAATGATGGACGAGCATTATCAATTTAATAACACAAGAACCGATGGTCCTCAGTATTTTGCTGACCCAATAAGCAGAGTTTCGTGTATGAAATGGGATTACGAAGACCAAGCAGTAGCACTAAAGACTGCAAACTTTCCTCCTTGGAGAGCAGATTGGCAGCAATTTTTAGACGAATTAGGTATTGATGTTATAAAAATGCACGGCAGGGAGTCTAAAGTAAGACTCCGCGAGACTATGAATATCATCAAACGATATGCTGCTGGCGAGGAAATTCTTTTTGACCATTTCAATGATTTTATTCAAGAAACAAATCTTGTTGACAAACCAATAAATATATGGCGAAATAAAATAAAAACTTGTAAGTTTGACTGCTGGGATTGCGGCTATTGCGACAAAATTGTCAAAGCCAAGTACGGAGATAAAACAAACCCAAGAATTAAGGTTATTACTCAGGGGTTAGTTGATGCTGTTATGACTGATTTAGACATTCATATAGAGGGGCTTACAAGCCCTAGAGTGCAGTCTTTGCTCAATTACATAGGAAAACACTCAACTACTTATCTTGAAGTTGGTACTTATTTAGGTGCTACGGCAGCAGGTGCTTTGGCTGGAAATAAACTAAAGGCATATTTAGTAGATGATTGGAAGAATAATATTCAACCAGCAGAAGCAGACTTCACTCTTCCAGACAACAATAAAGAGGATTTTTTAATAAACATAGAACCTTACAAAAAAACTAATGATGTTGTAGTTTTAGATTCTGACATTTTTGAAGTTGACATTTCAAGTATAAAAAATGTAGATTTCTTTTTTTATGACGGACCGCATGACCATGCTTCTGTCTCTAAGGCAGTTCAATATTATGCTTCTTGTTTCTCATCTGGAGCAATATTAGTATTTGACGATGCTAATTGGACCGATACCTACACAGGAGCAGACGAAGGAATTAAGAAGTCTGGGCTAGAAGTTGTTTATAAGAAAAAAGTAATAAATAAGATAGAATCAAAGAAAGATTGGTGGAACGGTTTGTACATAATCGTTCTTGCTTAGACAAGGAGAAAAAATGCAGTTTCCAGCAACCGTTTTTACCGATGGGCAAATATATTTACTGCTTTTGGCAATAGTAATGGCTTTGTCTTTTACAGCAAAAAAGACTCAAGTTTTTGTTCCGTTTTATGCTTGGATAGCGTCAAAGGTAAAATCTAAAAGAGCAGTAGTTGCTCTTATATCTTTAGTTTCTGGAGTTCTTCCAATTAATGGAAGAGCGTCTGTTTCTGCTGGAGCCCTAGACACAGTAGCCCCTAAAAAGCAAGAAAAAAGAAAAATGTATGGTGTCATTGATTATCTATCAACTCATCATTACTATTTTTGGTCTCCTCTTGAAGCGACAGTTATTGTCCCGATGGCAGTCCTCGGGATTTCTTATATTCAATTTATAGGAAGAATTTGGCCTCTACTTCTTACTGCTGCTGTTGTTATTTTGTATTACATTTTCCGTGTTCTAAAAGAAGACGAAATTGAGATAAATGTATCAAAGAAAAAAGAAACTACAACTTGGAAAGAAGACCGCAAACAAATAGCATCTTATGCAAATACTCTTGTTTTTGTTGCTGCTGTTATTGTTCTAGGTAACATAGTTAAGGCTAATTTTGAAGCAATCAATGCTTGGGTTACCTCAGCGCATGATGACGGTCTTTTGTTGGTTGTTGTTTTGGTAGGTTTCTTGGCAAGTTTTGCTCTAGGCAGTAGCGGAAAATTTGCTGGCTTTACAGCGTTATCAGCAAGCGTTTATGGAGTTGAATACTTGCCTTTGTTCTTTGCTGTTGATTATGCTGGCTATATGTTGGCCCCAACGCACAAGTGTTTAGTTATAACTAAGAGTTATTTTGGAACTTCACTCAAAGAACACTACAAAGCAATATTTGCCCTTGTTCTTCCAATTATTGCTGTAGGTGTTTTGACCTACCTGACAATAGAGTCCTAATGAGAGAAAAAAATAAAAAAATTGGTTTTATGCCTGTCTCAAATGAGATAGGCATGAAACTTCCCCCTCCACGCCCAGCACGTTCTTTTATCCCTGATTGGTACAGAAAAGCAGACAGATTCATTGGCGGAAAAATGGAAATTCGTGATGTCGGTGGGCTCAATAAAGATATCAAACTATGCGTCCCTTTTTTGGATGCTCTTATGGGCGGTTACTGTATTGAACTTCCTACATCACTTATTGTTAAGAGAGACAGTCGTGGTGTTACTTTCTTTTGGCATGAATACCCAGAGCCTATAGAAAATAGACCAAAAAATATGGCAGTAACTCTTCCAAGACCGTCAGGGCATGATGAAGATTTGTATGCTTGGAAAACCGTATGGGGTGTTGTTACTCCTCCAGGCTACAGCGCTATATACACACACCCTATGAATAGGTTTGACCTTCCTTTTATAACTACTTCTGGAATTATGGACACGGATGTTTATTCAGGTGCTGGAGAGATACCGTTTTTCTTAAAAAAAGATTTTGAAGGAATTATTGAAGCAGGAACACCAATTGTGCAAGTTTTTCCATTCAAGCGCGATGCTTGGGAACATGAAATTTTAGAAACAGACAATAACGTACTTGAGAAAAAAAGATATCTAGTTCAAAGAGTTTTATTTGATGGATACAAAAAACTATTTTGGCAGAGAAAGCAATTTGACTAGGCAGGAGTAATATGAAAGTAGCCGTATACACAATCGCACTCAACGAAGAACAGTTCGTTGAAAAGTGGTACAACTCGGTCAAAGACGAGGCTGACTATCTTCTTATTGCTGACACGGGCTCTACAGACCGAACAGTTGAAATAGCAAAGTCTTTAGGCATCAATGTACATACAATTTGGGTAAAACCTTGGCGTTTTGATGTAGCCCGCAATGCTTCTTTGACTTTAGTTCCTCCTGACATGGACTACTGCATTCCACTTGATATGGACGAAATTATGCTTCCAGGATGGCGTGCGGAGTTAGAAAAGGCTTTTGAAGCAAAGGCTACTCGCCCACGTTACAACTATGTGTGGAATTGGAACCCAGACGGAACTCCTGGACTTACATTTGGTGGAGACAAAATACACGCTCGTCAAGGTTACAGATGGAAAAATCCAGTACATGAAGTATTGGTTCCAGACCGAATGACAGAAATTCAATATTGGACTCAAGCAACTATGGAGCATCATGCTGATATAACAAAGTCTCGTGGACAGTATTTAGGGTTGCTCAAAGCGTCTGTTGATGAAGACCCTAACGACGATAGAAATACTTTTTATTACGCAAGAGAATTATTTTTTTATAGTCGTTATGAAGAAGCAACTGCAGAGTTCAAACGACATTTAGGTCTTAGCACTGCCCGCTGGGCTCCAGAACGAGCAGCATCAATGAGATATATTGGAAAAATAAATAAAGACGAAGCAGAACTTTGGTTCACTTTGGCTGCTAGAGAAGCACCAGGTCGTAGAGAACCTCACGTTGATTTAGCAAACTACTACTATTCAATTGGTAAGTGGCAAGAGTGCTATGAGCAGTCACTTGCTGCTTTGGCCATCACTGAAAAACCATTAGAGTATCTCTGCGAAGCAGAGGCTTGGGGATATACGCCACACGACAAAGCAGCAATTGCTGCATACAACTTAGGACTTTATTCCGAAGCAGTAAAGCATGCTAAAGATGCTTTATCACTTGGACCAGCAGAAGAGTTAGAACGTCTTACAAAAAATCTAGAGTTTTGCGAGGCAAAAATATGAGTTACCCAAATTGGTTTGCTGATGGCAAGGCTGTTAACAATTTTTCTGCTTATCTTTCTAAATACAAAGATACTAAAGTAGATTTTCTTCAACTTGGAGCATATACGGGTGACGCAACCAAATGGCTGTTTGAGAATGTTCTTACACATCCAGAGTCAACGCTTACAGATGTAGATACCTGGGAAGGTTCTGACGAAGTAGCGCACAAACAAATGGATTGGAAAAGCGTAGAACAGACCTATGATGATAAAAATAAAGAATGGCTTGAATCAGGTCGTCTTATAAAAAAGAAAATGACTACAGGAGAATTTTTTACTTCAAACAATAAACAATTTGATTTTGTTTATGTAGATGCTGACCATCACGCAATCTGGGCTCTAAAAGATGGCTTGGAAGGATATTCTTTTTTGAAAAATGGTGGAATTCTTGCTTTTGACGACTATATGTGGGGGCCTAATCTTCCTAAAGAAGATAGACCAGGACCAGGGATAGATGCGTTTCTAATTTGTTATGCAAATAGAACTACTGTTTTGGAGCGCGGCTTGCAGGTTTGGCTGCGGAAGATTTTCTAGGCTTACGCTTCTTTTTTAGTTTTTCTTTTTCTTGTTTAGCAATTCTTTCAGCACGTTCAGCCTTATAAGCCTCTACAGCATTAGCACTGGTGCGACTGCGCCAAGCAAAACCACATTCAGTACATGTAACAATTTTTGCTGTAGTCCAACGACCAGTAGTGTCTAATTGCTCGACTGAAGTTTCTAGTTTGTTTGGACGAGCAGTACAGTACGGACAATTTGGATATCTGCGGCGTCTTGTTTCTTCTCCAAGATAAGAAACAGACAAAGCACGACGAATCTCTACCTCATCTTTCCCACCCCATATGCCCCAAATTTGACGATGTTCAAGCGCCCACTGAAGGCATTGAGAGCGAACAGGGCATGAGAAGCACATATTTTTTGCTTCATACTTTTGAGAGAAGTCCTGTGAGAAAAAATGATTTATGTATTTTCTATTGTCTGGGCGGGCGCAAAGGCCATCGCGTTGCCACTCTAGACTATTAGCAGGTTTCCACACATAGTCTAGACTACACTAATAGACTATAAAAGTATCGACTAAACACACTATTATTTTATTTATCTATTTCTACCAAAGTAATTGGTTGAACTTCTTCTACTATATCACCATATTCTGTTTCGCCAAGTTCTGTGCAAATAACTAAATCAAATTCATCTTCCAAAACTCCAGCCCATTCACTACAAACAATTCCCGCATCTATAGCCTTAAACGCTTCATTAAGGCTGTCATAGACACCATCTCTTTGAAGTGCTGAAGCAAGGGCTTTTCTAACTAACTCATTTTCAGTGTCAATATGGTCAACTGTGTAGTACACAATCGAGTCTGATTTATTCAAAGAGTATCCAGAGCCGAGCCACTCAAGCCATAATTCCTGTCCAAGTCTTTTGTCTTTCACACATAATCCTAATCTTCAGTTATGTCGTTTATGTTGAACTCAAAATCTCTAGAAAACTCGTCTCCTATGAAGTAAACAGTTTCTGGATTGCGCATTTCGTAGATACCAGCAATGGTTATTGTTCCACACATACAACAGACTTCTACGCTTCCAGGCTTTAGTATCTCTGGGCTATCTACTCCAACTAACTTAATCAAGATACTGCCAGCCTCACTGATGCTTTCTGGCTCCCAGCGGGCGTGCTCATCTAACCAGCACATCTCACAGATGGCGTATGGTAATTGCGCAGGTTTTGCTGCCATACCATCAATTCTAGTACGTCGTGACATCCTAGATTTGAACTGTAATGGTGTTTACAGTTGTACTTCTGCTTCTTCTAATTTTTTCCCTGTCCTGTGGAGATAGTCCACCCCATACACCGTGTACTTCGTGTTTTATGCCCCATTCAGCGCAGTCTGCCTTGTGGACACATAAGTTGCATATTCTTTTAGATGCGTTGTAGTCAATTTCACTCATTCCTGGTTTTTTATCGTCTCTGTCTTCTTGAAAAAATAACTCTGTGCCAATTTCAGCGCAAAGTGGTTCGTTAAATTCCCAAGGCATTTGTGCCACAAAAAGTCCTTCCCCCTACTTTATTTACTTATTTTTGTTTTCTAGCGCTCCAACCTCATAACCACAGCCAGCATAACCAGCAATATCAACCCATGTATCTGGTTGATATCCAGATTTAGAAGCAT
>Ga0315909_10007898_pt1 | contig 11772 bp, 20 predicted proteins | sample LakEriMetagenome_11_FD_203527 | JGI IMG/M metagenome (GOLD analysis project Ga0315909, IMG submission 203527) | Freshwater fungal communities from buoy surface, Lake Erie, Ohio, United States - Buoy 2 MA125 | ecosystem: Environmental > Aquatic > Freshwater > Lake | place: USA: Lake Erie, Ohio...
AGGATGTTACGTAATGACCCTCGCTGGGGTAAGACTAAGAACGCTAGAGAAGAAGCCTCTAAGTATGCATATGATGTACTTAAAGACTTCGGATTGATGGCATAATGGCCGTAAAAAAATCAACCGCTAATCAAAGAGAAGATAGAACTCCAGCACCTAAGATTCCAGCAGTCATTGCAAAGCCTACTGCAAAGCCAGCACAGACTTTAAATGTTTATGGTTCTCCATCTACTAATGCTAGACCAGTAGTTACTCCTAAACCTAGCGTTCCTAAAACTAGTGCTCCTAAAATACCTGCACCTAAAACTAATGCCCAAATAGCAGCAGATGCACAAAAGATATTAGACCAACTAGATGCCATGGGTAAAAGGTTAGACACCCTATATACACAAGATGGTAAAACTAAAGATGATGCTAAAGATGATGCTAAAGATGATGTAGTTGTTGGCGAAGACCCAAGCCTTGTTTTTGCTAAAATGCAAGAAGAAAAAGCAAGGGTAGATGCTTTTGCTTTACTTAAAGATGTATTTGCTTCTTATGGTTTAGTAGAATTAGCAGACCAAATTTCAGGCTATATGAGAGAAGGTATAGGTACTGGAGAGGCTACTGTTAGACTTAAGCAATCTCAACCTTATAAAGATAGATTTTATGGTAATGAATTAAGACTTGCTTCTGGTAGAAATGTTATTGATGAAGCCTCTTATCTTGATTTAGAAAATAGTTATTCAGAAACTCTTAAGGCGTATGGATTGCAAGATTACTTTGGTGTGGGTGCAACCCCTACTGAGCGTAAGAATAGACAAAAGGCAATAGCCAATGTTATTGGTGCGGACATATCTGCTGTTGAATTTAAAGACAGAGTATCTACTGCAGTTGATAGAGTTAAGATGGCTGACCCAGCAACCAAGGCTGCCTTCCAACAATTCTATGGTATTGGCGAAACAGAACTTGCCAAGTATTTCTTAGACCCAACAAAGACTTTAGTAACTCTTAAAGAGAAGGCAACTGCTGCTGAAATTGGCGGTGCTGCAATTGGTCAAGGATTACCTGCAACTATGACAAGTGCTGAAGAGTTGGCTAGATTTGGTATTAGTAGAGAGCAAGCACAGATTGGTTATTCAACCATTGCTGAAGAGTTACCTACTGCTAGCAAGTTAGGTCAGATATATTCCCAAGAAGGAATTACATACGGACAGACAGAGGCAGAGCAAGCAACCTTTAAAGGTCTAGCATCTGCTAAGCGAAAGAAAGAACAATTAGCAGAGCGAGAAAGAGCAGCCTTCCAAGGCTCATCAGGAGTAGCAGAACCTGGACTATCAACCACTTACATGCGTAAGTCTAGTTCTGCAGGTTACTTCTAAATAGATTCCCTACACGGACCTACCAGCCCCGTGAGGTGTACAAGTCTGGTAGTAGGAGCCAGCCAGTTTCCCCGAACTGAACTGTGGCCTACGAACTAATCAACGAATAGAAAGGGTGGTTGCTATGAGCAACAATTACTGGGAAGACGAAGACGAAGACCAAGATAACGACAACAATTTGCAAGGCGATGACTTAGTTAAGAAACTAAGAAAAGCCAAACGTGCAGATGAGAAGCGTATTAAGGAACTCACTGAGCAACTTGAGGGTTTATCCAAGGTGCAGCGTGAGAGAGTCGTCAAGGAAGTCCTAGAGAAAAAAGGTGTAAACCTTAAAGCAGCAAGACTGGTATTAAAAGACTTAGATGATGTTAACGAAGATACAGTTTCTAACTGGCTCGATGATAACGCAGATTTGTTTGGGATAAATGTCCCTGCTCAGTCTAATGCAGATAACGTATCCCTTGCGGCATTACGCCAACAGGACATCGTTACTCAAGGTGCGGTTACACCAGACCGTGAGCAAGACTTCGCTACAAAGGTTGACAATGCTCAATCTGCGGACGAACTAATTGCATTGATACGGTCACAACAACCATAATTCCGTTCATAGTCACTTGGAGGTGACAAAACATGGCATACGTATCAACAGCCTCTGATTCACTCGGAGGAACCGCTGGTGCTGCTGGTCTAGTACAAAAGGCATATGACCGTTTACTAGAGTTCGCCCTCCGTTCAGAACCACTAATTCGTTCTGTTGCAGATAAGCGTCCAGCAAGACAAGCAATCCCAGGTTCAACCGTAGTACTACAACGCTACGTTGACCTATCCCCTGCTACTTCAACTCTGACAGAAACAACTGACCCAGATGCAGTAGCAATGTCAACACCAACCTCAGTAACCATTACTCTTAATGAGTACGGTAACTCAGTGTTGGTAACACGTGCACTAGAGTTATTCTCTCTTGCAGATGTTGACCCAGCAATCGCAAATATTATTGCTTATAACTTAGCAGATTCTATTGACTCTATCGCAATGACAACATTGCGTGGTGGTTCAAACGTAATCTATTCAGGTTCAACAGCAACTTCAACTGCAACAATTACTGCAGCAGCAACTCTAAGTTCTGCTAACGTTCTAAAGGCAGTTGCAAAACTACGTGCTAACAAAGCAGTACCTCGTAAGGGTACAAACTTCTGGGCTGGTATCCACCCAGAGGTATCTCACGATTTCCGTCTTGCTACTGACACAGGTAACTGGTTAGTACCAAACCAATATGGTGCTTCACAGGACCGTGTTTGGGCAGGAGAAATCGGAGTATACGGTGGAGCATACTTCATTGAAACTCCACGTATGTACTCAGCAACTGATGGTTCATCATCTGCAAAGGTGTATCGCACAATCATTGCAGGACAGCAAGCACTTGCTGAAGCAGTGGCTGAAGAGCCACATACAGTCATCGGACCAGTAGTGGACCGCTTGATGCGTCATCGCCCAATGGGCTGGTATGGCGTATTAGGTTTTGCACGCTACCGTGAAGAGGCTCTATACAGAATCGAATCAGGTTCTTCAATCGCTTAGTTGATTGACGCTGTAGCAGGAGTAGGAATATTCCTGCTACGGAGTAAGTTCATTAAGGAGAATAATGGCGGACTATACATTTGTTACACCTGTTGCCGAAGAAGGCCCAATAGGTAAACACAGATTGTTTTATTTTTACAAACTAGATAGAGGTATCAGTATTGCCAAATCTAGTGGAACTTACTCACAAGTAAGGTTTCCAGTTGATTCAGATATAGAAACTTACGATGAATTTTATCGTGGTGGTTATACCCATACAGTTGATGATACAACTAGGGCAGCGTTAATCGCTGCAAATGTTGGTGTTACTTCCGCTAACTTCACAGCGTTATGAGTTTACATCAAGAGAGAACCCATCCAGAATTTGTAGAAGGATGTTTTGGTTGCAAGATTGGCACCCTTGAGTTAGCCCCAGGAGATGCTAGAAAACAGATAGCCCAGAAAAAATGGGATGGAGAATTGGCTGCCTATCGTGCTGCAAGAGCAGAAGGTATCCAACCAGGAGGGACAACTTGGCGCCAGATTAATGCGGCGAGGGAAGCCTCTGAAAAGTTAAATAAGCCATACAATGCAGACACTATGCCAGCGGCTCAAAAGATTGACCAACGGGTAGCCAATACAATGCGAGAGGTAGGAATGTAATGCCAAAAGTAGGAAAGAAAGAGTTCCCATACACAGCCAAGGGAATGGCTATGGCAAAGAAAGAAGCCAAAAAGTCAGGCAAGAAAATGAATAACATGAAGAAAATGACCATGAAGAAAATGGGCAAGAAGAAGTAACATGGATAAAATGTATGATGTACCCAAAAAGAAGTCTAAAAATTTAGACCCTAAATTTGGGGTAAGCATTAATAAAAAAACAAAACCAAAAGCAAGGCCAACTGTTGTTTCAAGAATAAAAGTTAAGCCTACTCCCCTTAAGAAAAAACTTACAGGCAATGATGCTATTAAGGAATTTCAAAAACAGATATCTCCATCTGGTATGGCTAGGACTAAGAGACAACAAGAAGATGCTCTTAAGAAACTTATGGAGAAAAGATATGGAAAGAAAAAGTGATGAAGACCAAAAAGGGAATGGGCTTCAAAGCAGCGCAGAAACAAATTGCGAAAAAACAAGGTATCTCACAGGAGCGTGCTGGAGCAATCTTGGCTGCAGGTGCGAGGAAAGCAAGTAAGTCAGCAAAGAAAAAAAATCCAAACTTATTAAAAGTAAAGGGTAAGAAAAAGTAATGTCATCTGGCCAATACAAACGACACGATGGATTTAATCCAATACAGATTAAAAACGGATTTGTTGTGCGTATTGGCAAGAATGGCATAGTCAGACAAGTACTAGGGAAGCAAGGGGAGTATGGCAAAGACAGCAGCGTGGCAACGCAAGGAAGGTAAGAATCCTAAAGGCGGACTCAATGCCAAGGGCAGAGCATCCTATAAGGGTGGAACCCTCAAGGCACCTGTAAAGAGCGGGGATAACCCCCGTAGAGCCTCATTCTTGGCCCGTATGGGCGGGATGCCAGGACCTGAGCGTAAGCCTAATGGTGAGCCAACAAGATTATTACTATCGCTACAAGCATGGGGTGCTAGTTCAAAGGCCGATGCTAAGGCTAAGGCAGCAGCGATATCTAAAAGAAACAAAGGGAAGAAAAAGTAATGCCAGCCAAAAAAACTAAATCTAAAGTTAATCAGGCAGGTAACTATACAAAGCCTGGCATGAGGGCTGCATTGTTTAAGAAGATTAAGGCTGGTTCTAAAGGTGGAGACCCAGGAGAATGGTCAGCCCGTAAGGCACAACTACTTGCTGTTCAATACAAGAAGGCTGGCGGAGGATATAAGTAATGGCACTTGCTAAATCTCAAAAGTCTTTAAAGGATTGGACTGCACAGAAGTGGAAAACTTCTGATGGTAAACCATCTAAAGGCAAAAAAAGATATTTACCTGAGAAGGCTTGGGCTGCATTAAGTCCTGCTGAAAAGGCTGCTACTAATAAAGCCAAGGCTGCAGGTAATGCTAAAGGTAAACAATTTGTAAAGCAACCTAAATCAATAGCCAAGAAGGCAGCAAAGTACAGATAGGGACACAGGGGACTATGAGCAACAAAGATTCTATTGCACTAGTTTGGTGCGACAATGGAATGGTAGATGGTAAGTTTATGCAAGGCGTAACAGATGTAATGTTAAAGTCTGGCGTAGAGTTTGCTACATCACTAAGAAGCCAAGGCAATCAAATTGCTAGGCAAAGACAGACAGTAATTGATTACTGGTATGACAAGACTGATTACGAATGGCTACTATGGGTAGACTCAGATGTAGTTATCAGTCCAGAGAAGTTTAGATTATTATGGGATAATAGAGATGCTGAGAAGCGTCCTATTATTACTGGAATATATTTTACTACAGATAATCCAGAAGAACCATTAATGATTCCAATGCCTACAATCTTTAACTTTATAGTTGGAGATGAGGGTGGCTTTGGTTTAACAAGAGTTCACCCAATGCCAGTAAATCAACTGATTAAAGTTGATGCAGCAGGTATGGGATTTGTGCTAATGCACCGCAGTATTGTACCTAAAGTACGTGAAGCATCTGTTGATAATCAAATCTTTATGGAAATGGGTAGAGGAACTAAGTTCATAGGTGAGGATATATTCTTCTTTGCCCTATGTGATAAAGCAGAAGTTCCACTATATGCCCATACTGGAGCACTAGCCCCACATATGAAGCGGTTCTCATTTGATGAACATTACTACCAAGCATTTTTTGGTAAACCTAAAGAAGAACCTAAATCAAAGTTAATTACACCCAACAAGAAAATCATTACACCTAGATAATAAAGGAAGATATGACAACTACCCTATCGAACATAATGGATGAAATCCAGATTAACCTTGCTGGATATACATACCAACAGGATAGAGCAACTCACCTAAGCAGTGCAGTCTCTACCCTAACGTCATCATCTACATCACCTACCGTTCTATATTTAGGCTCTACCGAAAATCTAGGTAAGGGTGTTGTTGAGATTGATGAAGAGTTGTTATGGGTAGATTCATTTGACCGTGTGGCTAATACAGCCACTGTAGCCCCATATGGCCGTGGCTATCTAGGTACTACTGCTGCTACACACGCATTAGATACTAAGGTTACCATCTCTCCTACCTTCCCACGTTTTGTAATTAAACGTGCAGTTAATGACACTATTAGGGCTGCTGGTGCTTCTATATTTGCAGTAGCAGATACTTCATTTACTTACAATGCAGCAATTACTACCTATGCATTTGCTAACCTAAACATAGATAATATTTTAACAATTATGTGGCAAGAGATTGGTCCATCTAAAGAATGGATACCAGTAAGACGTTGGTCTTTTGATTCTTTTGCCGAACCTACAGCCTTTGGGTATACCTCAAGTGATGAAGTACAAACAGTAACTATTGGTGATTACATTACCCCAGGCAGAACTGTAAAGATTGTTTATGCAACTGAGCCTTCTGCCTTTACAACCAATGCCCAAGTATTTACAACACAAACAGGACTACCAGAATCTTGCAAAGATGTAATAGTTCTTGGTGCTTCATATCGTCTACTTACCTACCTTGACCCAGCACGTGCTGCTCAGGTTAGCCCACAGGCAGATGAGACAGACAGCAAGAGGCCGTTTGGTTCTTCACAGAACGCAACACGTCAATTGCTAGCCCTATACACACAACGCTTACAAGAAGAAGTACAGCGTCAACAAACTGCATATCCAATCCGCATCCACTACAGCCGATAGGTAACTAAATGACAACACGTAAATACTCATCACGCTCACAACAGAGTACCCTCTCTGCAGCGTTAACATCTGCTGGAACTACAGCCACTGTAGTATCTGGTACTTCTTTGCTAGGTGGCGCCACAATTTCTGCTGGCGAAACCTTTACGGTGGTGATTGACCCAGATACAGCACTTGAAGAAATTGTAGATGTAACGGCAGTCTCAACTAACACTCTTACTATTACTCGTGGTATCGATGGTTCAACTGGTGTAGCCCACTCTGCTGGTGCTGTAGTGCGCCATATGGCAATTGGTAGAGATTACCGTGAGGCTAATCAACACATTGAGAATACTACAACTGCACACGGAATTACTCTTGCTAACCTAGTCAAGACTACAGATACAGGCACAGTAACAAGCGGTATGATTCTTGACGGCACTATTGTTAATGCTGACATCAATGCAAGTGCTGCTATCGCAGATACTAAATTAGCCACTATCTCAACTGCTTCTAAGGTATCTAACTCTGCTACTACTGCTACATCTGCTAATACCAACTCTGCTATCGTAGCCCGTGATTCCTCTGGTAACTTTTCTGCAGGTACTATTACTGCCAACCTTACAGGTAACGTAACAGGTAACGTATCTGGAACTGCAGGTAGTGCAACAGGTAATGCTGCTACTGCAACTGCTTTACAGACAGCCCGTAACTTCCAACTAACTGGAGATGTAGAAGCCTCAGCCGTATCATTTGATGGTACTGGAAACGTAAGCCTAACTACTGTTATTGGCACTGGTGCAATTGTTAACGCAGACATCAATGCTTCTGCTGCTATCTCATACAGCAAGTTAAACCTTGCAGGAACTATTACTTCCTCTGATATAGTAGATGGAACTATCGTCAATGCTGATATTAATGCTAGTGCTGCTATTGCGCTTAGCAAGTTAGCAACTGACCCACTAGCCCGTGCTAACCATACAGGTACACAGACTGCTAGTACTATCTCTGATTTTGATACACAAGTTCGTACCTCTAAGGTAACTGACCTTACTGCTCCAACTGGTTCATTCTCAATGAATAGCCAAAAGATTACTAACCTTGCTACACCTACATCTAATACTGATGCTTCAACCAAGGCTTATGTAGATACTCAAATTAATAACCTTATTGATGGTGCTCCTAGCACATTAGATACTCTTAATGAGATTGCTGCTGCTCTTAATGACACAGCCAACTTCTCTGATACAGTAGTTCTTAAATCAGGTTCTACAATGACTGGAGCCTTAACTCTTTCAGGTGCTCCATCATCTAACCTACACGCTGCTACAAAGGCTTATGTAGATTCATTTGCTGCTAATGCATCAGCCGATGCTGCTTCCGCTGCTGCAAGTGCCGCTGCTGCTGCTGCCTCATATGATTCATTTGATGATAGATACCTAGGTGCTAAAGCATCTGCTCCATCTGTAGATAATGATGGTAATGCTTTGGTTGCTGGTGCTCTTTACTTTAATACTACAACTGGTGCTATGCAGGTATACGATGCAGTTGCTGCTGCTTGGGAAGGCATTACATCTGCAGTATCATCTAGCCGTTGGAGTAAGACTGCTGCAGGTGGTGAGACTACACTTAATGGTGCAGATGACAATGTAGTATCATTATCTTACACAGTAGGTTACGAACAAGTATATTTAAATGGTGTATTATTAGCAAGAGGCGGAGATTACACAGCATCTACTGGTTCAAGCATTACAGGTATCGCAGCATTAACCGCTGGAGATATTGTAGAAGTTCTATCTTGGACACCATATAGCGTTGCCAATGCGTTAACAGTAACTACTATTGATGCAAAGGGTGACTTACTTGTAGGAACTGCAAGTGATACAATAGGAAGATTAGCGGTAGGAACCAATGGATATATCCTTACTGCTGATAGCAGTCAGACTCAAGGAATTAAATGGGCTGCTGCACCTGAAGCAGGATTTAATCCACTAATGTTGATGGGAGCATAATGACAAGAGCAAGAACCAATGCAGATAACTTTGCTGCAGATGTATTAGGCGTAACCGCCTCAACAGGACTATCAGGTGGAGGAACATCAGGTACTGTAACAGTATCTCTTGATACTGCCTCTGTATATGTGGTCCCATCCCAGACAACACACTCTGGTAAATATCTAACAACCAATGGAAGTGCTGCATCTTGGGCAAGCGTAGATGCTCTTCCATCTCAAACAGGAAATTCAGGAAAGTATTTGACCACCAATGGTACATCTGCTTCCTGGGCAACAATAACCACCGACCCAACCCCCACAGCATTTTTGCTGGGCGGAATGTAATAAGGAGAAACAATGGCAAACGCATATAAAGTACTAGGTCGCAAGGCTGCTGCTGCAACTACTGAGGAAGCACTATATACAGTGCCTTCATCAACAGAGGCAGTTGTGTCTACAATTGTAATCGCAAATCGTGCTGCATCAGCAAAGACATATCGTCTTGCTGTAAAGCCAACATCAGGAACAACTCTTGCTAATGAGCATTATATTGCTTACGACATTGCAATTGCTGCTAATGATTCAACTGCGCTAACACTTGGCATTACTCTTGCTGCAGGAAACTCAATTAGTTCCTATGCATCAAGTGCTGACTTAACATTTACTGCTTTCGGCTCAGAAATTACCGCTTAACAACTTTTAGAAAAGGAATCACCAATGGCTATCTCAAGATTTAGTAACTCTAGGTTTACGCAAGCGTTGCCTAAATACACCCGATTTTGGGACCAAACAACTGTAGTTCCTGTTACTGTTGACTATTTAGTAGTTGCTGGTGGTGGGGGGGGAGCAGGAAGTGGTGACGCAAATGTTAGTGGCGGCGGTGGTGGTGCTGGTGGACTTCGTTCTTCCGTAACTGCAAGCGGTGGAACTCCAGGTACTGTTGAATCTGCACTTTCTTTGACTATTGGTACTAGTTATACAGTAACTGTTGGCGGTGGGGGTGCTGCTGGTACTGGTACTTATGGCGGTGGTGGTGTTGCGGGTACTAACTCCGTATTTAGCACAATAACTTCTACTGGCGGTGGCGGAGGCGGAGGATATGATACAGCCGCAGATAACGGTGGTAGTGGTGGTGGAGAATCTGAACAAGGTACACCTGGTACTGGTACAACAAATCAAGGTTTTGATGGTGGTACTGGTTCTCACGCAACTGGTGCTGCAGGTGGCGGTGGTGGTGCGGGAGCGACAGGTAGTGCTGGCAATACAAACGTAGGTGGTAATGGTGGCTCTGGTGTAGCGATTAGCATTACTGGTTCTTCGGTAACTTATGCTGCTGGTGGTGGTGGTGCTGGTATGACTACTGCTGGTACAGGTGGCTCATCTATTGGTGGTAACGGTGGTGCTTCAAATGCTGCTGGTTCAAACGCATCTCCAGCCAATAGAGGTTCTGGTGGTGGTGGTGCTAATACTAAATTAGACCAAGTATCCAGAAGTGGTGGTACAGGTAGTTCAGGTGTAATTATCCTTCGTGCTACCCAGGCAGCAGCATCTACAACAGGCTCTCCTACTTACACAACATCTGGTTCATATCATATTTATAAATTCAATGGTGATGGGAGTATTACTTACTAATGGCTATTCGTAAATTTTCTACATCAAGTATTAAGACAGGCTCTAAGTCATCTAAGTTTTGGGACCAAACCACTACACTACCTTTATTTGCAGATATTCTTGTAGTTGCAGGCGGTGGTGGTGCTGGACAGCATTTATCAGGTGGTGGTGGTGCTGGTGGATTTAGAGTTTCAGAATCTCAATCTTTTTCATATGGAACCGCTTATACTGTAACCGTTGGCGGTGGTGGCGCAGGTGGATTTGAAGGAACGCAAACTGCTGGAGCAAACTCGTCTATTTCAGGAACTGGATTTACCACTTACTCTGCAACTGGCGGAGGTTTTGGTGGTAGTAATAGTGGTGGCAATGGTGGTTCTGGTGGCGGTCAGGCTGGTAATGGTGGCTCTACTGGCGGTTCTGGTAACGCTGGTTCGTACTCTCCAGTAGAAGGTTTCAACGGCGGCGCTCAGTCGGGTTCACCAGAACCAAGTCGTTGTGGTGGTGGTGGCGGTGGTGCCTCTGAGGCAGGAAACACTGATGCCCAAGGTTTTGGTGGAGACGGGTCTAGTGCATATTCATCTTGGGGTGCTGCTACAAGCAGTGGTCAAAATGTAAGTGGAACATATTGGTATGCAGGTGGTGGTGGTGGTAGCCCTGACTTCAATGGCTCAATATCAACAAGAGAAGGCGGTTTGGGCGGTGGCGGTTCATCAACCCGTCAACAGGCTGGAGTATCAGGAACTGCCAACACAGGAGGTGGCGGTGGTGCTGGTTCTTACAATGGTTCACAACTTATAGGCGGTAGCGGTGGCTCAGGAATTGTTTTATTTAGAATAAGCGGTTCTTTAACTGCAGCATCAACAACAGGCTCACCAACTCGTTATGAGACTGGTGGCTATACTTATTACAAATTCACAGGCAACGGCTCAATTACTTTCTAAGGAGAAACATGGCACACTTCGCAAAACTAGATGAATACAATAATGTACTTGCAGTACATGTTGTAAACAATGATGTTATTACTATTGATGGTAATGAGTCAGAGCAAGCAGGTATTGACTTTTTAACATCACTACACGGACATACATTATGGAAGCAAACTTCCTACAATGGCAACATCCGTAAGAACTATGCAGGTATCGGATTTACCTATGATGCAGGGCGTGATGCATTTATTGCACCACAACCTTGGGCATCTTGGATTCTTAACGAAACAACCTGTCAATGGGAATCTCCAGTTCCTTACCCAGTAGTAGACCCAGAAAACCCAAAGCGTTATGGTTGGTTTGAACCTAATCAAGAATGGATTGAAATAACTGGTCCATCTGCTTAAGTTTTAATATAAATAAATTTCTAATTAAGGAGCACTGTGGCTGGTCGTGATATTACCGAAGGTCGTGCCAATCAAGCAATTGCTGTTGATGTTGGTATCGTATCTACAAGCGCATACTGGCAGAATACCTCTGACTCGTATGACGTAG
>Ga0315909_10007899_pt1 | contig 11772 bp, 22 predicted proteins | sample LakEriMetagenome_11_FD_203527 | JGI IMG/M metagenome (GOLD analysis project Ga0315909, IMG submission 203527) | Freshwater fungal communities from buoy surface, Lake Erie, Ohio, United States - Buoy 2 MA125 | ecosystem: Environmental > Aquatic > Freshwater > Lake | place: USA: Lake Erie, Ohio...
GCCGGGATAGACATCGAAGAAGTTGTCCGGTATGCCGGAGAGCAAGTGATGTGAGCAACCACTAACAAAAGTGAGCAAGCGTGAATAACCGCTAACAGCAAGGCTTTGCTGACGTGCCGTAAGTCGCTGCGCGCTGCTGCATGTGGTGAGCAGCCAGACTACCTAAAACATGGTAATCGCACCAAGGTGAGCAGTATCAGGACTGCATAGAACACCATTCGAAAGGCCCCCTGCTTTTCTCGGGGAGTCACTTCTGCTCGAGCCACGCCAGGATCGCGGGCGCTTCTTTGGGCCAGGCGGCGCGGACGGCAAGTTCAACGCGAGCGGGATCGCGTTTGAACGCGGCCCTCAACAACCGTCCCCAGGCGGGCCACGGGTCCACCGTTGCCGAGTACGCCGCGCCGGTCTCGCGCACGACCACGGCCTGCCGGCTCGCGCCCGCGCCCCCGCCCAACAACTCCGCCTCGCTCACCCCCAGCTTCGCCGCCATGTGCGCCAATACATGCGGCCGCGGCGCGCTCGCCTGCCGGCAGTAGTAACTGACCGTGCTTTGGTCCATTTGAAGCAACGCCGCGGCGGCGCGCTGCGAAATTTTCTTCGCGTGCAGAATACCGCGTAAACATTGGCCGAAATCGCCCATCAAAAGACAGTGATTGAAAATCCATCTTGACAGCTGATGGAACTTCCATCATTCTCCCTCGCGATGAACGTTACACAGGCACGGGCGAAACTCAAGCGTGACGGCTGGTCTTACCGGACCGCCGCTGCCGCGCTGGGCACGTCGTCTTCCTGGCTGGGTCGGGTTCTCACCGGCAAGCAAGTCAGCCAGCCGCTGCTCGACGGCATCGCCGCGTTGCCGACGTTCGACGAATGGAGGCAGACGCATGATGACCCACCAACAACGTGACGATCAGATCCGCGCCACGATAGCCCGCTTCGACGCCGAGATCGTCCGCCTCCGCCGCGAGGCTGAGGAAAAGGAGCGCGTCCGCGCCCGCTGGCAACGCCTTCTCAATTGCCCCCACGCCCTCAGCGGTAAGACCAAGGTGGCCGCGTGAAGAATCGCGACGCCATTCTGCCGTCCCTTGAATACTGCGGCATACCCGATTGGGCCGTTCTAATAGCGGATCGCCTGCCAACAGCTATTGACCTTCAACACATGGCCGTTGCGATCCACCACGCCCTTCACACTGCATTGACTGTTTTATCGCGCACAAACGGGTGCAACTGATGAGTAAGCTCGCCAAAATCGAGCGTAAGTCGTTGCAAATCAAGGAAGGCATGTTGCCCATGGGCAACATTTGGGTGGTAGCCAATAAGCATGGTAATGACGTTGTCAGTAAACTACAGCAACTGGCCGCGCCGATGATCAAGGCCGGGGCCGCGTTCTGGATTCTAAAATCGAAAACAGCAGAAGGCCAATGGCTTGATACGTTGGCCGCGCATAGCTCGCACGATCGGACTGCGGTTTGGCGCTGGATGCAGACGGCCGAGCACGCCCTTCAACACATCGGGTACGCCGTTGAAGAGCGGGCGATGCTCGCCATCATTGCCGACACCCAGGATGATTTCGGCGTCGCCCTTTTGTCCGCTCTCAACGACGCCATCGCTGGCAAGTCGCGCCGCCAGCTTCAACTGGAGTTCGGCATCCGCAAACCCGCCCACCCGCTGCTGCCACCCGGCGCCGCCACCGACGACCTGACCGACGAGCAGCGCGCGGCCCGCCGCCTGGCCGCGGAGATCAGCAAACACAAGCGCGCCTTTGAGGACAGCCTGGCTCACCTGCAAACCCGCCTTGCCGATCTCACGGATGCCGACCGCGCCGCCATCGGCTACGCCTGCGCCGCGCATGTTGCGTTTTTACTGCCAGACGGCTGGAAACTACAAGTGTTGCCGCACACCGGCAAACCCATGACCGTCGAGCAAGTCTTCGCTGAACATCTCGGCCTTCACAAGCCATGAACACCGCCAAACCCATCCCTGAATGGCAACGTCATCGCAAGCAGAAGTTGCACGAAATCTGCCAGTGGCTCGACTTCCTGATCCCGCAACACGGCAAGATGGAAGCCTTTCGCAAAGCCAGCGCCCAGTTCAACGGCCTCGAACTGCCCAACGGCCGCAAACCCTCCAAACACCTCCGCCTCTCCGCCGGCGCGACCGGCGGCTCGATGCGCCGGTTCTACGATCGCTGGATCGCCCATGGCCGGTCCCCGGAAGCGTTCGAGCTGCAAATCGCCGGCCGCGTTGGCACCAAGGCCACGCCCGAGCTGATCACCGAGTGGCGCCGCCGCCTGACCCATCGAGGCAAACAGTCCGCCGCCGAAGTGTACAAGGCGCTCTGCCGCGCCTGGACCAGCGGCAACGCCATCGCCGGCATCGGCACCTGGCTCGATTACTGGAATTTGGAAAACTGCCGCCGTCAGAAACTCGGCCAGCCCGCCTTGCCGCTGCCGCACAAAGCACCCGATTTCCCCATCAGCTACCACACGCTCAAACGCTACTCCCCCGGCAAGGTCGCGCGCGCGCTCGGCAACTTCGGCATCGCCGCCGCCCGCGAATCCGTCCGCCACATCACCCGCGATTCGTCCCACCTGCGCCCCGCCGAGGTCATCACCTGCGACGACAAAGACGTCGATCAAAAGGTCATCGATGACGTTTATGGGACTCGTCAAATCTGCAAGCCCACGCTCTATTTGGCAATGGATGTCGGCCCGCGCTTCATTCCCGCGTTCATCATCCGCCCCACCAAAACCGTCGCGCGGGACGTCGATGAACTGATCGCCCTGGTCTTGCGCCATTACGGCCGCGGCAACGGCTACGCCACGCACATCCTGTTCGAGCGCGGCACCACCGCGTGCAGCGAGGCCCGCGAGCAGTACTACAACGCCCTCTTCCCCGGCCAGTTGTTTGTCCACCGCACCGGCATGGTCCAAGGGTACGCCTATGCCGGCCAGTGGCGCGAAGAAAGCAGCGGCAAAGCCTGTTCCAAAGGCATGATTGAAGCCTTCAACGGCAAGCTCGATTTCCTTTTGCAGCAACTTCCGGGGAAAGATGGCCGGACCCATTTGACCCGCCACACCGAGGACCTGATGGCCATCGAGCGCGCCACCGGTCTCGCACTCAGCGCCCCGCTGCTGCGCCTGTCCCAGTTCGCCATGATCGTGCGCGCCGCCATCAACCTCTACCACGCCGAGCACCGCCACCAGATGCAGGGATTCCACACCATTGACCAGGTTGAAACCCAACCCGGCGTCTGGTGCGACCTGCCCACGTTCACCAATGGAGACATCGCCCATGTCATCAATCGAGCACCCGCCGCTTAAACAGCGCGTCCGTAACGCCTCACCCAACGAAGAACTCACCATCCGGCAGGCGCGCGTTGCCCCGCGCCTCACGCTCAGCGACGACCAGTTCGCCGTGCTGTTGTATACCACCCGGCTCGAACGGGTCGAAGACGACGGCGCGATCCGCTTCGAGATCGGCAACCAACCTTACGAGTTTTACCACGTCGACGCGATTACCTGCGCCACCCAGCGGGGCAAACAAGTCGTCGTCGCCTACAGCCCCGACATGCCGGACATGATCTTCGTGCTGACCGCCGATGGCGCCTTTGTCGAGCCGATTCCCTGCAAACGCGCGCTCCCGTGGTTTAACTACGAGCAGCTCGGCCAGGAAATCCGTGAACAGCAAATCACTCTCCAACGCGCCGCCCGCGAACTCGAAGAAGTTCACGGTCCCGATATTCGCCAGAAAACTTATGCTGGCCGCGGCAATGTCGAGAAAGTCGAAAACTGGCGCGACGGCCGCATCACCCAGATCCTCCCGCAACCCGAACCCCTTTCCGCGTCCACCAAATCACACACCGACGCGGCGCCTGCCGGTAACGACAGGCCACGCGAGCTTGACGCCCTGGGTGGGGATCAGGCTCGCCCCCTTCTCCCAGCAGAACCAGACGCGGACTCGCCCGCGTCGAGCGCACCCCGCCAACCGGCCAGCCCGGAATTCAGCACGGACTCTGTGGCCGACGAAGAAGTGCCTGCGCTCAATCCGGAGCCGCGTTCCCTCACCGGCGCGGCTCCGACCATTTCCCGCGCCCTTCCCTCTTCCGATCCGGCCTCCCGCATCGCCGCCGCCACCGCCCACGCCCGCACCCGCGTCGCCACTGTCGCCGACCAACAACGCGCCGCCGCCGACGCCATTGCCGATGTCGAACAGTCCGCCCGCCGCAGCCGCCGCCAACGCATCGCCGCCAAATACGGCCAGCCAGTTTCGTAGAACCCAACAACCAACCACAACAACGGAGGCAACCGTGAGTCAGAACCAAGTCGCAACACCCGATCGCCCGCGTGACGTCATCACCGCCCGGTCCCTGGCCAATGAAATGGCCATGACCGCTGTCGTCAATGTCCGCTACCGCGCCGGCACCCATATCGCCAAGGCGTGTGGTTTCAAAACCACCGCTTCCAGCACCGCTTCGTGGGATGCCGCCGCCGAGAAATGCGCCGAGAAACTTGCCAATGGCCGCCCGTTCACCATCCGCATGGTCACTCACTGCAGTTACCTGGTCGAGATCCAAGAGCGCGCCTGATCCTTCTTCCCTCTTCCCTGTTCCCTCTTACTTAACCTCAAATCACCGAAAGGGCCAATAGCGACCATGCCAACACTCGCCGCCGCCGCCAAACAAGGAACCAAGCTCGACCGCGAGCTGCTCAACGTCAGTCAGGGTGGGGAGAAAGGAAGTGCCATCGTGTACTTCAAATCATCCGACTCAAACCTCGTCGCCCAAGTCAAAACCCTCATGGACCGCCAAGGCTGGTCCCAGAAGGAAATCGGCCGCCGCGTCGGCCCGCTCACCCGCCGCGGCAAAGCCTACACCAACGGCTACGTCTCGACCTGGCTCGCCGGCAAATGGACCGGCGACGACTGGGAGGACGGCGTCCGCCGCTGGCTCTTGAACCTCAACGCCGAGGCCCGCGCCCGGCGCGATGACGAGTTCTGGCTCGATCACGATGTCTCCGACATCGTTCTCGACGAGATCGACAAAGCCTACACCCGCGGCAACTGCGTCGCGCTCACCGGCGACGCCGGTCTGGGCAAGACTTACGCGCTCCGCCGGTTCGCCCGGTCCGACGACAAGATCGTCATCCCGATCCAGTGCTCGCCCGTCTGCCGAACCGCGCCCCAGATCACCCGCGCGATCTTCGATGTGATCACCGAGGAGTACTACGATTACCGGGGCCGCAACGCCCAGGATGCCATCGTCCAGTTCATGCTCCGCTGGCGCCCGTTCATCGTGTTCGATGATTACGATTTGATGAGCGTGTCCGGGTACGACTTCATCCTGCGCGGCCTGTGGAACCAGACCCGCAACGCCAATGCCTCGGTCGGGTTCGCCCTGTTCGGCAACGCGCGCGGCATGGACAACATCCGGCAGTTGCCGCCCCAGCTCTCCAGCCGGTTGAAACACGTCGAACTGCGCGTCACCAAGGAAACATTCTCCGCCGCGTTCGCCCGCCGGATGCTCTCGCATCATCTGCCCGGCGTTGCCACGACGGCCACGATGGAATTGCTCGCGCACGCGATCCTCCGGTTTCATCCCGCCCACATGCGAACGCTCGTGAATCTGTGCGAGTGCACGATGGACAGCATTGACGACGGCGCCGCCGCCGAGACGGCCTTCCTGGCCAACTGGCTTGGCTCGACCAATTACACCAAGCTCGAGTCCCACGCCGTGCGCGGCGCGCTGACCCCGAAGCTCACCGGCCATCAGTCCAACGCCCTGGCCAAAGTCATGCGGGCGCCCGCCGAGGACGAACTCGTTGCCGTGCCGGCTTGAACATGGATACTACCTTCACCACCCCCCAAGCCGAAGCGGCCCCGGCCCGCTGCATTGTGACCGGCTGCGTGGCCGCGCCGCTTGCGGCGTTGCCGATGTGCGCCGCCCACTGGCCGCTGGTCCCGACATACTGGCGGTCCGAACTGCCCCGGACCGTCGCCGCCTGCGCCGCCGCCCGCACCAAGAACCTCACCGGCCGCGCCCGGCTCGCCCTTCATCGCGCCCGCGAACACGCCCTGCTCTGCGCCCAAGCCGCCGTCGAAGCCCGCCTCGAAGCCGTCGCCCAGAAAGGAACCAACTGATCATGGCCCTCACCAACATCACCATCCACCTGCCGGCCACCGAACGCGCCACGATCCTCGCCGCGCTCGCTGCCGCCGAGGCCGACACCGATACCACCGCCGCCATGCTCCTCAACGTCAACCTGCTCGCCTGGCTACGCGCCGAACTCCTCGGCGCCGATGTCACGACCCGCACCGTCGTGCTCAACAACCTCGTCAAATCCGCCCGCAAAATCATCAACCAACTTGCCGCCAAACCCCCGAAAGGAAACTGACCCCATGCCCCGCAAAAGCATCACGCTGCCCACCGTCGAGATCGAGACGCAGGAAGAACTCCGCGCCACGGTCGCCGATATCGCCGCCAACATGATCGTGGCCCGGCAATCCCGCGCCAACATGGAAGCCGAACTGGCCGCGATCCGCGCCCGCTACGAAGCCGACCTGATCCCGCTCGATCAACAGATCGAGACCGCCACCGAACAGGTCGCCACCTACGCCACGCAACACCCCGACCTGTTTCCCAAGGGCGTCCGCTCGCTCGACCTGGTCACCGCCCTCATCGGGTTCCGCACCGGCCAACCCAAGGTCAAACTCCTGAAACGCTGGACCCCGTTCGCCGTGCTCGAAGCGCTCAAGGCGCAGAAGTATCTCGGCCTGATCCGCCAAGTCGAAGAGATCGACAAAGAGCGCGTCATTGCCGATTCCCGCAACGGCACGCTCTCCGAGGCCGACCTCAGAGCCGTGGGCTTGGCCGTGATCCAGGACGAACGATTCTACGTCGAACCCAAAGACCTTGAAGCTCAACCCACCCAAACCATCACGGAGACCCGCTGATCATGCACATGCAAGACCCCATCACATTGCACCTCACCCGCGCCGAGTACCTGATCATTGCCGACGCCTTGATCGCGCGGCGCCGCGAAGGCGTCGAACGCCAGCACAAGGCCAAGGTCAAACTCGAACTCGGCATCGGGATGCAGATGGCCGAGGACGCCGACAACGTCCTGACCAAGATCGGCATCCAGGAACTCCAACAAGTCCCGCCCGTGATCAAGCCGCTCGATCACGTCGCCAACGTCATCGCCGCCGATGCCGGCCGCACCGCCGCCCAATGCCTCGCCCGCTTGTCCGCGCCCGTTGTAGGGCGGGAATGTTCGGGCGCCGCGCCCGATCTTCCCGCCGCCCCCGGCAATCGCGCCGACTACCGGTAGCAGCATGACCGATCGCCAACAACGCTGGTTCAATACCGACCTCTGGCCGGCAGCGTGTCGCGCCCAGGGCTGGAAACCCAGCGACCGGCCCCACAAACTCCGCGTCGTCGGCCAGGTCATCGGGCGCGAGATTTTGTCCACCAAAGATGTCGGCACCGGCCGCGAGTTCGACCAGCTCAAGGCCGGTCTTCAACACCTCGCCCGGCCCGATAATCTCAATGCCGCGCTGGCCACCGTGGACGATACCGGCCCGCGCGCCGCACAACGCAAACGCTGGCTTCATAACCTCGCGCAAGCCGATCAACCGCTCGTCGCCAAACTCACCCGCGACTTCTCCAAAGGCCAGATCACCGTACCCGCCGATCTCCCCGATCACCTCCTCAAAGCCGTCGTCGTCACGCTGGAACAAATGAAGCGCGGCGTCCGCTACCCGAACAAGACGAGTGGGAGCGGCCTCAGCGCCGCGACACCAGAATCCGCCGACCCCTTCACCACCGGCGAAACCCCCTTTTAAGGAGCCATCAAATGTGCATTGAAACCAACCATCAGCCGACTCCGCTTGGCGCTCTTGGCGACTTGGCGGTTAAACGATCTGCTGACCGCCTCGAAGCCACGGTCAACGAATGGACCTGGAAGACTCCCGCGATGCGCGCCATGACTCTCGACGTCTGCCGGCTCGCCCTGGCGCGCGGCATGGACAGCGAGTTCTCCGCGCTCGACCTGCCCAAGCGCGGCGCCTCGGCCCAGGGCGGCACCGGCATTGCCGGCAGCGTGTTCACCCAACTTCGCAAAGCCGGTATCATCGGCTTCGCCGTGATCTGGGCCGATGGCCAGGCGTTCCCGAAAACCGTCACCAACGACGGCGGCAACCCGATCCGCCTCTACCGGCTTCTCTCCGCCCCGCTCGCTCGCGCTTTGATCCACCGTCACAGCCCCGCCGAGTGCGCGCCCGCTGTCCAAGCCGAGTTCGACATTGTAGGGCGGGCATGTTCCCGCGCCGCGCGGGATCTGCCCGCCGCCACGGAGGCCGCATGATCACACCGCTGCTTAAACCCTCTTCCCTCTTCCCTCCTCCCTCTTCCTTCTTATCGCCCGCCGCCACGGAGGCCGCATGAGCGACAAACAACGCTACCCGCTCGCCGATGCCCGCGCCGTGGCCGCTGATCTCTGCCGCGCGCTCGAACCGCACTGCGAACGGATCACCGTGGCCGGCAGCATCCGCCGCCAGAAACCCACGGTCGGCGACATCGAACTCCTGTTCATCCCGCGATTCGGTTCCCGCGTCGTCGCGCCCGAACTTTTCCCGCGTCACTGCGATCTCGCCGCGCTGGCCATCGAGGAACTGCTCCGCCAGCAGATCCTCGCCAAACGCCCCAACAAAAACGGCGGCACCGCCTGGGGCGAGAAAAACAAGCTGGCCGTCCACCGACCCACCGGCATCCCCGTCGATCTGTTCACGGCCACGCCGCACAACTGGTTCAATTACCTCGTCTGCCGGACCGGTGGCGCGGAAAACAACCGGCAGATCGCCATGGCCGCGCAAGCCCGCGGCTGGAAATGGAACCCATACGGCGCCGGCTTCGAGCGGGTCGCCTACTACGAACGGTTCGAGGTTCGCGCCGAGGAGGACGTGTTCCAGTTCGTCAACCTGCCCTACCTTGCACCGGAGGCCCGCGCATGACCATCACCCTGCTCCGCCTCCACCTGCTCGCCTGGCTCGCTGCCAGCGTTCTGGCCGACAAACTCTGGGCCGCCACCCGCCACCTCGCCCACCGGACCGGCCGCCACTCCAGCCGCGCCGAAATGAAACTCGCCATCGCCAGCGAGAATGCGTGGAACGCGGAAGTGGAGCTACCGCGATGAACCAACCCACGACTTCTCAAGCGACGGTCATATCGCGGTTAGCTCCCACGCCGGGTTCTGCTGTCGTGCAGGCGGCGGTGCGATGCCACATGACCGGAGGAAGGCGCGGCGGACACTTCGTGCAGGGCAAACCCGCGAAAGTATCTATGGGTGGAATTATCTGGCACTCACTGATACCGGAGAACGAAGAAGAAGAAAGATTCTACAATCGCGTGGCAGAATCACTCTGTCAGCAGAACGATAAAAGTGAGCGGACGGCTGCCGCCGCCCCTGACTCGGAATCAACCTCGGAGCGCAACGGCGGCAGCCGTTCGCTCCACTGAATGGATGGACGATATGACCTACGAAACCAAGATGGCCTACATCGGCAAGAAACCGTGCGGCTGCGTCGTGGCGGCAACGGTGGATGACGGCAAGACTCCAAAGGCAACAGCCAACGACGTGCGAGACTTCATCCGCTCCGGCTACACCGTCGAGCGTGTGCCGCTGGCAGACGTGAAACTCAAACGGTGTAATTGCGCTCATTCGTCCATCGCGCAAGATCAGCGATGAGAGCCAGCGCCCCAATCGTAACCGAGCGAAGCGAGACCCTAGCGCCCGACGCTGGCTCTCATTCGCTGAATCGGCTGGTTGTGCCCTTCTACGCGGACGACTACTGCACAATCTACCACGGTGACAACCAAGAACTACTCGCACTAATGCCGACCTGCGACTTGATGCTGACTGACCCGCCCTACGGGAACGGCTATGCTGCGGACACAATCGGACACAAGCACAGCCACTCATGGGATAGCGAAACCCCGCCTCAATGGATGCTAGACCTCGCCCGGCATAAGGGACGCACGCAAATCATCTGGGGCGGAAATCACTACACGCTCCCGCCAACGCGGTGCGTGCTCTCATGGTACAAACCTGACGCGCCACCCTCAATGGGAAACTGCGAATACGCATGGACAAACCTAGACCGTAACTCGCGGCAAATCTCCCACACGATAGCGGCTACAAACGGCGAGAGAATCGGACACCCAACGCAAAAGCCGCTGCGCGTAATCGCATGGAGCATGGAACAAGCTGGCGACTGGCAGACGGTACTCGATCCGTGGATGGGCAGCGGAACAACACTGCTCGCGGCCAAGCAACGAAACAAGCGCGCCATCGGAATCGAGCGCGAGAAACGATGGTGTGAAATCGCGGTGAAACGCCTCAAACAAGAACAACTCGCTTTGGGGCACAACGCAGACTTGAGCCATTCTGCACGACGAAAGGAACAAGACCATGAATGACCTGAAGCTAGAATCGAAGCCGGTGACTACCGACAACCCGAACGCGAGTGCAGAATTGCGCTCCAAGGATTTGTTAGCCGCCGGTCTTGCGTATCTCCGTGACACTGTGAGCAAAGATACCAACGAAAATTCTACGATGGAAGAACTAGCACTCGATAGCCTCGACATGGTGGAACTAGCGATGGCGTGTGAGGAAGCGGTTGGCGTCTGCATAGACGACGAACATATCAGCCTGACATCGAAGCACACCCTGAAACAGTGGGCAGACGAAGCGGCAAAATATGTGACGCCAGATGAGGCGGCTAACGCGGAGGTCAGCCATGAGTGAAGCGAGTCCGACGAGCGCAACGAATTGGCTGCACCGTCTGGTTCGGCGATTCCGTTGCAGGCTGGGAATGCACCGCTGGAAATACACCAGCGAGCGCGGCTTCCGGTACCGGAACTGCACCGGCTACTGCCAACTATCGCAGTACCGAAACGACAACCACCAATGGAAGGAAGTGCCATTTTGACGATGAGCGCCCGCAGCAAAACAGTCTCGCGATGGGTAGAATGCCTATCGGCATCGGGGTGTGTGTCAACAAAGAGTGACACCGGGAGGCTGCTCATCTCCAATCACGAAAGGTAACAATGGACAAGGAACACATCTGCGCCAACTGCCAATGGTACAAACGCGACTACGGCGTGTTCACGGCTACCGGCTGGACAGGCATGGACAGGAACGAAGGCCAGTGCAACTACGAGCCGAGACCGATACGCAAGGACGGCAAAGACTGGTGCGCTCGCTATACGCCGAACAGTTAATTCTACCAACAAGGTTGCCATGAAAAACGGACTGGAATCTCGAATGCGGGTGGCGCTGGCCGAGCAGTGTTGTGCTCGCACCACCGTGGCCACATATCTGTTTTGGGCTGCGCATCTGTACCGATTCACCGGCAAGCCCGCGTCGCAATGGTCAGGCTCCGATGTGCAGGCTTGGCTCTGGTCGTTGCACCAGGCCAACTACTCCGCCGTCTCGCGCAAGCAAGCGCTGTGCGCTGCCGCGTTCGTTTTCAAACACGTCTTGAAAGCCGATATGGGACGGCTCCAACTGCCGCCGTTGCCGGTTGTGCATCGGCCGCTGAAGACGATCCCGACCCGCACCGAGATCGGGCGTATGGCCGCCGGTATTCGCGGCCCGGTCAAACTGATGATCGGGTTGATGTACGGCTCGGGCTTGCGCGTCAGCGAATGCTGCCGGCTCCGCGTCCAGGACATCGATCTCGACCGGCTGCTGGTCAAGGTCCACGCCGGCAAGG
>Ga0315909_10007900_pt1 | contig 11772 bp, 8 predicted proteins | sample LakEriMetagenome_11_FD_203527 | JGI IMG/M metagenome (GOLD analysis project Ga0315909, IMG submission 203527) | Freshwater fungal communities from buoy surface, Lake Erie, Ohio, United States - Buoy 2 MA125 | ecosystem: Environmental > Aquatic > Freshwater > Lake | place: USA: Lake Erie, Ohio...
TTCAATTCTACAGATCGCATAGTGGATGGAACCAACTGGCTTGGTGCCACTAAACACTGTTACTGAATGGATTGTTGGCTCTAATTGATCGACGCGTAATCTAATACCAGTTTCTTCAAAAGTTTCACGAAGAGCTGCGTCTAGTTCAGTTTCGCCAGCTTCAATTGAACCCTTTGGAATACCACATGTTGGCTTTTGCCAGCTTGCGCCAGTCGGGTGAACTAATAAGATCTTTGTGCCCCAAACAATTGCAACACCAGCTGCGCCGAATTTAGATCGCTTACTCTCAACAATAAAATTTTCAAAGTTCTCAATCATCAGATTTTCGATATTTTGCTTGGACGTATTTTGCCTTTTTTAATTCTTCTCGGCGTTTAACGCTGCCCTTTACAAATTCTTGACGATCTCGAAGTTCCCTAACCATGCCCGACTTATCGCTTTTGCGCTTATACGCCTTTAATGCCTGGTCTATGTTTTTGAATTTTGAAACGTCTACAATAATCATATTTTATATTATACTATATTTTTAGGTGCGGATTCTATAAAACAAAACTAGAGAGATCGCTCCCTCTAGTTAATTTATATGTTATCTGCAATTATTCTTCCTTTTTAACAGGTTGAGCAGCTGCTCCTTTCTTCATACCAGTTTTGATTTTTGAAACTTCGTCAGCTAGCGGACCTGAACCAGTAATTCCAGCCCAATATCCATTAACTAGCGATAATAAATCTCCGCTTAGTTCGGAAGCAACGCAGTATTCATAAAACTCTCCTTCGTCTCCGAAATTTTTGCTCCAAGTAGAGGTCACTAATTGAGCAGATTGCGCGTTCAACGACAGAATCATAAACGCAATTTGTAATTCGTCAGCTCCGTCTGTGTAACCTTTTGCTGTTTCCCTAATCTGTGTACAGAATGCATACGCTGCAGATTCAGCATCAATTTGTTGACCGCCTTGAATATTTACATCAGATGTTGCTGCACTAATTCCTTGGGCTGCTGCGACACCGGCTCCAACTCCAGCTCCAGTAGCAGATGCGGCTCTAGCTGCATTTCCGGCTGCTGTGATTGCTGAGAATCCGCTCTTTGCTAGATTTGCATCAGCTGCGCCGGCTGCAAGAGCTGCAACGTTTGCACCTCCTCTAATTCCAACACCTGTTGCATTGCCAGCTAATCCCGATCTAAACGCTTTCGCAGTTCCTGTGATTTTATTTACAGCACCAGCTGCTCTGATTGCACGGGTTCCAGTTAATAAGCCTTTAGCAGCGGCGCCTACTCCAAATGTTGCAATACCAATTACTACATCTAAAACTAATGACTGTAAAAAATCAACACCTAATGCTGTTCGAATGTCTTTTTCAGTAAGTTCTTGGCCATATAGAGCTCTAGCAAACGCGTCTGGGCTTCCAGTAAATTCACCATCTATTGCTGCATACATATCTTCTTGGTAAGCAGCTGTGTATGCTTGATTTAGTGCATTAAAGATTACTGTTGGGTTTGCATTAGCAGCAGCGGCAGTTGAGTGAATTGCTCCGGCAATAGCTGCTAATTTATCTTCGTCAGTTCCGAAATTTAATCCAAAAACAGAAGTACCTTCAACTCCTCTTCTAAATTGAGCTGATAGAAAATTCATATCTAATCCATCGATTAAGATTTTAGTACCGTCCTCGTCAAACCAAACCATGTAATTGCCCTTTGGGTCAACTTCTCGGTTAACGATTACTTCGTAATCTATTTCGCCTTCTTTAAATTTCAATTGAGTAGTTTTCAAATTTGCATCTTGGCTTAGAATAAATGGCTCAAGCTGAGAGATTATCGAATCGTACTGTTGTTTTTTGCCAGTTGGATCATTGATAATTGATTTAATAGCCTTTAGGCCAGCAGTATCGGTGTCAACTGGTGTAGCAAGAGACTTTGCTGCAGCTTTAGTAGCAGCAGATGGAGTCGCTTCAACAACGAATGCATTATTCTCAAGCATCAATGCGTATTTTGAAAGATCTAATTTTTTCATTAGGAATCAATTTTGTTAGTTTTTATATGGATCTGCCTCCGGCGTATATGTCCAGCCCTTATTTACAAAGTAGTATTTAACTTCGCCAGCTGGAGCAGGTGTAGGAGTAGGTTTAGTTTCGTCAAGCTTAGTTTCATCAAATATCTTTTTGACAGCTGCTTTATCTAAGCCATTTAATTTGCACCATTTTGCGATATCAATGATTAAGTCAGAAGTAATGCTGTTTTGCGGAGTACCTTCTTTTGTTAAGAATCCTAAACCGTCAGCTGTACCATTACCATAAATACCGTCGATGCCGGAATTTCTTACTTTAATTGACGCTGCACATTCAGTCTTTTTATCAGCTCTCTTGAATTTAGTAATAAGAGTCTGAGTTGCCTTTATCTCAACGATCTTTGTCGAACCCTTGCTAAACTTAACAGATTCTCCATTAAGTAGTTTTGATTTCAAATAGGCAATTACGTCAGCGTCTGCTTCAATTTTTTCAACATCAACGTATTCTGGATTACCAGATTTTTCTTCAGGTTTTGGCTCCAATACTGGATCCTTTTTGATTTCTTCAATGTCTTTCTTAATTTCTTCAGCTGTTTGTTTGTCAGCAGCTTTCATTGATTCAGCAGACATTGCATCATATATTGAGAAAGAACCTACTGTTGCAATAGGCTGAGCTTTAGTTTTGTCATAACCCTCAGCTTTCTTAAAAATGATAGAGCCTCTAAGTAGATCTCTAGGAGTTAAGAATCCTGGATCTCTCTCTTTTTTAATCAACATGAATGCGATCAATGTTGTATCATCCGCGAATTTTTTAAATTCCGGTTTTGCAACAGCTGAATTTGCAACTAACTGTGGCATGCTAGCCTGTGGATCAAGTTCTCTTAATACTACTTTAAATGCTGCGATTTCTCCAGCGTTTGCATTGGGCTTGTCCTCTTTAATTTTGAATTTATCAGCAGTTGCTTCGTTTACTGTTGATTCATTGACAAATTCATCGAATGATTTAAATACTTTCATTTTTAATTCTTGAAGTTTTTGAATTGTTCAAATGTCATGAACTGATTTTGATTATTTATCTGTTCAGATTCATTGATCTTTGTAGAATCGTTGGCTTCGCTTAAGGCTTTAGTTACCTCAGCCGGTTCTTCGCCAGACTCCCAACTCTTTTTGATTTTTTCCATATACGATTTAAGTTCCTCCGCGTTGCGAATCTGACCTCTTTCCAATAAGTAACTACCGGTTTTTTCCAATCGAGATTCATCCTTAACGTTGATGTTAAGAACTTCCCCCTTTGGATCGTATACATCTGAGAAATATAATTTAACTATGGGATCAGCATTTGTCATATCGTGTTGTGGGTCGATATCTGAATCCATACCTAGTGACTTTAGCATAGTTTTTTGAGTCTGCATAAGCTTATCATAATCATCTGGCGTCAATTCTTTCTCTCCGAACTTGTTATCGTCGCCATATAGACCTGGATTGTAAATGTTTGCACCAGTTACGGCATTAGTTGCGTCTGAACCAAGTCCACAGTCAGCTTTCGATTTCTCGGCTTTACCTAATGCTGAATCAACTAATGCCTCTAGTTCAGCTTTACCCGATTCATTTAAATCTGCCTGCTTAATTCCATATTCCTTACAGATTTGCTCTCTAACTTCGTCACGTCTTTTATCAATAGCTTCATTGATAACCTTCTTTGCAGCCAATGCCTTTAACTCATCAGTTGAGTCTACATCTGATATAGCTTTAACCCATTGTCCATAGCATTCGCTCTGCATAATTGCCTTTGCGATCTGCTTGAGGAAGAATAGAATTAAACGACGGCCAATCTTTTCACGATATGCAAATCTAGTTCCAATTCTAGTCAAAGTTGTTAAGTAGTCATCAAAGTGTCTACCGTGCTTGATAAAGTCCTTTGGATATTTTGAGTATACTCTTAGTACACTCGCTTCTCCTTCAGTTAACGTCTTTAAAATTGCCGGATTCTCCGTCATTTCTTTAAAAATTATCTCAAGCGAAGCATCGTCTCCAGCGTTAATCGCCTTCTTAATTAAATTCGAATCTGCTCTCCAACCAGCTCTTTGTAGAATTCTAGTAGCTTGTGGATTTGCTAAGATTTTATCAGTTGCTTTAATTGCATCATCAAACGCCATTCGAGCAACAGCTGCATTAACATAGGCCTCTTGTGCAGCCTTTGGTGCACCAGCTTCAACCATTTCTTTAAATGCTCGGCTATTCGTTGCCTTTGCAACTAAATCACCATCGCCTGCTCCTAATTTCTTAAATTTGTTAACTAGTAAATCAATTTCGTCTGCTGCTAAGCCTCGAGCAGCAGCGGCTACATCGGTTTTAGTAGCAGTTGCTAAGGCAGCATCTCCTTCTTTTAGTGCAACGACCGCTGCTTCTGAGCCCTTAACTGCTTTCATTAATGGTACTTCAATATTGGCTTCGATGAATTTTACAATTCTTTCGCCTTTTACCATACCGAATGTTGCAATGCTAACTACTTTACCAAGTAGAGCACCAATTCCTTTTAGAATTGTAACTAGCGAACCGGTTATAAATCCGATAAAACCTTGCAGGGCTTTTGATAGAGTAGCGGCTTGTTCTACACCAGCAGCTGCTTTTAATTCAGAGGATGCAATTTTAACGGCTGCTGTATCTGCTTTAAAGATAGCAATACCTAATTTATCTAGGATTTTTGCAAACGGAGTAAGGCTCATTTTGAGACCTTTAAAGACGTAGTTTGCTGGAATTGCCGCGATTGCTGATAGAATTGCAAGAAACCACATGCCTCTTGCTCCATAAATTAAAGCATTCAATAAGTTTGCGACAACATCAATTGGGAATCCAACCCAACTGCCTGGTACAAGACCGATAATGTCTAGAATTAAGTGAAGAACTCCAATTGCAGAGCCGCCTTCGGTTATCGCAGATAAGAAACTTTTAACGGAATCCCATAGACCTTCATAGACTGCAAATGCTTCGTTGACTGCGCTTCTGTAAGTCTCCGCTGATATTAGACTAGCTTCCGAAATGCCAGCAAAAAATATAAATCTTTGCGAGTCACTAATTTCTTCAATTTCTTCAAATGACTCTAGCAAAACTTGCTGATAGTCTTGAATTTCAGCAGTTGCTTCTTGAAAAGATAAACGTATTGAATCTAAAGATTCCCAAATACTTGACGGAACAGACTGGACTAAATTTCTTAACTGAAGAGATTCATTGCTTTCCCAATATTGGTAATCTTGTGCAGGTAGCACATATTTCATGAATAAAAACCTTTTTGGTTATTTATTCATCAGATTTCCTTTATTAATGAGCTGTTCTACTTGGTGAGAATATAGTGATATGTAATCGTCTGACGATATTTCACTCAAGTACGTCAATTGCTGAATTGCTTGCTCTACATTCGTAAAGCTCATAGCTGGGTGCAAACTCTTGTCAGAATATGAAACAGTTACGGTACCGAACATCGCAGCCTCATATGTTCGAGCTGGTAAAAAACCTCGTTCAATGTACAGATCTTTACTAATATTGATACTGGCTGCGGCCTCTGCAAAACTATGCCAAATACTAAGCCTATTCGTTCTTGGGATCTGTTTATAAACTTTGATGTCGGGTACAGGCTTGCCAGCATGAGTTACCATAAATTGACTACCGTTGAAAAGTGAATGTTCGTCCAATCGATTCAATAGGTCAACTATTATTGGATTTTTTGCATGGCCAGCTTTATAGTTTTTAAAATCCAAATTGCCATAATACAATACTGATGGTAATTTAGGTTTCTTACGTAGCCTTTCAGTATTTATGGATAGACAGTCATTTGCAAATCTTCTCCCAATTCCAGGCATATCAATAGATGGAATCTTTATCGTAAAAGGATAGCGGTCTGATTCAATAAATGAGGTCGGCAGAGAAAGATCAGTATCGAGTATGTAGACCGGTATTCCAATCGAAGCTGCAATTCGAATAAGATCTTCAAATTCCTGTGCGTCAAATAGCCCCTTTGCTAAAGTTGATAAATTTCTAAATCTTGCCTTTAAATAGATTGCATCATATCCCTTTGCGATAATACGATTCGTTACTTCATGAAAAGGTATATCATAGTCATCGACTAACTCTTTAAAGTAGGAAATGTTTAATTTGCCCAATTCATCGTCTGGAAAGACTAGTGTCGTATTAGCAGTTGGCAGATATGAATAGAAATCTATTTTACAATCTCCTTCAATATCACGAATTGCATCCAATAGCCCAATTTGATAAAACGAATGGCCTGGAATATCTTCGTCAAATATTCCAAGTTTACCAAAATATGCATATAGGATCTTCTTCATAGAGTTAGATGTTTTTAAAGCCGGCAAAGTGTGTAATAAAGTGTTTGCCGGAAGCGGCATTCTTATTTACAAATACTCTATCAAAGTTTGCGTGGAATATTTCCATCATTTCTGCAAATTTGCTCTCTCTTTCAGCACCAGTCAGCCATGAGTAATGGAAGTGATATTCAATTATTGCAAGCCTGATGTTTGACCAATCAGTTATTGCTTTGACCATATCATATTCCATGCCCTCAATATCCATTTTGATTGCAGTTACTCCCTTAAGTGCTTCGTTGATATTAATTGCAGGTACAGTAGTAGTTGCTCGGCCTTTAATTGGGTGAACTGAATGCTTACCTGAATCCTGTGACAAAAAGAAATCAACAGATTCTTGATCATCATGGACTAGCGCCTTTTCTATAATTTCACAGCGGTCTGCTACTCCATTTAGTTCGATATTACGTTGAGCAAAATCCACGTTATTGTGAAACGGCTCGTAACTATAAACTTTTTTTACCTTTGGGAATTGAGTTAGCAGCCTAGTTGCAAAAATACCAATGTGACCGCCTGCATCTAACCAAACGTCTTCTTGATTTAGATCGTCTAGTGTTAAAATGTTACCATCATCGGAAAAATGAGGCGTAAATAGAGGTTTAAAATACTCACCGCCAGTTGGCTTTATTGAGATATTTTGTGAAACGTTGAATTTGATCTCGTCTTCGGATCGAACTACGAATTCATATTCGTGATACTTGGTTTTCTTCTTGAACGTACGTAATTCGCCAGAAGCTAGGGCTTCTTCATATGAAGACAGGACATTTGACATAATCTAAGTAATATAATTTAAAGCTATTATACTACTTATTTTCCTTTCTGGTTTAAAATTGGACTAGAATCTTTTAGGGTCACATGCTTAAGTTTCGGTTGTTGCTGTAATTGGCTAGCTGGCTTCTTAATAAAAGAAAACGGCACTTCCGAAGAAGTACCGTCATCAAAAATTATCAAATAAGTATTTAAATTAACTGCAACGATCTGACCAAGGGCTCCGTCTTTTAAAATTACTCTAGTTCCAACGTTAAATTTCTTATCAGTTTGGATCAGGAGCTCTTCAGATTCAGTTATGCCTTTTTTTTAGACTGGTCTAATGTGATGTATTGGCTCTTTAGTGAATTTACATTCTTTTCAAGAGCAACTTTTAACTCGTTTAATTTGTCGGTGTAATCTTCACCGAGTGTAGAACTAGCTAAAGTCTCATCAATTGATTTAATAGAGCTTTCTAATTTTTCGATGTTCTTTTCGATTTTAGTTTTCTCAGCATCAACATTCTTATTGAATTCTGCGCTCTCTTCAAGTTTAATTGAATACAACTCAGTCACGTCATAGTGGAAATTCTCCATTACATAGTTATGGAATAGAGTGCCTTCCATTTGCTTGATTGTTCTAGTTTGACCAAGTTTTTCGAATACGAATAGTGAGTCATTGATTGTGAATACGTAAGCGTCATTTCCAAGTCTTTCGTTGATTAATCTCTTTGCAAAATCTAAGTGAGCAATGTTTTCAAGGTTAGATAGAACTTTAGCAATATTAGAACGAGTTTCTACTGATTCCATTAGGAAGATTTCAGAAACGTTTGCTGAATTAGCATCTTCAATTGCTTTACCATTTACGGTAAACTGTAAACTATTTTCCTGCAATTCAAAACCAATTGTCATAGTTTTCAATTTAGCAGTGTAATTGTTACCTGTATGAGAGAAGCCTAATGAATTTAGAGACTCATATAGTTCAAAAAAGTCTGGATAATCAGCTTCAACTTTTTCTGCTTCAACTTGAACTGGGTTTTCCTCAGTTGAAAGTTTAACAAAACTATTGTCGACAACTGTCATTACTTCATTTTCAGAAATCGCTAAGTACGGTAAAACTACTGAGTTTACTTGTGCATCGCCATTACCGATACCGATATTAAAAGTACCAGCTGAACGAGCTTCAACCATGCTTAATGTATTAATAAGTCTATTAACGATTGGCATGTTCACTTTTCCACGAAGCTTCATCTTTAATGAATCAGAAGTAATTGTGTTTTCCAATAAGCACTCTTCAAGAATTGAACATGCTTCTTTATAAATGATTGGACTAGCTTGACGCATTTCATGAACAGCGTTCATAATCTCAAACTTAGAACGGTTTTGCTCGAGATGAGAACTTACAGCGGCTAGAGCCTCTGATACAGCTGGATCATATGCGTATTTAGAAAGACCTGAAATAAAATGAGAAATCATTTTGAATTCTGGCTGGGTAGATATTCCGCTTTCTAAAACTGCAAGAGTATGTCTAAACACTGGATCTGACGCTAATGCACTTTCTTGCAAGGCTTTAACCTTTGTTGCAAGGTCAGCTGAGTCAGACATGTCCTTTAATTTTTTAGCTGGGGTATTAGCTAAGCTTTTGAATTTAGCGACAACCTCTTTTAGAGATTCATTCGCAGTTGATTCGGAAAGCTGAGATAATGTATTTAGAGCATTTTCGAATACCTCCGCTGGAGATACTCCCAATAAGATTGAATTATTGATTGATTCTACTACCAGTTTGGTGGTAATAGCACCACTTACATTCTCATTAGTGGTTAGCTCGTTTACTAGTTCTTGGATAAGGCCGTTCATTAATAGTCCTTCTTTTTTTTGTTATTTATCTGTCAGTTGACTATGTTTATTTATACGCAAACCTGCATAAATCTTAAAATATAGGTAAGCCCAAGTCATTAGAACCTTCGCCAAAGTTTTGCGAAAGCTGATTTTTTAGAATAGCCAACTTTGATGTATTTCTCACCGTGCCGCTTGTATTTTGAGCAGACTGGATCGAAGCATTATTTGATTGAGTAGATGTAGCTGCACTCTTTGTCGGAATTGAACTTATTGCATTGATATTCGAAGCAGGTTCAATTAGTTTAGTTCCAACTTTAATTGATTTAGCAGCAGCTGCTTTCTTCCATTTGTCTACCTCAGATTCAAGAGAACTTACTTTATCAGTAAGGGATTTAATTAATTCAGCATTTTTTGATGCTTCTAACATCGCAGCAGATTCAAGAGATTCATTTTGAATGATAGACTGATAGTCAGTCGAAGATCTCCATTTGCCAGTATACAGCATAGATTCAGTACCATCTTCTGATATTACTGTGATTATGAATAGATCGTCTTTTGAATCAATGATTTTTAAAGCTTCTGCTTTATTAATCTTAAATGCAATCTGGCCATACTGTAAATTCTCGTAAGCTGCGTCCTTCATATTTGTGAATTCCGCTGTTGAATTCTTACCGAAACTTAATTTAAAAGAAGAATTTAAATTTAAGGCAAGAGAAGTCGGCGCGTCAGATGTTGCAACTTGTTTGTAGATATTGAATCTAATAAAATTATCAGTTGGATCGATCGGTAAAATCATTTTACCTTGACCGTACACTACTTCATTGCCCAATTCAGTTGAGGTAATTAATGCATTACGTGAACTTAATAGAACATTCGACTTGTGGAAAAAAACTGGAGCAGCAACCTTAGTTTCCTTGATTTGAATTTGTGAATTTGTGTTGCCTAATACTACGTTAAATGCGCCCGATGCGTCAAATGTTGTTTGTTGAATTTTATTGTAGATCACATTTGACTGTGGGCCTCCAACTAATTCAATCTTTGCTAAAGACTTGCCGTATTTGTTCGGATTGAACAGGGTCATTGAACCAGTTCTAATCACATTCTCACTAGTACCTTTATTGAATAATCTAAGAGTGTAATCAATCGTCATTGAAATAGCAACGTTTGAGTTCTTTAGGATTGGTCGGTATGCTAGCGGTTCGCCAAAATTATCTTCTTGATAAATTACAATATTACCAGAAGGCAAGTATGCAGTACCTACTTGTTCGTACACCTGCAATTGGTGAATTAATATCCAATTTTGGTTAGATCCTCTGCGATTTAAGATAGAGATCAAGTCTTCCGGAAATGCTCCATTCCAAGTAGCATAATATTCAATGTAGTCTCCGTCTGGTGCCTCTTGAATTACTGCACCCAAATCATCAAATTCATTGGTTTGGGCAATTGCAGCTTCATAGTTTTGTGTAACCAGGTAACCAGTGTACTCGATATTGTTTGTACCGTATATGACTTGCGTATTTGCTTCTTGGATAAAAACTGTAACTGGTGCGTTCTTAATAAATCCGACACCGCCAGTTGCTAAATACTCAAATGAGTTAGGCCCAAATTGATCAAAATTATCATCTAGGTATTTTATTGATGGAATTTTGACATCAATGTACTTATCATAAATCGCATCTCCCAAATATAAAGGCCGAACGTTTAATGATAGGATTGTTTCTGCAGTAATATCATCTAAAACGATATTGGCAAATATGAAATTTCTAAGGTCATTTAGCTTATGCTTTACACCAACAATTAAAGAACCAACTTCGCTGAAGTTAAAACCTGAGGCAAAGTGGAATCTAACTGTATCAAATACTAGGTTTGCTGAATATGTTGTGTCAATTTGTGATTGAGTTAAAGAAGCGTCGTAATCTTGATACTCTGGTGCAATATCGCTATCCAATAAAGCTAGTCTGGAACCGCCAATTGGAGCAACTGTAATGTCTTTGATATTGTGAGTTTTTGACAAGTCACTATCATCATTATAGACTTGAATAAGGTCCATAGTAGTATTATCCAACTTGTAGAAAGTTGATGTGACTAGCTCTGGTGATGGATCACCAAGTGGGTGTGCCATAAACTCTAGCACGCAATAGTCGGATAATGTAACGTATGATGAAATCATTTATACTTCTTGCCTAATTTAAATGTTAACCATGATGGTGTATAGCTAAGCCCTACGCCAATATATGGAAAAAATGTCGGTTGCTGCTGCATTGAGAGACCGTATCCGGCTTGGATACCAAATCCCAAATAGCTGCTGTATTTTTGGTTCAGTTGTCTTTCAATCATATTGATACCTGACATCTGGACTTGTGCTGGAAATTTAGTGCTGGAAGTAATGTGAAATATTCCTTCTTTGTCTTTTGACATTGCAAGAGCAAGACTTAGCCCGAATTCTGGATTAATTTCGACTTTACCGTCTTCGATTTTATTATCTCTTAATTTAGTTACAACTTCTCCAGTAATCTTATAGTAATTACCTTCGCCAAATTGCTTATCGATATTGATGGAAATAGATGAGTCTGATGAAAGAGACGCAATACTGCCTGGCGCGCCAAGACCTGAAATAACTTGATCTTTGAACTTAATTTGATTTTCAAGATAAGCTATCATTTCTTGACCCTTAGCTCTATCTCCCATAACATCTTCGTACTTATCTTTATATTTAGATAAGCTTTCTTCAATAGTTTCCTTGTCGCCGGTTAAAATACTGATTTCTGACTTGTAGTTACCTGCTTCGTCTTGCCAGTATTCCATTGTGTC
>Ga0315909_10007901_pt1 | contig 11772 bp, 11 predicted proteins | sample LakEriMetagenome_11_FD_203527 | JGI IMG/M metagenome (GOLD analysis project Ga0315909, IMG submission 203527) | Freshwater fungal communities from buoy surface, Lake Erie, Ohio, United States - Buoy 2 MA125 | ecosystem: Environmental > Aquatic > Freshwater > Lake | place: USA: Lake Erie, Ohio...
ATGGTGGAGAAGTAATTGTTTGGTCTGCTGTCCATGGTGCAAGTTCTTTAGCTATTGAGGGATTGATGCCCCCTTCTGATTTTCCACTGGTGCTTAAAAGTATTAAGCGATCTCTAGGGATTAAGTCTAAAGATTGATCCTCTTCGGCGGGCAAAGACCTGATGCCTGTGTCGTTGTTTGGCTTATAAACAAATGGTTGCGGTAGGGAGTCCATTGTCTAGCTTATTGAAGAAACGATTGAGTCCGCGAACGCATCAGCCAAGACCCTAGACTTTTGAATCTCAGATTCTAGCTCGTCGCATAAAGCCATCAACTCATTTACTCTTGAAACAATTCTCTCTTGCTCTTTGTAAGGAGGGACTCCAAAAGAAATTTGATCAAGCGTTTTTTGACTAATTGATGGAATTGATGTTCCAGATTGATACTTCGTAAAATCTATTGAGGTAAGTAGCAAAAAAAGCCATTCAGTGAAAATCGCATCACTGGGCTTAATTCCCATACAATTGTTATCAATAGCTGTTGGCTGAACCAGAATTCTTCTCTTGTTGGTAGCGATCGCACCACCGATTTTTGGAAAAATTACAGTTCCAGCGGAGTGAACATTAATTCTGAGTCTTTTGGCTGATTTTTCGTCAATACTGTTGACAGTCTCTTCGATATATCGAGAATTTCGCTCCAAATTCATATCGCTCACCTTACAGAAGAGAATTTCCCTCCCAACATGTCCTTGTTCGCTTGTTGGAAATCCGTTGCCACCAACCCAATTCCCGATATTAGGAAAACTTGCTTTAGCCCAACCTAAAGGTAATTCGGTTTCAGAATTTTGATTTATTGAAAGGACTTCTCGGACTTGAGTTAAATCAAGAGAAGTAAGAGCCTCTACCGCATTTCCTTCATCACTTTTTTGCTCAACCAAGTTTCCTGCCACAGCTATTGACACAATCAATTTTCTTAAACGATTAACACCATTCGTCGACCCCGTAATTAAATTGATATTTTTGATTAGAATATTCGATATCTCATTTTGAGGTAACGACCTACTCAGGCTGGCTTTAATTGACTCTTGCAATGGATTTAAATGCTCACTAATTTCCAAATAATCCTTTAGTAGTAGCTCTGGATTCTCGTGAATTTGAAGGGGTGCGTTAGGATTCTTAATATCCAAATTGAAGTTATTCGCCGTAACTTGTTCTATTGAAACTTTCCATGCCTGCTCATTTTCTTGCCGATCAAGCCACCAACTCTTTTCGACATCAAATTCCTCTAGACGCATGGGTTTAGTTTTGTTATATGACTTTACGCCTAAAGGAAGTTTGTGTTCGAAGTACCAAATATCTTTTGTTGGTTCCCCTTTTGTTAAAAAAAGAATATTTGAAGCAATATTTGTATAGGGAGCAAACACGGATTTTGGCAGTCTTATAATTGTGTGAAGATTTAATTCTTCTAGCATTTTTTTCTTTATTTTGGTCTTTATACCCTCACCTGAGAGCGTACCGTCGGGAAGGAGAATGGCTGCTCGTCCACCATCTTTCAGTAGCTCCATAACAAGCACTAGGAAAAGATCTGCTGTTTCCCGAGTCCTGAATTCAGCAGGAAAATTATTTTCAATCCCATCTTCTTCCACACCACCAAATGGTGGGTTTGTTACAACTACATCGACCTGATCATTTCTCCCATAATCCCGAAGTGGCTTCGCGAGGGTATTACCATTGATTATATTTGAGGGAACTTCAATGCCATGGACCATCATGTTTGTAGCGCAGAGAACATGAGGAAGAGGTTTCTTTTCCACTCCTCGTATACTGTTTTTTAAAGCTTTAAGTTCAGCAGGTTTCTTCACCTGCTTTTTCATGTGTTCAAAAGCGCCAGTTAAGAAACCGCCTGTGCCACAAGCTGGGTCTAGAACTATCTCGCCTAATTGTGGATTCACCATTTCGATGGCAAATTGAGTTACTGCTCTGGGTGTGTAGTACTCACCAGCATTTCCCGCATTTTGAAGATCTCGGAGGATCTGCTCATAGATGTCACCGAAGAGGTGTCTGGTTTCCACAGAGTTATAGTCAATATCCTGATTGATTTTGTTAATTACTTGACGAAGGAGTGTTCCATTCTTCATGTAGTTATAAGCATCATCGAAGACGCTTATTAAAAGTGCGCCTCGCTCTCGGGCTTGCCCGTTAAAGGAAGAGAGGTCTAATTCTTTTAACTTTGGAAAAAGATCATTGTTGATGAAATTAATCAGCGCATCACCCGTGAAGGAATCTTTGCCAGCAACGCTTTCATCGGCCCAAGATTCCCAACGATATTTCTTTGGGATAGGGGATTTGTACTTTGTGTCTTCTAGTTCAGTTTCTAATTCGAGGTCACTATAGATTTTGAGAAAGAGCATCCAGCCAAGCTGACCAATGCGCTGGGCGTCACCGTCAACACCTGCGTCTTTACGCATTATGTCTTGGATTGTTTTGACGGTATTAGACAGTGACATTTTTCTCCATTAGTTAGGCAGTTGGTGCGTAAAGAGCGGTTTCAAGTTTCTGTACAGCTTCTAGATATTTATCACGGCCACCGAAACTTTTCACAATTTCGATAGGTGTGCCAATTTGAGTAAATGGATCCAGCCTTAAGACATCAATCTTTTCGATGGTTTCAAGTCCTTGATCAGCGTATTTGTCGAGCAGGATTCCAAGAACCTCACGAGCTTTCTCCTCGTACATGGAGAAGACATTCCGCTTCTTAACTCCATCAGCTCGCTCCTTTCGGGTTAGAGGAGGTTGATCAAATGCGATGTGGCAGATGAGGTCAAATGGATCCAGATCTCGTCCCACAGCGCCTTCTAGAGCCTCAAGAATTACCCCTTTTTCAAGGAGTTCTTCGAGGATGACCTGCTTTCGCTCTGCCCCATTCCAGCGCTTTCTAAATTGATCAAGAGATTTAAACTCTTGGCCAACTGCCTTACGGGTGAAATCTTTAAGGGATTCTGTAATTAACTTTCCATCTTTGTCGTAGTACTGAACTCGCTCGGCGATAATCTTGAATTGAACTCCGCTGACAATGAATCTCTTGGTTGGTTCTGGATCGGTATCTGCCAGATCCACTGGACCTTCAAGGACCTTTTCAATATCTGAATCTTCATTTTCAGATTGAGGATCTGGATCGATATCAGTGACTTTGCCATCTTTATCTATTTCCTTAATAGCTATGGCTGGACCATCCCAATCAGGATCAGCAAAAAGTTCTGTAGCCTTTTTGAAATCAATAATTGTGAAGAAGTATTTGCCAAAGTCAGGACGGAGTCTGGTTCCACGCCCAATAATTTGTTTGAACTCTGTCATCGATTGAATTCTCTGGTCCAACACAATGAGTTGGCAGGTTTGGGCGTCTACACCTGTAGACATAAGTTTTGAAGTGGTCGCAATAACTGGGTAGGGCCTCTTAGGGTCAATGAAGTTATCAAGCTCGTTTTTACCTTCTTCGTTGTCGCCAGTAATGCGCATGACATAGCGATGATCTTTAGCAACTAAATCTGCATTTAGTGGATCATTAACTATCGCTTGGCGCATACGCTCTGCGTGATCGATATTGCTACAAAAAACTATGGTCTTATTCATTGGGTTAGTGTCATGAAGAAATTGACTGATTTTGTGAGCTACTAACTTGTCTCGCTCAGGAAAGATGATCTCTCTATTAATATCAACCTGATTGTAGTTTCGATCATCAATCAAGTTTCCAGCATCATCAACCATTCCAGATTCAGGGCGCCAACCTTGTAGATCAACATCTAGATCAACGCGAATGACTTTAAATGGGGCAAGAAAGCCATCATCGATACCTTGCTTTAACGAATAGCTATAAACAGGTTCTCCAAAATAACCAATATTTGACACATACTTTGTCTCTCTTGGTGTAGCTGTCATACCTATCTGGATAGCAGAATCAAAGTAATTCAGAATAGTTTTCCAAGTGGCATCGTCAGCAGCGCTTCCTCGATGACACTCATCGATTACTACAAGGTCAAAGAAGTCTGGTGGAAACTTGTTGTAGATAGGTTCTAAATCTTCGCCACCCATAATCGCCTGATAGAGGGCAAGATATATCTCGTACGAGGTGTCAACTTTGCCATTGTCGCGATCAACAAGGCTTCGATTGAGTTTTGTCATGACACTGCCAAATGGTTTGAAATCATTAATCATGGTCTGGTCAACCAAAATATTGCGATCAGCTAAGAAAAGAATTCGCTTTGCTTTCCCAGTTTTCCAAAGTCGCCAAATAATGTTGAATGCAGTTCGAGTTTTACCAGTTCCAGTTGCCATTGCAAGAAGCACTCGCTTCTGCCCACGAGCGATGGCTTCAATACTCCGATTGACTGCAAGTTGCTGGTAATAACGGGGTAACTCTTCAGACATGTATTGATAACTAGGACTGGTGATTAGTTGCTCAGTCGATGGCTCAAGTTTCTTCCAAACTTTGTAACGGCTCCAAAGCTCCTCTGGGGAAGGGAATTCATCCAGCGAGAGGGTTGTTTCAATCTGATCTGCATTTCCAGTTTTATCGTGGAATAGAAACCCATCGCCATTAGATGAGAATACAAATGGGATATCGAGTGCATTGGCATAAGCAAGTCCCTGTTGCATACCTGCCCCGATTGAGTGTGTGTTGTCTTTTGCTTCGATAACTGCAATAGGAATATTTGATTTGTAGAAAAGTAAGTAATCGGCCCTTTTTTGTTTTCCACGAGCTATCAGTTCGCCACGAACAATTATTCGTCCAGCTGTGAAGGGATATTCACGGCGCCATCGAGTTTCATCCCAGCCAGCTGAGGTGAGGGCAGGTGAAATGAAGCGGTCGCAGATATCGGACTCACTTAAGGACTTCTTGTTCATCCCGATTCTGCTCCTTTCCAATGGTCGCTCCAAGGCTAAAACTACATCCCGGCAGTGACAGATGGGAAGAAAGATGACTAAATGACCATATTGGTCAATGGGCCCAGCCAAGAAGCCAGAATATTGGCCAATTTGGAAGATTTCATAGCGAAAGTTTCTGATTTCAGAAGCACTTTTCTTAAATATTAAATTGTTTCAAAATTAATTTTATTATAGAACTTAAGCCCAGAACTTGTCACGGTTGTAATTAAAACGGCCCTTTATTATAAATATTTAACGACAAGTCAAAAATCAATAGTTTCAAATCATGTCAAACTTTCTAAAGCCAATAAATCGTTTATTGGCTTTATGTGAAAGGAAAACGCGTGACTGATGCATCAAACAGCTCTATCGATCTAAGTAGTGGCTACTACTCCATTTCTGAGTGCGCTAAGAGATTGGCCAAAACTCCACAAACAATTTATATGTGGATAGACAAGGGTCAATTTGCTCCAGTAATCAAAGTCGGATCTACCTACATGGTAAATGCTCAAGAATTCGAAGATTGGATTACTTCAATTATCAGAGGCGACTCAATTGTTGAGGAGGATATTTAAATGGCAACTCATTTAAAACGGCTTGATGACTGGGTGAACCCAGAAAAAAAGTACTTGTTTTTTAGCATCAACAATTTCGCCAAGTATCTTGGAATTCCACAGAAGGCGATCATGAATCTCGTCAGTTCCAAGCTCTTGGAAAGTGTTGTCGTAGAGGGCCGAACCTTCATTCCAATCAGAACCCAGCACCTACTTTTTTGGAGCGGCCAATCCAAAGAGGATTGTGAGTCACGGTCAGATGACTTTTGGGGATTGATTAAAGAGGAAGATCAGGAGTAGCGATGGAGTCGGAGGCAGATTTTTTTAATCATTTTGCAATGACCCAAGAGGAGATAGATACATCCCTCGGGGCTGTTGTTGATGGGCGTGATTACCAGAAACAAATCTGCCTCTGCGGGCATCCCATGAGTGGTCACTCTCAGGTAGGTGATCGATCAATGTGCAATTTTGGGAAAACCTATTGTCGTTGCCAATCCCCTGTTGCCGTTATAGCAACTTCAGACCTTCGTTACTTCAAGAAGCTCACCCGAGGCTCAGGGGCTGACCACGCCCTGAGCCTTGGCTGCTACTCTGCAATAAAAGCAGGTAAGTCGGTGAAATGGCTTGCAGAGCCCAAGTGTTTTAAGTGCCATAGTTCTGAGCTCGCAATAAAACCTGTTGCAATCAACTTACAGAATAGGGTCTCGTTTTCGTCTGGAGAAATCAATGTTCTCCTTTGTCGCCCCTGTTATGAGATCTTACTGTACTCCTGAAAATGAGTAACTTGATGCCATCAACGCAAAATTTCACTGAAGATACTCCGAGATACTCCGAGATACTCCGAGATATTCCGAGACATTCCAACATTCCGCATTTAAGTTATATATAAATAATTTTATTACGACTTAGGTGTAGCCAGGTAAGAGAATTAAGTCTCGGAACATTGGAATGTCTCGGAATGTCTCGGAATGTTGGATTTCAAAGAATAGAAAAGAAAAGTCTTAAGTTACCTACTTTATACAAGTCTAAGTTTCTTAATTTTGCCTCTTTCATAAACAACAAAAAATGATTATTATATTTTTACGCTTGAAATCAAGGCTAGTTCTATGATAATTTGGAAAACAAATTGCTTCTAAAATCATCTAAATGCGTTTGGAAAAACAACTTTTGCCCAACTCGCCTCAAGGCGGGTGTCATGTATTCGCATTTGACGCTCCCCAAAAGAATCATCCTGTAGTTGACGCCATTGCCCCAGCGTTTCATTCCAATACTCGTAGTCACTAAAGTTCAAAGTTCGAACAATCGAAATCAGCTCTTCAGAGTCTTCTGGAAGGAAGTGTCCGATATATGAATATCGGTATTCAGATCTCACGGTGCCTCCTAATCCAGTCGTCTAGTTCGTTTCGGTCGTAGATGTATCTAGAGCCCAACTGGTAGGCAGGAATACCCAAGGCTCTCCAGTTACGCCTAAACCAAGGGATCGATCTTCCTAGGTATTCGGCGGCCTCCTTGGGGGAAAGGCGCTCGGAAGTTGGCATTGTTAGTTCCCTCTTTCTTGTATCAGTTTTGACAGTTTAGTATCAGTTATGTATTGTTGTCAACCTAGGACCCAATGGGGGTAAAAATGGCTCAAGGAATCTTCTACGCAAGAAGTACAAATGGTGTCCCTAAAGACATCATTACTTGGCATGACAAATTGCCGATTCGAATATTTATTCACTCGCAGGAGAACGAAGACACCTCTAGGACTGTTCTATCGATTACCACGCAATTAGTTGGGGAGAAACCACTAAAGCCATCTGAAGAGGAAAAATCATTGCGTTTAAAGCTCGCAAAACTAGGAGCTGTTGCCATTGATGAATCTTTGAATTCAGCGCAAATGAGAAAGACAGCATTTGGCTTGTTACTAGAACAGCACTCACTATTGATCTCCTCAGAAATGCAAAAAAGTAATAACTTCAAATCACAAGAGATTTCACTGGTTAGCCAGATTAAGTCCAGAACTAATCCAAATATTCAAATTGTTTTGCTAGATACGCCTGAGGAGATGGCTAATCTTGGGGGATCAGCAAGTGATGTAATTCTTATCGCAAAAATTTATTCAACGATATACACCAGTGGATCTACAAAAGTTGCCAAGCGAACAGCTGATGCATTGAGAGTCGATCTTGAGACCGTAAGGACAGCAGTGAGAATCGCAAGACGAAACAAATGGCTCACATCGCTTGGTCATGGAAAGTCTGGTGGCTTGCTAACAAAAGAGGGCGAGAAAAAGTTTCGAGAGGCAAATGGACCTTATCGAGTCCAAAAATTGTTAGATCTAGATTTTGATAAGAAGGTGAAATAGTGGCATACATCCGTGAGTACAAATCAAAGAAGAACTCGCGTCTTTACTCAGCGCGCTGGAAGATGGCGAATGGCAAAGAAGGCGAAGCCAGAGGCTTTAAGACTCGAAAAGAAGCTAAAAATCATGCAGAAGAGATGGAGGCCTTTGAGCGAAAGATCAAGAAAAACTTAGTTCGTAAAGTTTCGGGCCCAATAACTTTGCGCGATTTCATTCAGGATGTTTATGTTAGTTCACTAGAAACCGAGCGGTCGACTAAAGAGAATTACGAGAGAATCATAAACGCACATATTCTTCCGAAGTTTGGAAGCCATCCATTAAGAGGCATAAAGCCAGCTGACATTAAGGAATGGAGAAATGAGCTCAGGGCCAAAAAGAACCAAAATGGATTGCCTTTGAATGAAAACTATGTAGAAAAAATTGCAATTCATCTTGGAATGATTCTGAATGCCGCCGTAGATAATGATTATTTAGAGAGCTCACCTATGAAAAAGGTGAAGAAAAGAAAAGGGAAATTAAAGAAGAAGAAGGTAGTTCCCCTGAGCATGGATCAAGTCTCGAAGATTGCCGAGAACATGTCGCCACAATATCGACTGATTGTTTGGCTAGGTTTTTATACGGGAATGAGGCCTTCGGAGGCTCTTGGGCTAACGATTGACCGTATAGATTTTGAGAATAAAACTATTCGAATTGATCGACAAATAAGTCGATATCAGAATGAAGTATTTGCGGATTTTTTAAAGACGCCAGCAAGCGAAAGAACTATTCACCTTATGGCACCACTTGAGGTATTGATCTCTGAACATATATCGAGATATGGCCTTGGACCTCATGGGCTTCTCTTGAAGAATAAAAACGGTGGCATTTGGAGATATCGAGACGCGTCTCATCGATTCCGTCTCGCAGCAAGGCCAGTGGGAGTCCCTGCAGGGGAAGGTCTTCATTTGCTTCGTCATACATGTGTATCTAACCTAATTCGATTTGGCTTTAGAGAAAAGCAGATTCAAGACTGGGTTGGGCATGAGTCAATTCAAGAAACCTATGACACTTATGGACATCTCTTTCCAGATTATCTGAGCTCAATCGGTGAAGAGATTGACGCCAAATTCGCAAGTTTGAAGCGAAGCGATGGCACCGAATTATTTATTGTTGCTTAGCCCTACAGACCAACAATTCCTTTTATTCAGATTAGACTCTTATCGATCCAAGCACTCTTAGCGAGTAAGTAAATTGAATAAAAAGTGACAAATAAAAACGGGCAAAAATAGCGGGCAAAGTTTAATTCACGCTCAAAAATCCACCCTTTAACTGTGTCCGGCTTATAGGGCGACTCTTCTTCACATAGTAGTTACTGCGAGTAACCTAGTACTTATGCCATGATTAATGTAACAACGGATTGGTAGTGATTGGGACTTGGTTAATAACCAGGTCCCTTTTGCTTTCCAAACTCTTTTGTCCACAAGTAGCACCACATAGAAATTTCACAAGTTGGTAATTACGTAACTTCGCTCTCGTGTTGGGGGCGTGTTGTAATTGGCAGCCTAACTGATTACCAATCCGTTGGAGCGGGTTCAAATCCCGTCGCCTCCACCAAAGTCTTAACTGCTTCAGTTCGATCTATTGGTAATGGTCAAAAGAGCTGCAGCAGATTTGCATGGGAGGGCCTCGAGAGATCGGGGCCTTTTCCAATTTCTACGGCGTATCGGGCGACTCTTCTTTAACTTAATGTCTAGCGTTTTCAATATGGGCTGCTTTTAAGCTTTATGTGGTTTACTTCTTAAATGCAATCGGGTAGAAACATGGCTGGCTTACTCCTGGCCATGATCTTTACAATTTCAAACTTGACCCCTGCTTACGCCCACCAGCCAATTAACCTCACCGCAGCTAACTCAAGTGCAAATAAGGGACCAATCATTGTTGATGGCAAAGTCTCCTTTGTAATCAGAGCAAATTTCACAAAGCCAAATCAAACTCAAGGATTTCGGGCAGCATTACAAGCAGGTGAGACATTGTATTTTGAGTACTTAATTATTGATAAAGCACCTGAAAATAAATTAGCTAAAAACAAATTACCGGTTGCCACAATCACCGATCCGGCTGGGAAAAAAATGGTAATCAAATTTACTGAACGTACTAAATTCTATTATCCATTTCTCGACACGAATTTCGTGTATTTAGCAAGATATGATCAAACAGCTCTTGATGGAATTTATAAATTTACTTTGCAATCAAAGGTAAAGGCCGCAATCCAAGTTGTAGTTGGCACTTTAGAGACTTATGGTGAGGTTTTATCACCTGCCACCTGTCCAGCATGGGTGGCACCTTTAGATGAGGTAAAGATTCTGCCAGCATATGCCGAAGGGCTAGTTGGTATGAAAAAAGAGGCTGCTGCATCTTGTGCTGAAAAATTAGGTTGGCAGTATCGAATTGGCCAAGAGGATAATCAGATCTTTGCTTTAACTAGAGATTATCGTTTGGATCGCATAACTGTTTCAATAAAGAAAGGCTTAATAACTCAAAGCTTAGTTGGTTAGGTATTTTCCTCAGGTTTACTAGACATCGCCTAATTGGCCTAAGTATGATCGCCATCTAATTGAGTTGATGGGGGATTGAAAATGGCTAACTTTCTAACTGAAGCAAGTGAAATCCAAAATGATTTAGCCGCCATTCGTCGTCACATTCATCAAGAGCCAGAAATTGGATTGGACCTACCTAAGACTCAGGCAAAGGTAATTGCAGCTCTTGAAGGTTTAGGTCTTGAAATTTCTACGGGCAAATCTCTTACATCAGTAACCGCCGTCCTGCGTGCTGGCAACTCTGAAAAGACTGTCTTGTTGCGCGCAGACATGGATGCGCTACCTGTCACAGAACTTGCTGATATCCCTTACAAGAGTCAGATCGATGGTGCCATGCACGCGTGTGGTCATGACTTACACGTTGCAATGTTGATTGGTGCAGCAAAGTTATTGGTGAAGAACAAGTCACAGCTCAGTGGCGATGTTGTCTTCATGTTCCAACCCGGTGAAGAAGGCTTCGATGGCGCTGGGCACATGATCAAAGAAGGTGTTCTAACTGCAAGCGGGCGAAAAGCTGATACAACTTACGGAATTCACGTGATGTCATCATCAGTGCCAACGGGAACCTTCACGACTAAGCCCGGAACCATGATGGCTTCTGCCGATGAAATACATGTAACTGTTGTTGGAATGGGTGGACATGGATCACAACCTCATACCGCTAAAGACCCAATTCCAGTTGCAGCCGAAATGGTGAGCGCTCTGCAATTGATGATTACTCGATCCTTTGATGCATTCGATCCAGTAGTAATCACAGTTGGTCAATTCCACGCAGGCACAAAAGCAAACATCATTCCGGATACTGCAGAGTTCCAAGCAACCATTCGAACATTCTCACCAGAGAATAGAACTCGAATCAAGGTCGAGGCAGTTCGTTTGTGTGAATCAATTGCAGCGGGTTATGGACTAAAGGCCGATGTAAAGGTTGTCGAGCAGTATCCCGTCACAGTAAACAACGATGCACACGCGCAGTTTGTGGGCAGAGTTGCAACAGAACTCTTTGGCAATGAGGGATACATGGATATGTCGCACGCAATTGCTGGAGCTGAAGATTATTCACGCGTTCTAGAAGCTGTTCCAGGTTCTTACATCTTCCTTGGTGCATCTGTTGATAAAGACTTCACTAAATCTGAGGTCAATCACTCGCCTCGAGCAATGTTTGATGATTCCGTTCTTTATCGAGGAGCAGCTTTGCTAAGTGAGTTGGCAGTTCGCTCACTTAATGAAATGGCCTAATTCTTTAAACCTAGTACGCCACGCCTATTGGGCGTATGTTGCATTAATGCTACATAGCATATATGCTATTTCTTATGAGTCGCAATCCAGAAGAGCCGGTCTATAACCGGATAGAAGAAGCACGCACCTCACTTGGGTTTACACGGCAAGATCTTGCTGAC
>Ga0315909_10007902_pt1 | contig 11771 bp, 14 predicted proteins | sample LakEriMetagenome_11_FD_203527 | JGI IMG/M metagenome (GOLD analysis project Ga0315909, IMG submission 203527) | Freshwater fungal communities from buoy surface, Lake Erie, Ohio, United States - Buoy 2 MA125 | ecosystem: Environmental > Aquatic > Freshwater > Lake | place: USA: Lake Erie, Ohio...
GTAGGTGTTGCGCGAGATACCGGCCGCACTGGGCGTTTGAATGTTCACCAGCGGTACACCGTTGCCGGCTTGCAGGATAGTCGGGCGTTGTGTACCCGGGGCGGTGGGGTCGGCGCGGATTTGGGCGGTGGCGTTTACGCCTGCCAGCGCAAACAGAATGATGAAGCCCAACCGAAGACCCGAGCGCATCGCAATGACTTCTGTTTCATGACGAACCAGAAAAGCGAACAGAGAAACGACTAACGAACGACGACGCATGAACAATCACTCCTGCTCAGGGAAAGAAAATTCAGTGATAGTGATGACGCGACCCAATGCGATTCAATGCAATGGCACGTAAAGGTCAGCGGAGTGTTTCAGGAAGATATCTGACCGTCCAGATGAAATTTCTGGATGCGTGTTTTATGAAACACTAGCGTCATTAATCGCAGAGAAATTCATGAATGAACTTCGCCCGCGACAAAAAATACTGCCAAAATTTTTATATCCAGATTTTTGTAGAGATAGGTAGCGTTTCGGAGGGCACCAAGACCGAGCCCAACTATTTCAAGGATATTCGTGCCGTCTATCGCTTACAGAAGGCCCACATCGGAGTCCAGCCCGACGGGGTTGGTACTGGGCCTATTTAATTCTTGCAGTACGCGAGATCGCTATTTGAGAGCGGCAACCGCCACAAGCAAATTCAGCCGCGCGCCTTCGAACAAATATACGCAGTATTCGATCGAGATGACGATCAGACTTACTTCGAGGCTTTGAAGTTGGCCGAGGAACTGGATGGCAAGCTGCGCAATGACAACAAGCAAACGGTACGCTTTAAAGCCACCGCATCAGTGCCTTGCTTCGAATTGTGGCTACTGCTCCACTACGAGGATATTCAAGCTTCACTCCACCGCGATACCGTGCTGCAACGCCTGAAGGCACATCTCCCGGCACTCGAGAGCGGCTGGCGATCACGACTCTACGCGCTCAGGCACTATCAGAAAAATATAGCGCCTACTCAACTCCGGAACCCTTCACTGCGATTCATGAATTGGTCAAACTACTGACCACGCTGCGCGGCTGAAAACGATATTTTTATCACGAAGGAAAAACAAAGTCAGGCCACTCCCGTCACGTAGTGACGTCAGTTCAAAAAAGCATCTCCCTGATTTAGTCGACCACCGATAAATTCCCCTCGGTTAAAAGACTAGGCTACAAGTCGTCGAGAAATATAGGCAATCCAATTGCATTAACACCGGCAAGGCGTCTGCATTACCGTTGGTAGACCACTGCTTACGTCACAGAGAAAACCATGTACGCCAACCTTGAAGCCGAATCCACACTGACCGACCGCTACCACACCACGGTGCCGGAAACCGTGCGTCGCGCCCTGCAACTGCGCAAGCGTAACAAGATTCAGTACATCATTCGCCCCGGTGGTGAGGTCGTGCTGATGCGTGCCACCAAAGCCGATCATGATGATCCAGCACTCAATCAATTTCTGGAGTTCGTGGCCCACGACATCGCCGCCAATCCCAAACGACTACAGGCAATCGATGACAGTTTGCCGCGTCGACTCAAATCGCTAGTTGACAGCATTGATATCGACCTGAACGCGCCGCAGTCGGAAATCGATGAATGACATTGCTCCCGGCGTGCGCAGGGAGCAAGTGGAGAATTCGTATCGCATGCGATCCGCCCCACCTTAAGATAAGCCACAACCGCTGAACAATCGAGAAACTAGGACATGCCGAAATGTAGGTGGGTACCAAAAAATCGATCAGTGTCTTATTTTTTCCTGTCATCGATCATATAGTGCCCGTCATTTAGCTTTTTATGATGAGACGCATCTATTTGCACCAGGAAAGTAACAACCCCCTACTCAAAACACCGTGCTAATTCGGTAAATTGAAAGTCAAATCTTTTTTGATTCTTCGTCTTGAGCGCTTCCAAATTCTGCAGCTTCCATTTCAGTGCCGGCAGATTTTTGAGGTGACTAAAGGGCAACTTATTCCAATCGGGAGACCCTTGTACCTGTGAGAGAAAAAATTCTTTATGCTTCTCCGTCAGAACCTTGGGAAGATCCTCCATCAACTTTGATCTAACACTTTCCAGTTCTTCGACCGTCACTTCTTCGTTTGTCATTCCTGCGAATTCATTATTGAAGATATCGGCTATCAGTTGCCGATTAGGGAATAGCACCTCATGTAGTGGCCGGTTATGGCCGGCCAAGTAAACAACAAAGCAATCAACAATCTCCGACGTCAGCCCGTGCGTTTCATACATCTTCTTCACGTCAAACAAATCTCTCGGATGTTGTCTATCAAGCGCCGCGACCAGCTTGCTTCCATAAAGCTCCGACACAGCCAAAGAGAGCACTTCGATGATTTTAGAAAAAAGCGCCTGAGTACCCTTGGATAAGGACAGCATCTGTACAGGCAACACAGTCCCTCGAAACACAAAATTCACCTCAATCTTGACCTGAATTTCAGCGCCCGAAACAATAATCTTTACTTCATCCTCTTCTTTAGATTTTCTGGATTCAGCCTCAAACCCCATCGCCAGAATCTCGGTGCGAATCCGGCTCAACGCTCGGGAAATCTGCCGCATGGCCTCTTCTCTATCGACAGTGTGGTCACAAAAGACCACATCAACATCGACCGATAAGCGCGGCATATCTTACATAAACAGATTGATGGCAGTACCACCCTTCATCGCGAAACAGGGCGTTTTGAACACCGCCGGCACAACCTCCAAAAGGAGGTTAACCGTCCGCACATAAATTTGATTCATTTACTGAGGCTCAGTGTTTTCTTGTCGCGCGTCACTGCGATCCATCGACTTGCACTACCCAATTGATCACTATATTTTCTGGCTATGTTTTGCCAGGGCAGATTCATCTCTTCGGCAAACGTTTTCGCCAGTCTCGCAACTTTGACACGCTTTGTATGCGCCAATAGCGTATTGAGCACATCTGCTCGCAGATTTCGCACGCTGTCGACCAGATTTGCTGTTTCTTCAAAAGATTGCAGTTTCCCGGTATCGCTAAACAGCTCCAGCAGGGCACGCTCCGGAACGGAGACTAAAACTCTCGGGTGACCACCGGGAAGTGGAGACAACCCAAAGCCTTCAGGAAGCTCATCATCAAAGATTTGCGTGGACTGATAAGTGGTGTCAAAAAGCGTTGGAAGCCAGTCCGGTAGCCGGACAGCCTTCGGGCCCCACAAGTTGATTCGCTCCCTGTGGGCCCGGTTATGACGTACTCCCCGCCAAGCCAGCGCAGTCTTTCCGCCCACATGGATTCCCGGCAGCTTGGAGGTCAAAAATGCCAACACCTTGCCCCTGTCCAGCGTCCCATTCGGTACCTTATAGACACCCCTACCCAGACGTTTTAGCCAACCAGACCCCGCCAAGCGAGCCGCGTTTGTCGCGGGCACGCCCATAGCCTCCAAGTCTTGAGTGCTATAGGGCCTGTCCCACTCAAGCTGAGTCATCAGCTCTCTGATTGAAATATGTTCAGTAAGTGACATTTGGAGATAACTATTGCATATATCTCAAACAACAACAAGGACTTCAGGCGCCATTTGATTAAAATAAGTACAAAAATCAACTCTAAACGTTGATTACAGCATATTTTTCAAACAATCAAAGTCTTTTGGTAAATGCAAGCATTGCCCGCAGTATCGCCGACGTTGCCATTAAAGAAATATCGGGATGCGCCCCTTCCCCAGAGCTTGCCCGGCCTCACGCACTACACATCAACCCAATCTTCGGCCGAGAACGTAATCGCTCAATGAGTGAACGACCTGCTCGCCCGGGGCCACGGGCGGAATCATTCAGGACGCAATCACCTGAGTCCGTATTTCAACACCCAGCACTTTCTTGATCGCGGCAAAAATGGCAGAAATATTCGTCATGGTTGGATTACCTGAGACCGATAGCATTCGGTGCAGACTTTTAGCGGGCTTGTGAATTTCTTCGGCAAGCGCTTCAAATCCGACGGTCGCATTCACTAAATCACGCAGAATCAGCTTTGCTGTTTCTGGTTCGCCGTTGATGAAAAGCGTAATCGCTTCATCAAGCAACGCTTGCGCGAACGCAGGATCATTTTGTACGCGAGATGCGACGGTATCTTTAAAGTCTCGGGTCAGTGCCATGATCGCTCTCCTCTTTTCACATTATCAAGATCATCGAACCACGCTTTAATCGGACTCGTTCCATCGTTGAGCAGGAGTTCTTTGATCAAAAAGGTCATCACAGAAAAAGCTAGCATGCTTGATGAGCGAGCGGGCCGAGGAGATGTTGATGGGGAGGGTTCGATAATTTCTGTATCAAGATAGTTTCTATTCCTTGACTATCTCAAGTCACACAAGACTTTCCAGATAGGGGCGCATCACATTGGTCATCCGACATAGCTCAGCAGATTCCCACAGTTCATCCATCGTGACTCTCTTTTGACTCCATGCACCTCTCAGCGCTTCGAGCGCAATATCGAGTCCGATTTTATTTCTAAATTTAAAGCAGTCCACAATCGTTTTTGCGATTGACGTCACCGGAATTTGTACGACACCGTCAACGGCAAGCTGCGTTATGCCATCGCCTGGGTCTGACATTCTCACAATTCGAAGGGGAGGAAAGTCATGCTTGGGCGCTCTAGCCTTTGGTGAAATCGCCACCCAAACTTCGCTCGGAGATTGCGTTGTCAGGCCGTGCACCTGTAGTGCTGTGAGCAAACAAAACACCACCCTAGGGTGCTTAATTGCGATTTGCGCCAGATGGTCAAGTTCAGTCACGGTTCGATCTGGCGATGCGTAGAGCCCCCTGCCAATTCGAACCAGTTCACCATTTCGGAGAATTTGCTGAAGGGTCGCGCCGGACACGCCAAGCTCGGCAAGCGATCGCGCACGGACGATCCTTTGGGTGAGCGCGAGCCCTAGTGCGGGGCATTTGGGGGCGGATTTCATGGCCGGATATTACTAAAAAGTCGGACAAAGTCAATAAATACCGACATTTCAGTAAGTGGTCGACTCCACACCCACCCCTCCAACACCGGGAGCTATAAAAACGGACCAAACAAATCAGGTTGCCGGAAATATTGATACGCGATAATATTTCTCTGCATTCAGAGCTGGTACCCCAGCACCAACCTGCCTACCCGGGCAAGGTGGTTCGCCATAGCGGATGCGGCCGAAAGGCAACCAAGCGGGCGTCAATGAACCCTCCCGCTGTGGAGGGTTTTTTATTGGGCGGATTTATTCCTACTTGCCGTGCCCAGACAGGTGTCAAAACGGCTAAACAGGAGCAGTCAATGAACACCATCTCAAGAAGGCGCTCTCAAACTCGCCAGTGGCATCGGATTGGGAATCGCCATCGCACCACTCAAGCTTGAAGCAGCCAGTACCGCCACCCTGAACCAGGTATGGCAGCAAGCCAATCAAGCACCCCTGCTCTTCGATGTCACCGAGTACGGCACCCTCTCTGTCGCCGACTACCCTGAACCGAAAATCAGAAGCGACGTGTACGCCATCGACGCTGATTGGAACGAGAGTCCAGCAACATTAGCCCTCGCAGCCGAGAGCTGTATTCCGCTGTCATGGTTCGCCGCTGATTTACACCGAGAAGCCATCGAACAAAAGCTAGAGTCCATCAGTGAAAGCGTGCATGAATTACTCGGCTGCTCGGGCGCCACACAAAACATCATGTCCAACATCCGCAAAAGCTGCGGCGACAGCGATTGCCCCGAGGGTGTCGAAGCATGGCTGGGCAATTTAGAGCAAGCCGAATTCGAGTCAGTAGTCCAGGATATTGATCTCTGGCTCACCGCCGAACCCAATTGGACCTATGTTAAAAAAATCTGTTTGTCTAGATTAATGGAGCGTCAGAAAACAATATTATTGGTCATGACTTCGGACAATCAACATGGCGCATTTTCAAATCGGCTGCAACTTGAAAGCATAATCCATACGCCAGTAATCCTCAGTCATCACCCTGCCATCCGGTGCATGTCCCTTGCTGTGCGCTACAAACTTCCCTACGAGCGAAGGACGCACGCCGAACACGACATCCGTATCAAGATAACGGTCGCCCTCGCGGAAAATATGCGTCACTAATGGCTGATAGCCTTGCGCTTCGATTAAAAAGTGAATATGCGCAGGCCGCCACGGATGGCGCCCATTCGCGACTAACATCTGTCCGACGGGGCCATCCGTGGGTACCGGATACGCCTCGGGCAAAACACTCCAGAAAGAAAAATTGCCCTCTTCATCCGACTCGACTACCCCTCGCGCACGACGGTTGCCATCCAACTCGCCACGCTGTACGTCATACAATCCTTCAGCATCCGCCTGCCAGACATCGATGCGTGCGTGGGCCAGCGCTTTGCCATCGGCAGACAGCACCTTACCGGTGACATACAAAGGCTCACCCGGCGCACTATTCGATAGGTCACTGCCGCTCGCCATTGAAGGCGCGTCCGGTGTGTGAAATGGGCCCAGTACCGTCGCTTCGGTGGCACCGCTCTGCGCACCATCATGCATCGCGACCAATAGCATCGATAGCCCCAGCGTATCGGAGAGCAAAATGAATTCCTGACGCACGTCATCGCATTTGTGCCCGGTGGCGGTCAAAAACTGTATGCCCGCCATCCACTCGGCTTCGGTGAGATGGGTTTCCTGCGCAAAGGCATGCAGATGTTTGACCAGCGATTGCATGATTTGCTTTAAACGGGGATTGTCGCTTTGGGCAAAGCTGGCTACGGCCGCCTGCGTAATCATTTCGGGAGAGATTGCCATTTAGATCCTCGGTTTCAAAAATCGATGCGTAGGGAACAGCGACAGTCCAAAGCGTCGATGCAACGCGCCCCAGAGCCCATCGCGGAAAAATATCGTCACCACGATAGCTAGAATGCCCAGCCCAATCAAATACCAACTGCCGTAATCGCTAAAAAATTTATTCAACAACCAGAACAGGAGCGCACCAAGAATCGGCCCCTCGATACGACCGATACCGCCGATGACGACCATGAAAATTGCAAACGCTGTCCAGTTGACGGAGAACGCCGCATCAGGGGAAATACGCAGATTACTGACAAAATACAAGGCACCCGCCAGGCCGGCCCCTGCCCCCGCAATGAGATACACCGCCAGCTTCATTCTGCCAACATCAATACCTTGTGAAGCCGCAGCGGTCTCGTTGTCGCGTATCGCGAGCAAGGCCAGACCACGTTTTGAACGTAAAAACACATAAACACCTGCGATGGTAAAAAATACACACGCCAGTGCAATCCAATACGTAAAACTTTCTCGAGTCGCTTTTTCTATGCCGCGCAATGCCGTCAGTGAAGTACCCGACCCACCGCCAACCCAATGCAGGTTCGCGAACGACAGTCTGAACACCTCAGCGATCACCCAGGTACCAATAGCGAAATAGCCCCCCTGCAAACGAAAAGCGAGCACGGATACAGGCCATGCAATCAAGGCGGTTGCCGCTGCGGCGACCGGTATGGCGACAAACGGATTCACACCAGCCTCGTTGCCAAGGATGAGCATGATGTACCCACCAAAACCAAAAAAAGCTTGTTGACCAATACTGACCATGCCGCCGTAGCCTGCGAGCAGATTCCACATCATGGCAAATACAAAATAGCAGGCAATTTCCACGACCTCCCGCATCCAGCTCGACTCTCCCCACCACGGCAGAGAGATGGCCGGTATGAGTATGATCACGCACAGAACAGGCAGGGCGGTCGAAAAGCGATTGCTGCGTATGACGTCGTATGCTTGCATAGCGTTGAAGTCCGATGTCTGCGTACTGAAAATCTAGCCTCTGGTTTTGGGAAACAAGCCCTGTGGTCGCACCACCAGCACCAGTAAAAACATCAAGTGCCCAAACCAGATACCCCAGCCCGGATCCAGTCGGAAGCCTATCTGCTGAGTCACGCCTAACAGTAATGCACCAACGAGCGTACCCCAGAATGATCCCATGCCCCCAATGATCACGGCCTCGAAGGCAAACAACAATAACAGGGACCCGTCAGAAGGCGAGATTGTCGTCCGCATCGCCTGCAGGGTACCTGCCAGTGAAATCAACACAAATGCAATACCGGTGGCCTGGGCATAAACATGATGGGGCTTCAAACCCATTAACTGAGCAGCTTCGCGATCATCGGATACTGCGCGGAATGAACGACCCAGGGCTGTGTTGGAGAACAATAGCTGCAATAACAGCGTGGCAACAACTGCCACGCCAAAAGTCAGCAATGGCAACGTACCCACGGTGAATTCACCGACCGCAAAACTTGCCAGTGCCAGCGGCCCTGCATCCAGTGATCGAGGATCAGCCGAATATATTTCAAGCAGCAGATTTTGTATGATGATCGCAAGGCCAAAGGTCACCACGAGCGAAGGCAGCGGATCCCGCCCCAGGGTGCCGTTCAATACAAACCGCTGCAGCACATAGCCTGCCATGTAAGCCAGTGGCATCACCAGCAACAACACAATGCCCGGCGAGAGCCCCGTGGCCGCGACCAGGCTTATGGCAAAAAATCCGCCGAGAATAATGAAGTCACCCTGCGCTGTATTTGTCAGCCGCATGACCCCAAACATCAGGGACTGCCCCAGCGCAAAGAGCGCATAGAGTCCACCCAACAGCAAGCCCTGCAAGATAATGTCGGTCATGGTCTATACGCCAAAATAAGCTTTGCTGATCTGCTCGCGCGTCAGCTCACCGGATTGTCCCTCTAGCGACACCTTGCCTTCCTGCAGGCACATCACACGCGAGGACATCTGCATGGCCAGTTGCACGTCCTGCTCAACAATCAACAGCGACATGCCATCCTCCATAATCGAGGGTAGTGCTGCATAGATTTCACGTATGACGACGGGGGCCAATCCCAGTGAAAGTTCATCGCACAACAACAACCGTGGATTGCTCATCAACGCACGACCTATGGCCACCATTTGCTGTTGTCCGCCAGAGAGCGAGGTGGCGGGCATGTAGCGCTTCTCCTGCAAGATGGGAAATAAATTGAATACTCGCGCCAGGTTCCACGAACCTTGACGCGCTGACAGCGTGCCCATCAGCAGATTCTCTTCTACCGACAGACTCGAAAACAGCCTTCGTCCTTCCGGCACCATTGCAATGCCCAGCTTGACGATATCCGCGGCATCCATGCGCGCCAGCGATGTGCCGTCCAAGTGCACTGTGCCTGCTGTCGGTGGCAGCAAGCCCGTCAGCGTTTTCAACAGTGTCGACTTGCCGGCGCCATTAGCGCCAATCAGCGCGACGACTTCGCCTTTGGCTAACGACAAGTCTACGCCGAACAAAGCCTGCGAATCGCCATAAGCCGCGGTGATACCGGTCGCCTGCAATAACATCTCAGGCCTCCAAACCCATATAGACGCGACGCACTTCAGCATCCTGCATCACGGCTTCTGGCGCACCTTCACATAAAGTCTTGCCAAAATTGATCACCAACAATCGGTCTGCAATCGAGAGCAGTGCATGGACGACATGTTCGATCCAGATGATAGTCATGCCGCTGGTTTTTATGCGTTTGAGTTCTTCAACCAGTTCATGCGTTTCATGGACCGTCAAGCCGCCAGCGATTTCATCGAGCAGCAGCAAGCGCGGACGAGTTGACAAGGCGCGAGCCAGTTCGAGTCGTTTGCGGTTTAGCAGGGTTAACCCACCTGCGGGCTGATTGGCAAATCGCGCAAGACCCGTTTGTTGCAGTACATCCCACGCAATTTCCCAGGCTTCTTTTTCGCTGACCTGCGCGCCGAAGCAGGCGGCGGTCACGAGATTTTCAAATACGCTCATCGCGCCAAATGGCTGAGGTACCTGATAAGAGCGGCCGATACCCTCCCGGCAGCGCTGAAACGGCGGCGCCATCGTAATGCGGCGGCCATCAAATTCGATGTCGCCTGCATCAACTTTGATATCGCCGGAGACCAGATTGAACAACGTGGTCTTCCCGGCCCCGTTGGGGCCGAGAATACCGAGTACCTCGCCCTGAGTCACCGACAAGGAAATATCGTCGGTGACCTTCAGCGCGCCAAACGACTTGCTGACTTGATGGAGGGCGAGCAGGGTCATGCCTAGTTCATCAGGCGTATTTTTCCACCCGTTGGAATCGCGGGTGCGGCCTGATTGTTGACAATTGTCAGCTCATATTTACGCTTGGTACCTTTGTTCCATTGACCCAGTACCAGCGGTGTTTTGCTGACGTTTTTGAATGGCCCCTGACCACCCCATTTGACCTCACCCACGACGGTGTTGAGATTAGTCGCAGCGATGGCGTCACGGATGTCAGCCGACTTGCCCGACTTGGCGCGCTTTAAGGCATCGACGGCGACCTCAAACAAGCCGTGTGCAAAACCAATCGGCTGTGTCCACTGCTTGCTCGTTGATGATTCATAGGCAGCAGCCAAATCTTTCGCCGATTGCTTGGTGAGACTCGAGGTGAACGGATGTGAGGGGCTCCACCATACTTCGGTGGTCAGGCCATCACCGAGCTCGCCGAGGGCTTCAATCGCACCTGGGAACAGTAATGCCTTGCCCAATGTGATGACCTTGGGCTTGAAGCCTTGCTGACGCGCTTGTGTCAGGAAAGTTTTTGCATCGGGAGGAATAACCACGCCGGTGACAATGTCGACCCCGTCTTTTTTGAAGGCGGCGATTTGTGCAGAGAAGTCCTGCGTGCCATTCTGGAAGCGACCCGGATCATTCAGGGTGTAGCCCATTGCTGACAATGGCTTGGGAAAACCAACTTCCTTGTCACCCCAGGCATTGCCGTCACCATCATTGGGAAACAGACCACCGACTTTTTTGTTGGTCTTGACACTGTTCCAGCCGTTGGTGAAATTGGCGATCACGTCTTCCAGGCCCCAGAAAATATGGTACGTCCAGGTAAAGCCTTTTTTAGGATCGCCTTTGCGACCAAAGAACCATGGCTGCCAAGGTACAACGCTGGAGATGCAAGGCATTTCATTGAGTTCGCACACATCGCTGACAGGATTGGCTGTCTCTGGGGTGCCTGCTGTCAGCATCAATGCGATTTTGTCTTTCAGTATCAGATCGCTGGCGACTTCACCAGCACGATTCGGATTGGATTGGCTGTCTTTGAGCAAAATCTCGACCGCATATTTTTTACCGCCGACCATGACGCCATCTTTGAATGCGGCCTTCATTTGCTCGATCACCCATTTATCAGCTTCACCGAAAGGTGCCAGCGGACCTGTCTGCGGGGATACATAGCCGATCTTGATAGTGTCAGCGGCAAGGGCGACACCGGTGGTGGTTAATAGCGCTGCAGCTGCAGCACCCTGCATAAAATGTCTTCTTGTAATTGCCATTTTTTGTCTCCTTGATTATGTGCTGCTGTTTGTGCTGCTGTTTGTGCTGCTTTTTTTATATAGCTTGTACTACTTTTTTTACATTGACATCACGGGTGAAACACCTTCCCAAGCCTGCTGTAACAAGTTGCGTAACGCACCGGAATTTTCAGGAACGATAGGTCGCGGATTCCAGTACGGATTTTCTATCGCAAGCTTTACGATCGAATCCAGATCCTCGGCTTTCAGGCCAAGTTCTCGCAGCGAGACTGGCGCACCATTTTGGCGGGCGAGGTCATAGAGCCCTTGTGCTGCCGGCACACCGCCCAATGCGCGGCTGATTTTTTGCATCGCTTGCGGCGCTGCCGCTGCATTGAATGCCATGGCGTGGGGCAGAATGACCGTGTGCACTTCGGCATGAGGCAGATTAAATGTACCGCCCAGTGTGTGGCACAGCTT
>Ga0315909_10007904_pt1 | contig 11770 bp, 11 predicted proteins | sample LakEriMetagenome_11_FD_203527 | JGI IMG/M metagenome (GOLD analysis project Ga0315909, IMG submission 203527) | Freshwater fungal communities from buoy surface, Lake Erie, Ohio, United States - Buoy 2 MA125 | ecosystem: Environmental > Aquatic > Freshwater > Lake | place: USA: Lake Erie, Ohio...
CAAAGGGCGAAGATGTAATGATCAACGATTTCGGTAAGTTCAAGAAGGTTGACCGCAAGGCACGTATGGGACGTAACCCATTTACTGGCGAGACAATCAAGATCAAGGCATCAAAGAAGGCTCGCTTCCTACCTGCAAAGGCACTTAAGGAAGTTATCTCAGGAGATCGCAAGCTAGCTCCTGCACCAAAGCCAGAGCCAAAGGTTGTTGCTAAGCCAGCAGCAAAGAAGGCAGCGCCAAAGAAGGCTGCGAAGAAGGTTGCAAAGAAGGCAGCTCCAAAGAAGGCGGCTAAGAAGTCACCTGCTAAGAAGAAGCCAGCAGCTAAGAAGGTTGTGAAGAAGGCTAAGAAGAAGTAATTCTTTTTCGCGTAAAAGACGGGGTCGGCTCACGCTGGCCCCGTCTTTTTGCATCTCTAGCACTACTATTAATCGCATGACGGAGTACAAGGTTTCATACGCTCCTCCAACGGGAAAACCTCTTGGAACAAATTTTGCATTTAAATTAGGCACCAAGGTTTTAATTCCCATAATGAATGTAGTGGGCAAGAAGGTTTGGCGCGGCGGTGAAAAACTGCCCAAGACCGGCAAGATTATTGTCGCCAGCAACCACGTGTCATATCTAGATGTTCTTTTTCTTACTCATTTTCTTTTTCGAAATGGCCGTGCACCTCGCTACATCGGAAAAGAGGGCGTATTCAAAGTCCCAGTTATTGGAAAAATTATTCTGGCCGCGGGCATGGTTCCAGTTGCCCGTGAGAGTAAGGATGCATCTAAAGCTTTAGATCACGCAGTTAAGTTACTTGAAGGTGGTCACTGTGTTGGTGTTTACCCAGAAGGCACATTGACTCGTGACCCTGATGGTTGGCCGATGGTCGCTAAAACAGGGTTGGCCAGATTAGCCATCGCTACTAAAACACCAATTGTGCCAATAGCTCAGTGGGGTTCACAGATCGTGATGCCAACTTATGAAAAGAAGTTAAAAGTATTTCCACGCACACCAATTCAAATATTGGTTGGTGATCCGCTGGATCTTTCACCGTGGTACGGAAAAGAAAATGACCCTGATGCTTTGCGTGAAGCAACTGCCTTTGTGATGCGCGAGCTAACCAATCTGCTTGAACAACTTCGCGGTGAAAAACGTCCACTAGAGATTTTTGATCCCCATAATTCTGCCCTTCCTCGTACTGGTAACTTTAAGAAGGCCACGAAGAAGTGAGCAAGGTTGTTGTTTTAGGCGCAGGGCAATGGGGAACAACGATGGCCCAAGTTCTCTGTGATGCTGGAAACCATGTATTGATGTGGGGACGCAGCCAAGAATTGGTAGATGAAGTAAATCAAAAGCACACAAATTCAAAGTACTTAGATGAAAACATTCTGCCTGTTGGGCTAAAGGCCACTACGAGTTTAAGGGAAGCTTTTGAGTATTCAAATATCTATGTGCTTGCGGTGCCTGCACAGACACTTCGCGAAAATCTCACCGCCTGGAAATCGATGGTTCAACCTAATGCCTTATTTGTTAGTACGCTAAAAGGTATTGAAGTAAGCACGATGTCTCGTATGACCGAAATCATCTCCGAGGTCATAGAAACCCAGAATATTGCAATCATTACCGGGCCCAACCTTGCCAATGAACTGATTTTAAGGCAGCCAGCAGGTGCAGTATCGGCAGCTGGAACAATGGCAATTGCTGAAAAAGTTCAGCAGCTTTTTACAACACCGTATTACCGCGTCTACACATCGGCTGATGTTTTGGGATGTGAACTCGCAGGTGCCATCAAAAGCGTGATCGCTTTGGCAGTTGGTATTTCAATCGGAATGGGTTACGGAGAAAACACCCAGGCTATGCTCATTACCCGCGGCCTAAACGAAGTTGCGCGATTATGCGCAGCACACAACGCAGATCCGCTGAGCGCTGCAGGTCTTGCCGGCATGGGGGATTTAGTTGCAAGTTGCGGATCCGCACTTTCTCGTAATCGAACTTTTGGAGAAGTCTTGGGCAAGAGTGGATCTATGGAAGTTGCAAAAACACAGGTTGCAAAAACGGTTGAAGGCGTTGCTTCTTCTAGCGCAGTACTTGAAATTGCACACCGTGTAGGAATTGAAGTCCCAGTAATCGAAGCGGTTGCAGATGTGGTTTCAGGCTCCCTAACTCCAGAACAAGCGTTAGATCGCCTGATGGAGATTACGACTAAAGCAGAAAACTTTATTCGATGAACAAACTAACCGTTGCGATTATCTGCGGAGGACCGAGCAGTGAGCATGAAGTTTCATGCGTGTCAGGCGGTGGAGTCTTAAAGGGCTTAGATAAGAAGAATTTTGCTCCAATTTTGATCGGAATTACCAAAGCGGGCAAGTGGGTCGCACTTGATGAAAACTATCCGTTGGCAATTAAAAATAAGGTTATGCCAACCATTGAAGACAATGGAACAACGGTCGAGCTCGCACAAGGTGGCCTAGTAATTGATGGAACCTTTGTGAACATCGATTGCATCTTTTCAATTCTCCACGGTGAGTTTGGTGAAGATGGAAAGATTCAGCAGCTCTTTGAAGATGCACATATTCCATATGTCGGAAGCGGAGTTAAAGCCTCTGCCGATGCCATGGATAAAGCGCTGGCTAAAGGATTGTTTTCTGCAGCAGGTCTCAAGGTTGCACCTGGAATCATTGTTCGCAGTGGTGACCAGCACCCAGATGCCCAGACGCTTTCTTATCCAGTCTTTGTAAAACCATCAAGCGGTGGCTCTAGCCGTGGAACTCATAAAGTTAAATCGGCAGACAAATTATCTGCAGCTATCGATGATGCTTTCTTGTATGACTCAAAGGTATTGATTGAAACCGCCATAAATGGACGCGAAATCGAATGCGCAGTTCTGGAGCGTGATGGAACAAGTTATGCATCTGTGCTTGGTGAAATTGTTGTTAATCCTCAATTTGAATTTTATGATTTTGAAGCTAAGTATTTAGATGATGCGACAACGGTAAAGATTCCTGCTGATATCCCCGAAGCTGACGCCCAAGTGATTCAAATTGCAGCGATGCAAGCTTTTGACGCGTTAGGTTGTGCAGGATTGGCACGTTGTGACTTTTTCTATACCCATGACAATCAAATCATCATTAACGAGATCAATACATTGCCAGGATTTACTGGCACCAGCGTGTACCCCAAGTTATGGCAGGCAACGGGGGTCAGTTACTCCGATTTGATTACTGCGCTAATTGATTCAGCAATTAGCAAAGCTTGAATAAAACTTAGCTCAGGTGTGTAACTGGGCAAGTCAAGGTACGTGTGATTCCAGGTACCGCTTGAACTTTAGAAAGAACAAGGCGACCAAACTCTTCCATGCTTGCAGCTTCTGCGCGCATGATTACATCGTAAGGACCAGTAACGCCTTCAGACAATGTAACTCCAGGAATCTTTGCCACGGCATCGGCAACTCCAGTTGCCTTGCCAACTTCGGTTTGAATCAAGATGAAAGCCTGTACTGACATGAGATGTCCCTTCTGGTCGATGGCCAAACGTTACCGCAGATGAGCCCCAACAAGATAGTCGATTAGGCTAAGGGCTATGAACTTCGATGAGGCTGGGGTAATTGCGGCACTGGCACGCATATTCGGCAGCTCGCAACGCGGAGTCGAGATCGGCATTGGAGATGATGCTGCAGTCGTTAAGACATCGGAACGCACCGCAATCACAACCGACATCGCAGTTGAAGGAACACATTTCAATACCGAATGGTCTAGCGCCTTTGATATTGGTCGCAAAATCACTGCAGCAAATCTGGCCGATGTTTACGCAATGGGCGGTTCGCCAAGATTCTTGGTGGCAGCAGTAACGCTTACAGGCGAAGAATCGATGGAATGGATTGAAGATCTGGCCGAAGGAATCGCACATGAAGCCAGCAGTTGTGGGGCATATGTTGTCGGGGGAGATCTTGCAAAAGGTCCCTGCAAAGTTATTTCAATTACCGCAATCGGCCAGATCGATACCGCGATTACACGATCTGGTGCGCAAGTCGGAGATTCAATTTACATATCTTCACTTCCCGGTTGGTCTGCAGCAGGTTTAGCAATTATTGAAATGGATCTGGAAACAGATATCGCACTCCATACCGTCTCAGAATTTTGTGCACCGACGGTCGATTATTCAGCAGCGGTCCAGTTCGCAAATGGCAAAGCCACATCTTTGTGCGACATCAGCGATGCCTTTGTAATTCAGGCAGAACAAATCGCAAGAGCGTCGGCAGTTCAATTAGTTATTGAAAAAGATTTGATCAGCAAGCACCCTGAATTTGAAACGTTGAGCGAGCTTGCTGATTCGCAAGGTATAGATGTGTGGCAATGGATTCTGGCCGGAGGTGAGGACCATGTTTTTCTTGCAACAGGGCAAGATCTCGATGGATTTCGAATTGGAACAGTTCAAGCAGGTTCAGGCGTAATTGGTGTAGAAATGAAAAAAGCGCCAGATACCTGGCGCCATTTTCAATAGAAATTTAAATTAACGAGTAACTTTTCCAGCCTTGAGGCATGAAGTACACACGTTTTGACGCTTTGCAGTTCCGCCTACGAGAGTGCGGACGCGCTGGATATTTGGATTCCAACGACGACGGGTCTTCACCTGTGAGTGAGAAACATTGTTTCCAAAGCTCGGCCCTTTGCCACAGATATCGCATGTTGATGCCACAGCGGTACTCCTTTTAAATTCGACTGGTTCCGAATGGGAACAGGGCGTAAGGGTAGCGTGAAGGCGGGCCGAGATGCCAATTTGAGCGTATGCGAGCAACTCTCATGCGCAGGTGGGCTGGTTTGAAGCAGTTGCGAGGGAGAATGCTCGCGTGGCCACACTAGAGAACAAGGTTTCAGCCGTTGTCGGTGACCGCACCGCCAAAGTTCTCAGCACCGTTTTTGGAATCACAACCGTTGGCGATCTGATGCGCCACTACCCGCGCCGCTACATGGTGCGCGGTGAGTTATCGGATATCTCAGAACTACGAGAGGGCGATGAGACCACCATTTTGGCGCAGATATATTCCACAACGAACCGACCTCTGCGTGGCCGTAAAGGGAGCATTCTCGAGGTTGTCGTTACTGATGGAACCGACAAATTATCTCTAACATTTTTTAATCAAGCGTGGCGTGAAAAAGATTTAAAGGTAGGCCGGCAAGGTTTGTTTGCCGGAAAAATCGGCGTCTTCAACAACAAAAAACAATTGGCACACCCTGACTACGAGTTGATTCCCGATGGATCCGATGTGGATTCGGCGGTAGAAGGTTTTGCTGGCAAGTTTTTGCCGGTGTATCCGGCTTCATCAAAGCTTCCATCCTGGAAGATTTCTCAATGCGCACAACTTGCAATAGGTGCATTAGATGAAATCGATGATTTTCTTCCGCCCTCAATACGCGAAAAACATAACTACCCAACTTTGCAGCAAGCACTTGTCCAGCTTCATCAACCGGCAGATCTAGATCATGCAGAAACTGCGCGTGAGCGTCTAACTTTTGACGAGGCATTTCTTCTTCAATCCTTATTGGTAATGCGCAGAAATGAATTAAAGAAACTTAACTCAACCTCAAGAAAAAGAGTTGTTGGTGGCTTACTTGATACCTTTGATAAATCCCTACCATTTGAGTTAACTGCAGGCCAGGTAGCGGTGTGTAAAGAAATTGAAAGTGATTTAGCGCAATCACATCCGATGCATCGCTTGCTTCAAGGAGAAGTTGGTTCAGGAAAAACCATCGTTGCTTTACGCGCCATGTTGGCGGTCGTGGACAGCGGGGGACAGGCGGCATTGCTTGCTCCAACCGAAGTACTTGCGGCCCAGCACCTTCGCACAATCCAGAAGCAGTTAGGCACTTTGGCACAAGGTGGAATGTTGGGTGGTTCAGAAACTGGAACACAGGTAACACTGATTACAGGATCGCAATCGGTGCAAGCACGCAGAGAAGCACTTGCCAAGGCAGCTGATGGAACTGCAGGAATTGTTATCGGCACACATGCGTTGTTAGGCGAATCCGTTGTTTTCAAAGATCTTGGATTAATTGTTGTGGATGAACAACACAGATTTGGTGTTGAGCAGCGAGATGCATTGAAAGAAAAAGCTGTTCTGCCTCCGCACTTGCTTGTGATGACAGCAACACCGATTCCGCGAACTGTGGCAATGACGGTTTTTGGCGATCTAGATGTTTCAACGTTGCGCGAGCTTCCTTTAGGTCGTCAACCAATTACTACTCATGTTGTACCCGTTAAAGAAAAGCCAAGTTACATGGAACGTGCTTGGGTGCGAATTCGCGAAGAGGTGGCACAGGGCCATCAGGCATATGTAGTCGCTCCCCGGATTTCGGCTGATCCTGATGCGGGAGCCGATGCGGATTTAGATTTTCTCTTCGGTGAAGAATCTGATGAGATCTCATCAGTTGAAGAGTTGGCACCAATGTTGCATTCAGGTCCACTGCAAGGGCTCAAAATCGCTATTTTGCACGGACGACTATCTGCCGAAGAAAAAGATGCAACAATGCAAGCTTTCTCCAAAGGAGAGATTGATGTTTTAGTCTCAACCACAGTTATCGAAGTAGGCGTAGATGTTCCTAACGCAACAATTATGGTGATTATGGATGCGGATAGATTTGGTGTTTCTCAATTGCACCAGTTAAGAGGTCGGGTTGGTCGAGGAACATCGCCGGGCCTGTGTCTGTTGGTCACAAATTGCGAGGAGGTAACACCTGCAAGAGACAGACTCAATGCAGTGGCTGCAACTGTTGATGGGTTTGAATTGTCACGAATTGACCTTGAACAAAGGCGCGAAGGCGATGTTTTAGGTAGAAATCAATCCGGAACTCAATCTCACCTTCGTTTATTGCGTGTGTTAAGGGATGAATCTTTAATTGAGCAAGCCCGGGATGATGCCGAGCAACTGATTGCAAAAGACAATGATTTAAGCAACTATCCTTTGCTTAGAAAAGAGCTTGAGCAATTACAGCGAGATCAAGCCGTCGATTACTTAGATAAGGGTTAGTACATTGAGAATCATTGCAGGCGTCGCACGTGGTCGAACTCTAGGCTCTGTCGCAGGTGCGACTAGACCAACTTCTGATCGTGCGCGCGAAGGTCTTTTCTCATCATTAACATCTGAGTTTGGTAGTTTTGAAGGCTTACACATACTTGACCTCTTTGGGGGATCTGGGGCAATTGCTTTGGAATCACTTTCACGTGGTGCAACTTTGGTGCATGTGGTCGAAAAAGATGACGAAGCTCAAAAGACAATTGAGAATAATTATGAATTAGTAAAAAAATCTAACCCAGCGGGAAAATTGCAACTCTTCGGAATGAGTGCCGAAAGATTTCTAAAGGATTTACCAAAAACAAAGTATCACTTGGTGTATATAGATCCACCATATGATTTCAGTAATCAAGCGGTAGAAGATGTCTTAAGTGCGTTGTATGACGGAGAATTCTTAAGTAGTGATGCCTTTATCGCAGTTGAACGAACAGCTAGAGGACCACAATTCATTTGGCCGGACGCATTTGCACCCGCTCGTGAGCGGAATTACGGGCAAGCGACCATTTATTACGCTAATTACCAGCCGTAAGAATGGATTACTTGGCGCCATCTTGCTAGCGTTTACGCCATGAAGCGCGCGGTTTGCCCGGGGTCCTTTGATCCAATCACGTATGGGCATTTAGACATCATTGAGCGTGCGGCGCAGCAATTTGATCACGTGGTTGTTGCGGTACTGGAAAACAGAACCAAATCCAGCCTCTTCACTGTCCAAGAGCGAATCTCGATGATTACCGCTGTCGTTGCTAAGTTTCCCAATGTATCCGTGGATTCATGGAGCGGATTGTTGGTTGACTACTGCAAGAGCAACTCTATTCAAGCCATCGTAAAGGGTCTTCGCGCGGTTTCAGATTTTGATTATGAACTTCAAATGGCTCAAGTAAATTTGCAAGGCTCCGGAGTTGAAACCATGTTCATGGCAACAGCGCCATCACATTCATTCCTTTCTTCATCCTTAGTAAAAGAGCTGGCCCATTACAACGGAGATGTATCAACGATGGTTCCACCATCAATTAACGAAGCACTCAAGCTACGAATAGCAGGGAAATAATCATGGATTCAGTTGAAAAGTTAACCGCAGCAATCACTATGGTCGAAGAGGCTCGTGGAGTTCCATTGTCTGCAAGTTGCGTTGTCCATCGCGCTGAAATGCTCGAAGTATTAGATGATGCCCGTGAATCTTTACCGACCGATTTTGAATCTGCCCGAAAGATTATTGAAACTCGCGATGCGATTATCGAAGAGGCTCGAGTAAGTGCAGAACAAATGATTGCAATCGCACGTGAAGATGTCGCACAGATGGTAGAACAGACTTCTATTGTGCAAATTGCTCGTGATGAAGCTCGCAAAATTCTTGATGACGCTCGCGAGACTGCTGAAATTGAAAAGGCCGAAGTCGAAGAGTACATAGATGGTCGACTTGCAACTCTAGAAGTAATTCTCAATAAAACTATGGATGCAGTTTCGCGCGGTCGTGATCGCTTAGCGGGTGCAAATGATAAGGATGTTTTGTCGCAACTTGCAGATGAAAATTAACTAGTAGATATTTACTGTGAGAAGGACCCAATGAGCAAGCAAGCAGACACATTTCAACTCAATACTTACGAGTTGCCTCGACGTGCTGGCGAGATGAAAGAGTATGTGCTTGATATTCCCGTGAAAGAGAAGTTTGGTGTTGATCTAATTTCTGTTCCGGCGGGAGAATTCATTGAAGTTGATGCACGCCTGGAATCAGTGACTGAAGGCATTTTGCTCAGCGCCGACGTCTATGCCGTAGCCAAGGGCGAGTGCATTCGATGCCTAGATCCAGTTGAAGTTGTGATCGACCGCAAGATTCAAGAGCTCTATAACTATGGGCCAACAAATGAGCGCGGGAAAAGAAAGAAGAAGCAGCAGGAAGAAACTCTCGAGGATTTAGAGATCGAGGATGAATTGATGATGGACGGGGACATCATGAATCTTGAAACTCCGATCCGAGATGCTGTGGTTTTATCCCTGCCCATCAACCCGTTATGTGACCAGGATTGCCTCGGTTTGTGCCCTGAATGTGGGGGGAAATGGGCCGAACTGCCAGAGGATCACGCGCACGAGGTCATTGATGCCCGTTGGGCCGGCCTTGGCGGGCTTAACCTCGACGATCCCGATTTCAAGATTTAGCCCTTTTAAGGGATACTTTCCCTCTGCGGCCACGTTGCCGCTTTCATGATTGAGAAGAGGTTAGAACAGTGCCAGTACCAAAGCGAAAAATGTCGCGTTCAAAGACGCGTTCACGTCGTAGCCAGTGGAAAACTACTGCAGCAGCCCTTTCAACATGTGGTCAATGCCAGCAGCCAAAGTTGCAGCACACTGCTTGCCCAACATGCGGTACTTACAACCGTCGTCAGGTATTAGAGGTCTGATCTGAGCTCGATGCTCAGTGAGCAGCTGGGAGTAACACTCGATCCAGCTTTGCTTGAGTTGGCTTTTACACACCGATCATTTGCATATGAATCGGGAAGTAAAGAAACTAATGAGCGACTTGAATTTCTTGGCGACTCTGTACTCGGCTTAATTGTCACCGAAGAGTTGTACAAACGGTATCCCGATTTCGATGAAAGTCGTTTATCACCATTGCGTTCAGGTGTGGTCAACATGCGTGCGCTGGCAGATATCGCTCGCGGGTTACAACTCGGGCAGTACATCCGCCTTGGTAAAGGTGAAGAAGTTACAAATGGTCGCGATAAGAATTCACTGCTTGCAGATGCGCTAGAAGCGCTCATTGGCGCTATTTATTTACAGTTTGGTTTTGCGCGTTGCACCGAAATTGTGCGCGGGCTAATTACGCCCACAATGGATTCAGCGGTTGCCCGTGGCGCAGGTTTAGATGGAAAGACAGCATTGCAAGAGCTTGCAGCAGCTTTGGGCAAAGGTACGCCTGAATATATTGTCAGTGAAGATGGTCCTGATCACGATAAAAACTTTACCGCCGTTGCGATGTTAGCCGGGGAAGCGTTAAGTCAGGGAACTGGAAAAAGTAAGCGAGAGGCTGAACAAGTTGCAGCCCGCGCGGCATATGAGGCATTAAAAACCGCCAATCCGCAAGGCTGAATTCGCCAAAATCACGCTCAATAGGCGATAGGTTTACCGCGTGTATCTCAAGAGTATGACGCTTAAGGGCTTTAAGTCCTTCGCTTCGTCAACCACTCTTCGACTCGAACCCGGCATCACTTGCGTGGTCGGCCCGAACGGTTCAGGTAAATCAAATGTTGTAGATGCCCTCACCTGGGTAATGGGTGAGCAAGGGGCAAAGTCTCTTCGCGGCGGAAAGATGGAAGATGTCATCTTCGCGGGAACGAGCGGCCGCGCTCCACTTGGTCGAGCTGAAGTTTCATTAACAATTGATAACAGCGACGGCGCACTTCCGATTGATTACACAGAAGTTACTATTTCAAGAATATTGTTTAGAAATGGGCAAAGCGAATACCAGATTAATGGTGAAGCATCACGCTTGTTAGATATTCAAGAATTGCTGAGCGATTCAGGTATCGGCCGCGAAATGCATGTGATTGTTGGACAAGGTCAGCTCGATGCAATTTTGATGGCAACACCTGAAGATCGTCGTGGTTTTATTGAAGAAGCAGCTGGCGTACTTAAGCATCGCAAGCGAAAAGAAAAAGCGCTTCGCAAATTAGATTCAATGCAAGCCAACCTTGCACGTGTTCAGGATTTAACTGTCGAACTGCGTCGTCAACTTCGACCATTAGGTAAGCAAGCAGAAGTTGCCAAAAAAGCTGCAACCATTCAAGCTGATCTACGCGATGCAAAGCTTCGACTTCTTGCAGATGATTTCATCTCCATGTCAAAAACCCTCGAACTTGAAGTCGCAGATGAGAACGCACTTCGTGAACGTAGATCTGCGGTTGAAAATGAACTGGACACAGTCAGACGTCGTGAGGAAGCTTTAGATGCACAAGCTGCACACGAAAGCCCATTGCTAGTTGCAGCGCAAGAGACTTTTTACAACCTTAATTCTTTGCGCGAAAAATTCCGCGGAACCCAAAGCTTGGCCCAAGAGCGTTCACGATTTCTTAATGAAGAAGCTGAAGAAGCCCGTACTTCAGGACGAGATCCTGAAAGTTTAGATGCTGAGGCTCGCACGCTTCGCTTAGAAGAAACCCAACTTCGCGCAGATGTCTTGACTGCCCAGCAGCAACTGGCGCAAGCAACAACCGCGCTTGCTCAAGCCGAGGTTGCGCTCAAGAGCGATGAAGACACTATTGCTGCAGCAATGCGTGCAATAGCCGATGCGCGAGAAGGAACTGCGCGTCAAGAAGGCCATATCAAGTCTTTACATGCTCGTCTTGAAGCAATCGCTGAGGAAATCGAGCGACTTACAAAGGCACGCGATGATGCGCAGGCCCGTGTTGATCAAGCTAAACAACAGTACTCATCGTATGAACTTGAAATCGCAAGTGCAGATTCTGGAGAACTTGGGCTGGATTCGCTCTATGAAAATTCAAAGTCACAACTGGAAAGTGCTAAAGCTAAGTACTCTGAATTAGTCGAGGCTGAAAGAGCTGCTGATCGCGAACGCAATGCGGTTGAATCAAAGCTAGAGGCGATGAAGTTAACCTCTCAAACTCGTGATGGTGCATCAGCACTTCTTCGTGATTCTCGTGGAGTTTCGATTCTCGGAAGTATCGCAGGCCTGATTGAAATCGATAATGGTTGGGAAGCAGC
>Ga0315909_10007905_pt1 | contig 11769 bp, 12 predicted proteins | sample LakEriMetagenome_11_FD_203527 | JGI IMG/M metagenome (GOLD analysis project Ga0315909, IMG submission 203527) | Freshwater fungal communities from buoy surface, Lake Erie, Ohio, United States - Buoy 2 MA125 | ecosystem: Environmental > Aquatic > Freshwater > Lake | place: USA: Lake Erie, Ohio...
TGAGTAGACTCAACCCTAAAGCTATCAATAACTTCTTCTGCAATCTGCTTAAGCCCTGCGTATTCAGTGCCAACTCTACGGATATTCTCAGCAGCCACAAGCGTATTGTAGTTATCGAAATACTCAGTGAATAAATCCATCTGCGCCTGGTAAGCGTACAGATTAAAATCCCCCGGAGTTATATACCCGTAGTTGTTCTTGTTAACAACAGCCAAAACAGATGTATATACGTCTTGTATCATACCAATGTTATATTAGAAAAAAACACCTGAGTTGAAGATACATCAGGAGGAGATGGGACTACATATATTTCAGACAAAGAGTAGTCAATAGCATAAGAAATCTGACCAATAAACCAAGCATGTAGAGAATATGTAGTATCAGCCTGGCTAAATGTAATCCTTAAATTTTGATTTGTCGGAGATCCGTAGAAAATATTTACTTCAGAAGTACTATTTCTATATAAAAGCCTTATGTCCGCTACCGATATTAATACAGATGTATTATTTAATCCGGTTACATTAGTGAGTTGAATGTAGTTTGCCACGACACAAAAATAAAACAAAAAGCCACCCCCCGAAAAATCAGAGGGTGGCCATATAGAGCTTTATCAAAATTAAGCTATAGCAAAAGAAATCGTATAGGTAGTGGCCCCAATAGTCACCGATGATGGAATGGCTAGCAAACTAGAAGCGCCAGCCGATGGCTTGACGCTAGACTGAGCAGCACCAATCAAAATGTCGGCTATATAATTGTGTATGATATAGTTTGCGTCAGATGTCACCGTTATTGTCACAACTCTCGATGGGGCATAAGTTACAGTTACAGCAGTTGCACTTGTAAAAGCAATGGATATAATTGCATTAGCATCAATATATCCATGACCTGCGGCGTTCAATGCGCCAAATCTAACTAGTGGTTTCATGATTACGAGTATACTATTGAGTTTATGGTTAAAGCGGTGCCAGCGCCACTAATGAGGGCGGGTAAATCATAATAAGTACCTGCCTTAGAATCAGATGCAGCACCGCAAATGGCATCTATAAAAGTGCGATGGACCCTTCTAGAACTATCAGATGCACTAAAAGTTATAACTATTGCATCAGCACTAGTATCAAGATTATTGATCTGAATAGTCAATGTATTGTCTGCCAATGCACTAACATGAAGAATAGTGTTTGGGTTTATTAACGCAGATCCATTCGTAGTAGTCGCCTGGGATGCTGGTAATATTCTTAAAAACTTAGCCATAGTTACGAGTATGTTATTGAGTTTACGGTTAAAGCAGCGCCAGTGGCGCCACTAATGAGGGCGGGTAAATCATAATATGTTCCACTATTTTGATTTGAAGAAGCCGCGCACAATGCATTTAGAAAAATCCTGTGAGCATTTCTAGTCGAGTCACTTCCAGAAAATGTAATTGACAATAAATCAGAACCAGCGTCCATGTTGTTAATTTGAATATGTATTATACCGTTTGACACTGCGCTCGCATATAAAACAATATCAGGATTTATTAACGCAGAGCCATTCGAAGGAGTCAATAGGGATTCTGGCAATATTCTTAAAAACTTAGCCATATTTAAGATATGATCGTTGCGTTAAAATCAATAAATCTGCCATCAGGAAGAGCCGGAACGTCAATATACCCCATTGGAGATGTAGGAGATCCAGACGCCTTAACAATAGCATCCATAATGATCTCGTGAGTCATACCATATGCATCAGCACCAAAAGTCAAAGTCGCAGTGTCAACCCCTGCGTTAGATGAGTTCATCTGAATCTGAATAGTATCCTGTGCAGTAGGACGCATAGTGATGAAATTTTCAATATTCAATAAAATAGGAGCATTTGTTTCCGTTGTAAACGAATAAGACATATTTCTTGATGTCCAAGCGGTGAGCGAAGTAGATGTCAACGCCCTATTATTAGGCCCAGATCGAGATACGATAACAAAATTGTTTGTTGCCACAGAAGCCCCACCAATCCATAAATTACCCCCATCATCAGGGGTAGTTCGATTAGTGAAGGTACTGCCGTCTGCCGTAGTGATAATTCTAGAAGAAGGAACTGCATACTGATTAAATACTACAGCAGTGGTTCCATCAGAACAGGCTGCTTGATACAGCCCCGCCGTTAGGTTGCTATTAGTAGTATATGTAACTCCATTTTGACTTATGACTACAGCCCCATTAGTGCCGCCACTAGAAGTTATACCCAACATAGATGATCCAATCCTAACAACTTCTATCCATGCTCCCGCAGGACTGCTTGCGGCATTTGTCCATGTAGTCACATCCCCTGCATTACCAGTAATGAAACTCGTTCCAGCGGCTCCTCCATCAGTACACGCAACCCATGTAGTGCCGCTCCAAACAATACTCCGATATGTTAATCCGCCAGCAGGATACGCTACAGAAGTCCAGGTAATCCCGTCGGTACTCTTATAGGAATTAGTTCCACTGCCAACTGCAACGAATCTAGTGCCATCAGAAGCAACGCAAAAAAGCGCGTCGGTTATAACTGTCGTAGCAAGAGTCCACGACGCCCCGCTATTGGCGCTATACATAATATGGTTCGTTCCGCCAGAACTCGCTACGGCCACATAGGTACTTCCCTGTACCGCAACATGGCTCCAAGCCTTATTGTCCATACCAGCCCCAGGGGCGATAAATGTCCATGTCGCACCAGAATCCGTGCTTCTAGCAACTCTAAACTGACCACTGCTCGCAACAGCAACAACATTACTTCCATTAGCAGCCACACTGCTCCAAGTGCTATTAGTAGATGGTCCTACAGGTATTTTTAAGAATCTAGCCATTTTTTTACCCTAAGTTTATAGTATCTATTGTTTGAGCGCCAGGTCTAACATACTCTAATGAAGACGATGTATTGCTAGCCTTGGCAATAGAAGTCAAGGCAGCGGCATCAATTAAAGAGTTTATAGTATCTGCGTCTGCGGCGCTAATAGTGATAGTAATTAAATCTCTTGCTGCCAAAGGAGCCATAATTCCCCTAAGTTCAACTGTTGTGGTGCTGCCTCTAATGACAGACCCGACTACATCCATATTGATATAATTAGATGCCAATGACGTAGTATATGCATAGTGCGTACCAGCTACATTCGTTTGCGTCATAGCCGCTTTAGGAAATTTCAAGAACTTTTGCATGCCGCAAATATAATATGATTTAGACCGAGACGAATTTTTCCAGCACCTTCATAGCATCAGCACCCTCTTCAGTCAAAAAGAACGAACTGACAGCACTATGATGCGTCTGGTCCAATGGAACAGTCAACATCTTGGACTTATTGGTTGGGAGGTTGTAATGCACAGCATTCTTACGAGCAGACAACACCCCCTCATCAAACAACTTAGCAACAAAGCCCTCGTGAGCAATGTGCGGGTCGTTAGCCATAGACAAGAGGTCTTGAGGATTGTTTCTGGCAAATCGGTACATATCACGCTTCAGTTCTGATGTAGTCATCTTCGACGGATCAATCTCCAATGCCACACGCGCAATACTCTCCAATGTAGAGATGTCCATACTGCGTACACGGGCGGTAGCCTCATGCTCAAGCTCGTAGTAGTCAATCTCTTCCTGTGCGTCTTTCTGATTATTCACCTCCTCAAACAACTTACCATTGTCAGGATGTACACTGAGGAAGTGCCGCAACACCGGGTTGTCCTCATAAACAGTTAAAAACCCGTTCTCAAAGACAATGGGCTCTAAGATAAAATTTCCGTCTTGCTCATCCTCGAAGGGGCTCTTTTGGTTCCTCGCATATCGGAGCGCCCTGTTTGTTTTGCCATCGAAATGATATAGCCTTCTAGCCGTTGTGTTTCTGCTTGCGAGGTAGAAACTGTCTGGGGCGGCTCCCCCAATGAGTTTGTATACTGTGGTTTTCATTTAATTGGTTTTAAGAAAAAAAATGAGAGGGAGTCGTAATGACCCCCTCTCTGACTAATTACTAAGATTGAAAGATGAAGAAGTTGTTTGCGCCAAGGGTACACACACAACGCTCAGACAAGTAGTGAACAGACATTGTGTCGGAGTCACTATTTGAAGCACCCCCAGCAGAGCCAACTACCCAAGTCTTGAACTTACGGTCTTCGGACTCTGTCTGGCGATAGCGAACGTGCAAGAATGGACGCTTAGCATTCTGCCCCATAACCTCGTCATAGACGCTAGTTGTTCCGGCAGGTACAAGCATACCATTGATTGCACCACCTACAGTTCCTGATGCAGTGCCCTGACCACGCATAGTGGGGTCATTCAGGTACTTCCAGTCAGTTTTGTAGAAGTCATAACCACGACGGAATCCACGGAATCCGAGGTTCAGTGCCATCTGCTCGTTATTGTCAAACAGACCGTAAGATGTTCCACCGGTACCGTAAGAGTTCTGAGCGGCCAAGAAGTCATCCATAGCAAAAGAGGCAGCGCGGTTCACGAACAACGCGTTCTCCTCAATAGCACCCTGCTTGTCAAGACGCTGCACGATGGCATCGAAATCAACAAGGCTAGTTGGGAATCCACCACTGAAAATGTTACCACGATTTTGAACAGCAAAGAACACACCTTCAGTTCCTTTGTAGTTACTCACGGCAGCTCCATTTGCCAACGATCCCGCAGCAGGTATCGCCTCAAGCATAGAAGCCTCCAAGTAGTCCTCAAAACGAAGTCGAGAATCGTGCTCAGCCTTCATGTACCAAAGGTATCCTGATACGCCATTCTCACCAGTAACTTCAACCCAGCCAACCTGAGTCATATCAGAACCAGTTACAGTGTAACGGTCTTTTAGGATGATAGGATTATTAGTGAAAAATTGGTCGAATGGCTGCAAAGATTCTGGCATTCCACTCGTTCCTTTTTTAAACTCAGATCCATACACCCACACAGTGTAATTTCCGTTAGTAAGCCCACTAGACTCATAAGCAGCCGCAGTAAAAGTGGTTGTGGCATTTGCAGCGGCATATGTCATTGTACTATTAATAACAGCATGGAAAACAGCAGCGCCATTTTCTTGCTGACACATAATTGTCTGACCTTCTCTAAGACCAATGTTCACCGCAGCAGCAAGCGGTTGAGCATTAGTAGCGGTAGGATATCCAGTTATTGTATTTTGGGCAGGCACTATCAATGATGCCTGACCACCGGTAAATGTAACGGCTACATTCGTGTATTTAACATGCAATCTACCTTGCTCTGCCCAACGGATAAGGTCAGAAGCGCAGGGCATTTCTGCACCGACCATACGCATGAAGCCAGAGATACTACGATTACCGTAGCGTTCAAACTCTTTCTCATAAATGTCTGGCAGATATTGGTTAGTCCAATCGAAAGCAGCACTTCCGATATAATTTGTTTGAGCAATCTGACGATTCGCAGATGGCTGGAGTTGAAATGAAGGGGATGCGTTAACTGGCATAGTTTAGTTTTTTTTAAGGTTTAAAAGATTTTATGGTAAGTCCCCCCGTTCTAGACGATGACGGAGATGCAGCAGCAACCTTGAATCCACCAGTACTAACAGGCTGCCCAAAAGTCCGAATGTCCATATTTATATTCTTACTCTTTTGAGCCAAATCCTGCGTCGCGTCAGCAGCGCCTTGTTCATAAAAGAACTTAGCGAACTTCTCTGGGTTCATCGCAATTGATAGAGACCTGTGATAACCAGCCGGATCTTTTATCAAACCCTGCTCATCCAAAAACTTCGATATGAAATTCATTGGAGAAGAGTTTTGAGTCTTGACCTCAGACGCATCAGCCGGAATGAAGGTGAGCTTTTTCTCTCCAATACTGAAATCAAAACCTTTGAAATCAGGCGAAAAAAGCTCCTCTGTCTTTTTCTTGAACCACTCACTCTTACGCTGAGCCTCCTGCTGTTCACCGGATGCTCTGTCTAGGTACTCTTTGTACTGTTTATAATCTTCAGTCTCAATCGGCGAGTTCGCAGTTGACTCAACAGGAACTCTATACTGCTCCTTAAGACCATTGAAGTATTTCTTAGCCTTCGCAACCTCACGCTTCTTGGCGGACTTCCTCTTCTTGATTGTGTCTGCGTCATCCGCATCCTCATCATATCCAAACTTCTCCGCCAACACGTCGGCTACATCTTCACGCTCGATGAACTCATCAGTAGCTAATGTGTACTCAGCAAGTAGCTGGTCCGCATCAACTTCATCATAGTTCCTGTTCAGCTTAACATAGTCCTCAATGCCACGCCCTGTCTCCTTCTTGTAACGGAAGAATGCAGCGACATCCTCTGGCATCTGCTCCTGCTGTCTAGCCTCAAACAGCTCATCGAGAGTTTCGATAGGCTTTTTGTACCTTTCTTTGATAAATGAAAGAACGTCATGCTCCCCAATCTGTTTTTGTTCTGGCTGCGGATCGGGAGCGGGATCCGGCGCCATATTTTTTTCTAGCTCCTTCTGAGCTTCGACTTCTCTTTCCTGGACAGAAGGGGTTTTCACCTCTTCATCAGTCAATATCCTTACTTTCATAGTATATTAAATTTCGTGCAAATATATAACAATTTCTAACGAGGGCTAAATTCTGCTAAATCAAACCCATCTAGGCTGTCCTCATTACTCTCAAAAGACAATGGTGGAAGATTGTTCTTGCGCTGGTCTATCAGTTTAGACTGCTGGCTATTCTGTATACCAATACGCTTTGTCTTCTCATCTTCTTTGTATGTTTCACGCTGTTGCAACATATCACTCTGCATCTTGCCTAACTGTAAGTTATACTGAAACTCCCTCTCCATCAGCATAGCCTTCTGCTGCGCCTCAGCATTCATCTTCTCAATAGCAAACGCAACCTTCGCTTGCTCAATGCGTATTTCAGCCTGAGCCTCAAGTTCTATCTTTTGCATAGCCGACTGCGCAGCCATGCGCTGAGTTTCCATCTGCCCCTGAACCTGCATCTGCTGCTCCTGCATCTTGAAGGCGCGGTCCGACTCCAGCTTCTGCTTTCGCTTAATCTTCAGCAACTGATTCGCCAGCTTCGTATTTCTGATTTCACGGATGTCAATGGCATCCTCCAAGTTAATATCGCCCTTCTGCAATGCCATCTGTATACTGGCCTCCATACGCTCTCGCTCCTCGGCATCAGGAGAAACCTCAATGAAGATGCCGAAGTCATATATATACAAGTCCTTCAGAATATCGAGAATGGTAACATTGTACCTGCCTACCTGGCCTATGAACTCTTCGCGGAATGGAGCGTACTCAAGGATGTCAGCAACGCGGCATGCTAGTCCTTCTGACACCGTCTTTGTGATGTACAGCGATGCATCAAGAATATGTCGCGTAGCAGTATTGGAATTAAGTGCAGCGAGTTTCTGAACACCAACCAATGTCCTAGAATCAGGGACACTCGCATCACGAGCCTCATTAAGACCAGTGACAGCCCTAATCATGTCCATGTAGTGATTGTAGTTCGCAATCAGAGCTTGTAGTTTCTGACCGCCAGAACTTGTCGTCAGCTCCTGGATAGGAATACGAGCATGGTTGAACTCACCATCTTGCGTGAAACTACGACCAACAACACTACCCGTTTGGAAGTACAGCCTCAACGCATCCTCCGGAGTGTACTTGCCGCCTGTGCCCAGGTCAACTTCATTGATGCCATCAGCGTCGATAAAGACACCATCAGGGACAACACGAGCAATGACCTGCTGCATCTTCAGGTGAGTGAGCTGTATCAAGTCAACGAAAGGTATCATCCTTCGTACCAATGACTCAATATTGCCCTTATACATTCGGGGAGCACACGCCACATAGTTGGGCATAGCATTTTGAGATGCGGACTTAGGACGAACCATATTCTCCATCATCTGCCAACGCAACATAATATTAGTGCCCATCACCATAACGCCCTCATACCACACCTCGATTGTCTTGGTGATGCGCTCAAAGCCCTGCTCCTCCATCATATCGGCAGGAGGATTGAAGTTCTCGTCCTTCTCAATAATACGAGAACCACCCATCTCGGTAGTCTTCTTCTTGTACACAAAAGTGTGCGTAGTCTTGTAATTGAAGAACAAGAGCGTTGCAGTGTCGTTCCTAAATAAACTATTGTTGTAGAACTGCGCTACATTGTAGTAGTCATACCAATTCTGGCTGTACTTACTAATCTCCTGCATTTGCTCAACAGTTAGATTGGGGTCTAACTTAGTCAGCTCAGAGATAGGGATAGTCTTGACTTCTCCCCAGTAGAAGCAGTCACGGAAGTATGGGTCTTCAGTATAACTGTACACCACATTAGCAGGGTCTACATACTGAACCCTAACCCCATCGCCAGGGTTAAACTCATGCTTCGATATGCCGATACCGAGCACCATGAGGTCATACTCAACCCTCCTGCGTACATCTTGGTATCTGCTGTCCTCAAGTATGGTATTCAATGCCTCCTCTTGAGCAATCTCAACAGAAGGCTTGTAGTTCATCTCCATGAACAACTGCAACTCATCATCATTCTCCGGAAGATCAGCAGGATTGACGGTCCATGGGTTGACACCAAAATTCTCCTGAGCGGCCATGAAAATGTCCTTACCAGCCATCTGCACCTCAACCGACTCTTGGAAGTCCCGGCGCTTCTGAATAGACGCAGAGTCTTGCGCCCTCGCCTTAACCTTGAACAGCCTGTCCCCCATCCCATTCACCACGATATCAACAAACTTAGGTAGCACTGGCACTGGGGTCCAGTCAAGATTCATATATGACAAATCGCCGTTAACAGCGAGTTCATCCTTGTATTTCTGTACAGACTGCTCTCCACGTGCGTATAAACGCAGTCGGTGCATGTCCCTCCACTGAGAGTAGTACCTTGCCGAAGAAGAGTCTTTCCTGAACCATTCATACTGAATAGCCTGACCTATCCTTAATCCAAACTCCTTCGTGCCCTTCTCAATGTCGGACACATATTGGTTTGGAAACGACGTAGGATTGATTATTGGTTTATCCATTCTTCTCTATGCGGCTGAAGGAACTCTCATTATTATATCTGGCAAAGTTAATACTTATTTTAGAGGACTTAATTTCTGACACATACAAGTGCTTCTGGTTCGCCATAATCGCCAGCCCAGAGCTTATAGACGCATCGTGCCTCGTTCTATTGGTGATATCAAACGCAGCCCAGTCCATAAGCGTTTTGTTGAAATACATAGACCCACAGTCGTCAGGATCTCTATACGTACCCTCGGCATCAAAGCCAACATGCTTCTCGATGTAAGACTCAATAGCAGCAGCATGAGCCTGCTTGACATCTTCCGATGTGTTCGGAATGCCACCGAGCTCAACCTCTGTCTTGGATAGTTTCGATATGTGCTTGTCAGGTCTATTCAGCGAGAACGCCCTATATCCCCTATTCTTAAAGTGGTATAACAGCCTCGGCTTGTTGTTCTCGGCAAGAACAGGCATCCCATAGAACACGCAAGCCATCAGCACATCTTCGAAGAATATCTCAGCAGTCTGAGGTCGAGCGATGTACTCTAAGAAGAACATGCCGCTGGGCGCGTCATCAACATTGAACTTAGTCAAGCCATGTAATGCACCATTGGACCCTCCTCCACCCACAACACCCGATATGTCGTATGAGTCACAGCCAAAAGACCCTATGTGCTCATTGCCAGGATACTTCCTGCCATTGCGGTCAATAACCCTATTTTGAAGCCCAGCGGGCGGTATCCAGCTAACTAAGAATCGCCCAGTCTTATTAGGAGTCCATATCACATGGCTATCCTGAATGCCGTTCGCCCAATGAAATGACCCACGAGTTAGCGTTGTGTTAATCATAATGCCGTCATTGAAGTCAATCTGCTGATATATCTTAGTCAGATTGAATAGCGACATTCGGCTTTCATCACGAAACGCATGCGCCTCCGTGCGCGGGAACTGCCTGTAAAACTCATTCAGTGCATCCTGGTCCGACTTGAGCGACTGAACTTCATTCTCCCAATAGTTGACAGCACCGGTATAAATCTCCATATCATCAACGCCAACAATAGGGGATGCCGGCGAGTTAATGACGGGCCATCCATGCTTATCAATATACCCCTCGAAGTTCCACTCCATAGGGATGAACAGCTTGTACATACCACTCTTGGTCTGACCATTGGCATTGCGCTTGGTCACATCAGAGTCATCATACAGCTCCTTGAAGTTCCCTCCTCCCTTTGCCTTGGCATTGCAGGTAGAGCCCATCATGCACTTACCGACAATCTTACTGCCTATACGAAGAGTCGTTTTAGTAACCCGCCAGTTATTGAGGATATTCTCTGGTGGCAGCCACTTTCCACTTTCATCATGTATCAGCAGCAATAACTTCTCACCGTCATAGCTGTTGTCAGCGGTATTGCGCCAGTCAATAGTCGTATTCAGCCCATCCGGCGATGAGTCAGACATGACCTCGTGAATATTCTTGCGGGTTATCTTCGATGCCGGTAGTCGATAGGCGAGTTCCATCTTCGGCTTGTCCATACCATCCTGTATAGGCTTGAAGAAGAACGGATAGTTCGTTGATATAGGCACGACCTTATCGGTAAACATCTTCTTGGCATCAGCACCAGTCTTGGACAGTATGCCAATACGAGCATTGCGCGACAATGTGCCAAGGTTAACGGCCATTGACGAACTCATAAACGAGAACCCGGAACGCCTAATCTTTAAGTAGCACATACCGAATGACCTATTATCAGCCATACACGCCTCCCAGAAAATGAAGAAAATCCTGTTAGCCTCTCGGAAGTCAGGGTATCCAACGTCAATCTTACTCCACTGAAGGTACATGTAGTATGCCCCAGTCATATATGTTGGCACCCCATTGTTCATAAACCACGTTCCTGCATCTCTCTTATCAAACTCAGACTCAATGTATGGCGCATATGACTCCTTGAAGTCACGCGGCATCTCATTCCATTGAAATATTGACTTTATCTTTTCTAATTGAGGCGGACAGTTCACCCGCTCCCAATACTGCTCAGACTTCTTGCTTGACCGTTGATACACCTGCTTAGGCACCTCGGGTATGCCTATCTTCAACCCAGATATCTCATATACAGCCCCGAGAGTGCCATCCTTAGAAATAACGACAATGTCATACTCCCTATTATACCCATACACCCACTTCTTCTTCTGAATGGGCGCAGGCAGCACTCTGTATAGGCTATTTTGAACGTCTTTCTGCAAATCCTTGTCCATGCGTTTCGTTAGATGCCATAGGAGCATTCAGTATGTCCTCCTCCTGCTGTATCCTCGTCAATATATCGAATGCATCCATAATCGCTAGTTTCTTGGTGGCGGCGGCATTCTTCATCCTATCAGCACTCAACTCATCCTCCCCGCCAGTAATAATCTCCTGCTCAGCAACCTTAATGAGATGCTCCACAGCCTTACGCCCAGCTTTTATTATATCCCTCTTGTACTGCTCATTAGTCTTCATATCTTGATGGCAATGTTACTGGTAAACATACGATATAGCACCTCCCCATCAACCTCGAACTCATACTCGCTCTCTGGTTGATAAATGACCTCATCGCCTTCCTTCAGCCCAAGTGCTATCAACTCATCATTAATATAACGGATAGTGCCATGCAAAGGCTCTGAATTGCCGCCCTTATACAGCACCCACTCCTTCTCATCCGAAGGCTTTATGAAACAGTACTTATCGTGAGCATGCCACCTACCATCATCAGACTTAAACAAGAAGAACTGATCGTAGTCTAACACAAACGCATTCTCCCCAAAGAAAGACTTGCCACTCTTCTGCCTA
>Ga0315909_10007907_pt1 | contig 11767 bp, 9 predicted proteins | sample LakEriMetagenome_11_FD_203527 | JGI IMG/M metagenome (GOLD analysis project Ga0315909, IMG submission 203527) | Freshwater fungal communities from buoy surface, Lake Erie, Ohio, United States - Buoy 2 MA125 | ecosystem: Environmental > Aquatic > Freshwater > Lake | place: USA: Lake Erie, Ohio...
GCCGCCCGAACGTCCGGGCAGCGGGGCGCCGTCCCGACTCACGTCACTTCTTCTTCGCCGCCTTCTTGGCGGGCGACTTCTTGGCGGCCGGCGCCGCCTTCTTGGCCGGAGCCGCTTCCTTCTTCGCGGGGGCCTTTTTGGCCGCCGGAGCGGCCTTCTTGGCTGGTGCTGCCGCCTTGCCGGCCGGAGCCTTGCCAGCCGGCTTGCCCGCCGCCTTGGCCGGAGCCTTGGCCGGAGCCTTGGCCGGAGCCTTCGCCGCCTGCTTGGCCGGGGCCTTGGCGCCCTTCTTGGCCGGAGCGGGAGCCGCCGCCGGCTGTTCCGCCGGGACCGCGGGCGCCTCGGGCGCCGGCGTCGCCACCGGCGCCGCGACCGGAGCCGGAGCCGCAGCAGGAGCCGGATCCGCCGCGCGCGAGGCCCCGACCACGCCGAACATCAGGAGATTCGGCGGCGGCGCACCCGGGCCCTTCCCACGGCCACCGACGCCACGAGCGCCCATGCCACGGGGAGCGGCGGGGAGCAACGCCTGTGCGGCCTTGGCCTCGGCCTTTTGCTGCTCGTCCACGGCCTTGAGCTGGTCCACGATGCTCGCCGCGTCGGCGGCCCGCGCCACTTCCCAGTCATCACCACGACGACGCAGATCGATCATGTTGGCGTCGTGTGCATCCTGCAGAATGCGCTCGAACATGCGCGAGGCAAGCGACTCACTGTCGCGGCCCAGCAGCTCGAACGCCCGCTGGCGCGTCGCACTGGCGCTGGTCACCGCGTCGCCCTGCACCAGCGACTCCACGGCCCGACGCACGAGGTCGAATGCATCGGCGCGCGTGAGACGTTCACCGCTGCGGCCGATCGTGTCGGACACCTCGGTGCTGGTGAACGTGGGCGCCATGGCCACCGGCGCCTCCGCCGCAGGAGCGGCGCGTTCGCCACCCTCGCGCTCAGCAGCTTCGCGACGCTCGCGGAAGCGATCGCGGCCACGGCCACGACGACGACCACGCTCACGACCCTCGCCGCGGCTCTCCGCGCCTTCGCTGTTCTCCGCGCCTTCCTCACCGGGCAGCGGACGGATGCCCAGCGACGCGATTACGGCGTTCGGATCGACGTCATCGGCCACCGGCGTCGCCATCTCGGCGGTCTCATCGAGCGCCACGTCGGACGCCGCTTCAGCGGCCGGGGCGTCGCCATCACGCGGCTCGCCATCACGCGGCTCGCGATCCCGATCGAAGCGATCGCGGCCACGACCTCGGCGACCACGGCGACCACGACGCTCGCGATCTTCGCGTGACTCCTCGGCCGGTGCCGCGGCATTCGGCGCCGCCGCCTCAGTGGCAGCCGCAACCGGCGCGACCGTCCCATCCGGCACGTCCACTTCGAGCTGGCCGCTTTCGAGCTTCGTGACCTTGATCAAGCCACGCTGCTGCGCCTCGTGCACGAAGCGCGAGAACTTCGGGTGTCCGAGGTTCTTCTCGTCGAACGACGCGTCGATTTCCTGCATCACCTGCTTGAGGCGATCGCTGCGCATCACATCGCTGTTGCGCTTCATGCGACCCAGCGCTTCGGTGACGAGCTCCCACGGATCCCAGCGCGTGGTCTCGTCTTCGCCGCTCTTCACCAGGCCGGCGAGCGCGTTGTACGAGTAGTACTCGTCGCAGTTCATCACGAGCAAGTCGCTCGACGACTCGCGGATGCCCACACCGATCACGTACTTGCCGTACTCCTTGAGCTTGATGACCATGCTCGAGAAATCGGAGTCGCCGCTGAGCAGCACGAAGGTACCGATCTCAGGGCGCGTGAACACGAGCTCGAGCGCATCGATGGCGAGGCGGATGTCCGTCGCATTCTTCTTCGCCGAACCGTAGGCCGGTGCGAAGATGAGATCGATGGACGCTTCCGTGAGCGGAACGATGTACTGCGGGTAGCGGCGCCAGTCGGCGTAGGCGCGACGCACGGCCACCTTGCCCTTCACGATGTCCGACGAGAGGAGGTTCTTGAGCTCCTCCTGCAGATCGGAGCGGATGCCCATCGTGACGTTGTCGAAGTCGATGAGCAACGCGGCGTTCGGCGCGTGCGCCGGCGGTGCGACGTTGGGCTGGGCCACGGGGGCCATGGGAGCGACAGCGGAGGGGCCGCGATGGAACGGAGCAACGGAGCGGGTGGGCGCCGGTGCGCCCGACCGTGACGGATGACGACTCATGAAAGACTAGCCTTGATACGAAAAGTGATCGAGTGCGTTCGCGCCGGGACCGGCACCTCCGAGCGCCATGACGCTCATGGAATTCGCACTCAGCGCGATGGCACGCGCGAGCTCTCGCCGCCGGACTTTGCCACTCCCCGTCATGGGGAAGCCGTCGAAGAAGCGGACGAGGTCGGGAACCTTGTCGGCGGCCATCGTGTCCCGAGCGAATCGCTTGATCTCATCGCCGGTGATGACCGCCCCTTCCACTGCCACGATGCACGCGCAGACCAGTTCTCCCATGACGTCATGGGGCACGCCGATCACGCAGACATCGTCCACTGCCGGATGCGCGCGCAGGCGATCTTCGAGTTCACGCGGATAGAGCTGAATGCCCCCGCGCGAGATCGTTTCCTGGCGTCGTCCGAGGATCCTCACGGTGCCGTCCTCGTCGATGATCCCGAGATCACCGGTGAGGAAGTACCCGTCCGGCGTGTGGACCTTGGCAGTCTCCGCCGGCATGCGCAGATACCCGCGCATGAGGTTGGACCCGCGCACGGCGATTTCGCCGACCGCTTCGGGTCCGTGCAACTGTCCCGTCATGATGTCCATCGCCATCACCTCGATGCCGGGCATCGCGGTGCCCACCGAATCGCGGCGGGTCGCTTCGCTGTCGCTGAAGCGGGTGATGGTCACGACGGCGCCCGTCTCGGTGAGGCCATACGCCACGAGCACGTCGCACCAGCGACGCACCTTGCGCACGAGCGCCTCGGCCACTGAACTGCCGGCCATGAGACCGGTGCGCAGCGAGCGCAGCGTCGACGGGTCGAACGCCTCCTCACGCATGAGGAGGTGATACTGCGTGGGGACACCGTGCAGCACCGTCACCTTCGCCGAAGCGATCAGCGCAAGCGCACCCGCCGCATCGAAGGCGGGTTGCAGCACGAGCGTGGCCCCGCTGGCCATCGTCCCCAGCATGGCGCTGAGTCCGAAGACGGCCGAAAACGGCACCGCCGCCAGCACGCGATCCTCGGGAGACAGCTCGAGGACGGACGCGGTGCGGACGGCGTTCTCAACGAGGGCCCGGTGCGAGAGCTGCACCCCTTTCGGCTTGCCCATCGTGCCCGACGTGTACACGACCGCGAGATCGCGCGCATCGCCAGTAAGATCGGTGGCGGGACGCGGCTTCGCGGCCCCACTCGACACGAGATCCTCGAACTGAAAGATCCGGTCATCGTACCACAGATCCTCTTCTCCGACCGTGACCACGTACTGCAGGTCGGGAAGGTCACCCAGCAGCTCTTCGAATCGCTGCAGGAAATCCACGCCGTTCCATCGTTCGATGGTGACCACGGCGCTCGCCTCGGCGTGCCGCAGTTGGTAGCGCAGATCGTGTATGCCCAAGGTGGGGTTCACCGGCACCAGCACGGCGCCGAGCTTCGCGGCCGCAAGCGTGGTGACGATCCACTCCACCCCGTTGGGCAGATTCACGGCGATGCGATCGCCGGCGCCCAATCCCAGTTCGGAGAAGGCTGCCGCCAGGGAGGACGCATCAGCATCCACCTGCTGGTACGACCATGTCCGTTCCCCCAGCGTCGCCAAAACCCGCTCAGGATGTTCCTGCGCGCGCTGGGCGATCAAAGGGGCCAGGGACCACGAGGCTGCCATAGGCAGAGCCATCTCACTCCGTGAGGCGAACGCGCGAGCGGATACGGGTGGTCACGGCAACGGCCGTGTCTCACCCCGAAGCGTAACCGGACGCGGGATTGGGTACAGCCACGTAAATTACCGACTATGAACGAGATGCGGAAGTTGACGGGGGCGAATCCGGGGGGCACGGCCGATCAAAAAGCCGAAGCGCTCCCGCGTGGATCATCCCGTGCACCGTTCCGCACCCGGCTGTTCGCGATGCTCCTGCTCTTTGCCTTGGTGCCCACCGTCACCGTGACCCTCGTGTGGGCCGGCGCGGCAACGCGCGCGCTATCGCTCTTTTCGGCCCGGTCGGCATGGGAGCGCATCGCCCAAAGTGGTGACGACACCTATCGCATCGTATCGGCGGCGCCTCTCAGCACGCAGCAGCGGGCGGCCCTCGAGCACCATCAGGCCGCCCTGCAGCAGTCGGCCCAACTGGCGCGCCGCTTCGACTTCGTGACCGGGCGGTCGGTGCGTCTGGTGCTGGTGGCCGCCGTGGTCGTGGTCGCACTGGTGGCCGTGGGCGCGTCCCGCGTCGCGGGACACCTCAGCCGGCAGCTCAGTCGCCCGCTGGACGAGTTGGTGGGATGGACAGGGCTGATTCGCAGCGGACGGGCGATTCCCGCCAATACGGAGCGCCGGGGCGCCCCCGAATTCGAGGTCCTGCGCTCCGGCATGCGCACCATGGCCGCTGAGCTGGAATCGGGGCGGCTGCGGGCGCTCGAAGCGGAGCGCGCCGAGGCGTTTCGCGAGTCCGCCCGGCGCTTCGCCCATGAGCTCAAGAACCCGCTCACGCCCATCCGCTTCGCCGTGGACCGGTTGCGTCGTGGGGCGCCCGAAGAACTGCGCGACACGGTGGAAGTACTGGCCGAAGAGGCGAGCCGCCTCGAGGTGATGGCGAAGAGCTTTGCCCAGTTCGGTCGCCTTCCCGACGGCCCGCCGGCGGAGGTCGATGTGGCCGAGTTGGTGACGCGGGTGGCCGAGACGACGGTGCCGGAGTGGATCAGCCTCGATCTCGACTGCGCGCCCGGGCTGCCACTGGTGACGGGGTTCTACGAGCCGCTGGTCCGGGCGGTGACCAATGTGATGCTCAACGCCGTGGATGCCACCCCGCCGGACGGGAAAATCAGCGTAGCGGTCCGTGTGGAGCGTGCCCCTGCCACGGTAGCCGAAGATTTCTCGCCGTCCGCTGACACCAAACAGGTGGTCATTGCCGTACGGGATACCGGGTGTGGCATCGCTCCCGATGCCCGGTCCCGCATCTTCGACCCGTACGTGACCACCAAGCCGGGCGGCACCGGCCTGGGGCTCGCGATTGCGCTGCAGACGCTGCGCGCGCACGACGGAACGATCGATGTGGCGAGCGAGATCGGGCGCGGCACCACGATCACGATGCGACTGCCGGTCGCGGCCGCCTGAGGGGAGAGATGATGCAGCAGAAAGAAGCCACCATGCAGATCCAACCGCGTCCGGATGGCGGCAAGTCTATCGTGATTCAGAAGGACGATGGCACTGTCCAACGGATCGAGCTTTCGAATGCGGGTGACGTGATCACGTCAACGGTGCAGGGTGAGGCTACGACGGTCACTGTACCGTCCGTGCCTCCGGCCCCTCGCCGCAAGGCGCTCCCGGACGGGCTCGTGGATCTTATGGGGATCATCATGGGGGCCGTGACCATTACCACCCTCGGAACCCCGCTCGTGAAGGCGTGGGCCCGACGGTTCGAACGCCGATACGAGGTACAGCAGAACGCGCAGATCGAGCAGCGGCTGGCGGCCATCGAACAGGCCATCGAAACCGTGGCGGTGGAGGTGGAGCGCATCAGTGAAGGGCAACGCTTCACCACGAAACTGCTGGCCGACAAGGCACAGCCCGAGATGGAGCGCGTGCGATGACGATCCGCTTCGCCATCCAAGTGACGAGGGAGCCGGTCGCGGCGCAGAACGCGGCGCAGGCGCAGGCCAACGCCGACCGCGCCATCGAGAATGCCATTCAGGAGGCGGAGCGGGCGGCCCGATCCGTGGGCGAGGACGTTCCGCCACCGGCGGCACCGGGAGAACCGGTGGTGTTCTCCACTGACGACGGCAAGCCGGTGAGCATGTCCTTCAAGAACGGCACGATCTTTCTGACGCAGGACGGCAACACGCAGGCGATCCCATTGCGTGAGGCGATTCCTCGGGAAGCCGTGCAGATCGCGTGGGCCATCCCCGCGACCCTCTCGATCCTGCTGATCTGGTGGCCGCTGTCGCGTGCCGTGATCCGCTGGCTCAACCGCAAGCACGTGGCGAACAACGAAACGGCCGCCCTCGAGGCGCGAATGCGCGATCGCTTCGAAACCCTCGAACGCAATCTCGACACGGTAGCCGTGGAAATGGAGCGCCTCTCCGAGGGGCAGCGCTTCACCAACAAGCTGCTCAGTGAGCGCGCGGAGAAGGAACGCGTGCCCGTCAACGGTCAGGCGTAGGATCGTCACATGCCCAGTGTCCTCATCGTCGACGACGAACCGAATATCCGGCGCATGGTCGGTGCCCTACTGAGCGCCGAGGGCTACGACGTGCGCGATGCGGCCGACGGGGGCACCGGCCTGGCGCTCGCCGAAGCCAACGAACCGGACATCGCGCTCGTCGACCTCATGATGCCGGGCGAGCTCGACGGGCTGGGATTATTGGAAAAGCTGCGCGAGCGTCGCCCCGACGTTCCGGTGGTGATGATGAGTGGACGGGCCGCGCTCACCGATGCCGTGCGCGCGACCAAGCTGGGGGCATTCACCTTCCTCGAGAAACCGCTCACGCCCGAAGGCGTGCTCCTGGCCCTCGCCTCCGCCTTCGAGCTGCGGCAAGCGCGGCGCAGCGCGGCGGCCTTGCGCGAGGACCTCGGCATTTCCGGCAAGATGGTGGGCGACTCGCTGGTCATGCGCGACGTGCAAGCGCTGATCGGTCGCGTGGGCCCCACGGATGCGCGCGTGCTGATCACGGGAGAGTCCGGGACCGGCAAGGAACTCGTGGCCGCCGCGCTGCACGAAGCCAGCCCGCGTCGCGACAAGCCGTTCGTGCGTGTGAACTGTGCGGCCATTCCGCGCGATCTCGTGGAAAGCGAAATGTTCGGGCACGAACGCGGCGCCTTCACCGGCGCCATGGACCGTCGCATCGGCCGGTTCGAACTGGCGCACACCGGCACGCTTTTCCTCGATGAAGTGGGAGACTTGGGCGCCGAGGCACAGGCCAAGTTGCTGCGCGCCATCGAGGCGCGCGAAATCGAGCGCGTCGGTGGCGGTAAGCCGATCAAGATCGATGTGCGTATTCTCGCGGCCACCAACAAGGATCTCACCAAGGCGGTCGCCGATGGATCGTTCCGCGAAGACCTCTTCTTCCGGTTGAACGTCATCCCCATGCAGCTGCCGCCGCTGCGTGATCGCCCCGGAGATCTGCCGGCCCTCGTCCGGCACTTCTCCGCGCGCCACCGCTCGCGTACGGGGCGTCCACTGGTCACGTGGCATGGCGATGCCCTGTCCGCGCTCAGCGCCTACCGCTGGCCGGGTAACGTGCGGGAACTCGCCAACGTGGTGGAACGACTGGCCATCCTGCACGCGGGCAGTGAAGTGTCGCGCACCGAGGTGGTGCAGGTGATTCCGCAGGCCGCGATTGGTGCCGACACCGGCGATGTTGCAGCCGCGAGTGCGGGGACGGTCGGAGACGAGGGGCTGCCGTTGAGTGATGCCCTCGATGCCTACGAGCGGCGCCTCATTGCGGCGGCGCTGGCCCAAAGCGACGGCAATGTGGCCGAAGCTGCTCGGCGCCTGCAGACCGATCGTCCCAATCTGTACCGACGGATGCGTCGCCTCGGGCTGGCCGCGTCCGGCGAGTGAACTTCAGCAGGAGTTTTCGATGATTGGAATCCGCCTACGCGCGGCGCTCATGGTTGCCGCCGTTGCGATGACGGCCGTGCCGATGAGGGATGCGCGTGCGCAGCGCGTGGGGAGCGTGCCACGAGAAGTGGCGCTCGACGTGACCCGCGTGTTCAACGCGAGCGCCACACGAAAGGTACGTGGCGATTTCAGCATGGCCGCCACCGACACCGTTCGCAGCAGTCTCGCGGTGCTCAACGGCAACGTGCGCCTGAGCGGTGTCGTTTTCGGCGACGTGGTGGTGCTGAATGGCGACGTGGTGCTCGCCGACGGCGCCCGCATCGAGGGCGGGCTCACGGTCGTCGGGGGCACCTTTCAGGCGCCTGAGCGCCCCAATGTGGCGGGAGAAATCCGGGTGTGGAGTGCGCGCTATCGCTACCAGGAAAGTGGCGACACGCTCGTCGCGGAGACCGATCTGCTCACCCGGTTTTCGCAGTGGGTGAACGAAGAGGACGAGGGTGGCACGCTGAGCCAGTTCTTCGTCACCACGGCCCACACGTATAACCGTGTGGAAGGGCTGCCCATTTTCGTCGGCCCCCGCTTCCAGACGCGGACAGGCAACACACGCGTGCGCGCCGAACTCTTCGGCATCTTCCGGACGGGCGACCGTCTGGTGTGGAACGACGAGAACCTCGGACATCGGGTGCTCTTCGAGGTACGGCAGGGGAATCGGGCCGGCGTGGCGTTCGGCGGCCGCGTGTTCGAGGAAGTGGAGGCGATGGAGGACTGGCAGCTGACTGACGCCGAAGTGGGGCTCGCCACCTTCCTGTTCTCGCGCGATTACCGCGACTACCACGAGCGCCACGGCGGTCAGGCCTATGTGAGCCTCTTCGCCGGTCGGGGGCATGAAGTGCGGGCCAGCTATGGCGAGGAGCGGTGGAACGCACTCGCCGCGCGCGACGTGTTCCGACTCGATGACGACATCGCCTTCCGGAACAACCCACGTGGCGATCAGGGAGTGGTGCGGCTGCTCACGTTGAGCGGCACCTTCGACACCCGGACCGATTCGCGCAATCCGCGGTCGGGGTGGTACCTGCGTGGCGAGTATGAACAAGGCTCGAGTGGCGCCCTGACGTTGGCACCGCTCACGGTGGGTGCCGGTCAGGTGAGCAACATCCTGCGCAACGTGCTGCCGCCCCAGCAGGTGCGGTACCATCGCGCGTTCTTCGACCTTCGCCGCTACAGTCGTATCGGGCCGAATACGCAACTCAACCTGCGCGCGGTTTTCGGGGGCTGGGTGAATGGCGACCCGCTGCCGGTACAACGCCGCCTCTCGGTGAGCGGCCTCGACGCCCTGCCGGGCTTCGACTTCCGTCGCACGCTCGGCAGCGCCGACGTCGGCACCTGCGCCACTGGTGATGCCACGACCTACACGGTGCTGGGCCGTCCGGCGCAATGCGAACGAATTGCCCTACTCCAGGTGGAGTGGAAGGGCGACTTCCGGATCAATCTCTTCGGTGACGACGACAGCGATCGTCGCTGGCGATTCGGTCGCGGGGGTGCTGATGGGACCTGGGTGCTGTTCGCCAACAGCGGACGCGGGTGGCTGGTGAACCGGGGTACCGGTGCGCCGGCGTTCGTCGATCCGTTGATCTATGGCCGGACCCGGATGCCGGAACTGCGCACCTGGCGCTCCGACATCGGTGGCGGTTTCGACTTCGGTGATATCGGTGTGTACGTGGCCCAAGCCGTGTCGCAACGCGGCCTTTCGCCCAACGTGTACGTGCGCCTCGGCCATCGCTTCTGAGCGCACGACCCATGCCGTTGCTCCGCCCCGTCCTCACGCTGCTCATCGCACTGTGGCTGCTGTTCGGCCACAGTGCGGTCGCGCGCGCGCAGGGGGGGGCGTCCATCGACATCCGCGTCACGGCGCAGTCGTATCCCCCGCTCATTGCCGTGCGCAACGTGCTCACCGAAAAAGACTACGACGAACTGCTGCGCAACGGCTTCCCCGTGCGCATGCACCTACGCGCCGAGATCTGGACGGTGGGGCGGTATTTCGACGACATCCGCGGCCGCGCGGAATGGGACGTCATTGTCCAATACAACGTGGTGGAGAAGACGTACGAAGTGGCCCGGCTCGTCGGGGATCGCGTGACGACGCTCGGCAGCTACGCGCTCTTCGCCGACGCGCGCGCCGCGACTGAGCTCGCGTACCTACCGACGCTCCGCGCTCCGAAGCGGGGGCAGAAAGGGTACGTGCTCGTGCAGGCCGACGTACAGGCACTCGAGGTGTCCGATCTCGACGAGCTCGAGCGATGGCTGCGGGGCGAGGCGCAACCGGCGGTACGCGGCAAACGGAGCCCGGCGTCGGCACTCACGCGTGGCGTCCGCACCCTGGCGTCCCGTATCCTCGGCGCGGAAACCCGCACGCTCGAGGCTCGGAGCGCGACGTTGGTGTTTTGAGTGGTGGATTGGACTGAGAACTGACAACTCTCACTACACACTACAAACTCCCCGCCGTAGTCGGGAATCCCGTTATCGGCGAGGAGTTTCCAGTTCGTAGTGACAGTTCGCAGTGCTCGGTTCTCACTACGCGAACGCACTGCCCTCAATTCGTGTACCCACTCCCCTCGATCTTCTCCAGCTCGCGCAGCGTATCCTCACCGTAGAAGGTGCGGATGTACTGCGACTGGATGGGGGTGAGGCGGCGCACGGCCCACGACAGGTGCACGAAGTGCGGCTCCGCTGGCGCGTTGAGCGGCTGCATGCCGATTTCGGCAGGCATGCGGTTAGCCTTGCGTGTGTTGCAGGCGCTGCAGGCGGTCACCACGTTGGACCACTCGTTGGTGCCACCGCGCGACATGGGAATGAGGTGATCGCGCGTGAGCGATTCACGCGGCTTCAACTCGTTTGCCCGACGCCCGCAGTACTGGCACTGGTAATCGTCACGCGCGAACAGGAACGTATTGGTCACCTGCCGGCGGAAACGCCGCGGCACGTGTACGTAGCGCGTGAGCCGGATCACCGCCGGACGCGGAAACGCCTGTTTCTCCGAGCGTACGGGGGTGTGGTTGTCGGCCTCGACGATTTCGGCCTTGCCATCGATGACAAGGCGCAGGGCCCGGCGCAGCGGGACCATCGTCAGAGGTTCGTACGACGCATTCAGTGCGAGACATCCGGCGATCACGCCCTACCCTCCGCTGAATCGTTCGGTCAAGAGTCCTGCCTGAGCACCAACCACGCTGCCAAGAAAACGAAACCCCGCCGACGCGTCGGCAGTGCCGACCAGCATGCAGCGGGGATACGAACACTCAGCGATGCGCGACCCTGACGAGGACGACAGGCCACCCGCATGCTCTGCGGGCTCCGCTACTCCTGAAGACGGCCGACTCGTCGCGGGTGCGCATGCCGAAGCATATCACGAGGCCCCCGCGCGCCGCCACTCCCGCAGTCGCTCGCCGGTGGCATCCTGACGCATCTGCCACTCCGGTTGCACCACCGTGACCTGACCGTCGCGTACCAGTTCACGACCCGCCACCGTGACGAGCGTCGCCGTGACGTGTCCGGCCAGCACGTGCACCAGCGTGACGGCCGGATCGAAGACCGGCCCCGCCAACAGGGGAAACGCGGCGAGATCGGCCGCCTTTCCCGGCTCGAGCGTCCCGATCTCGCTCGCCAGCCCCAACGCACCTGCGCTCCCATGGGTCGCAAGCGACAATGCCTCGTGCGCACCCAACGAGTCCGGAACGCCGGAGCGAATGGCGTGACACAGGACGGCCTGACGCGCTTCGTCCAGCAGGTGCATGCGATCGTTGCTCGCCACCGAATCGGTGCCCAGCCCGGTGCGGATTCCGTGCGCCAGCATCCGGTCCAGCGGTGCGATCCCGTGCCCCAGCTTCGCGTTGCTGATGGGACAATGCACGATGCTGGCTCCGTGATGCGCAATGCGCGCGAGGTCCTCCTCGTCCGCACGAATCACGTGAATGAGCAGCGGCTGCGCTGCCAGTACCCCCGTGTCTTCCAGGAGTGCGACCGGCGACCGTGCCTGCCCGGCCACC
>Ga0315909_10007910_pt1 | contig 11764 bp, 16 predicted proteins | sample LakEriMetagenome_11_FD_203527 | JGI IMG/M metagenome (GOLD analysis project Ga0315909, IMG submission 203527) | Freshwater fungal communities from buoy surface, Lake Erie, Ohio, United States - Buoy 2 MA125 | ecosystem: Environmental > Aquatic > Freshwater > Lake | place: USA: Lake Erie, Ohio...
CTTTCGGCGTCGCGTGCGGAGCAGAGACTCGCCGACGAGGAGGAAAATGGCAACTGCAAGCGGCCAGCGATAGCGGTCAATCCCCAGCCGCTTGCGGAACACCGCCGCGGGGCGCGAGAGCGGATCTTTGAGCGCGCTCGCCACGTCGCCGAGTCCGCCAGCGACGGTTTCCATGCGGCGATACGTGCCGCCGGTCGTCTCCGCGATTGCGCGCAGGGTCGGCTCGTCGAGACGGCTCGTCACCGGCTGTCCCTTTTCATCGCGCAGCGGCTCCATCTCGCCGCCGCGGCCCTGCACCTGGATCTGGGAGCCGTTCGGTGTGCCGACACCGACGGTGAAGACGACCACGCCGTCCTTCGCGAGTTTCTTCGCGGCTTCGATTCCGATGCGCTGCAGATCCTCGCCGTCCGTCACGAGCACGAGGATTTTTCTGCGCTCGGATTTTTCAAACGCGCGGCTCCCCGCGAACAGCGCGCTCGCGATGTCCGTGCCCGGCACGAGCACCGAATCCGTGTCGAGATCGCGGATGGATTCCTCGAACGCATCGTAGTCGAGCGTGAGCGGGCACTGGAGAAATGCGTCGCCCGCAAACGCCACGAGCCCCACGCGTCCGCCCGCGTGCCGCCGAAGAAAATCGAGCACGGCCATCTTCGAGCGTTCGAGACGGCTCGGTGTCACGTCGGTCGCGAGCATGGACTTCGAGGCGTCCATGAGAAATACAACATCGTCGCCCTTGCGATCCACGCGCTCCTCCGTCTCGCCCCACTGTGGGCGCGCGAGCGCGATGCCCACGAGCAGCAGCGAAATGATGAGCAGCGTGCTCTTCACCACACGCATCACCTTGCTGTGCGAAGCGAGCAGCGCATCGCGCCGCGCGGGATCGGCAAACTGCGCAAGCTGCCGCCGCCGTGCCTTCGCAGAAAACCAAAACAGCGCGCCGGTGCCGAACAGCGCGAGCGCCGTGATCCACAGCCATTGCGGCGAGGCAAAATGGAGCGTGTGCGTCGTCATGGGATGCGCCGGAAGCGCGTATTCGCGAGCAGCAGTTCGAGCAGCAGCACGGCGAACGCGCCGAGCAGCGGGATGTGGAAGAGCGGCGTGTAGGTGCGGTGATGCTTCAGCTTCACCTCGGTCTTTTCGAGGCGGTCAATGTCCGCATACACCGTGTCGAGTTCCTGCCGGTTCGTCGCCGTGTAGCTCTTGCCGCCGGTCATCTTCGACATCTTTTCCAGCACCACGTAGTTCGCCGGCTGGAGCATCGTGATCACGCCGCTGGGTTTTCCGTCGAGGCCGAGGCGCAGTTTGCCGGTCTCGCGATCGAAATCCGGCAGCCAGCACTGCTCATTTTTTCCCACGCCGACCGTGTACACGCGCACGCGCTCACCCGCGGCGAGGCTTGCGGATGCGATGGGCTCGAGCGTCTCCCACTTGTTGTTGTCGCCGTCGGTGAGCAGCACGATGAGCCTGCCGCGGCTCTGCTTCTGCGCGGAGAGGCGCTTCACCGCGAGGCCCGTCGCGTCGCCGATGGCCGTGCCGAGTTCCGTGATCACGCCGATGTAAAGGCGGTCGAGATTTTTCTGGAGCCACTCGTGGTTCAGCGTCGGCGGGCTCACGAGGTACGGCACGCCGCTGAACGCGATGAGCCCGATGCGATCGGATGGACGCCGCGCGACGAAATCCTTCAGCACGCTTTGCGCGATGTCGAAGCGCGTCGTGAGCTTCCCCACCGGCGCCATGTCCAGCGCCATCATGCTCCACGAGAGATCGAACACGAGCATGATATCCACGCCGCTCGCCTGCGTCTCGGTCTGCTCGTTCACCCAGCGCGGCCCGGCCATCGCGATGATCGTGAGGGCGACCGTGAGCGTGCGGAGAAAAATGAAGAGCCGTCCCGCCATCGAGCGCACGCGCCCGCCGATCGCGCGCACCAGTTCGACGCTCGAAAAACGCAGCGCACCCTCCGCGCCCGCACGCCCGCGGACGAACGCATACAGGGGCAGCAGCGCGAGAAACACGAGCACCCAAGGATGCTGAAATTCGAAACCGCCTTTCATGGAGCCTCGAATCCCTCGTTCATAGTGTACGCGCCGCCTTCGCGCGTGCGGCCTCCAGTTCCTCGATCAGCTTCGCGGTCGTGCCGAGCAGCGCCGATTTTTCTGTATGCTCCGGTGCCGGGGAGAATTTCGCGCGGTCGCAGTCCGAGAGGAAATGCCACACGGCGTTCGTCAGCTCGACCGGGCACGAGCGGCGCGTGACGAGCCCGCTCACGAGTTCCTCGGACGTGAGCCCGCTGCCCTCGATCGCGAATGCATCCGCCGCATACCGGCGCACGATTGCCGACACCGTCACGGGCGTCGCGCCATCTGCACGCAGTGCCGCGAGCTTTTCCACGGCCGCGAAAAATGGATTCGGCGGTGGGACAGGCGGCTTGCGGCGCGGCCAGCACAGCGCCGCAAAAATGATCGCGGCACCGACCCCGCCGACCACCCACGCGATGTGGCTGCGAGCGATCGGCGGCGGCGGGATCTCAGGACGTGGCGGGCGCAGCTCCGGGCCAGGCTCGGCCTTGATCGCGCCCGACGCCGCTAGGGGGAAAAGCGCGAACGCTGCCAGGAAGGCTGTTGAAAATATGGCGCGTTTCATCTCCGTCGCCGATGCTCGAAAAAATGCTGCAACGCCGTGGCGTGATCGTCCGTCGCGCCGAGCCGCAGCATGTCCACGCCCGACTGCATGAGCGCGCGGTCGAGGGTTTCCTGCGTGCGCGCCACGCTCGCGGCGAAGGCATCGCGCACCGACTCGCGCGTCGAGTCCACCTCGATGACTTCACCCGTCTCCATGTCCTCCACGACGAGCATCCCCGACTCCGGCAGTGCGCGTTCCCGGTCGTCCTGAAGCTGGATGCACACGAGGTCGTGCCGCGAATTCGTGCGTCCGATTTCCTGGAAGATGTCGCGCTTCCCGTCTCCGGAGCCGTGGAGAAAATCGCTGATGAGGAACACAATCGAGCGACGGTGCATGACGTGATTGAGGAACGACAGCGCCGACCCGATTCGCGTGCCGCGCCGCCGGGGTGGAAAAAACAGCGACTCGCGGATCACGCGCAGCAGGTGACGCCGCCCCTTTTTCGGCGGGAGAAAAAGCTCCACCTCCTCGCTGAAGAGCAGCAGCCCGACCTTGTCGCCATTGCGAATCGCCGAGAATGCCAGCGTGCCCGCGATCTCCGCGGCGACCTCGCGCTTCGTGCGCTGCGTGGATCCGAAATCTCCCGATGCCGACACGTCGAGCACGAGGAGCACAGACAGTTCCCGCTCCTCGCGGTGCAGCTTCACGAATGGCCGCCTCATGCGCGCGGTCACGTTCCAGTCAATCGTCCGCACATCATCCCCCGGCACATATTCGCGCAGCTCCTCGAAATTCATCCCGCGTCCTTTGAATTGCGAATTGTACGCGCCGACCATTAGGTCATTCGCGAGCTTGCTCGTCCGCAGCTCGATGCGGCGGACGTGGGTGAGGATGTCTGTCGTTGAGGCAGGCATGGCTATGCCCGGTGATCCTCGTATGCATCGCCGAGCCGTGTGAATGCGCGCGGATCGTGACCGACGACGCAGCCATCCATTTGCATCGCCACCGCTGCCTGCCATGCGTCGTTCTCGCCCATGTGGTGAGAGGCACGGCGTTGTATTACGGCGGCGTGTTCCGTGTGTGCGCGGTGAATTCCCTGCCACCGGTAACGCCGGAAATGTTCGCGCACCGCCTCCGGATTATCGGCACCTTCGAGCACCTCGGCATAAGTCACCGGACTGATCCAGAAATGCGCGCGCCGGTTCTTTTGCAGCCATGCAATGGCTGGGCCGGACACGCCATCCGCCATCTCATTGAGTAGATCGATGACAAACGACGAATCGAGCAAGCAATGCCGTTTCATCGTTTCCGGCGCACGCGGAGCCTTTTGTCGCCCATGCGGCGGTCCACTTCTTCGAGCAGGTCACCGGCTGTGATGAACGGTTTCTCGTTGATCATTTGCCGGACGAGGGCTGCCGCGGTGATGCCTTCGCTTTTGGAACGCTCCGCGAGCAGGGCTTTTTCTTTCTCGGAAATACGGACTGTCAGGACGGGCATGGTATGACGTATGTATTACATTCGGACGGCCCTTTCAAGCCGCCGTTTTGCATTCGGACGCGCACCTACGGCACCGGCACATTGTCGAAAATCCGCTTCACGATCCCATCGCCGGTCATGCCCTGCGCCTCGGCTTCGTAGGTGAGGATCACGCGGTGACGGAGCACGTCGGGGCCGATGGATTTTACGTCGCCGGGCGTCACGTAGCTGCGGCCTTGCAGCAGCGCCCACGCCTTTGCCGCGAGCGTGAGATTGATCGTTGCGCGCGGGCTCGCGCCGAACTGGATCAGCGGGCGGAGATCGCTCAGCTCGTACTTCTGTGGGTCGCGCGTCGCGAAGACGATGTGGACGATGTAGTCGCGCACTTTTTCATCCACATGGATGCTGTCCACGACCTTGCGCGTGGCGAGGATGTCGTCGAGCTCGACCACGCGCTCCACGTCGAGATTCGGCCTCGTGAACGCCATCGTGTCGAGGATGCGCCGCTCCTCCTCGAACGTCGGGTAGCCCACGAGCACCTTCAACATGAAGCGATCCACCTGTGCCTCGGGCAGCGGGTAGGTGCCTTCCTGATCGATCGGATTTTCCGTCGCGAGCACGAGGAAAGGGACGGGCAGCTTGTGCGATTCGCCGCCGAGCGTGACCTGCCGTTCCTGCATCGCTTCGAGCAGCGCGCTCTGCACTTTCGCGGGCGCCCGGTTGATCTCATCCGCGAGGACGATGTTTGCAAAAACGGGACCCTTCGTGACGTGATACTGACCGTCGCCGGGGTTGTAGATGAGCGTGCCGGTGATGTCCGCGGGCAGCAGGTCGGGTGTGAACTGCACGCGGTTAAACGTCGCGTGAATGGCCGAAGCGAGCGTGCGCACCGCGAGCGTCTTCGCGAGGCCGGGTACGCCTTCGAGCAGCACGTGGCCGTTCGCGAGCAGGCCGACGAGCAGGCGATCGATCAGGTATTGCTGGCCGACGACAATCTTCCCGACGACCTCGCGCAGACGTGTGACCCATGCCGCAGCGCTGGAGACGCGGGCGTTCAGTTCATCGAGGGATTCGCTCATAGTTGGAAAAATCGGGGCCGGGGTAGGACAGCGGAAAGCGCACATTCGGCAAGCAGAGAAAGTGGACACCGATTTTCAAGGGTGTGACTAAAACTGGTGCCTTACGCCGTTGGCGTTGGTCATTCCACCAATCGTCGCGGACGCATTTTGCACCACTTTGAATCACACCTTTTGTCCATCCGGTTGGCGCATCACAAGGGCGGATGGCGAATCTTGCTCATCCAAGTTGAGCCACAACGCGGAAACTGCCGCGCCATTTGCGATGAGCGTGCATTTCAAGGACATTGCCGTGCAGCCCGCCGATGACGGCTTCCGCCTGAGCGAAGTTCCGCTCGGCACCGGCGCGCTCGATCTGCCGCGCATCCCGTGTCTCACAGCGGGATACTTCGCGACTTTCCCGGAACGAAAAGCAGCGCGCCTCGACGCAATGATGTATTGGGTGAAGGCGAATCCGCCGAAGCAAGCGGTGCCAGTCGTGAGCGGCAAACCGTTCGTGCAAGTGCTCGCGGAGGAGGAGGCGAACAACCGCGCGTGCCTCGGCTGGATGCGGAAAAACATTTCCAGGTGAGCGTCGCAGCCACGCGGCAGCCGCCGCCTGCAGGTAGCGTGATTTTGATGCACCTGCTCCGACAGGGCAATCGCATCAAAAATGAGAGGTCATCCTGAGCGTAGTGCCGCGCGGGCGAAGGCGGGGCGGCACGGAGTCGAAGGATCCCGTGAGTTCCCGCAGGATCATCAAAACAGACCGATCACCGCTCAGGCATGCCACGGGATTCTTCGGCTGCGTGATGCCCGCCACCTGCGCCCACCGGGCATCTCTCCGCCTGAGAATGCCCCCGTTTGTTGATGCAATTTCCCTGCCTGCTCCGAAAACCAGCGTTGACATTTTTCTGAAAAATCATCATTTTTGTGGAAAGTCTCAATTATGCCACCATCAACCGCCAAGCAATCAGGGCCGCAGCAGGCGCAGAACATGCATAATCTGATGACGGTGAAGGAGACTGCGGAGTATCTCCGAATCCCGCTGCCGACGGTGTATTATCTCGTGCAGCGCGGGCAGCTTCCGGCGATTCAGATCGGCGGGCGTTGGCGCGTGAAAAAGGATCTGATGGACCGCGACATTCTCCGCAAGGAGGAGGAAGGCCAGCCCACGGTGCTCGTGGTGGACGACGACACGGGCCTGCAGCAGATGTTCAAGCTCTTCCTGAAAAAGCAGGGCTTTGCGCGCATTGTCGTCGGCACCGGGAAGGAAGCGATCGCGGCCATGCAGAAGCAGAAATTCGAGCTGTGCTTCCTCGATCTCCAGCTTCCCGACACGACCGGCGACGAGATTTACAAGGAGGCGAAGGACATCCAGCCGGGCATGCCGATCGTGATCATCACCGGCTATCCGGACAGCCAGATGCTGGACAATATTCTCAAGCTTGGCCCCGTCACCGTGCTGAAGAAACCGCTCAAAGTCGAAGCGCTCCAGAAGACGATGCAGATGCTCGGCCACAAGGTGAACGAGAAGGCCAAGGTGGCCTGAGGCGCGGCGCGCGCAGATTTTCAAAAGCGTGTCATGCACTTTGGAGGTGATGATGCGGCGGCCCTGAAAATTGTTCAGGAAATGCTGAACAGTGTGGCAACGCAGCGCGTGCGGAACACAGCCGTCCCGACTGTGATGGCAAGTGGGCGTCCCGCCTGCTTGGGCACGCGGAGGGGCAGCCGGGACGGACTGCCTGCCTTCACAGGCGCGACGCCTGTGATCCGCTTTCATCGGCGGTTCCTTGGCGTTCAGAGTGCCGTGCCGGTCATCTTTTGCACGTCCGCTTTTGCTCGTGCAGCGGCGAGTCGCCGTTCGCGGCCATGAGCATCACGGGCTTCGTCATCCGCAATGCGCTGCGCAACAAGCGCCGACTGCTGCTCAGCGTGCTGAGCGCGGCGGTGAGCCTGTTTCTCCTCGTCTCGCTCATGGTCGTGCTGCGCGAACTCACGCAGCCGCCGACGGACGCGGACGCGGCGCTGCGCGTGGCCGTGCGGAACAAGGTGTCGCTCATGAGCATGTTGCCGCAGCGGCAGCGCACGATCATCGAGCGCGTGCCGGGCGTCGAGGTGATCACGCCGTTCGTGTGGTTCGGCGGAAAGCAAGAGGTGGATGGGCCGATCCGGTTTGGGACATTTGCGATCGAGGCGGCGAAGCTGCGAAAGCTGCTTCCCGAGATTCGCTGTGATGATGCGCAGTTCGAGTCGTGGGTGAAAGATCGCGCAAGCTGCATCGTGGGCCGCGATACGGCACAGCAATACGGCTACAAGGTCGGCGACCGGTTCACGCTCGTGAGCGGCATTTTCCCGACGAAGCTCGAACTGCGCGTCGCGGGCATCTACTCGGGCACGGTGGACGACCGGAACATGTTCTTTCACCACAAGTATCTCGACGAGGCCATGCACGACTGGGGGCAGACCGGCATGTGGTGGATGAAAGTCACGTCCACCGAGGTCATGCCGGAGGTGATTGACACGATCAACAAGGCCTTCGCGAACTCCGCGAACGAGGTGCGCGCCGAGAGCGAGCGCGCGTTCCAGGCGGCGTTCGTCTCGATGTGGGGCGGGATCAAATTCCTCATCGGCAGCATCAGCGGCTTCGTGCTGCTCACGCTCGTGATGGTCACGGCGAGCACGATGAGCATGGCCGTGCGCGAACGGTTCCGCGAACTCGCGATCCTGAAGGCGCTCGGCTTCCGCAGGCGCGATCTGTTCGCGCTCATCCTCGCGGAGAGCTTCGGGCTCGCGGCGCTCGGCGCGCTCATTGGCGCGGGCGGCGCGTGGCTGTTCTATTCGACGATGGATGTGCCAAAGGCGACGCACGGGATTTTCGTCGCGCTCGAAGTGACGCCGCAGATGCTCGGCACCGCCGCGCTCGTCGCGTCGCTGCTCGGCATCATTTCCTGCCTCGCCCCGGCGATCGCGGTCGCGAAAATGAGCGTCACCGAGGGGTTGCGGACGCTGGATTGATCCGGGATCGGGAATCCGTCATCCGGCGCAATGGACTCGATGGATTTCCAGGCTGGCTCCTCCGAAAGGCAGAAATGCACATTTTTCACGCAGACCGGAAATTTCCTCGCTGCCGCTGCCCGTTCCCGCTAAACGACACGAATGCAGGCGGCCCCAATTTCCTTCCCTCTCTCCGACAGTCCATCCCAGCTACACGACTGGTGGAGAATTCGTGTCGTATAACAAGGAGTTCGGCCAATTCAGTGTCCGCTCCACGGTCATTGTCCAGTGGTGCTCCCCCGCTGGCATCGGGACATAAGTGCCCCACGCCAGCACGCCGTATTTCGTCCGCATCGCACGCTCATTCTTATCCCACGCGGAGATTGCTTTGTCGCCCACGAATGTCCGCTCCACGCAAGTCAATGGCCGAACAAGGCGCTGCACCACTAACTGCCGGTCCTGGCTGTCAGCGTGAGCACCGCTTTGATTTGGAAGTGCGGGCGTGTTCATTGTGTTTTGTCCCCCGTCAGCGGGTGAGCTTCATCGTTCTCCTGCACGCCCCAGCGTTCCAACTCGGCGAGTCTTTCGGCTATCCCGGCTCGCAGTTCAGCCACCCGAGCACCAACCGCCGCCGCCTTCGTGGCGTAGAGTTGCTCGAAATTTGCAATACAACCTCCGGGCGGGAAGCGCACGGCATCATCTACGGGAGTAACCCACCCGTAGTCACCTGGACCGTGGATACATTCCATCACGTCGCGAACCTCCACCACCCTCACCGGCTCGTCCTCGATTCGCACGACCAACCACCGTGCAGGAGAACAAGCGCGCTGCTGCAAACTGGAGTCAAATTCCCCATTGGCAGCTCTACAAAGCAGGCAGTCACACGCGAGGCTCATGCTTCGTTCCCTCCAGTTGCAGAGCTTGGGGCGTTAGGCGTCGCTCGCGCATCCTGAGAACGAAGCATTTCCAATCAAACCGCGATTCGATGCCCTCACGTGACTCCCGTTTTTTCTCTACCTTCCTCCGATGCGTAGGCACTCCGACACAATCCTTTTGCTCACAGCCTTCTGCGTTTCGACCGCGCTTCTCATCTGGCTACTCATCCGAATCAGCCACGACGGCGCACTCAGTCTCGGCGTCAACACTGACAACAGAGGCAGAGGGCCAGTCTTTCGGGCTTCGATCATTCTCGTTTTCGCAGCCGTCAGCGTTTCGACCGGCTACGTGCTCTTTACCATGTTGCGCGACTACCTCCATGACCGACGACGCAAGCGAATCAACAAAGGCCGCAACGCCTAACCCATGCGCTGCAGGCTCCGCGGTCACGGCCCGTGCTTCCGCCGCCGCCTTTCCACCGACCATGCACGGGCTGCGCCAGCCTCCGCCGTCGCTGAGCTTGGGGTCGCTGGTGCAAGTGAAGGAGGGGGCCGGTGTCCGCGACGATCAGCTTCACGAAGATTGGCGCTTCGCTTTCATTGCCCAGTCAATGTCGTCGAGTTGCTGCTGCTCTGCCGTTGCGAACCGGCGATCCGCCAGGAGTTCGCGCAGAGCCGCTCTGACCGCGTCATTTCCATCCAGAAACCAGCCCGCCTTCACCACCCGCTCTAGGCCTTCGGCAAGTTCATCCGGCAGTTCCAAAGTTAGCGTGCTCATGGGCGAACGTTGCCCGATGTTTCCCGGAGCGTCGACTTGCTGTGCGCTTCCACAGTCGCGGCGGGTCGAGAATGGCGCACGGTTCGAGGGGGCGCAGCGACGGGGGAGACACATGAGTGGGCTTGCCATTGCAAAGGCGAGCGGTACGTTCCGCCGATGAGCTTGAGCCAGATTCTTGATGAATTGCCGCACCTCAGTCCGCAGGAGCGGTTGCGTGTGGCGGAGCAGGCGCTGGCTTTGGATACGCTCTCGGAGGAGGACGAATCAGTCGTCCGGGAACGGCTCGCCGAACACGATCGGGCACCGGGGACGGCGATTCCGCTGGATGATTTTCTCGCGCAGGTGCGCACGCGTTACGCCTTGTGAACTGGCGCGTGGTGGTGCGCCCGGAGGTTCGCGCGGGAACATGGGGAAGGCTACGGCGGCCTTGCCTTTGCCCTCACCAGAGGTAGCCTCCCGGCATGACCGCGATTTCAATTCACGAGTTGCACGCGAACACCGATCTCTGGGTGCGTAAGGCCACCGAGCAGGAGCCAATCGTGCTCACCGACCAGGGCCGGGCCGTGGCCCAGATCGTGCCGCTGCCGGCCGCGAACGCAGAAAATCCCTTTCTGACGCGCAAGCTGCTGCCGGGATTTGCGGAGCTTCAGGCGAAGCTCTCCGGCGGCACGGACAGCACCCGAATCGTCTCGGAGATGCGCGACGGGCGATGATTTATTTCGACGCCTGCTATATCGCAAAATTCTATCTCGCGGAGCCTGACAGCCCGAGCGTGACCGCGTTTGCGAGGAGCCATGCCAGCGTCGGCTGCCTGCTCATCGGCAAGACGGAAGTGATCGCCGTGTTTCACCGCAAACTGCGTGAAGGCATTGTGGATGTGAGCGGCTTTCATCTGCTGTGCGATCAGTTCGAGGCCGACTGCGCCAGCGGCCTGTGGCAGTGGCGCGCCTTGGATGGCGCGCTGCTCGCCGCATCCGCGCTGCGGTTCCGCAGTCTGCCAGCCGCGACTTTCCTCCGCGCGGCCGATGGGCTGCACCTCACGTGCGCGGCTGAGGCGGGATGCACGGCGATTCACACGAGCGACCGTCACATGATCGCCGCGGCGCCGGCGTTTGGATTGCAGGCCGTGACGCTGTGAAGTCCCGGGATGTCACTGCGATGCAGTGCGCACGGCGACTTTTCAGAACGTGTGGACGAAGAGGCCGGAGCGGAGCTTGGGCTCGAACCAGGTGCTCTTGGGCGGCATGATCTCGCCGGCGTCGGCGATATCCATGAGCTGCTGGACGGTGGTGGGGAACATGGAAAAGGCGACGGCGGCCTTGCCGGCGTCCACGAGCTTCACGAGTTCGCCGGGGCCGCGGATGCCGCCGATGAAGTCAATGCGCTTGCTGGTGCGCGGGTCGTCAATACCGAGGATGGGGGCGAGGAGGCGCTGCTGGAGGCCTTCGACATCGAGGCGCGAGATGGGGTCGGCGTCGGGCGCGTGCTGCCAGCCGAGGGCATACCATTTTCCACCGAGATACATGCGGATGTCGCCGGGCTGTGCGGGGGTGTCGCTGGCGCCGGGCGTGAGGGTGAAGGCCTGGCCGACGGCGGCGAGAAATTGCTCGGGCGCGAGGCCGTGGAGGTCTTTCACGGCGCGGTTGTAGGGCATGATCTGGAGCTGGCTGCCGGGGAAGAGGACGCAGAGGAACCAGTCGGAGTCGGGCGTGGACTGGCCCTTCGCGCGCAGTTCGAGGCCGACGCGCGCGGCGCTGGCGGTGCGGTGGTGGCCGTCGGCGACGTAGGCGGTGGGAAGCTTCGCAAATTCGGCGACGAGCGCGGCGATGGTGTCGGGCGCGGTGATTTTCCAGACGGTGTGGCGGATGCCGTCGGGCGCGGTGAAGTCGTTCGCCGGGGCCTTCGCGATCTCGTGCGCGATGATGGCGTCAATTTTCCCGGTGCCGCGATAGGTGAGGAAG
>Ga0315909_10007911_pt1 | contig 11764 bp, 12 predicted proteins | sample LakEriMetagenome_11_FD_203527 | JGI IMG/M metagenome (GOLD analysis project Ga0315909, IMG submission 203527) | Freshwater fungal communities from buoy surface, Lake Erie, Ohio, United States - Buoy 2 MA125 | ecosystem: Environmental > Aquatic > Freshwater > Lake | place: USA: Lake Erie, Ohio...
ATTTATAAAGCCTGGCAACGACCTACTCTTCCGTGCCTTAAGACAAAGTACCATTGGCGCTAAAGGGCTTAACTGCCGAGTTCGGAATGGGATCGGGTGTTACTCCTTTGCAATAATCACCAGGCAACATTTCTTATATGATAAAAATAAATTTGTAAACTTAGATATTTATATCATTAATCAGTTAAACTATGAATTATGTTAAATTCTAATATAATTTATTTGATATTTGTTAGTCTCGTGGACTCGCATTCCTTTGTGCTTAAATTTTCTTAAAAAAATATAATTTTACAAAATATTTTTTTTTAAAAAGTTTCTATAAGTTATATCAAATCCCTCCGAAAGACTAATCTTAGGATACCATCCATATTTCTTTGCTAGTGATATATCCAATAATTTTCTTGGCGTGCCGTCAGGTTTTTTATTATCAAATCTAATTTGTAGTTTTGCTCTTAATTTTTTTATAATAAATTCTGCATATTGTTTGATTGTTTTATCTTTGCCAATACCAATATTAATTAAACACTCTTTAGTATGTTTCTTTAAAAAAAAGAGACAGGCTTCTGCAACGTCATCTACATAAATTAATTCTCTTTTTGCTTTTCCTGTTCCCCATAAAATAATTTCTTTTTTATTTTTTTTTACGCTTTCATAAACTTTTCTTATTAATGCTGGAAAAAAATGAGAGCTATTTAAATTATAGTTGTCATTTGGTCCATAGGTATTTGACGGCATTAAGCATTTATAATTAGTTCCATATTGCAAATTGTAACTCTCACATAATTTGATTCCTGCTATTTTTGCTACCGCATAAGGTTCATTGGTATATTCAAGTTCTTTTGTTAAAAGATATTTTTCTTTAATTGGCTGATTACAATTTTTTGGATAAACACAACTTGATCCTAGAAATATTAAATTTTTAACTTTGTTTAAATATGAGCCATGAATTACATTATTTTGAATTGAAAGATTTTCATAAATATATTCTCCTCTATATTTATTATTATCTAAAATTCCTCCAACTTTAGCTGCTGCTATTATTACAGCGCCTGGTCTTTTCCTACTTAAAAAAGAGAAAACTTTTTGCTGATTAGTTAAATCTAATTCAAATCTATTAACAGTAATAATATTTTTAAAACCGTATTTCACTAATATTCTTAAAATTGCAGACCCAACAAGGCCATTATGACCAGCTAAAAAAATTTTTTCGTTTTTTTCTATCACTATTATTAAATAAGATTTTTTACTTTTAATCTTTCAAGTTCTTTAGTTACCATTTCTTTGGCTAATTCTTTTATTTTAATTTTTGGATTCCATTTTAAAATTTTTCTTGCTTTTCTTGAGTCTCCTAAAAGAGTATTCACATCTAGAGGTCTAAAATAATCTTTATCGCACTCGATAATAATTTTACCTTCTTTGTTGTAACCTTTTTCATTTATTCCTTTTCCTTTCCAGGAAATCTTAATTTCAAGTTGCCTTGCTACTATATTTATAAAATCTTTCACACTATATTGAATTCCAGTTGCAATTACATAATCATCAGCTTTTCTTTGCTGAAGAATTTTCCACATTGCAAGAACATACTCTTTGGCATGACCCCAATCTCTTTTTGCATAAAGATTACCAATTAACAATTTTTTTGTCTGACCTAATTTTATTTTACATAATCCAATGACAATTTTTCTTGTGACAAAAGTTTCTCCTCTTAAAGGACTTTCATGATTAAATAAAATACCGTTGCAGGCAAATATTTTATAAGCTTCTCTATAATTAACAGTTAACCAATGTGCATAAACTTTTGCAACTCCGTAAGGACTTTGTGGATAAAATGGTGTTTTTTCATTTTGTGGAACTGTTTGAACTTTTCCAAACATTTCTGATGTGCCAGCTTGATAATATTTTGTTTTTTTTGTTAAATTACTTGATCTTATTGCCTCCAAAATTCTTAAAGCTCCCAACGCATCTGCATTTGCAGTATATTCTGGAACTTCAAAAGAAACAGCAACGTGAGATTGTGCGGCTAGATTATAAATCTCATTTGGCTTAACATGATTTATTATTGAAAAAACAGACAAAGAATCTGTAACATCTCCATAATGTAATATGAAATTTCGATTTTTAATATGTGGCTCTTGGTAAAGATGATCAACTCTTGCTGTGTTAAGTGATGAAGATCTTCTCTTTACACCATGAACTACGTAGCCTTTTTTAATTAATAGTTCTGCAAGATAAGCTCCGTCTTGACCAGTTATACCAAAAATTAATGCACTTTTTTTCATAAAATCATCTAAAGATATTTCTTAGATTTACAATTAATTGGCATAAATTGTAATCAATACTTTTTTTTTTAAGATTAAAATTATATTTTTTACATAAAAAAAATAGAAATTTATAAACATTTAACCTTCTCTCCCACCAATTAAAAGAAAATTTTGGAAAACTACTCATAATACCATATGAATCTATTCTATAATTTGTTGAAAAAAAATTTAATAATTTGTAATTATTCATGTTTATAAAATAGTGATAAATAAATATTTGCGTATCTATCTCGACCAAATTGAAAGATTTAGTAATTATTCTATTAAAAAGATAATTTAAATGATTTCTTCTAAATGACATTGTGCTAGTTGAATAGAATTGAGGCCAGGGTGAAAAGGTACTGTTTTTTTTTAGAAAAAACTTTTTTTTTTTATTTTTATAAAATAAAAAAGCCCTATCCTGTAAAAAATTTAACTTAGGATTATTACAAAAATAATTAATAACTTTTGTTACTTTTGTTCTCTCAAAATAGTCATCGCTATCTAATAAAAAAACTATATCCCCTTTTGATTTTAAAAATGCTTGCCTTAAACAATTAATTTGATTATTGGCTGAAGACAATAATTTTCTACTTTTATTTCTAATTAAAATAATATTGTTATACTTTTTAAGTATATCAAAAGAATTATCCGTAGAGTGATCGTCACAGACTATTATTTCAACATTTTGGAAATCTTGATTAATGCAGGAATCTAAACATTTTTCCAAGTAATTAGCTTTATTAAAATTTGATATAATAATGCTAGCTAATATTTTCTTACTGCTTTTCATAAAGAATTATATGGATAACATTTGAACTGCATATTAATACATTATCTTATAAATAAAATATAAAGATTTAAAAAAAAATATTACTCTTAATGACTAAGCTCGTAAAAAAAAGATCTTTAATTTTTTTATTTTTTTTTTTCTCATTATTAATTTCATTATTCTTTAAAGAAAATTCTTCAGGAGGTGCGCAAATTGATTTTGAAATAACAAGGCAATTCGTAGAAAATTTTAAGTTGGGATTTCTTCATGGACTTAACTATTTTATAGGAACATCTCAACTACAATCCCCGTTTTACTTCATAATAATTGCTTATTTAGAAAAAATTTTTAACCTTCAAATAATCCAATTGAGTTACGTAATAATTTCCTCTTTTCTGCCAATAATTTTTTATAGTATATTAAAGAAAAGATATAACTCAGTTAATAATAAAAATTATTTATTTTATATAGCTTGTTTATTATTTCTTTCTCCCTATTTCCGATCATCATCTTCTTGGTTAACAAATGACAATTTGGCTTTAATATTTTTTAGTTTATCTATCAGTAAATTTTTAAATACAGAAAAAAATAAATTAATTTTTAAAAATTTTTTTTATTGTTTTTTTTATTTATTTATAGCTTCATATATCCGTCAATATTATATTATATTTTTTTTTTTATATTTATTTGAGGCCACAAAAAAACTTAAAATAGATCAATTATTTAAATTAATAATTTTTTGTATATTACTGTCGCTTCCTGGAATATTTTATATTACACTTTTTATCGAAAAATATAATTTCTTATCAGCAAAAGAATTAAAACCAAATTATATTTCAAACTTATATATATATTTATCAATAATTTTTTTTTATTTATTTCCATTTTTTTTTAATAAAAAAGGAATATTTTCTGTAAAAGAATTTATTTTAAATAATAAAATATTTAATGTTTTTTTAATTATAATTTTTATAATATCTTGCAAATATTTTACATACTCCACCATCAATGAGCTTGGGGGCGGGGCAATATACAAGATAAGTAAGGCTATTAATACATATCAATTTTTTTTTATAATTTGTTATATATCCTTGCTAATAATACTAACAAATATAGATTTTAATAAAAAAAATTTTGTTATTTACTTAAGTTTATATTTAGCCTTTCCTTTTTCAATTATATATCAAAAATATTATGATCCATTAATACTAATTGTATTTTTTGGGCTATTAAATCAAAATTCTGTGAAAAAATTAATCTTAAATAAATTATTTAAAATGAATTTATTATATTCTTATTATTTGTTTTTATATCTATTTTTTATATTCTACTATGGATACAGCAACAAATTAATATGAATAAACCACCCCTAGAGTACAATGTCTTTAAAAAATTTATTAATAACAATCATTTTAGTATTAAATTTATTTTTTTCTTATTAATTAAGGTTCCTTTTGATTTTATAGAGTTAATTATCAAAAATTTTCCTGGAAGCTTGGGTTTTTTACTTAGAAGAATTTATTATAAATTAAGACTAAAGAAAATGGGCAAAAACGTTTTTATAGATATTGGAGTAAATTTTTTTGGTTATAAAAATATTGAAATAGATGATTTTTGTTATATCGATAAATATTGCTCAATTACAAGCATATCAAAAATAAATATTGGTAAAAGAGTTCATCTAGGAGCTTTTAGTATACTTCATGCCGGCATTAATTCTCCGATAGAAATCGGAAATTTTGCAGGATTAAGTTGTAATACAAAAATATATTCGACTTCAGAAAGTTACAAACCAAACAAAAGAATGTCAGGACCAATGATTAAAGATGGAGAAAAACATACTATCAGCTCCCCTATAAGATTAGAAGATGAGTGCTTTCTAGGTCCCAACTGTTTAATACTACCCGGAGCCAATATTGGCTTTGGTTCTATAATTTCAGCAAACACAGTAGTAAAAAAAAATATCGGTGAATTAGAAATAGTTAATTCTTTAGGAAAAAAAATTAAAAAAAGAATTTTTAATAAAGATCTATTTAAATATTAAATAAAAACTTTTTAAATAAGTTTTTTGCTACAGAAAAAAAATAAAAATAACATTTTATAATAAAATTAACTTTATTGCTTGTTGTTTTGGAATATCCGCTAGCTCTAGCTTCTTCAATGTATGGTAGTTCTTTAATTCTTAAGTTGTTTATTTTAGCATCAACGATTAAATTTATAAAATAATCACCGTAATAACCGTTTAAAGAAAGATGATTTAATCTTACTTTTTTAATACATATGTAACCACTTGTATAATCTGTAAAATCTTTAAATAATAAAATCTGACATATTTTATTTAGGAAAATACTCATGTTATCAATTATAACAGGATTGGTATTTGCTAAAGAAAAATATCTTTTGCTATCTTTTAAAAATCTAGAAAATACCAGTATATCATAATTGTCATTATTGTTTTTTTGAATAAATTCATTAATATATTCTGGAGGATGGGAATAGTCTGCATCAAGCCAAATAATATAATTATATTTGGAAAATTTAATACCTTCTTTCAAGGAATCAACTAAATTTTTTTTTTTATCGTTTCTTACAAAAATTTTTACATTTGAATTTTTAAATTCAATTTTTTTTACAACATCAATTGTTCCATCTGAAGAATTATCATCAACAACAATAATCTCGTATTTAGTATTGTTTAAATTGAATATTTTAGAAATATCTAAAATTAATTTTTGAATATGACCAACTTCATTTAGGGTTGGCAAAATTACAGAATAACTTTTAGTCATGATATAGTTTTAAAAATAGTATACATGATTAATTATGCCAAAAAAAAGAATTAAAAATAAACTTCTAACTCAATATATTTTAATAATATCCTCTCTATTTATTATTTTTCTTATTATTAATTCTTTTCCAAATAAATTAAATAATATTATAAAAAATAACTATCAATCTAGGATGATTGAAATTTATGGTTATTGTTCCAGGGATTCCTATGGTTTCTTACAAATGATAAAGAATAAGTATAAAATCGAAAAAAACCCGATAATAATCAATTACAAAGTATTGCCAAATTCTATATGGACTATTTATAGTCCCTCAAAAAAATTTGATATAAGACCAACAATTTTTCTAAACTATCCTGAAAATTTAAATTTAGTGCTGTTTTCAAATAATAATAAAGTTTTTGTAAATAAAAATGACATACAATTTTCAAATGGCATCAAAAGTATAAGTTTTGTATTAAAACAAGATAGTATTAGACTAGATAACAATATTACTCTCTATAAAATTTCAAATAGCAAAAAAATTGAAATTTTTAAAAAAAAAATCAATCAAACAATCACGAGTAGTGAAAAAATTGATTTAAACTTTACAACAGAAAATATTAACTCTAGATGGGAAAAAATTTATTTAGAAATAAATAATTTAGATAAGAATATAGAAGACAAGATAGTTAGAATAGAATTACAACTGCAACACAAATACGATCTATCAAAATTTCAGATTTTAGAAAAATTTGAAAACTGCTATTTCATAAAATGAAAGAGATTATTTTAATATTTTTACAAATAATATTCATAGCTATTTTCTTTTCTAGCTCTTTTTTACAGTTTAATAAAAAAATTACGATTAATTCTTTAGGTTATTTTGGAAAAACTTCTATGAATCTAATCTTGATATTAAATATCTTTCTTTTGTTATCATTTATAAATATTGACTTAAAAATTTTATATTTTATTTTTTTCGTTATAAATTTTTCTATTTTTATATTTAATAAAATTATAAATAATACAATTTATAAACTTAATATCTATTTTACACTTTTAATTTTTTTAACATTCTTAATATCAATTGATCTTGCTAATAATTTATATCTTGGATGGGATGCAAAATTTTTTTGGTATTTAAAATCGTTAAATTTTTATGAAAATCAAAGTTTTGAAAATTTAAAAAATATTCCTGCTTTTGATTACCCCCACTTAGGTTCTTATTTGTGGCAATTATTCTGGAAATATCCATTTAATGTATATGAATATCATGGAAGAATATTTTACGTTTTTCTTTATACATTCTCTATATTTTTACTTTTTGAAAATTTAGAAATTAATGTATTAAAAAAAATTATTTTAATATTAATAACAATATTAATAACTTATTCTTATAATATAAATTTTTCAGGCAACCAAGAAATCTTAGTATTTTCTCTAATTATTATTGCTACAAAATATTCTTTCTATTTATTTTATAATGAAAAAAAAATTAATCGATTTGAAATAATATTGGTTATACTTGGTGCTTCTAATTTGCTAGCATGGATAAAAAATGAAGCTTTGTTTTTTGCTCTAATATTAATATTTAGTTTATTGTTAACTGCTAAATTAAAAAATAATGAAAAAGTAATTTTTATATTAGGATCATTATTAATAATAATCTTAAAATCGTTAATATTTTGGAAATTCCAAACGGTGCTTACTAGTTTCGAGTTTCAAAATACTTTTGATGAAATTAACTTAATTAATATTTTAAATAAAATAAAAGTTATAATTTTTTATTTGACAGTTTATATAATTCAAATACCAATTTATTTAATATTGGCACCCGTAATATTTTTTATTTTTTTTAACTTCAAGATTGACAATGTAAAATTATATATATTTTACTTTGCTTTATTAAATTTTTTATTCATCATTATTGCATTTTTATTTGCAATGCAGGATGTCGAGTGGCAATCAAGAGTTGGTATGAAAAGAGTATTATTTGAAACATCGGGATTTTATTTAATTTCTTTGTTATACTTGATAAAGAAAACGATTAAATTTTTTAAATAAAATGATTAAAAATATTAAGTATAAAAATAAAACTTTTGGTTTTATTATTACATATAAAAAAAAAAAAGGAGTCAATTTTTTAACACCAAATAACTTAAGTCATCAAATTGGATTTATAAAACATTCAAGAAATCACATTATTCAACCTCATTGGCATCATAAAAATTCAAGAATAATCAATTATACTTCTGAAGTTCTAATTATTTTAAAAGGCAAAATTAGAGTCGATTTTTATACAAAAAAAGAAAAGTACTTATTTAGTAAAATTATTTCAAAAAATGACATAGTTATTTTAATTGATGGTGGCCATGGATTTAAGATTTTAAAACCAACAGAAATAATAGAAGTAAAACAAGGTCCTTATAGTCAAAAAAAAGATAAAAAGATTTTTAAACCGATTGAAGATTCAAAAGTTAAATTAAAATGATTCCTGTTAATCAACCATTAATTACTAAGCAGGATGCTATAGCTGTATTTAAAAGTGTAAAAAGTGGATGGATTTCATCAGCTGGACCACAAATTCAACTTTTCGAAAATAAATTTAAAAAAACTATTGGCAAAAAATATTGTTCTTTAGTTGCAAATGGTACCGCTGCTCTAGAAATAGCTATTAAAGCTTTAAACTTAAAAAAAAATGATGAAGTTATTATTCCAAATTTTACAATAATTTCCAATGTTTTTGCAGTAATCAAGCAAGGTTTAAAGCCTGTGCTTATAGATTGCGATTTAGAAACGTGGAATATGAAGATTGATGACGTAGAAAAAGCTATCACTAAAAAAACTAAAGCTATAATTGCCGTACACATCTACGGCTATCCTCTAGACATGGAAAAATTGTTAAAAATATCCAGACGTAACAAAATCTTTTTAATTGAAGATGCTGCAGAAATGATAGGAAATAAATTTAAAAAAAATTACTGTGGCTTTTATGGGGACATAAGTACTTTTAGTTTTTATGCAAATAAACATATAACCACTGGCGAAGGCGGTGCTATACTTACTAATTCCAAAAATTTATATAATAAAATCGAAGAATTAAAAAATTTATGTTTTGGAAAAATTAATAGATATGATCATACTGATTTAGGATGGAATTATAGATTTACCAACATGCAAGCCGCTCTAGGCTTAAGTCAATTAAGCAGACTAAAATCAATAATAAAAAAAAAAATTGAAATTGGAAAAATCTATTACGAGAATTTAAAAAATAATAAAAATATTTATATTCAAAAACCGAGATTAGGAATTTATAAAAATATTTATTGGGTTGTTGGGCTATTAATAAAAAATAAAAAATTTACAGCTAATAAAATCAGAAAAAGATTAAAGAAAGTGGGTATAGAAACAAGAGCTTTTTTTTGGCCTATGCATAAACAAACTGTTTTAAAAAAATTAAATTTAAAATTTAAAAAGAAATTTCCTAATTCTGAATACTTAAGTAAATATGGATTTTATTTACCGTCAGGTATTGGAATAAAAAAAGAACAGGTAAATAAAGTTTGCTTAGAAATTAATAAAATATTTTAAAGCAATCACAATGTTTCAAAAAAAATATTTAGAAAATAACTACCCTCTAATACTTATTGGTTTATATCCTCTTGCTTTAATGCTTGGAACTTTCATTTCTGAGTTAATTACTTTTATATTAATTAGTGTATTCTTGTGCAAAAGTTATCATCTAAAATATTGGAAATGGACAAAAGGAATAATATTTTATTTACTCATAACAACATATTTATACCTAATAATAAACTCTATATTATCTAATTTTCCATTAGAAAGCAGTCAAAGAGCAATATCTTTTATTAGATTTATTTTATTGGTTTTTGCAATTAATTTTTTTTTTAAAAATAACAACGGTAATAAAATAATTATTTTTAAACTATGGTTTTATACCCTTGTTTTGACAATAATTGATTTATATTTTGAATCTTTTTTTGGATTTAATACATTTGGATATAGAAGTCCCTGGTCAGACAGATTGTCTGGCTTTATGTTTGGAGAATTAAAAATTGCCCATTTATTAATAGGATTTTCGCTTCCTGCCATAATTTATTACTTTGAAGACAATAAAAATAAAATATTATTTTTAATATTTTGTACATTATTTCTAATTATAACACTTCTTACGGGGGAGAGATCTAATGGGTTAAGATGTGTATTTATTATTATATTTTTTCTTATTTTTGCAAAGAAAAATATATTAAAATATAAAACATTTATTTTTATTTTTTTTTTAATAATTTCTTTAACAATAATTATTAAAAAACCGAATCTTAATCAAAGATATATTAAAGAAATAGTGGCATTATCATCTGAAAATAAAAATTTTAAATCTTTAGTAGAACATTCTAACTACGGACCACACTACAAGACTGCTATAGAAATTTATAAAAAGCATACATTTTTTGGTTCAGGTATAAGAACATTTAGATTTGAATGCTTGAAAAAAGATTATGATATAACAGGTTCTGTTTCAGCCATTAGGTGTTCCACGCATCCCCACAATCTCTATTTAGAGTTTTTATCTGAAATGGGAATATTTGGATTTATATGTTTTTTTACATTTTTCATTTATTTAATATTTAGTGGAATAAAAGCATATATAAAAAACAAAAACTTAACACTTCTAGCATCATTATTATTCATTTTATCAATGCTCTTGCCTCTGCCGTCTGGAAGTTTTTTTACAAGCTTTGGTGCAACAATATTCTGGGTTAATGTTGCTATTGTTTATAACAAAATAAATGAAAAAATTTCTTAATAAAAAAGATGAACGTCTATATCTATTAGATGTTTGCAGAGGTATAGCCGCTTATTGCATAGTAATATTCCATTATAAAATTTTTTACAATTCAACTATTAGCAGCACATCATTTGAAAGAAATATACAGCCCTTTTACAATATACTATTTCCGGCATATGAATTTGGTTGGGTTGCTGTGCAATTTTTTTTCACTATTTCGGGATTTATATTTTATTATTTATATTATAAAAAAATAAATGATAAAAAAATTTCGTGGAAAAGTTTTTTTATCTTAAGATTTTCAAGATTGTATCCACTTCATTTTATTACGCTAAATTCTGTCTTAATATTATACTTAATATTTATATTTCTAAATGTAGAGCTTTTCTCGTTTTCTGAAATTAACATAAAACATTACTTATTAAATATATTGCTAATTTGAAATTGGGGATTTGAAAATCAAGCATCATTCAATACGCCTTCGTGGTCAATTTCTATAGAGATGATGCTATACATAATATTTTTTTTAACTGCTAGAAAAAAAATTAAAATATTTTATTCGACTACATTATTAATACTATTTAGTATTTTTTTATTTTATTTTAATAAATTAATTGGGTATGGATTTTTTTGTTTTTTTATTGGTGGATTTACATTTTTAATTTTTGAAAAAATAAATAATTATAAAACAAAAAAAATAAATTTTATTATATTTTTTTTACTTATCTCTATTATAATCATATTTTTTATTAAACTATATAAGGTTACAGATATTCAATTTAAAATATTAATTTTGACTATATTTTTTCCTTCTTTAATAATTGCATTGGTCTTTATTCAAAAAGTATATAAAAAACTTGGAGAAAAAATTAGTCTAATTGGTGACATAAGTTATTCTGTATATTTAATACATCTTACAATTCAGATATCTTTATTTCTTATTCTGAAATTTAATAATATTAAATTAAACTTTAACTCAAACTTAATTTTTATATCCTATATTACTATTATCACTGTAATATCATTTTTATCCTACAAATATTTTGAAAAACCATCCCAGAGTTTTTTAAGAAAAAAAATTAAAAATTAGTCTTTAATTTTTTTTTAAGAG
>Ga0315909_10007913_pt1 | contig 11763 bp, 12 predicted proteins | sample LakEriMetagenome_11_FD_203527 | JGI IMG/M metagenome (GOLD analysis project Ga0315909, IMG submission 203527) | Freshwater fungal communities from buoy surface, Lake Erie, Ohio, United States - Buoy 2 MA125 | ecosystem: Environmental > Aquatic > Freshwater > Lake | place: USA: Lake Erie, Ohio...
CCACTCTTCCTAGACGAAACAGTTACTCGCGCACAATTCCAGCAACTCACCGCAGATCTACTAGATCGCTGCAAGAAGCCTTTCCAGCAAGTACTTAAAGATTCTGGAATCGCAATCTCTGCAATCAAGAGCGTTGTTCTTGTCGGCGGATCAACTCGTATGCCAGCAGTTGTAGATCTCGTTCGTGATCTCACTGGTGGAAAAGAGCCAAATAAGGGCGTAAATCCTGATGAAGTTGTTGCAGTTGGTGCATCCCTTCAGGCAGGTGTTCTTAAGGGTGAAGTAAAAGATGTTCTCCTTCTCGATGTCACACCATTAACTCTTGGTATCGAAACCAAGGGCGGCGTGATGACTCGCATGATTGAGCGCAACACAACGATCCCTACAAAGCGCAGCGAAATCTTTACAACAGCCGATGACAATCAGCCTGCTGTACAGATTCAGGTCTATCAGGGCGAGCGTGAAATGGCTGCCTATAACAAGAAGCTAGGCATGTTCGAGCTCTCAGGTATCGCACCAGCACCTCGTGGAATTCCACAGGTTGAGGTGACATTTGATATCGATGCCAATGGAATCGTTCACGTTTCGGCAAAAGATCTTGCAACAGGTAAAGAGCAAAGCGTCACAATCAGTGGTGGTTCAGCCCTTTCAAAGGATGAGATCGATCGCATGATGGCAGATGCTGAAGCTCACGCTGAAGAAGATAAGAAGCGTAAGGAAGAGGCAGAGATCCGTAACACCGGAGACTCACTTGTCTACCAGACTGAAAAGTTCATCGCAGATAATGCTGACAAGTTCACAGAAGGTGAAGCACTCGACAAGAAGAATGAAGTCGAAGCAGCGCTAGCTGAACTAAAGACATCACTCGGTGGCGCTAACTTCGAATCAATTAAGAGCGATACCGAAAAGGTTTCAACTCTTTCGCAAGCACTTGGTGCACTGATGTATGCAGCAGCAGGTGCTGCAGCAGCCGATGCTCCTGGTGAAGATGGCGTCGAAGATGCAGAGGTAATAGACGAAGGCAGCAACTAATGTCAGAAGATCTCGTAACTGAGGTTACTGAAGCTACTGATACAACTGAAGAAGTTATCGCAGAGCCGGGTCAGGCAACTGACCCGGTAAGCGCACTTACTGCAGACCTACAACGCCTTCAAGCAGAGTATGCAAATTACAAGAAACGTGTAGAGCGCGATCGCTCTCTTGCGCACGAACTTGCAATCAGCTCTGTATTGCTTGAACTCTTGCCAGTCCTTGATGACATCGAACGCGCACAATCCCACGGTGAGTTAACGGGTGGATTTAAAGCAGTTGCAGATCAGATCGCATCTACCACTGAGCGCATTGGGCTAACAAAGTACGGCAGCGAAGGCGACCTATTCGATCCACAAATTCATGAAGCGCTACTTCATGACACATCCCCTGACGTCACAACATCTACTGCAACAAAGATTTTGCAGCCGGGATATAAGTTTAAAGAGCGCATTCTTCGCCCTGCTCGCGTTGGGGTCACAGATCCAGAAGAAACACCTGCCGCGGAATAACTCATGGCCGCCAAAGATCTCTACGAGAAGGACTTCTACGCAATTCTTGGTGTCGACAAAAAAGCCGGCGCTGATGAAATTAAGAAGAAGTACCGCTCTTTGGCACGTGAGTTACACCCGGATAAAACCAAAGGCGATGACGAGTTAGAAGAGAAATTCAAAGCTGTCTCTGAGGCTTACGACATTCTTTCGGATTCTAAAAAACGAGCCGAGTATGACGAAGCGCGTTCACTATTTGAACGCGGTGGATTACGTGGATCAATGGGAGGTCAAGGTGGCGGAGGAGATTTCTCCGACCTCTTCGGCGGCGGATCCCCTAATGACATCTTTGCCAATTTATTTGGCGGCGGTGGAATTCGTCGCGGCCCACGTAGAGGTCAGGATCTACAAACCGAAGCAACAATTACATTTAAAGAAGCAATTATCGGAACAACACTCGGCCTGAAACTTCCTGGCGATGATGGGAAGACACAAACAATTACTGCTCGCGTTCCTGTAGGTGTTAACGATGGCGCAAAGATTCGCGTTAAAGGAAAAGGCGCTCCAGGTGAAGCAGGACCAGGTGATCTCTTTATCTTGCTACATGTAAAACCACACCCAATCTTTTCTCGTAAAGCCGAAAACATTCTTCTTACACTTCCTGTGACTTTTGTTGAAGCAACTCTTGGTGCAGATATCAAAGTTCCAACTCTTGATGGCGAAGAAGTGACAGTCAGACTTGCACCGGGAACGCCTAATGGACGCACACTTCGCGTTAAAGGACGTGGGATTAAGAAAGGCTCTGTCACCGGCGATCTCTTAGCCACAATCGAAGTACAAGTTCCACAGAAAATCGAAGGCGAAGCAAGTGAAGCACTCAAGAAATTTGCTGAAGCAACAGCAAGCCACGATGTACGACTTGAATTTAGAGCGAAGGCATCACAATGAGTGACGACAAGCGCGAAGAGATAGATGAAGAAGCAGGCCTCTATGTCATCTCTGTCGCAGCAGAGCTATCGGGACTTCACCCACAAACACTTCGTCAATACGATCGAATTGGACTTGTCTCACCATCTCGCACAGTTGGTCGCAACCGTAGATATTCACTGCGTGATATTGCTTCCCTTCGCACCATCCAGAGACTGATCGGTGAAGGAATTAATCACGCAGGTATTAAGAGAATTATTGAACTCGAATCTGCGATGGCAAATATGGCACTTGAAGTTGCAAAACTACGTATTGAAGTAGATGCACTGCTTACGGAGAATCCACCAAAATCTTTAGAGCTGCGCAAGAAATCTTCTGTAATTATCTACAAAGAAGAGAATTAACTCTTAATGGCGTTTACTCGCCCCTTCCAATTATTAAGAATTTTCTCCGCGGGAGTACCTAACACCTTCTCAAGAACCGAAGAGTAAATATCTCTAAAGTCGGTAGTCACAGCTAGATCGCCATCAACAAGTTTTGAAAGCGAAGGTTGATCACCGTAGAAACCGCCAGTGACTCGATCACCGATCAGAAAGACAGGACCAGAAGTTCCGTGATCTGTACCTTCAGATCCATTGGCCTTCACGCGACGTCCAAATTCACTGTACACAAGAACGGTTATGTCCTTTGATCGCCCTGATGCCTTCATCTGACTTAAGAAAGTTGTGATGCTCTTTGAGACAGTCCCCAAGAGAAGTGCTTGCGCATTTGCTTCATTTGCGTGGGTATCAAATCCACCGAGTGAAACCGACCATGCGCGTGTGGGGGCACCGGCTGCAATGAGCTTTGCAACAACATTAAGTTGTTGTGAAAGATTTGTATCGCCTCCAGCATTACCACCCGAAATAGTTGGTAAATCTTCAGCAACAGGCGCAGGTTTTGCCAAAATCGGTTGAACATTTCCAGAAACGTTAAAGAGATTTCGCATTGATGTTGCAGCAGCAGCCATCAAAGGATCATCACTTGGTGATGCCACTGATAAACGCTGACAGGCTGTTCCAATAACTCCTTGTGGAATTGCCAGACCTCCGAGAGGAAGCGCTGATCCACTCTGTTTTGCGCCCACAAGTAAAGGAGGAAGAACACTTCCCAAACTAATTGCAGTCATTGGATCAGTCGCCTGCGTATCAAGCCAACGTCCGAGCCATCCGGTATTTAGATGCGCAGCAGGCGAACCTGTCTGCCAAATCGACATTGAGGAAAAATGCGAACGATCAGGTTTTGGATATCCAACACCACGAACAATCGCAACTTTATTTGCATCCCACAAAGATTTGATTCCAGTCATCGATGCATTGAGTGCAAGATCAGATGAGAGCGGAAGCAATGTTTCTGGTTTATAGGTTAAATCGGGGCGTGCACTGTAATAGGCAGAATCTTTAAATGGAATGACAGTGTTGAGACCATCATTGCCACCATAAAGTGTGACAACTACAAGAATTGGAGTTCCAAGAGGTAACGGTCTCGTAATTGCAGCCGCTGCTATCTGATCAACGGTAAGCATTGGTGCTGCAGCTGCTGCCACAACACCCGAATATTTAAGGAACTGTCTACGAGTAACTGTAGACATTCCTAACTCTTGGCCGGGTACACGAGGTAGTTCGATCATTGGCTCACCACATATTCTGGGCTACAGACGGCAGTCACTAAAAGTCTTTGCGGATTATCACGAACGGTTCGCATCGCATATGAGGTGCGAGTACTCCACTCAACAACACCTAAGAGATCGGCTAAGTAAGCCGGACGTCGCACAGTAGGTACTGCGGCGAGTTCACTGAGATTCGCTTCAGCGATTAACGATGTTGCAAAAGAGACTCGGTATTGAGCGCTAGCAGAGCTCAACCATGCTTGATCAACTGGCCATCCACCAACATTGGGAGGAGAGAACGGAACCTGCGAAAGCTTCTCTAGGAAACCATAGAGCTTTGTAGGCGAAGGCAATTTAGAAGGCGTAATTGTTAACGCTCGACAGAGTCCAATAAACCATTCAACAGGTGACTTCACCATTGAATACTGCTGTTGCGATAGAGCAGAACTTTCAATCAATGAACCCATCAATGCGGAAATATCTCGCCCTACAAAAGCTTTGATCATAGGATGATTTTGCGGAAGCGGTTCTTGAGAAGATACAAAGCGATACCAGATGCGTTCTGCAATAAAGAGCGCTGAATTCTCTTGTGAAACCAAGTGATCAATAACTTCCTCAGGGCTCATCGCACCTGATTTACCTAAAACAGTTACTGAACCAGTATCTCTTCTGCGGGCATTAAAAGTAACAACACCAGAGCTACGTGAGACTTGATAACCAGTGAATGCGCGCGCTAATTCTTTTACATCTGTTTCGGTGTAGCGATTTACACCGAGTGTGAAGAGTTCCATCATTTCGCGCGAAAAGTTCTCATTAGGAGCCTTTGCTGTGTTTTCCTGTCCGTCTAACCACACCTGTAGTGCACCATCAGAAAACATTGCTTTCGCAAAATCCTTAAAATTACCGAGTGCATATTTTCTCATCGTCACATTTTGATTAAACATCGGCAGCGCGTAGTTAACTTTTCCAATCGAAGTCGCCCAATGTCCGTGCCAAAACCATGTCATCTTCTCTTGCAGGGTGTGGGGAGATGCGACCATTTCATCTAACCACCACAAGAACAGCTGCTGATTTTGATAACGAAGTTGTTGCGCGAAATCAACAACATCTGCGCTATTTGGAGCGGGACGGGGACCTAAATCTGTGAAAACCGGAGGGGTTACAAAAGAAGTACGCGAAGGTGGTGAGAGAACTTTGCTGCGCGTTGAGGTGACACCGGCGCTGAGCGCCGCTGCAAATTCACCCGGTTTTGGGCCAAATCCTGTGCGGTGAAAGAGCCGCGCAATCTCAAGCCGTTGTAGATCCATAGCGACACAGTAAATGCCTGTGGGCGGCAATGTAAGGTGTTGCCATGAACTCACATGAACTTCTCCGAGAAGAGATCAAAAGTAAGGCTGTTGTTCACGGGAAAGTCATACTTTCCTCAGGCAAAGAGGCTGATTACTACGTCGATCTTCGCCGCATCACACTTGATCATGTTGCAGCTCCTCTGGTTGGTCAGGTCATGCTTGATCTCACCAAAGATTTAGATTTCGAGGCAGTCGGTGGATTAACACTCGGTGCAGATCCTGTTGCAACCGCGATGATGCATGTGGCTGCAAGCCAAGGCCGCGCACTGAACTCATTCGTAGTTCGCAAAGCAGAGAAAGCTCACGGATTACAACGTCGCATCGAAGGACCAGATGTTAAAGGAAAGCGTGTTTTAGCTGTTGAAGATACTTCAACTACTGGTGGATCAGTATTAACAGCAGTTGAGGCGTTGAAAGAAGCAGGCGCGATTGTTGTTGGCGTGGCAGTTATTGTTGAACGCGGTGCAAAAGAGGCAATCGATGCAGCAGGTTTGGAATACCGCACCGCGTATTCGCTAGCTGAGTTGGGTCTTTAAGACCAATCTTTTTTGGTTCGCCATTCGCGGAAGAGTTCAACAAATATTGGTAGCGTTGTGATGAAGATTATCAACAACGTTATAGGCAAGAGATATGTGTCTAAAGATCCCTTTATCTTTTCACCTAAGTAGTACCCAGCTATAACAATTCCATCCACCCAAATAATTGCACTGATGGAATTCCAGAGAAAGAACTTCTTTTGAGAAATTCCAACAATTCCACACATTGGATTAATTAAAGTTCGAACAAATGGTGTGAAGCGGGCAAGAAGGAGTGCCTTACCAATACCGTATTTCTTTAACCATTTTTCAGTTGCTGCAACCTTGGATTGATTGAAAATACGACTATTGGGACGATCAAATAATTTCTTTCCATATTTATGGCCGATGAAATATCCGGTCTGAGATCCGGCAATCACACAGAGCGGTCCACCAATCAAAAGACCGACTATTGGGAGCTGGACCCCACCCAATGCTTGACTTGCCGCACCGGATGCACCAACTCCTGCAAGAAAGAGGAGTGAATCTCCCGGAAAGAGCATTCCAACAAGTAAACCTGTCTCAGTAAATAAGATTGTAAGGATTCCAATAAAGCCAAAAGTGGAGATCAAAGTCTCCGGGTGGAACGAATTAATTAGAGAATCCATAAGTTGAGGATAAGGTACGCGCCATGTCTTTGGCACCTCGACCACACTTCCACTTTGCGCCTGCGCGCAATTGGATGAATGATCCTAACGGGCTCATTTTTTACCGTGGTAAGTACCATCTATTTTTTCAATACAACCCAGAAGATAACCAATGGGGAAACATGTCGTGGGGACATGCAACATCTACTGATCTCATTAACTGGCAAGAACTCCCATTAGCGATTTCTCATACACCTACACACGCAATCTTTTCAGGAAGCGCAGTCGTTGATTACTTCAATACAACAGGTTTTGGTTCGATAGAAAATCCTGCAATGGTTGCAATCTTTACCGCACACCAACATGACGGGCAGCACCAGGCACAATCACTTGCGTACAGCACGGACGAGGGTCTTACCTGGCAACATTATGAAGGCAACCCAGTTCTTGATTTAAAGATGAAAGATTTTCGTGATCCAAAGGTCATGTGGAACACCGTTAACGAAGCATGGGTAATGAGTGTTGTAAAACCACACGAATACACAGTTTCTTTCTATCAATCACAAGATCTCAAACAATGGGAGCTCTTAAGTGAATTCACCAATAAAAACGGTACTGATGGAGTGTGGGAATGCCCAGACTTATTCCCACTACCTGTTGATGGAAACGCTACAAAGATCAAATGGGTTCTCTTTGTATCTGTTAACCCTGGTGGAGTCACCGGAGGATCAGGTACACAATTTTTTATCGGTGACTGGAATGGCAAAGAGTTCGTTGCAGATGATTTAACAACGCGTTGGCTCGATTATGGTCGTGACAATTATGCGGGAGTGACTTTTAGCGATGCACCAGATAATCGCCGCATCTATCTTGGTTGGATGAACAACTGGGAGTACGCAAAAGAGATTCCTGCCAATCCAGCACGAGGCTCAATGACAATCCCTCGCGAACTTTCACTTGCAACCATTGATGGTGAAATCACATTGCTACAAAATCCAGTAAAGGAAATTTCAGGATCTGCAATCGTTGATAGAACTTTCACGATTACTCCAACTGATTCAAAATCTGGCATACGTTTTACAAGCGATGACGGCAGAAAATTTGAGGTTGGCTACGACCCACAGTCAAAAGAAATTTACATTGATCGCAGCAATGCGTGGTATCCGATTAATTCGACATCAATTCATGCATCGCCATTTGATGCTCGCGGTAACTCTTTTGAGATTCAGGTGATTACCGACGCCGGGTCGGTTGAACTATTCGTAGGCGGCGGGCAGGTCTCAATCACAGATCTCCTCGATTCGACCGCTGGCCCATGGGAGCCCACCCCTTTTTAAAGGGCTTTCACGCTCAAAAAAACTGTAAAAAACTGTAAAAAACGCTGGAAAATTTGATTACTTCGTTACCACCCAAACCCCCCATTGCCGCCTCAAGGCCAGTATTTTTTGGCGACCCGGAAGTAGGACACAGCTGTTCCTACCTCCACCCCCTTGAAAGGAAATATCAATGAAGAAGTTTTCAATCGCTTCAATTGCAGTAGCTGCTCTTGCAGCAACTGTTGCGATCGTTCCTTCTGCAAACGCTGTTGACGAAGTAACCATCTTTGGTGGCTTTGGTGGCGGACAGGCAGAAGGATTCCAAGCTGAACTCGATGCATTCGGTGCAGCTAACGGAATCAAAATCACATACACAACTCTTGCTTCATACGACACAGATATTCGCGTGAAGGTAAAAGCAGGACAGGCACCAAACATCGGTATGTGGCCACAGCCAGGTGGACTCCTTGAGTACTCATCTGTTCTTGAGCCAATTGATGGATTGAAGTCTGTAAATCTTGCAGGAATCAAGAACACATTGGTTCCAGGATGGGCAAACCTTGCAACAAAGGGTGGAAAGACTTACGGTCTTCCAGTTTCAGCAAACGTTAAGTCACTTGTTTGGTACAACCCAGCAAACTTCAAGGCTGCAGGACTTACTGTTCCAAAGACAGATGCAGACCTAACAAAGCTCACAAGCACCATCAAGGCGAAGAAGCTCGGATACCCATGGTGTGTAGGAATTGAATCAGGCGGAGCAACCGGATGGGCTGCAACCGACTGGATGGAAGAGTACGTTCTTCGCTACGGTGGAGAAGCTCAGTACACAGCATGGTGGAAGGGCAAGCTTGCTTGGTCATCACCAACAGTTCAGAAGGCTGCTAAGAAGTTCGCAGATGTTGCATTGACACCAGGTAACGTAAACGGTGGCGGTAAGGCAATTGCTGCAACAAACTTCGGAACAACTGCTGCACTCTTTGCAAAAGACAAGAACAAGTGCTTCATGATGCGTCAAGGATCATTCATCACTGACTTCTTCCCAGATGCAATCAAGGCTGAGTACAAGGCAAATAACTTCACAAACGTAGGCGTATTCAAGCTTCCAGCACCAGCTGGAACAACTGATGCAGTCCTCGGAGGCGGAGACCTAGCAGCAGCATTTGATGACAAGGCAGCAACTCAGAAGGTTCTTAACTTCATCCTTTCTGACAAGCTAGGCCAAGGCCCAATGCTCTCTAAGTACCCTTCATACCTATCAGCACACAAGACATTCCCAAGTGCTGGTTACACAAACCCAATCACAAAGAACATTGCAGGAATCTTGTCTTCTGCAAAGCTCTTCGGATTTGATGGTTCAGATCTAGCTCCAGCGATTGTTAACGCAACCGAGTGGAAAGAACTAACAAACTGGATCTCAGGTAAGAAGACACAGAAGCAAGCATTTGATGCTATCGATGCTTCATGGAGCAAGGCGTAAGGATTAATTCCTTAAACCTCGTTCAGTAGTAATAATCAGCGCCAGTGGGTATTTCCCACTGGCGCTGATTGCTCTAGAATTCAAATAACAAAAAAGTTAGAGGACAAGAATGAGAGATTTATTTACGGCGCTTCAGGCAGTTATTGCCGGTATCGCCATAACAGCGCTCATCTACTTCCTGCTTAATTTATTAATTCACCGACTACCTGAGCGCATTAAGCGCAGGGTAGAACCATATGTATTTATCGGACCAGTTCTTGTGCTTATTGGTCTCTTTGTCATCTGGCCAACGTTGCAATCTATTCGCCTGAGTTTTATGGAAGAAGAGATTGATGGCAGTACAACATGGGTAGGTTTCCAAAACTTTAAAGATCTCTTTGCGGAAGATTATTTCGCAAGCATGTTGATTAATAACTTGATGTGGATTGCAATTGTGCCGATTTTGACAGTCTCACTCGGTCTCGCAATTGCGCAGCTAGCAAATAACGTTGGACCTCGCCAAGAGAAGGTCTTGAAATCAATCTTCTTCATGCCGATGACAATTTCATTTGTGAGTGCAGCAGTGATCTGGCGATACATATACGCCTACGCACCAGAGGGTGGCGAACAGATCGGACTATTTAATGCGATCTGGACCGCTCTCGGCGGTGAACCACAGACCTGGTTCCAGATCGAAGCATTTAAATTCAACAATATTCTCTTGATGATTATCCTCATTTGGCTCAGCGCTGGATACGCGATGGTCTTGCTATCTGCTGCGATCAAGAGTGTTCCCGAAGATACTCTCGAAGCTGGTCGCGTTGATGGGGCCAGCACCAGCCAGATCTTCTTCAAAATTGTATTGCCACAGATCTGGCCAACAGCGATTGCCGTCTTTATCACCGTACTTATTGGCGCTATGAAGGTCTTTGATATCGTCCTTGCGATGACCGGTGGAAATTACAACACCACGGTGTTGGCGCAGACTTTCTACCTTGAATACTTTATCTACGGCAATACAGGAAAAGCGATGGCAGCGGTTGTACTTCTTATTCTCGCGATCATTCCTGTGATGGTTTATCAGGTTCGCCACTATAGAAAGTTTGAGGCAGCCAGATGACGGTTAAGAGCTCACGCAAAACAAGCAAAGTCTCACTTCTTGTACTTTCAGTTCTAGCGATTATTTGGTTGTTGCCAACAATCGGTCTCTTAATCACATCTGTACGCGAACGAACAGAGGCACAGCGCACAGGTTGGTGGGATGTCATCCTCAACCCATTAAGTCAGAAGTGGGAACTCGGATCGTATGCATCCGTTCTCTCTGAGAGCGATCTCGGCAAGAGCTTTATCTCATCTCTAGCTGTGACAATTCCTGCAACGATCTTGCCACTTCTCTTTGCAGCTTACGCTGCTTTCGGTTTTACATTCCTCACATTTAAAGGTCGCGAATTCTATTTCGCTCTTATCATTGGTCTGCTTGTTGTTCCACTACAAGGTGCACTCGTTCCAGTCTTGAAGATGTTTATTTCGTTTACAGAAAAAACTGGTATAGAAATATCGGGCCAATACGCAGCCGCCTGGTTTGTGCACTCGGCATTTGCGATGCCGCTTGCCATCTACATTTTGCGCAACTACATGATGACAATTCCAAACACTCTCATTGAAGCTGCGCGAGTAGATGGTGCAAGTAACTTCACGATTTTCTGGCGCTTAGTTCTTCCGATCTCAGTCCCAGCTCTAGCTTCATTTGCGATCTTCCAATTCCTCTGGGTCTGGAATGATTACTTGATCGCCTTCGTATTCATCGGCAGCGAACGACCAGTTCTGACCTACACGCTGCTTTCACTCCTTGGCACCTACGGCGAGGGCTGGCAGCAGGTCGCCGCCGGCTCATTCATCAGCCTCTCGATCCCACTTCTGGTCTTCTTCAGCCTCCAGCGCTACTTCATCCGAGGTCTGACCGCAGGAGCGGTGAAGTAGCCCTCCGCCAGATCTTTTTACGCTCACGCGTGCTGCGGAGTTGGCGTAATAAATAGGTATAGACCTACAATTCCCGACATCTCGTGCCCGCATATAGGTGGGCCCTAAATCTCCAACGGAGGAGAACCGATGCGCTTTAACGCCGCAGCTGCCAATGCAGTCGAAGTAGTAGGTAAAGAACTCAACATCACGTACGTAGTCCTAGGAATCTCGCTGGCAGCCCTTGCGATCGCATGGTTCTTGCGCGGCCAGGTCTTGGCTGCAAGTGAAGGAACCGCCAAGATGATTGAGATCGCCGAGGCAGTTCAGGAAGGTGCCGCCGCTTACTTAAAGCGCCAGTTCACCACCTTGTCCTACTTTGTTGCAATCGTTTTCTTCTTACTCTTTGCACTACCTGCTGAATCG